>Ga0302326_10027356_pt1 | contig 11497 bp, 9 predicted proteins | sample Palsa_T0_3_FD_202264 | JGI IMG/M metagenome (GOLD analysis project Ga0302326, IMG submission 202264) | Peat permafrost microbial communities from Stordalen Mire near Abisko, Sweden - Palsa_T0_3 | ecosystem: Environmental > Terrestrial > Soil > Palsa > Peat permafrost | place: Sweden: Abisko...
CCCACGACGTCACCCACTCGAACCCGCCGGGCGATCGGGACAGTTCCAGCTAGGCGCACCTCGCGGGCGGGCGCCACTTGCGCCGGCGCGCAGCCGTGAGATGATGCGCTGACGGGTGGGACGGTCTGGTTCGGGCGCTTGGGCGTCGGCCGGGCATTCGCCGCTCGCCAATGGGTCCTCGGGTTGAGGTAGTGGGCGGCAATTCTCGCACTGTCTTGGGTCGGGAGATCAGGGTCGCGCAGGCGGTGACGCCGCGCCGGGCCGCGGCGGGCGTCTGACCTTGGCTTCGATCCCCGGGTCGCTTCCCAATTCGGGTCCGGGCCGCCGTGTGCGGCGCCTGGCGCGGCGCGCGCTGGGTTTCATCGGCTGGCGGCGCGGTCGCATCGACGCGGCGACCGATCCCGAGGCCAAGCTGACCGCGCTCGCGGCCGAGATGACCGCGTCCTATGTCGCCAACCACGACGTCGCCCTGGCTGAGATCCCGGCGCTGCTGCGCCGATTCCGCGCCGAGATCGTCGAGATGAACCCGGTCGCCGAGCCCGCCGCCGCGCCGGAAACGGCCGCGCCGGCGACGCCGCGGCGCGGGTCGCGGGTCCTGTCGGTATTCGACCGCGCCGCCGTGCTGCTGGTCGGCGTCGGCGTCGGCGCGATGATCGGCGCGGCGTTCGTCAGCGAGAGCGTCCATGCGCCCGCCGCCGCTCCGGCCGTCGTCGCCGGTCCCGCCCCGGCGCAGAAGGCCGCCGCGCCGCTCGACTGCCCGATGCCGTTCTCCGCGCACCTGATGCAGTCGCTGGCGGCCGGCCAGCCGGTGACGGTGGGCGTGTTCGGCGACAGCTTCGGCGACGGCGTCTGGGCGGCGATGCGCCAGATGCTGCCCAAGGACTATCAGGTGATCCGGTTCAGCAAGGAGTCCACCGGCTTCACCCGCTACGCCAGCCTCAATCTCGAGGATGCCGTCCGCAGCCAGGTCGCCGGCCAGCCGGTCGACGTGGCGGTGATCGACTTCGGCGCCAACGACACCCAGGGCCTCTACGATGGACCAAAGGCCTATCCGCTGCTCAGCGACGGCTGGAAGGCCGCCTATGGGGCGCGGATCGACCGCTATGTGACGCTGCTGCGCCAGCAGGGGGCGATGGTCTACTGGCTGGGGCTGCCGAAGATGCGCAAGCCCGAATACGACCGCCAAATCTCCGACATGGAGGCGTTCTACGACGCGCGGATGACCGCGCTGGGCGTGCCCTATATCGGCGTCGAGCCGCTGTCGGTGGACGCCAGCGGGGCGTTCAACGAATATCTGCCCGACGGACCTTCCCAGAAACCGCGCCTGATGCGCGCCAACGACGGCATCCACATGAGTTTCGCCGGTTACGAGCGGATCGCCCAGCCGGTGGTCGCGCGCATCGAGGACTATGTCGCCCGCGCCCGGAAGGTGGCGGCGATCGACGCAGCCCCGACGACCGCGTCCGCGTCGCCGGCCGCACCGCGGAGCCACGCTTCGTGAAGCTGGCCTTGTGCGCGGTCATCGCCAGCCTCGTCGCCCTCACCGCTTCGGCGCAGGAGCAGGACTTCTGCCAGGGCGGCCTGTGCGGCGGCGACAGCCTTGGCGCGTTCTTCGACAAGCTCGAGGCCGGCCCACGCCCCGGCGCCCGGCCGCTCAACATCCTGCAGATCGGCGACAGCCACAGCGCCAACGACAACTTCTCCGGCGGCTGGCGCGACCTGCTGCAGGCTCACTACGGCAATGGCGGGCGCGGCGAGATGACGCCGGGCAGGCCGTACGAGGGCTACATGACCCACGGCGTCACCGTCGATCAGTCGCCGGGCTGGGTGACGCAGAACATCTTCGACGCGCCGTTCCGCGAGCTGCAGCAACACGCGCTGTTCGGCGCGACCGGCTATCGGCAAACCGCCGAGGCGGCCGGCGCGCGGATGACGATGACGGCCGACACGCCCGAGTTCAGCTTCCGACGCTTCGTGGTCTGCGCCGTGTACGGCCCGGGCGCCGGCGCCTACACGATCCGGGTCGGCGACAAGGTGACTCAGGTCAGTCTCGACGCGGCGCAGAGCAAGGTCGATTGCACGACGATCGAGAGCGATCGCCGCCAGAGCAACGCCGAGCTCGACGTCGATTCCGGGCCGGTGACGATCACCTCCTGGGGCAGCTTCGCCGATGACGGCGGCGTCACCGTCTCCAACTTCGGCGTCGTCGGGACCCAGATCAAGAACTACGCCGAGACCGACGACGCGGCGGTGCGCGCGGAGCTGGGAGCCTATGCGCCGGACCTGATCGTGCTCGAGTTCGGCACCAACGACGGCTTCGTCGGCCACTTCGAGCCGGAGGACTATGAGCTCACCTTGCGCAGCCAGATCGCGCGGCTGAAGCGGCTCTCGCACAACACCCCGATCCTGCTGCTGGGCGCGCCGGACGCGGACACCGACCGCACCGTGCTGGCCGACAACGGGCCGGCCGACGCCGGGACGCCGCGGCCGGGGCCCGGGTTCTGGTATCCGCCGCCGGCGCTGGCCGACGTGCGGGCGATCCAGCGCCGCGTCGCCCGCTCGATGGGCGTCGCCTACTGGGACTGGTCGAGCCGGATGGGCGGCCCCGGGACGGCCGACCGCTGGGCCAACGCCGACCCGCCGCTGATGCGCAAGGACCGGGTGCACTACACCGCCGCCGGCGGCCGCAAGCTCGCCGGCCTGCTCGATGATGATTTCGAGGCCGCCAAGGCCGCCTATATCCTCTCCGCGCGGTAAGGGATGCTGTTCCCCACCTTCGCGTTCGGGGTCTTCTTCCTCGTGCTGTTCGCCTTCGCCTGGCTGGCGCGCGGCCACAACGAGTGGCGCAAGATCATCATCCTGGTGTTCAGCTGGGTGTTCTACGGCGCCTGGGACTGGCGCTTCGTCGCCCTGCTGATCGTCTCGGCGCTGATCAACTGGGGCGCGGCGCGGACCATCGCCGCCCTGCCGCCCGGCGGGCGCCGCCGCGCGGTGCTGGTGGCCGGGGTCTGCGCCAACCTCGGCATACTGATCTTCTTCAAATACTGGGACTTCTTCCTCGAACAGGTGGGCGCGACGCTGACCATGTTGGGCTGGGAGCGCGACATGCCGCTGATGACCATCATCCTGCCGGTGGGCATTTCGTTCTTCACCTTCCAGGGCATGAGCTATCTGATCGACGTCTCGCGCGGCAAGCTGAAGCCGGCGCGGCTGCTCGACGTCACCCTGCTGATGAGCTTCTTCGCCCACCTGGTGGCCGGGCCGATCGTGCGCGGCAGCGACCTGCTGCCGCAGTTCCAGCGGCCGGCGCGGCTCAACCGCACCCTGGCGGCGACGGGGCTGCTGCTGATCGTCTGGGGGCTGTTCAAGAAGGCGGTGATCGCCTCGGAGCTGGCCACCGGCCTGGTCGACCCGGTGTTTTCCGACCCCACCATGCACGGCCGCTGGGACCTGATCGCGGCGGCCTATGGCTATGCGGTGCAGATCTATTGCGACTTCTCGGCCTACAGCGACATGGCCATCGGCCTGGCGGCGCTGCTGGGCTACCGCTTTCCGCAGAACTTCAATCAGCCCTATCGCGCCTCGTCGCTGCAGGATTTCTGGCGGCGCTGGCACATCAGCCTGTCGAGCTGGCTGCGCGACTATCTCTACATCCCGCTGGGCGGCAATCGCGGCGGTCTCTTCGGCATCTGCCGCAATCTGATGATCACCATGGTGCTGGGCGGCCTCTGGCACGGCGCCAACGTCACCTTCCTGATCTGGGGCCTGCTGCACGGCGGGGTGCTGGCGATCGAGCGGATCTGGCGCGAGATCAAGCCGAAGCTGTGGCCCAGCCTGCCGAAGCTGATCGGCGTCGTGATCACCTTCCACATCGTCTGCCTGGGTTGGATTTTCTTCCGTTCGCAGACGTTCGATGCGGCGATCGCCTTCCTCGCTGGCCTTGGCCAGGCGGGACCGGCGGCGCTGACGGTGACGCCGCTGGCGGTGGCGCTGATCGTCGGCGGTCTCGCCATCCAGGGCTCGCCGGAGCGGACGATCGAGACCCTGGGCGCGACGCTCGGCCGCTTGCCCGCGCTCGCCATGGGCGGGGTGCTGGCGACGATGATGGTGGTGGTCGAGGCGCTGCGGCCCGAGGGCATCGCGCCCTTCATCTACTACCAGTTCTAGGGGACAGCCGATGCCCGCCGAGGTGCTGTTCGATCACTCCGCCGCCAGTCAGGCGGTCGCCACCCCGGCGCAGAGCGAGCGCTCGCTGGCCTGGACCACGGCGGTGATCTTCGTCATCACCGCGCTCTTGGCCCTGTTCAGCGCCGCCTCGATGAAGTCGTGGGCCGAGACGCTGCCGCCGACGCCGGTCAACGCGGTGATCCGTCAGTCGGCGGAGGACTGGTTCGCCACCACCGAGCGTCTCGGCCTGGCGGCGCCGCGCGCGAAGCTGCACGCGCTGTGGCAATCGGCGCGGGCCGCGAAGTTCGCAGGCGCGCCGTCAGCCGACGCGCCGCCGGATCAGCGATAGAAGACCTGGTCGGCGATGCGGGTCACCAGCGTGCGGCGGTGCGACCAGTCGTAGCGCGAATAGGTGGCGTGGAAGAAGAGCGCGCCGGGCGCCACCGGCGCCCACTCGCCGGCCTGGGCGAGCCGGGCTACGGCGACGGCGGTGCGCCAGCGCTCGCTGGTCCGGGGCACCTGATAGCTGGCGGTCTGGAAGAACTGGCCGCGCTGGTTGGCGACGGCGCAGGGCGTGGTCGGGAAACGGCCGGACTTGATGCGGTTGACGATCACCTCGGCCACGGCCAGCTGGCCCTGCAGCGGCTGGTTGCCCGCCTCATGGTGCACGACCTTGGCCATGCATTCGGTTTCGGGGTCGATCTGATCGACGTCGCTGGAATGGAACGCGACGAGGCCTTCGAGGGTTTGGTCCTTGGGAGCTTGCGTGTCGAGCGCGACTTGCGGCGCGGTGACGAGGTTGGTCGGTTGCGGCGTGATCCGCACGGCCACGGCGCCGGACTGCGGCGCGGCGTGGGTGGTTGCGGCCACGAGTGAGAAACCAGCCGTCAGGGCGACGGCCCAACGCACGAACATCGACAAACGCAACTCCGTCCCATGCGCGGTTCGGGCCTGTACGCGGACGAAACGACGCCCAGCCCAAAACCTACGGCTTGTCACGCTTCCCAATCCGAGCCCGTCCCGTGACCACGACGGCCGGCTGACTTGAAAAAACTCCCCGGAGCAACTTCCCCGTGACCGCTGCATAACCCGGTTCAGCGGCGGTTGGAACCCCATTTTCAGTCCAGCCCGGCGCGCGGCCTGCAACGCCAAGGCAGAAGTCGTTGGAAGAAAAGGATTTTCGAGATCATCCGGCGGCATAGCGCCACGTTACGGCTGTGCTTGCTCGATGTAATCACGCCCAAACATTGAAGTTGTTGGCGCTGGGCTCGGATGTTTCTTCTGTTGTTTCCGACCTGTCACCAGATCGACTATTGGTTTTCGCTGGCGCCTTTCAAGACTCGGATGCGCGCAAAGCCTCGGGGTTTGAGATGCGGATCGGCGCGCCATCGGCAAAGGCGACGATCGCGTCCAGGCTGTCGCTGTAAAAGGCGGCCAAAGTCTCAGCCGTGGCGTAGCCGAGGTGCGGCGTCAGGGTGACGTTGTCCATCGACCGGAACGGGTGGTCGGCGGGCGGCGGCTCGCGGTCGAACACGTCGAGGCCGGCGCCGGCGATGGTTCCGGCGCGCAGCGCGGCGATCAGGTCGGCCTCGACCACGATCGGGCCCCGCGAGGTGTTGATCAGGTGGGAGGTGGGCTTCATCAGGCGCAGTTCACGCGCCGTGACCAGGCCGCGGGTGCGCTCGCTGAGCACCAGGTGGATCGAGACCACGTCGGCCTGGCCGAACAGCTCGTCCTTCTCCACACGGCGCACGCCGACGGCCTCGGCCGCCTCGGCGGTGAGGTTCTGGCTCCAGGCGATCACCGGCATGTCGAAGGCCGTGGCGTACCTGGCCATGCGCTGGCCGATGCGCCCGAGCCCGAGCAGCCCCAGCGTGCGGCCGGCGAGGATCGCGCCGACCTGGTTCTGCCAGAGCCCGGCGCGCATCCGCCGGTCCTGGGCAGCCAGATGGCGGGCGGTGGCGATCACCAGGCCCCAGGCCAGCTCCGGCGTCGCCGCGCCGATGTTGGCGGCGCCGGCGAGCCGCGCGCCGGAGTGGGCGACGATCACGCCGCGCCGGGTGGCGGCGTCGAGGTCGAGGTTGGTCAGGCGCATCCCGACGATGGTGATCAGCTTCAGGTTCGCCAGCCGCTCGATCAGCGCGCCCGGCAGCGCCATGCGCTCGCGGACGGTGCAGAGCACGTCGAATGGCAGGAGCTCGCGCGCCGCCTCGTCCTCGCCGAGATGCCGGTCGAAGACCGTGATCTCGGCCTTGCCGGCGAGGCGCGACCAGTCGGCGCTCTCCATCGCCACGTGGGCGTAGTCGTCGAGGATGGCGATCTTCAGCATGGCGGGCGGTCCTCACATCCGGTTGTGGTCCGCCACTTTGCGTGGCGGCGCCCGAGGATGTCTGGCAAGACGTCGGGCATTGCAGACAACATTCATTAGGATCGCCCGATATGCCAGACGACCATTCCGGCCTCGTGACCGACACCGCCCTGCAGGGATTCACCGCTGAAGGGCTGCAGGCCTTCAACGCCCAGTTCCACCAGCTCGTGGACGACCGCAAGCTCGCCAACGTCGTGACTCTGATCGCCCGCCGCGGCCGGATCGTGAACCTCGACGCCTACGGCGTGCTCGACGTCTCGGCGCCCACCCCGTGCCGCGCCGACAGCATCTTCCGCATCGCCTCGATGACCAAGCCGATCACCGGCGCGGCGATGATGATGCTGTGGGAAGAGGGCAAGTGGGCGCTGGAAGACCCGGTGGCCAAGCACATCCCTGAGTTCGAGGGCCTGAAGGTCAAGCGGAAGCACGGCGAACCGGCCGATCAGGCGCGCCCGATGACCATGGCCCAGCTGATGAGCCACTCCGCCGGCTTCGGCCGCACCGCCGAATACGAGGGCGCCGACCTGCGCGGCGGCGACCTGCAGCACATGATCGACGTGCTGGCCAAGCTGCCGCTGTCGTTCCAGCCCGGCAAGGACTGGCGCTACGGCCCCAGCGTCGACATCCAGGGCTATCTGGTCGAGAAGCTGTCCGGCCAGGGGCTGGACGAATTCTTCGAGCAGCGCCTGTTCGCGCCGCTGGGCATGAGCGACACCGGCTTCTGGGTCGACGCGGCCAAGGGCGACCGGGTTTCCCGCATCCACAAGTACGACGACGACGGGCATGTCGCAGCCGCGGGGCCGTCCAACATCTTCAATACCGCCAAGCCGAAGTTCCTCGCCGGCGGCGGCGGCCTGGTGTCCAAGATCGAGGACTACTGGCGCTTTACCCAGATGATCGCGAACGGCGGCGAGTTCGAGGGGCGGCGCTACCTGAAAGCCGCCACGGTGAAGCTCATGCACACCAATGTGCTCGAGCCCGGCGTCAACGTGACCCTCTATTCGCCGGACACCCGCGGGCTCGGCTTCGGGATGGACTTCGCCATCGTCCAGGATCCGGCCGCCGCCAAGACCTCGCAGGGCGCCCAGAGCTACTACTGGGGCGGCGCGTTCGGCACCTGGTTCTGGATCGATCCGGTGAACGAGATGATCGTCATCGGCATGATCCAGAACGTCGCCGGCTCGCAGACCGCGGCCGGCAATCCCGCCGTACGGGAGCAGTCGGCCGAAGCGGTCTACGCCGCGATGACCGACAGGCGCTAGTTCGATGCAGACCGTCAGGCTGGGCCGCACCGGCCTGGAAGTGTCCGTCGCCGGCCTCGGCTGCGGCGGACACAGCCGGCTGGGGCTGGCCAAGGGCAAGGACATCCACCACGCCGCCGACCTGGTGCGCGCCGCGCTCGATCTCGGCGTCACCTTCATCGACACGGCCCGCGCCTACGGCACCGAGGAAGCCGTGGGCCTGGGCCTGCGCGGCCGCCGCGACGAGGCGGTGATCTCGACCAAGGCCGGCGCCGGGCGCGGCGGCGAACTGGTGACGCCCAAGCAGATGGCCGGCTACGTCGACGAGAGCCTCGCCAAGCTCGCCACCGACCACATCGACGTCTTCCTGCTGCACGGGCTGACGCCGGCGCAGTTTCCCTATGCCAACGACGTGCTGATGCCGGAACTGCGGCGGGCGCAGGCGGCGGGCAAGATCCGCTTCATCGGCGCCAGCGAACAGTTCGGCGTCGACACCGGCCACGCGCTGCTGGGCCAGGCGCTGGCGGCCGATCCGTTCGACGTGGTGATGGTCGGCTTCAACCTGCTCAACCCCTCGGCGCGCCGGCGGGTGTTTCCGAAGACGCAGGAGAAAGACGTCGGCACGCTGATCATGTTCGCGGTGCGCGAGGCGCTCAGCCACCCGGACGAACTGAAGAAGGTGGTCGGAGAGCTGATCGCCCGCGGCGAGGTCGACGCGGCCAAGGTCGATGCTGACGACCCGCTCGGCTTCCTGGCCGCCGCGCCGGGCGCCCCGTCGGTGGTCGAGGCCGCCTACCGCTTCTGCCGCCACGAGCCCGGCGCCCAGGTGATCCTCACCGGCACCGGCGACGCCGAGCACTTGGCGGCCAACGTGGCCGCGATCCTGAAGCCGCCGCTGCCGGCGGAGGTTTTGGAGTGGCTGGAGGCTATCTTCGGGAAGGTCGACAGCGTGTCGGGGAACTGAGCAAAGCGGACGCTAGAGCCGTTTTCCCCCAAGGGCTTGGGTCGCCGGGACAATGCCCGGCGACGACCGATTTAGGGGAAGGCTCGAACTCAGGCTGTCAGGCGCCCGCTGCTGACACGATGCTGTCAGCCGATGCGCTACAACAGGTCTCAAGACTGGAGACCTCTCATGCTCACCCTCTATGGCTTCGGCCCGCTGTTCGGACTGCCCGATCCGAGCCCGTTCGTGCTCAAGACGCTGACCCAGCTGAAGATGTCGGGGCTGCCGTTCCGCCTCGAGCGGGCGCGGCCGGCCGACTCGCCGAAGGGCAAGATCCCGTTCATCCGTGACGGCGAGCGGGTGCTCGGCGACAGCGTGTTCATCCTGGACCACCTGAAGCGCGCCTACGACGTCGATCTCGACGCGCATCTGACCCAGCGCCAGCTCAGCCTCGCCTGGTCGCTGGAGCGGATGCTGGAGGACCACCTCTACTGGGCGATCGTCCACGCCCGCTGGGCCATCGACGACAATTTCGAGCGGGGGCCGGCGCAGTTCTTCGCCGGCGCGCCAGAGGGCGCCAAGCAAGCCGGCCAGGCGGGCATGCGCGGCGTGCTGCACGGCCAGGGCTTCGGCCGCCATTCCGAGGCCGAGATCGCCGACCTGGCCGAGCGCGACTTCGCCGCCGCGGCCGAACTGCTGGGCGAAGGGCCGTTCCTGTTCGGCGAGGCGCCGTGCAGCGTCGATGCGACCCTGTTCGCCTTCACCGCCGCCGCGGCGACGCCCTTCTTCGACAGCGCCATCCGGGTGGCGGCCGAGCGTCACGCCAACCTCGTCGACCTGCAGTGGCGGATGATGGACCGCTACTACGCGCCCGTGGCCGCCGAGTAATTACGCGTACCTCGCGCCGAGGCCGCGCGCGGCGAGCGTGAACGGCGTCTGACCGTTGGCGGCGGTAAGCGACGACAGGGTCATGTTTGCGGCGCCTTCAGGGGCGAAGGCGGCGGCGGTCTGGGCGAAGGCGACGACCTTGGGATCGATCCGCGGCGCGGGCGGGTCGCCGACGATCAGGTCGCCGTAGAAGCCGGACCCGGCGGTCGAGGTGGTCACGGTCAACTCCGCTTCGACCGACAGCGAGCTCTCTCCCGAGAGCGAGCCGAGGTTGATCGAATTGTCGGTGAAATAGGCCTTGGCCGCCGCGGCGGTGCTGAAGGTCTGGGAGTCGACGTCGCTGCCGTTCACGAAGAGATTGAACGTGACCTGGGTGACGCCCGCGCCCACGGACGCGCCGTTGTAGAACCCCACCACCAGGTCCTCCGGCTTGGCGAGCTGGGTCAGATCGACGTCCTCGGCGATGAGGCTGGTCGTCTGCTGCGAGCCGGTGGCGGCGTTCGAGTGGGCGCCGCCAAGCTCGGCCGTGGCGAAGAACACCGGCGACGAACCGAAGGCGCTCTTGATCGCCGAATTGTCGGCCAGAATGGTGGCGGTGCTGGCGCTCGTCGGCGCTCCGGCCACATCGGCCAGCACCTGATCGGATTGGTTGAAGCTCGCCAGGGCGCCGCCGATGTTCGAGTTGGCGGCGGCCGTGCTCTTGCCGCTGACAGACCCTTGGGTCGAGGCCGAGACGCCGGTGACGAGCGCCCCCGTCGCCGCCGAGCTGGAGGCCGTCGCCTCGAGCGTGCCGCTGCCGCCTTCGGCCACGCCCGTGGCGGCGGCGCTGCCGCCTGCGCCGTTGTCGGAGCCGCTGCTCGCCGCGCCGCCGCCGCCGCCGGTCGCGTTCGCTGTCACGTCGATCGACGTGGTAGTGGAACCAATGACTTCGACGTAGGAGACCGCCGCGCCGCCGGTTCCCGCAACAGCGCCCTGGCTGCCGCCGCCCTGGCCGCCGACCGCATCCGACGTCCCGGAGGCGAACGTGTCTCCCTTGCCGTCGACGGTCAGCGTGGACAGGGCGTAGCCGGCGGCGCCGCCCTTGCCGCCGGTGCTGGCGCCGCCGGCCCCGCCGTTGGCGGTCTGCAGCAGGGAAACGCTCGCGTCGCTCGCCGCGCCCTGGGCGATGTTGTCGACATCGACGTTCGCGCCGGCGCCGCCGGCCGCGTCGGCGGCGCCGGAACCGCCCGCGCCGCCGGTCTCGGTCGCCATGACGGTCGTGGCGCCGGACGTGGCGCCGGTGGCCGCGGCGCTCGTGGTGGCGCCGCCGCCGGCCCCGCCGGTTTCGCCGGCGCCGTAGGCCGATCCGCCGACGCCGCCGGTCGCCGTCGCCTGCGCGGAGCCGCCGGTGAGGCTGGTCGCGGTGGCGGTGGCGCTCGCCGCCCCGCCGACGCCGCCGTCGGTCTTCGGCGTGGCGCCGGCCTGATTTGCCGACCCGCCCGCGCCGCCGGTGGCGGCTGCGTCGACCGAGGCGGTGGCGCCCTCGCTGTCGGCCAGGCCCCTCGCCGTCGCCGCGCCGCCGGCCGCCGCCTTGCCGGTGGTGACGCCGCCGCCGGCGCCGCCGGTCGCCGTCGCATCGGACGTCGCCGCGCCGTTCGAGGTCATGTCGGTCACGGCCGTCGCCGCGCCGCCCACCGTCGCGGCGCCGCCGTCCTGGGTCGATCCGCCCGCGCCGCCGTTGGCCGTGGCGGCGCCCTCGATCGTGGCGCTCTTGATCGTCGCCGCGGCGTTGTTCAGCACCAGCTCGGAGCTGGCGGCGCCCGCCGCGCCCGCCGCGCCGCCATAGCTGTAGCCGCCGCCGCCGCCGTTCGCCGTCTGAATGAGCGAGAGGCTCGCGCCGGTCGTCGAGCC
>Ga0302326_10027357_pt1 | contig 11497 bp, 14 predicted proteins | sample Palsa_T0_3_FD_202264 | JGI IMG/M metagenome (GOLD analysis project Ga0302326, IMG submission 202264) | Peat permafrost microbial communities from Stordalen Mire near Abisko, Sweden - Palsa_T0_3 | ecosystem: Environmental > Terrestrial > Soil > Palsa > Peat permafrost | place: Sweden: Abisko...
ATACGACTGGACGATAAGGACACCGCGTTCAACCTGCACTCGGCTTCCAGGTTAGTAAAAAGCTGACGCCTGCGGATGCCTGTCTCGATTTGACGGCACGAAACGTCGTGTGCCGTCCTGATCCAGCACGAATTTCGGAATGGATCCGATCATCTCCGTATCCCGCACCAGCGCGAGATGGCGGTTGTCCAGGATCAGCCACTGCCCGTCCACGCGCGCGGCTACGACCGCATGGTCTTCCTTCGGCAGGAGGTTTCGCAAGATAACGATCTTCACATCGTCACGGGACAGGCCAGCCTGTAGCAGCGCGACATACTTCACAATCGCATAGTCTTCGCAATCACCGCGTTGTGTTTGCAGGGTCTCGAAGGGAGAACTCCAGTGATCCGCCACGCCCCATTGCGCCTCATCGCTGGTGGCCGTGATGTAAAGATTGACCGCTCGGTTTATCAAGCCGATACGGGCGAGGCCCGAGCGGCCCGCGCCTTCAGCAACGATATCGGCAAGATTTTTTGCGACGACCGGGCATGCTTCTTGCGAGCGGCAGCGAGCCAATACTTGTTGTTCACGATCGATCTCGGATTCGACGACGCGCCATTTCGTCGCGACATCTCCGGCGAAGGGCTCGGTTTCCATGCCAAATAGCGGCGGTGCTCGCCGATCGCTCTCCGTCGCAGAGTCTTGTCGTACTACCTGCAGTGAGACGTCAATGAACGCGGCTGATTCGAGATAATCCTCCTGGAAAGGAACGATGTCGCGCTCCGATTGGGGCAACGCCAGAAGCATCGCGCCTGAGGCGGCGAAAATATATGCGCCGACGACGATGGCTGTACGAAGGCGCATGAATTTTCCACAACTCGGGTCTGACAAGACGGCCTGCTACGATCTCGTTTCGGTTTTCGCGGAACACATCGGGGCGCGCCAACGGCTATAGGGTCGCATCACCGGTCGAACCGACGGTGTCCCGTGGGCATCGCCGCGCTGATCATCGGCCTGATGCGGCGGACGACGGAATACATCATCACCGTCGGAAACGCCGCCCTAGTTAAAGGTGTTCCTGCGGTCGAAGTCGAGATCGTCGACGTTGTAGTCAGGAGCGAAGTCGTCCCGGGGGCTGAAGTTGTAGGCTCCGTAAGTCGAGCCGTAGCTATATTTTTGCGCATCTCGAACTGGCAACTTGCTGTGAATGACTTGACCGTTGTGTTGGTGATAACGGTGGTGCATTGCCATCGCCGGCGTCGCGAGCATGAGCGAAAGTGCAGCCGCTCCAATCAATCTGAAGTTCATCATAACACATTCTCCTATTCACCGCTGATATAGGAGCGCTCTTCGCCATCACCGTTAAATAGCATGTTAGAAACTTCAAACGGGCGTTATCGGCGAGCCTGCGCTGCCAATGCCACGCACGGCATCCAGCGCACCTATGCGCTCGATTTCGAAGAGGACATCGATGGCCCCACGGCCTCGCCGGCAATCGGCGCCTCTCCCGATTTCGCCAGGTCGAAGAACTTTCGGCGGCCGTACCTCCAGCAGGCCGTTTCAAGGATCGGTGCCGCCTTCCTTTGAGCCTTGTAGAGTGTCCGGGCCGAGCTGAGCGAACAGTTGCAGAGAGCGAAAGGAGATCGAGTTCAGGTACAGCAGGCGCTCCTGAACTTAATCACAAATCGATTCGATGGCCGCCAAGGATATGTATCTCGATCTTCTTGCGCTCTCGTGGCGACTGCTCAAAGCCCTCGGTGCCAGCGAACGACCAGGCAACGTCCTTGGGCATGCTCATCGATGTCGCACGGGATCTTGCGTGAAGGCTCTTTCGTAGCAATCTCGACGGGACGATTGCTCGGTCGACTGCCACGGAACTCGAATCTCCCGGTGGTTTCGCTCGGCTTGGGCTCAATCTGGTAGCGCAGATGCTCGCCGCTAAAGTCCAGAAGGATGGGACGTGAAAGGCGAGCACTAAACCTCCGTATAGCTCACCTATCCTCTTCTATACCACCGTATGATTGAGCCTCGATCTAAATCTCGCTTTTAATGTGGAAGTGCACGCCGTGAGGCGGCTCGTAATGATTCTTTGTCATCGCCAAGGGGATCAAAAATGCGCGCGGTATTCGTAGACCAGCACCAGGCTACTCGGCTAGACAGGTCGGGTATGAAAGCCTTCCACAAAGACTTTAGAGGGCCGGATCTGAACACCTCCCTGAAGCCGCTCGATGGGCACGCGGCCATCAAGGCGTTTGACGAGAAAATATCCCTGCGCAATCTCGTCAGATCGCCTAACGCAGCTGGGCTGGCATCCGAGGCAGCCGGTGAACTCGCGGTCCAAGGTGGTCGCGATGAGCGCTTCTTCGTGCACAATGGAACTGTTCACGATATCAGAAACATCCTCCAGGTCCTCTTAAGCGGGCTTTGGGTGGCCCAGGACCGCATTCGGGAGGGGCGCGCCGGCGACGTTCCAGAGATATTCGGGAAAATTACCGAAGCCGTAGACAGGGCAAACGCGCTTTTGCGGCAGCTGCACCGAATTCCGCCCGCACCTGAAAGGGGCAGATCTGCCGTTAACATCGGAAGGATGCTCGAAAGACTAAATGCGTCTCTCCGCTGGGCACTCGGCACGTCAAATGAGCTGGTAATCGCCGTCGCGTCGGATCTGCCGGCAATTCGCTGCATCGAGAGCGAACTCGAAAACGTCGTCCTGAACCTCGTCATCAACGCTCGGGATGCCATGCCCGCGGGCGGACGGGTAACGATAGAAGCAATTCGCGACGCGAGGTCGAGCGTTATTCTGCGTGTTCACGATGCCGGCGCGGGGATGGATATCGACGTAGCGGCGAAGGCGTTCGACCCCTATTTTACGACGAAAAGCGCGACCAGTGGAACAGGACTGGGGCTGGCGAGGGTCGCAGCATTTGCCCGGTCGATTGAAGGCTCCGCCCGGATCGAGCACACTTCAGCGAGCGGCACCACCATGGCCCTCTATCTCCCGATCGCGTCGCGGACCTAAGCCAAGAAGTCGCTTTTTGAGCCGCTCATTCGGTGCGCCAAGCGATTCCGCACGGCCCAGATCGTCCGCCGTCAGATAGCTTGCCGATATCCCGTCAACCTCGATGGTCTTTCGCTCGATTTTGTGACCGGGTGCTCCTTAGGACTTTTCTGCCGTCCAGTATCCGGAGCATCGCGCGGCACCCGCGTGGCCGTTCCAGGTACCGCGTCCAGAGCTCTTCGTAAGCTTGCCGGAGCCGGCGGCATACTTGTCCTGGACGGCGACGGATGCGTGTACCAACCCGCTTCCTGTGACCTTACCTCTGAATCTCACGAGATTTGGGTGACTTACGAGACCATTAGAGATGTTGACGCTGAAATTGTAAGTTGGTTCACAAGCGCCTTGCCGCGTCACAAAGGTCAGACTCCACGCGCCATCGTAGTTCGGTGTTGCTGCCCGGGCGGGCGTTGTCAATAGAGCCGCTGCAGTCATGTAGATAAGGCAAGATAGTTTCATGCTAAGTCCTCTCATAGCTGCAGCAAAGGTCCTTCTAACCTACCCAATCAGAACTCTTTGCTCGTCTGCCTGCGGCGGAAAGTTGATCAAGCCCGCCAGGAGCCGTGAGAGATGAACAAAGTCGCGATCGAATAACACTTGCTGTACGCGAGTGTGACTATCCGCTCATCCTCTGTATCTCCGTCTGTTGTCGGACATCGTCAGCACGTAGATGCGAAGGAACCACGGATTATTTGCCGTTTTGCAAATCGCGCGATGCTCTACACCGGAACCTAAAGCGGCCGGAGCGTCAAGATTCGTTCGTCGTCATTAGCAAAAAACCGGTGAGGGTCGCTCCGACACCGAACGCCAACGCAAACGAACCTATGAAGACAATCATCGTAGTTCTGGGATCTTCGCTGTGATCGATCAACGCCTTGACGCCGAACCCGTCGATGAAGGTCAGCACGAAGGTGAACGCCAAGCCGATGGCAACACCCATAGCGGCGTGACTGCCCAACTCAAGCAGCGCCGACGGTTGAAGCTCCCTAAAACGCCTTTTTCCGTGCATTACCGCATCCCCTCGGAAACCATGATCATTCAAATCCGAAAACAACACTCTGCGGAAAACCTAGGCAAAAAATCTCCCCGCACCATTAAATTGTGATTCAGAAAGCGAGGTTGATTTTAGGCCGCAGCTCCAATTGCTACCGCTTCAGTTATGTTTGGTTCCAAGAACTTTCTCTCGAACGTCGGCGTACGGATCTAATCGTGCGCTACAAAGTACCGACGTGCTTTACGACCGCCATCTTACATTTCAGGCTATCGAAGAAGTTAAGATGATTCCGCAGCAATATCTCTGCGTCACATGCGGCGCTCCGATCTGCTGGCGAAAAAGTCGACTGCGTACTTCTTCTCCGGCAGCCTATGGCCGTTCGCCGCAAATGCCTCGCCGAAAGCATTGCGGGGACCACCACCGGCTGGATTCTGGTGGTACGCACCACAGGCTTTTCCTGTTTGCCCGGCGTATGCGGGCAACGCGGTAGCAGGCTTAGGCCTGACGGATTGATAGAACATGATCGTTCAGTTCTCATTATGAGTGGCTGGCGCACCAAGGTTAACATCCTCGACCAGGGACGACGACACCGTCGGTACCTGTTCGCCGTGAGATTTCCGAGCCACATCCAACAACGCGTCGTTAAAAATAGCGTCGATGCTGCCGCCTGGCGCACTCAGCTTTTTGAGTAGCTCCGATACCAGAACGCTGTTCCAGCCACTTGAATCATAAGCAATTTGATCAGGCAACTCGGACGTGACGACCAACGCATTGTCGGGAGCATCGATCGGAGCCAATCCGTGTGAATATTCGCGGAAGCGTCGTTCGAACGGGTTGCGACGCGACGCGTCAATCACAACGATCTCGGCGCCTCCGCCAGCCTGATTGAGTTGCGACAACAATGGTTCAATACCGACACCATCGTGCTCTACATCGGACTCGCTCCAAATCTTCGCATCGACCGGGATCATAAAATTTTCTCTATCGACCTGAATTGCGTATCCACCGTAGAACAGCACCACCGTTGTATTGTGTTCCATCTTTGACTTAAGCCGCTCCACCGCAGCATTGAGCTCGACTTTCTTGGCGTCTTCCACAGCAATGACATAGAAACCGGCGCGTCGAAGTACCGGGCTCAAGGCGCGCGCATCGTTGATCGGTTGCGTCAGCGGCGTCTCGGCGTCGGGGTAGTGACCGTTGCCAATTAACAAAGCTATCCGGGCTACCTTACCATTCGTGCGATCGATCTCATGTGCAGTTACGAGCATTTTCACGCCGTTATTCGCCGTGTGAATCTTCGCGTACCCGCCAAAGCCCAAGGATACCGTGGCGGCCAACATGAAAGCTGCGACTGTCAGAACACGAACGGAAGTTTTACCCTTCAATCGGAACATGGCATTCTTCTTTGGTGCGGTACGAACCAATCATTGGCCCGGTCATTTTTTCAAAACATTAGACTCTCTTGGCATCGCCTGCGTCGGGCTTCGTGCTTTTTCCATGTCGCGCCACCAAAATTCGTCGGAGAACCTTTGGGTAAGCGCGCAATCCATCATCTCGGTTGCTCCGACGCAGACTGCCCATCTCCGATGCCAAGAATGAATCCCTTGCCACGGACGTTACGAATCATAGGTGGCTCATACGGCCCATCGATCTTGCGCCGTAGCCGGCCCATATGCACGTCGACGAGGTTGGTCTCTGGAACGAATTTGTAATTCCACACCTCTCGGAAAAGCATTTCACGCGTAAGTACCCGGCCCTCGCGACGCATCATATACTCGAGCAGGCGGAACTCTCGCGGTCGCAGATCAATAGAGTGATTGCCTCGCTTGGCCGTGCGTTCGATAAGATCGAGCTCAAGTGGCCCCACCGCCAGTTTTGTCTCGCGGGTGGCGGCCGGAACCTGCAGGGCCTCGATCCTGGCAATCAACTCGACGAGATCATGCTCGATGAGCTGCGCGGCAGCCACGAGATCATACTCGATAAGCTGGGCGGCATTACCGTGGTGCGTTGTGGGCTCGGTAGCGTGCACTGCGAGTTTCATCCAGCACTCCTGTCGCTTGTCATTCTTGCTTCGCCGCGTTCATCCGTATTCACAAGACTTTTGGTTGTGCGCTGATCACGCCGAACCGTCCGCTTTGGAAATCGACCATCGCCTGCCTGATCTCGTCGGCAGAGTTCATGACGAAGGGGCCATGCATGACGACCGGCTCGTCAATCGGCTCGCCGCTAAGGATCAGCACCGTGGCATCGTTGTTGGCTTCCAGCATCACCTCGCCGCCCGTTCGATCGAGCAGAACGAACTGCGCCTCTCGGGCGATGTCGCTGTCGTTGACAAGAACCGCGCCGCGCAGCACCACCACGCCGACGGTGTGGCCTTCCGGCAGCGTGAGCGATGTTGCGCCGCCTTGGCGTAGCCGCAAATCCCAGACGTTGATCGGCGTGAAAGTCCGCGCAGGTCCGCGGCGGCCCTGGTACTCGCCGGCGATCACGCGCAGCGCGCCCGCTTCGTCCGGCAAGGTCACGGCCGGAATCGCCCGGTCGAGGAGCGTCTGGTAGCCGGGCGCGGCGTTCTTGTCGCTGGCGGGGAGGTTGACCCAGAGCTGGACCATCTCCAGCGTCCCACCCTTTCGTGTGAACGCCCGCGAATGGAACTCCTGGTGCAGGATGCCTGATGCCGCCGTCATCCATTGCACGTCCCCCGGCCCGATCACGCCGCCCTCGCCGGTCGAATCCCGGTGCTCAACCTCGCCTTGATAGACAATGGTAACGGTCTCGAACCCGCGATGCGGGTGCTCGCCCACGCCGCGCGGCTTCTGCGCAGGCGTAAACTCTGCAGGCCCGGCATAGTCCAAGAGAATGAACGGGCTGATATGCTGGCCTTGGGTGCCGTACGAGAACATTGATCGCACCGGAAAGCCGTCGCCTACCCAATGCGGCCTGGGGCTACTGTAGACCCCGAGAACCTTTCGCATGGTGTTTCTCCATTGGACGGCCTCGATCGGCCCTTGTCGCTGGGCACAAGAATAGGCGCGGGACAAAGACGGCAGAAGACGGCATGATTGCGCCGCAGTGTCCTATCGGGAGGACAATCGGTGGCAATGCAGGACCTCAACGACCTCTATTTCTTCGCCCAAGTGGTCGATCACAATGGATTCGCCGCGGCGGCACGGGCGCTCGGCATGCCGCGATCAAGGCTCAGCCGCCGCATTGGATTGCTTGAAGAGCGCCTCGGCGTCCGTTTGATCCAGCGTTCGACCCGCCGTTTCGCCGTCACGGAGATCGGACGAGGGTACTACCAACATTGCACCGCCATGCTGGTCGAAGCCGACGCGGCGCAGGAAGCGATCGAGCGGGTGCGCGCTGAACCGCAGGGCATCGTGCGGGTGAGCTGCCCGTCTCCCCTGCTGTATTTTCAGGCCGGCGAGATGGTCGTCCGCTTCATGGTCGAATGCCCGAAAGTGGACGTGCATCTCGAAAGCACCAGCCGGCCTGTCGATGTGATCCGCGAAGGCTTCGATGTTGCGATCCGGGCGCGCTTCCCGCCTCTGGAGGAGAGCGATCTCGTCATGAAGGTGCTCGCGGAAAGTCCGCAGCGCCTGGTAGCTACTCCTGCCGTGCTGGAGGGACTGTCTCACCCGTTCGTCCCGGCCGACTTGAGCACCCTTCCCAGCCTTGCATGGGGTCCGCCCCATCAAGAACACGAGTGGCGCCTTGAGGGACCGAACGGCGCAACCGCCCGGATTCCTCACCGACCTCGTTTCGTCACCGAGGACATGGCCACCCTGCGGCTCGCGGCGTTGCGGGGCGTCGGGGTCGTGCAGTTGCCGACCATTGTCGTGCGAAAGGACGTATCAGAGGGAAAGCTCGTCGATGTCCTGCCCGAATGGGCTCCCCGGACAGCTATCATTCACGCAGTATTTCCATCGCGCCGAGGCCTACTCCCCTCCGTGCGCGCTTTCCTCGATTTTTTAGCACTCGAATACAGCGCCCTTAGCCGCGCAGAAACGCAGGAGGGGCGCTGATCCGTGGGCGCAGTGCTCGTTTCGAAGGCCGACGTGTGATGCGGTAGTAAGCATCATTTGGATATTGCATATTTGGACCGTAACCTTCGAAATAGCCGAATGCGCCGCGACGACCGACGGCTTTCATTCCTTCGATCACTGCGTCAGAATGTCTGTGTTCATCAGGCCCGGAATTCCAAAGCAAGACAGTCGATGAGGCTGCGGATCGCCGGGGACAGCCCGCGGCGCGACGGAAAGACGGCGTACACAATTCCGCTCGGCAGCGTCCAATCCGGAAGGATGATTTCCAGTGCGCCGGACGCGATCTGATCCATCACAACGTAGTCTGCGAGTTGCGCGATGCCAATGCCGTCCTCGGCCGCCTGCCGCAAGGCATACATGTCATCGGTGGCGTATCGCGGCTCAAACGCGGCGCTGACGAGGTGGCCCGCCGCATCTCGAAACTCCCAAGCATGTTTGGGGGGAGAGCGTAAGAGATCCAGCCCCGGCAGCCGGCTCAGCTCTGCAGGCGTTTCTGGCCGACCGAGCTGGTCGAGCAGGGCCGGACTCCCGACCAGGAGTTGCCGGCTCTCGGCAAGCCGCTTCATGACCAGTCCCTCATTCTCGAGGGGTGGAAACCGAACGCGTAGGGCGACATCCACCCCTTCCTCGATCACGTCGACGCGACGATTGGTTGCTGAAAGCTGCACCCGAACCTGCGGATGGGCGGCCAGATAGCGGGAGATGATCGGTGCAACCGAGCTGAACATGAGGGAGATCGGACAGGTCACGCGTATCATGCCACGCGGCTCTGCACTGGTGTTGTCGATCGCTTCCTGAGCGGCTTCGGCCTCGGCGATCATCGCGACGCAATGACGGTAATAGACTTCGCCGACCTCGGTCATCCCGAAATGCCTGGTCGAGCGTTGCAGGAGCCGGCTCTTCAGCCTTTCTTCGAGCAATGCAATACGGCGGCTGAGCGTGGATTTCGGAACGCCAAGCGCACGCCCGGCAGGCGCAAAGCCACCATGCTCAATCACCCGGGCGAAATAGTAGAGATCATTGAGATCCTGCATATACCCGTTCCATTTTTGGAACGGACAGTACCGAATTAGACGACTACAGGCAAACTCGTTCCATCAGTATCTCTTCGAACAACGGGGTCATCGCCCCGGTCAACCCCCAAGGAGATATAGCTATGGCAAAGAGTTCTCTACTCACCCCCGACGATCACGCGCTCCTGCTGATCGATCATCAGTATCTGCAGTTGCTGGCTTTGCGCTCTCACACCAGCGAAGCCATCGTCAACAACACAACCTTCCTCGCCAAGGCGGCGAAGCTGTTCAAGGTGCCTACCCTGCTGACAACGGCCTTTGCCGAGCGCCAGGAACTGTTCCAGGAAGTCCAGGCTGTTTTCCCGGATCAGAAGCCGATCGACCGTAGCGGCCTCAACTCCTGGGACGATCCGCGGGTTCTCGACTGGGTCAAGAAGACCGGCAAGAAGAAGCTGGTGATGGCCGGCCTGTGGACTGAAGTCTGCTTGAGCTTGCCGGTGATCGATGCGCTCGCTGATGGCTATGAGGTCTACATCGTCACCGACGCGTCGGGTGGCGGCAGCACCGAAGGTCATGAGCGCGGCGTCCAGCGCATGGTCCAGGCTGGGGCGCAGCCGCTTACCACCATCGCCTACGTGTCTGAACTTCAGCGTGACTGGGCGCGCCCGACCGCGGACGAGGTTGCAAAGCTGTTCGCCGAGCATGGCGGCGGCTTCGGTCACGGTTTGCGTTGGGAGTGGCAGTTGCTGGCCCTGAAGGAAGGCACACGGTAACCCCTGGCGCCGGTCGTGGTTCGTCTCCACGGCCGGCGCTGTACCGCAAGGCAGAAACGGAACGTCATCATGAAGGAAATCGACAAGGCGCTTACAGTCGACGAGAGGAACGGCCTGCCGGATGAGCTGCTTGAGCTGCTGCGCAAGTATCCTCGCGACCGGTGGGCGAATGATGCACGTCTGCACGGACTGGCCGAAGGCTGGCTCCAGCGGCACAATTTGTTTCGCGAACTCTCGGTGCTGACCGGCGGCATGACGACGGATCTCAGAGAAGGTCGTACGTCACCAACAACGTTTCTACCCCTATTCCAGCGCCGGATGGGCCTTCTGCTCGGAGAGCTGGAAATGCACCATCGTGTTGAGGATGACTACTATTTCCCAACCTTCGCCGCCGCTGCGCCAAAGCTAAAAAAGGGCTTCGACATTCTCGACAATGACCACAGGGTGATCCACGGCGCGATCTATAGCCTCGGCACCGCAAGCCGTGAGCTTATTGCTGCGCTATCCGGCGAAGTGTCGGGCCGCGACGGTGACGCGCTGCGCATGGCCGAACGGCTTACTGGAGAGATCGAGGGCTTCGACCGAACCTTGCTCCGGCATCTTGAGGATGAAGAGGATCTGATCATCCCGCTCATCCTGGAGCGCACTCGTGATGATCCGAATTTTCGTTAGCTGCAGCACCAAGAACAGCGGTACGCCCAACGCCGCCGACGATTTAGAAGGAGAATGAAATGGGATTGCTCATTGACGGTCGTTGGCACGATCAGTGGTACGATACCTCGGCCAGCGGCGGACGTTTCGTGCGTCAGGACAGTGTTTTCCGCAACTGGGTGACCACTGAAGGTACGCCCGGCCCGACGGGGGTCGGCGGCTACAGGGCCGAGGCCGGGCGTTACCATCTCTATGTCTCGCTGGCCTGCCCCTGGGCGCATCGGACGCTGATCTTCCGCGCCCTGAAGGGACTTAAGCCGCTCGTCGATGTCTCAGTGGTGCATTGGCTCATGGCCGAGCAGGGCTGGAGCTTCGCCGCAGGCGATGGTGTGGTTCCCGATCCTGTCGGCGGCGCGCACTATCTGCACGAGGTCTACACGAGGTCGGACCCGACCTACTCGGGCCACGTTACAGTTCCCGTTCTATGGGACAAGAAGACCGGCACGATCGTCAACAACGAGTCGTCCGAGATCATTCGCATGTTCAACACTGCCTTCGACGGCATCGGCGCGAAGGCAGGCGACTATTATCCCGAGGCACTCAGGACCGAGATCGACGGCTTGAACGCGCGCATCTATGCGACGGTCAATAACGGCGTCTACCGGGCCGGCTTTGCGGCGACGCAGGAAGCCTATGAGGAGGCCGTCGGCCCGCTGTTCGAGACACTGGACTGGCTCGAGGATCGCCTGTCATCCCGGCGCTTCCTGACAGGCGGAGAAATCACGGAAGCCGACTGGCGGCTGTTCACGACGCTGATCCGGTTCGATCCCGTCTATGTCGGCCATTTCAAATGCAACATCCGGCGGATTGCCGACTATCCGCGCCTTTCCGACTATATGCGCACCCTGTTCCGGATCGAGGGCGTCGCAGCGACTGTCAATCTTGGGCACATCAAGCGCCACTACTATCAGAGCCACCGCAAATTGAAT
>Ga0302326_10027361_pt1 | contig 11496 bp, 9 predicted proteins | sample Palsa_T0_3_FD_202264 | JGI IMG/M metagenome (GOLD analysis project Ga0302326, IMG submission 202264) | Peat permafrost microbial communities from Stordalen Mire near Abisko, Sweden - Palsa_T0_3 | ecosystem: Environmental > Terrestrial > Soil > Palsa > Peat permafrost | place: Sweden: Abisko...
CCTCACCGGCGGGAACTTCCAGCACGACCGGATCGAGTGACGCGTCGGCGAGCGATTTCTTCACCCGCTCGGCGTAAAGCGGCGCGACGTTACTGTCGGTAATAATGACGGCGCGGCCGCCGATAGTGCCGCCCGCGTCGCGAATCAGGCGGCCGGACTCGTCGATAATCCCGCTGCCGATATGCACCGGATGGGCAGGCGGGCCAAGTTCTACGCGGAAGGTGCGCATCGATTTTCCGCGCACCATCGATCGAACGCGGCGATCACGGCGTCGGCGGCCTGCTCGGCGGTCAGATCGGAGGTGTCGATTTCAATTTCGGCGCGGGCATAGGCGGCCGCGCGTTCGAGGTGGAGCTCGGCTATCCGTTCGGCGATTGGCTTGCCGCCTTCGAGAAGTTTCGGCCGCGGTTCGGCCGATTTGTTCAGCCGCGACGCGATAATCTCCGGGCGCGCGCGCAAACATACGACCAGCCCCGCCGCCTTGAGCACGCGGCAGTTGGTCTCATCGACCAGCGCGCCGCCACCGGTCGCTATTACGGCGGGGCCCGGCGCCGCGGCGATCGCTGCGATTGCAACTCGTTCGAGCGCGCGGAAATGGGGCTCGCCATGCTCGCTGAAGATTCGCGCAATCGGCTTGCCCGTTCGGGCGACGATTTCATGATCGCTGTCGGCAAACGGCCAGCCCATCCGCGCCGCGACCAGGCGTCCTACCCGGCTCTTGCCGGTGCCCATAAAGCCGGTCAGGACGACCTTGGCATCGGTTGAGCGAATCGTGGCAGCGTTGACCGTCTTGGTGGCGGACTTGGTAGCCATCTCAATACTTGCGCACCTGTTCCAGGTAACCCTGGTAGTTGCGCGTCACCTCGGCGAGCGAGTCGCCGCCGAACTTGTCGAGGAAGGCGTTGGCGATTTCCCATACGACGGCGGTCTCCGCGATCACGGCGGCGGCCGGTACGGCGCATACGTCAGAGCGCTCGATCGCCCCGGCCGACTCGGCCTTGGTGCGGATATCGGCGGAGTGCAGCGGGCGCATCAGGGTGGACAGCGGTTTGAAAGCGACGCGAACCCGAATCGGCTCGCCAGTCGTCATGCCGCCCTCGGTGCCGCCTGAATTATTGGATCGGCGGATAAAGCGGCGCTCACCGGCGTCGTAGCCGATCTCATCATGCAGCGCCGATCCGCGCACTGCCCCCGCTTCGAAGCCCATGCCGAATTCGACCCCCTTGGTCGCCTGCAGGCTCATCAAGGCGTGGGCAATCCGTGCGTCGAGCTTGCGATCCCATTGCACGTGGCTGCCGAGGCCGACCGGCAGGCCGGTGACCGCCACTTCGACGACGCCGCCGAGAGTGTCGCCGGTCTTCTTGCAGGCGTCGATCTCGGCGATTATCGCCTGTTCGGCGGACGGATCGGCAACGCGGACTGGCGACGCCTCGGTGATCCGCCGCAATTCATCGTGAGAGATTTCCGCGGGGACCGACGCTGTGGTGGCGCCGATTCGCACGACGTAGCCGAGCGTATCTATACCGAAAGGCGTCAGGAGCTGGCGAGCGAGCGCGCCGGCCGCGACGCGCATCGTGGTTTCGCGGGCTGACGCGCGTTCAAGCACGTCACGGATATCTTCGAGGTTGTATTTGAGCACGCCGGCCAAATCGGCATGTCCCGGACGGGGACGAGTTACCGGCTGCGCCTCGCCGCGATCGGCTGGATCTGCGGACATCCGCTTGTTCCAGTTCTTGAAATCGCGATTCTCGACGATCAGCGCGATCGGGCTGCCCATCGTGCGACCGAAGCGAATTCCGGAGACCGGCCGCGCCTCATCTTTTTCGATCAGCATCCTGCCACCGCGACCGTAGCCTTTTTGACGGCGGGCGAGGTCGGCATTGATTTGCGCGAGGTCGATTTCGAAGCCGGCCGGAACGCCTTCGATAATCGTGACCAGTTCGGGGCCGTGAGATTCGCCGGCGGTTAAAAAGCGGAGCATCGTTGCAGGTTAATTCGCCCGTCGATTGGAAAACAGTGGGCGATGCTCCGATTCAACCAGACTCGGCGCTCGCGCGAAAGCGGGGTACTCCTCTGGAAAACCTCGACCGGTCCTGAGACGGCACGATCTTACCCTCTCTCTGCCGGGAGAGGACGGCGCGCAGCGCCGGGTGAGGGACCGTTAAAAATAAATATCTGCCCTTTTCTGAAATGAACTCGACAAAGAATTTGCGAGACGATAATCCGGCGCTCCACCGCTCGGACGCGATCGCGCGCAGCCTGCGCCACTCGAGCACGGACGCCGAGCGGAGCCTTTGAACAGGTCTGCGCGCCGGCCACAATACCGACGAACAGCGGAGTTTGGGATTAGCCCGCACCGCTATCTCGAATCGCTCGGATATCGGGTCCACGTTTTGGAACAGCGATATCGATGGGAACTCGAGAGCGTCATCGAAAAGATTAGAGATTTTATCTAAAAAGGTCCCTCACCCGGCGCTGCGCCGCCGTCCTCTCCCGACAGGGAGAGGGTTGAGAGTACGCGGCGATCATTCTTCGGCGCGGATCCTCAGAATGACGAGGGTGCTGCGCTTGCGAGTCGGGCGGGCGCGAAGTAAAAGGCCAAATGGGCAAGATTTGGCGGCTTCTGACCTGGACTGCAGTGGCGGTCGCCGGCGCAATCGCGATGGGGATGGTCGCGATCGTCCGCGGCGAGCGTCATCCGAGCGCCCTGTGGTTCATCGTGGCGGCGGTCTGCGTATATGCGCTGGGTTACCGATTTTACTCGCGTTTCATCGCCGACCGTGTACTCAAACTCGACGACGCCAACGTCACTCCCGCAATCCGGCTGGCCAACGGCCGCGACTACGTGCCGACCAGCCGATGGGTCACGTTTGGCCATCATTTTGCCGCGATCGCGGGGCCCGGTCCGCTGGTGGGGCCGGTGCTGGCGGCGCAATTCGGTTATCTGCCATCGACTATCTGGATCATCGTCGGCGCGGTGCTCGGCGGCTGCGTGCAGGATTTCGTGATCCTCGGCTACTCGCTCCGGCGCGACGGCCGTTCGCTCGGCAAGATGGCGCGCGAGGAGATCGGACCCGTCGGCGGCCTGGTCGCGATGGCGGGCGTGATGCTGATCATGGTCATTCTGATCGCGGTGCTCGGTCTGGTCGTCGTCAACGCGATGAAAAACAGCATCTGGGCAACTTCAACGGTGGCGGCTACGGTGCCGATCGCGATGGTCGTCGGCATCTATATGACGCATCTGCGCCCAGGCAGAATCGTCGAAGCGTCGGCCCTCGGCGTCGGCCTGATCCTGATGGCCGTGATGGGCGGGCGCTACGTCGAGGGGTGGAGTATCGGCGCGTGGTTCGCGATGGACTCGCCGCATCTGGCGGTATGGATAATCGGCTACGGCTTCTGCGCCTCGGTGCTGCCGATATGGCTGCTGTTGGCACCGCGTGATTACCTGTCGGCGTTCATCAAGATCGGCACGATAGTGGCTCTGGCGATCGGAATCGTCGCGCTCCATCCTGCGACCCGGATGCCGGCGTTAACGCGCTTCACCGACGGCAACGGCCCGATCTTCGGCGGCAAGGTCTTTCCATTCGCGTTTATTACGGTCGCATGTGGTGCGATTTCCGGCTTCCACGCGCTCATATCGTCGGGCACCACGCCCAAGATGCTCGAGCGCGAGCGCGACGCGCGCATCGTGGGCTACGGCGCGATGCTCGTCGAGTCGTTCGTCGCGGTGATGGCGATGATCGCGGCCGTGATGCTCGAGCCGGGCGTCTATTTCGCGATCAATAGTCCAGCCGGCGTGGTCGGTTCGGGCGCCGCGGCGTGCGCAAAAATCAGCGCGTGGGGCTTTCCGGTCACGGCCGCCCAGATGACCGAGTTGGCGCGATCCGTGGGTGAGACCACCTTATTTGCGCGAACGGGCGGTGCACCCTCGCTGGCGGTCAGCATGGCGCACATTTTTGCGCATACGCTCGGCGGCTCGAGCGTCGTCGCGCTGTGGTACCACTTCGCGATCATGTTCGAGGCGCTGTTCATCCTGAGCACGCTCGACGCCGGCACTCGGGTCGCCCGGTTTATGCTGCAGGATCTGGCGGGACAGATTCTTCCGCCGCTCCGCAACGCCGAGTCGTACGCAAATATCATCACGACATCGGCAATCGTGGTCGCGGCATGGGGCTACTTTCTTTACTTCGGCACGATCGATCCGTATGGCGGAATCAACTCGTTGTGGCCGCTCTTCGGTATCGCCAATCAGATGCTGGCGACGATCGCGCTATGCGTCGCCACCAGCGCGATGATCCGTCAAGGTAATGCCCGCTACGCTTTCGTCACTCTGCTGCCGCTCGTGTGGCTGGTGGCCGTCACGATGACGGCTGGCTTTGAGAAGATATTCAGCGCGGCGCCGAATATAGGATTTCTTGCTCATGCCGCCGTACTCAAGGCGCAAATAGCTAATCCACTAACTACATCAGCGCAGGCGACTGTTCTCATGCGGCTCCTGATGAACGATCATGTCGACGCGCTGATGACCGCGACGTTTATCTGTATTGTCGTCGTTATCCTGGCCGATTCGATCCGCGGATGGCTGCGCACGCTGATCGGTGGGCAAGTCGACCCGGGCAAAGAGCAGGTGGCGGCGTGATTGCGCTAGCGAAATCGCATCGACGTCCAGGCGCGCGGGGGAGCACACCGGCGCACAACTTCACACTTCGATCCGCGTACGCGGCGATCGCAAGCCTTATCGCTATTACCCTCGTCCTGATTGGGGAATTGCGCCGGATGAACAGCCTGGGACTCGATCGAACCAGCGCTGATTCATCGCGGCGCGAACGATCCGTCGCGGTTATCGCGGAGCTCGATCGGCGCCATCGCCATCCGAATCGATGCTGCTGAGCCGGGCCATTCGTGAATCGCTCCGGTGACACGGCAAGGTCGTTCAAGTCACGTTAACGTCCGCCTGTCTTACTGATAGTCATCAGTATGAAGCCGGTCGAAATGGCGACTAGGTAAACTTACCTGGAAAACTAGGTAATTTGCCGAGTGCTTATAGGATATTCCCCGATACATCGCTCCATTTCGAATCAATAGTGTCGCGTCCATGGCAACCAAACGCGAAACCGCAAAGACCCGTGGCCCGTTGGCCTCTTCAATGCATTACGGATCTCAAGTCGCGCGAAGAGGGGGCAAAATGAAACGGAAGTCGCCGATCGAGTCATCGGCTCACGCTGCGCCTGTCCCACTTTGCGGCGCAATGCCCGGCGGCGAACAATGGGCCAAGGGCGTCCGGCTTGAGTCGCTCGCCAATCTCGCCCACGAACTGCGCACGCCACTGCAAGTGCTGCTCGGCTATATCGATGCGCTGCGCGACGACCTCGCCTCGGCACCGCCCGCCCGGGCGCATCGGATGGTGGAACGGATGAACGCGAACGCTAACGAGCTCGCGCAAATCGTCGAGAACATCATGGAGTTCGCGCCTGCCGACGTGAACGCCGAGTACGCCGGCGAGAGTGAAGTCGCGCTGTTCGAACTCATTGACGAGGTGATGCCGGCGATTGAGGCGGCGAATCAGGAAAAGGGACTCAAAATCCATTTGCAGATCGATAACGCGCCCACGATGATTCGCGCCTACCATCGCCCGCTGCGCCTCATTCTGGCCAACCTTGCCGTCAACGCGGTCCGCTTTACGGTGGCTGGCAGCGTCACGATCGCTGTCCGCAGCGTCGGCTCGGAGCACTATCCCGAAGTTGAAATTGAGGTCAGCGACACCGGGCCGGGCTTCGATACTGCCCTGGCGGCGCGGATGTTGGAGCCGTTTCAGCAGCTATCGACCACTAGTGAGCGGCAGTTTCGCGGCGTCGGGCTGGGGCTGACAGTAGTCAAGCGCAACGTCGACGCGTTGCACGGAGCGCTCGAGGTGACTTCTCAGCCGGGCCACGGTGCGCGCTTTGTCGCGCGGATCCCCGTACGAGCAGCGGCGCCGCGGCGACCGCAGCCGGTTGCAGTCGCCGAGTATCAGCGGTAACGGCGCAGCAGGCCGACGACGACCCCGAGAATCGTCAGGTCTTCCTCGCTGGCATAGATCGGTTCCATCGCGGCGTTGGCCGGTTGCAGGCGGATTTTACCGTCGGCCTCGCGAAAATACTTCTTGACGGTAGCCTCGTTGCCGATCAGAGCCACTACCGTCTCGCCGTTGTTGGCCGCCTCGCGCCCCTCGACGACGATATAGTCGCCGTCGCGGATACCCTCGTCGATCATCGACTCGCCGCGCACCAGAAGGCAGAACGTGTTGTCGCGCCGCACGAAGTCCTCGGGCACGCTAATCGTATCCTGCCGTCCCTCGACCGCCTCGATCGGCGCACCCGCCGCCACCTGCCCGAGCAGCGGCACGTCGCGCGGACGCATCCGTCCACCCGGCGTGTTTACGACTTCGAGCGCCCGGCTGTGGTTATGGTCGCGTCGGATAAATCCTTTGCGTTCCAGGTTATGCAGATGCTTATGGACGGTCGCGAGCGACGACAGCCCGAAATATTCGCCCACCTCGGCCAGCGTCGGCGCGTAGTCGTGCTCTTCGATATACTTCTCGAGAAAGTCGACAAGCTGCTTCTGCCGTTTGGTGAGCGTGTTCATCTTTCGAGTCTGCCTCCGCAAGTAACCATGAGCCGACGATACCGAATGATGGCGAAAATAGAGCGAAAACGCAAGCCGAGTTTCACGCATCAACTAATTCGTTTATCCTCTAGATCTCTTCGGGATCTCGTGAGGATGTCGCGGAGATCCCATACCGATTGAGCAGCCGATGGCCACGATTCGAGTGATTTTTGAGAGCGGAGAGCCTGATCGTGTGATCGACTTCGACCCCGCCGACGCGCCGTTTCATCATGACGGCCGGCCCGGATCGATTCTCGATATCCTGCTCGGCCACGGCATCCATCTCGAGCACGCATGCGGTGGTAATTGCGCCTGCACGACCTGCCACGTCGTCGTCAAGAAGGGTTTCGATAAGCTGTCCGAAGCGACCGAACAGGAAGAAGACCTGCTCGACCGCGCGCCGGGACTGACTCCGACGTCGCGACTCGGATGCCAGGCAGTCCCTGAAGATCCCCACGCCGAATTAGTCGTCTGGGTGCCGCGCTTTACGATCAATCAGATCAGCGAGGCGAATCACTAGTGAGCGGTGGTACGTCGCCGGCCGGAGGTTCGCGGCGCCCGGCGTTCCACGCGCGTATCATCCGCATTTTTGATCACAACGCCGACACCCGCTCGCTGTTTCTCCGGCTCGACGACGGTGCGATAGCCTCGTTCACGCCCGGGCAGTTCATTTCGCTCGCAATTCCGCTCGGCGACGAGACGCTCACGCGCCCATACACGATCGCGTCGAATCCCGGCGCCGACGAGATCGAGATCTGCTTCAACCGGGTGCCGGGCGGCCGCGGCGTCGGTTACCTGTTCGATCGCCAAATCGGCGACACGCTAGATTTCACCGGTCCGTTCGGCCTCTTCACGCTTGAAGCGGCGCCGCCAGCCGAGACCATCTTTATCGCCGAGTCCACCGCGATCGCGCCGATCCGTCCGATGATCCATCGCGCGATCTCATCGGCGCCGGCCTTTCCATTGATCCTCATCCACGCCGCGCCGGACGAATCGCATCTGCTCTATCGTGACGAGTTCGCGCGCGTTGCCGACGCCAATCCGATTTTACGCTTCGAGCCGATCGTCAGTGACGCGCCGTGGACTCGGATAGCCGAGATCGTTCGTGCGCGCTGGATCGACGCCGACACGGCGCGCGATCGCCGCTTCTTTCTATGTGGCGCGGGTGCGGGCGTGATCGCGATACGCGATCTTTTGCGCGGCGCCGGTTACGAGCGGCGCGCCGTGCGTTACGAGCAGTGGTAGCGCCGCTAAAGAAACTCAGACGCGAATCGGTCAGATTATTCCGGCTTCGCCAAGCCGCGTCAGCTCGTCGTCGCCGATTCCCAGCAAATCGCCGTAAATTTCCCGATTATGCGTTCCCGGCCGCGCCGGCCCGGTCCACTTGAGCACGCCCGGGGTCTCGCTCAGGCGCGGCACGATCCCCGGCATCTTGAGCTCGCCCATCTCGGGGTCGTTCATCGTACGGATTGCGCCGCGCGCGCGGTACTGTTCGTCCTCGGCGATATCGGCGGCCGAATAGATCGGGCCGGCCGGCACACCGCCGTCGTTAAGCAATGTCCATAGCTCGCCCGAATCATGCTGTCGCGTCCACGCGGTGACGATTTCGTCGACCTCGTGCTGCCGTTCGCCGCGAGCGGCGTGAGTCGCGTAGCGAGGATCTTCGGCCAGCTCAGGCTGTCCCATCAGGATCGCGAGGCGCTTGAAAACCGCATCCTGGTTGGCCGCCACGATCAGCAGGCGGTCGTCGCGGGTCGGATAGACGTTGGACGGCGCGACCTTGGGCAGAATCAGTCCGAGCCGTTCGCGCACGGCGCCGACCTTGTCGTACTCGGTGATCACGCTCTCCATCAGCGCGAAGATCGATTCGTAGATGGCGCAATCGACCATCTGGCCGCGGCCGCTGCGATGGCGATGTTCGATCGCGGCCAGCGTTCCGATCGTGGCAAACATCGCGGCCAGTGAATCGCCGAGCGAGATTCCGATCCGCACGGGCGGTCGATCGGGAAAGCCGGTCACGTAGCGCACGCCGCCGATCGCCTCACCGACCGATCCAAATCCCGCCCGCTCGCGATAGGGCCCCGTCTGGCCGAAGCCCGACACCCGCGTCATCACGAGGCGCGGATTGAGCGCCGACAACTCGTCCCATCCGAGCCCCCATTTTTCCATCGTGCCGGGCCGGAAGTTTTCGATCATCACGTCGCTCTGCACGACCAGCCGCCGCAGGATATCGCGGCCGGTGGCCTCGCGCAGGTTGAGCGTGATGCACTTCTTGTTGCGCGACTGAATCGGCCATAAGAGGCCGCGGCCCTTGTACAGATGCGGTCCCCACTGGCGCATCAGGTCAGGCGCGTCGGGCGATTCGAGCTTGATAACTTCGGCGCCGAAGTCGCCGAGCAGCCGTCCGGCGAACGGCCCCGCCAGCAGCGATCCGAGCTCGAGTACGCGGATCGATTCGAGCGGACCCTTGTCGTAAATCGGAATATCGTTAGAGGTGGATTCACTCATGCGACTGGTGCGTTTCTCCGTGCGGTCAGCGTGTACAAATCGGGCGAATCGGTCAAGCGTACATTGCGTAAAATGGATGGTCTTGCGGGGACATGGCGATGTCAGGATTGCAAGAGTCGCGTGAGTACGAAGTTAGCGCCTGAGCGGCCGATACGGACTCCGCCTTTGACGATACCTTCACGTTCGAGCTTGCGCGCGGCGCGTTCAATCATGCTCGGATCGATCGCGACGAGTGCCGAAGCCCGCAATTTCAAAGTAGCGATCGACGATTCGGCGCACCGCGTCGTCGCGGCTGAGAGCAACCGCTTCAGCCAGCGCGGTCTCGAAGCGCCGCTCGAACGTATCCCAGACATAAGTGAACGGGTCGTAGCGCTCCTCGACCTTGAGGGCGAGGAATTTCTCCTGCAGTTCCGCCATCGCGCGATCGAACTCGGGCCGCTGGCGCGGTCGCGTGTAGCCGCTGGCGAGCTTGAGCGTGCGGGTGTCGGCGGGTCCGCTCTTGCTGAGAGCGTCCATTACGAGCGATGCGCATCGCGACAATACGCCGCGTTTATAGAGTATTCGATGGCCGGCCACGGGTGCCCGTAGTTTAAGAAACGCGGGCAGCATGTCGAGCGCAATAAACCCCGGCCGGCCACCGACGACCTTGCCGTAATAGACCGCGCGGCGCGCCGGCAGGCTGTCCTTTATCCGCCACGTCATCATGACCGCATGATCGTGCTGGATATGTTCGGGAAGAACGGGCTCGCGCTCCCCTGCGATCGCCTCGCGCAGGCAGGGCACGCTAAGGCCGGCAGTAAAGGCGGCGCAGAAACCGCATCGATTGATAAACTCCAGCGCCGCGCGTTCGCTGGTGATGCGCAGGCGCGGAAGGCGACGGAAGGTGCCGTCGCGATAGACTTCGAGCGCGTCGGCCAACGCGTCATCTGCTTGAGATGACGCTCCCGCTGCTGCGATAGGGCCGCGCTTAGTTGTCGCGCGTCGCGTGCTCGTAGCAGGCACGGAAGAGCCTTCGGTAGTTGTCCGGCACGCCCAGACCCTTGACGACCCCATCGAGTCCGATCAGCGCGCGCATCATGAGAACGCTATGCGGCGGCGACTTGTAGAGTTTGTGCTTGATCGCAATCTCGCTCGCTTCGGCGGCCTTGCCGACCGAATCGTATAAATTCGGATCGTATTCCCGATCCGCCATTAGCGGCTCGAACAGCGTGTAGACCAGCTTGACCATCGGCGCCGGATCCTGGTCGCGATCGAGATAGCCTAGCCGCACCATTGCCTGCCCGATTGCACGATCGTCCGAATCGATCAGTCCCTTGGCGAGCAGCAGGCTGGCCTTGCGATGGGGCTCGCTGAAGCGGCGAATCGATCCGAAGTCGAGGACGACGAGCTTCGGATGGTACGTCACCAGGTAATTGCCCGGATTCGGATCGGTATGCAGTACGCCGAATTCGAGCACCTGCCGCCACACCAGCGCATAATATTTGCGCGAGAGCCACTGGCGCAGCTCGAAGTCGGCCGCGGGGCTCATCACGTCCGACAGCAGGTAGCCGTCGAGGTACGACATGGTGAGCACGCGGCGCGAGCTTAGATCCTTAACCACGCGCGGCAGCACAATCTCGGGATCGTCGGCGAGCAGGCGGCGGAACTCGTTGATGTTGCGCGCCTCGTTCACATAGTCGAGCTCTTCGCGCAGGCGCTCCTGAATCTCGGCGAAGATGGTTCGCGTGTCGATCTTCTGGCGCATCACGTCGCCGGCGATTGCCTGCAGCGTGCGCAGCAGAAGTTTGAGATTGCGCAGGTCCTGCTCGACCGCGTCGGCTACGCCGGGATATTGAACCTTGACGGCGACCTCATCGCCGTTTTTCAGGCGCGCGCGATGGACCTGCCCGAGCGAGGCGGCGGCGAACGCCTCGGGCTCGAAGCTCGCGAAAAGTTGTTCGGGACGGCGGCCGAGCTCGCGCTTGATCTGATCGGCGATCATCCCGTAGTCCATCGCGGGCACGCTCGATCGGGTGGTCTTAAGGATGTCGATCGCCTCGGTGGGCAGCAGGTCGCTGCGCATCGAGAGCATCTGGATGAGCTTCATGAAGGCGCCGCGGAGCTGCGTTGAGCTTTCGACGATACGGCGCGCGTTGCGGATATGGGTGTCGAGCCGTTCGCGGTCGCGGCTTGGTTCGTCGAGAAACGGGCGGCGAAGCGAACTCCACAGGTAGCTCGATCCGACCTGCGAGGCGAGTCCGCCAATCTTAATCGCGCGGCGGGCGCGGCCGCTGGTGAGCGTCTTGCGTTCCGCCATCAGTCGCTGCCACGCGCCATCCCGGCGCGATTTATCAAAGTTGCGGC
>Ga0302326_10027363_pt1 | contig 11495 bp, 8 predicted proteins | sample Palsa_T0_3_FD_202264 | JGI IMG/M metagenome (GOLD analysis project Ga0302326, IMG submission 202264) | Peat permafrost microbial communities from Stordalen Mire near Abisko, Sweden - Palsa_T0_3 | ecosystem: Environmental > Terrestrial > Soil > Palsa > Peat permafrost | place: Sweden: Abisko...
CGCGACCGCAAGGCGGACGGTAGCTATACGCGCGCCATCCCTCTCGCGCTGAAGCGCAGCCGAATTGCGCAATTGCCCCTGCCGGAAGACCGCGAAATCGTTTCTACGTTAGCCGGCGGCGTACAGCAATCTGGCTGGGGCTACTCGCGTGACAGCGATCAGGTCCCCGATTCCTGTCTGGTCGCGCATCCTTTGGCGGGACTGATCATGCCTCTGGCGATCCGCACGCAGCGCTGCTACTTGCGAGACAGCCGCCAACCGGATGAGTTGATGCCACTTACATGGGACGAAGGCGACCCGTGGGAATTCGCGCTCGAGATGCGCCGCGGGCGGCGAGGATGGTCGGTAGCCGGCGTCTTGCACCGTCGACAGGAGCGCATGGACGTGACTGCCGCGGTTCTGGTGACGCAAGGCGGACTCGTGTTCACAGCCGATCGCGTGGGAGCGCTCGCGGAAGGTACAGGACTGGAATGGATGTCTCATCTCCGGAAGGCCGGCACTATCGAGGCCGCCGAAGAGGATAAGGATGAACTGCTGGCGGCGCTACTCTGCTCGCCGGGCCTGCCACCGCTGGAGGTGCCCGAGGAACTGCGGTATGAAGACGTGAAGCTGTCGCCGCGGCCCGGCCTGCGGATTCGCGCCGCCGATCCGGCACTGCGCGGCGCCGGGAAACTGCGGGGGGAATTATGGTTCGATTACGAAGGACGGGCGGTGCCCGAGGATGAGAACACCCAGGGGTTCTACGATGCAGCCGCGCGCCGGTTTGTGCGCCGCGATTCCGCCGCGGAAAGAGCCGCAGTCGCGCTGCTCGGCGAACTGGGCTTGAGGTTCCATAACTGGACCTACAGTCATCCGGCGCCGGGTTGGGATCTGGTTCCCGGCAAGCTGCCACGCGTCGTGCGCGCGCTGGTGGAAGCGGGTTGGCACATCGACGCCGAGGGTAAGATTTTCCGGCGTCCGGGAGCGTTCCACATCGAAGTCGCCACCGGCGTGGACTGGTTCGAGCTGCACGGTGGCGTGGAATATGGCGAGACGGCGGCGAAACTTCCCGAGCTGCTCGAAGCGCTCCGCCGGGGCGAGAATATGGTCCAGCTCGGCGATGGCACCTACGGCCTGCTGCCCGAGGAGTGGTTGCGGCGGATCGGCCTGTTGGCCAGAGTGGGCGCGCCCGAGGACGGCCACCTGCGCTTTCGCAGGAGCCAGGCCGGGCTGCTGGATGCGTTGCTGGCCGCGCAGCCCGAAGCCCGCTGCGATGAAGCATTCGCGCGAGTCCGCGAAGAACTACGGCTCTTTCAGGGCGTCGAGCCTGCCCGGCAACCGGCGGGCTTCGTGGGTACCTTGCGCGATTACCAGCGTGATGGCCTGGGCTGGATGGAGTTCCTGCGCCGCTTCTCTTTTGGCGGCTGTCTGGCCGACGACATGGGAGTGGGGAAGACGGCCCAGGTGCTGGCGCTGCTGGAGGCGCGCCGCGAGCTGCGAGCCGCGGGGGAGCCACTGGGCCCGTCGCTGGTTGTGGTTCCACGGTCGCTGGTCTTCAACTGGAAGCAGGAGGCGGCGCGATTCACGCCGCGACTGCGCGTGCTCGATTACACGGGCGTGGAGCGTCACGGCAATGAATTCGCCGCCTGCGATGTGGTCCTCACTACCTATGGCACGCTGCGGCGGGACGCTGTTCTGCTGAAGGATGTCGAGTTCGATTACGTAGTGCTCGATGAAGCCCAGGCCGTTAAGAACGCGGGTACGGAGTCGGCCAAGGCGGTGCGACTGCTGCGCGGCGGACATCGCCTGGCACTCAGCGGCACGCCGGTCGAAAACCACCTCGGGGAGCTCTGGGCTCTTTTCGAGTTTCTGAATCCGGGAATGCTGGGGACCGCCAGCGTGTTCAAGCTGGCCACCGGGGCAGGTCGCAGTCCTGACGAAGACACTCGCCGGCTGCTGGCCCATGCACTGCGGCCGTTCATTTTGCGCCGCACCAAGGAGCAGGTGGCCCGCGAGCTGCCTTCCAAGACCGAGCAGACCGTGTATTGCGAAATGGAGCCAGCTCAACGGAAGCTCTACCAGGAACTGCGCCAGCACTATCGCAACGTTTTGCTCAAACGGATCGAGACCGAGGGTCTGGCGAAATCCAAGATCCAAGTGCTGGAGGCGCTGCTGCGCCTGCGCCAGGCTGCCTGCCATCCCGGACTCCTGGACCCGAAGCGGCGCGGCGAAGGGAGCGCTAAACTGGACGTGCTGCTGGAACAACTACGCGAAGTCGTCAATGAAGGGCACAAAGCGCTGGTCTTCTCGCAATTCACCACGCTGCTCGCGATCGTCCGCGAACGCCTGGACCACGGCATGGTCTACGAATATTTGGACGGCTCCACGCGTGACCGGCAGGCGTGCGTGGAACGCTTCCAGAACGACCCGGATTGCCGGATCTTTCTGATCAGCCTGAAAGCCGGCGGCCTGGGCTTGAACCTGACCGCCGCCGAGTATGTGTTCCTTCTGGATCCCTGGTGGAATCCGGCGGTGGAAGCGCAGGCCGTGGACCGCGCGCACCGCATCGGGCAAACGCGACAAGTCTTCGCATACAGGTTGATTGCGCGAGATACGGTCGAGGAGAAGGTTCTCGAACTGCAGAAGACCAAGCGCGATCTTGCCGCGGCCATTATCGGCGCGGATAATAGCCTGATCCGGAACCTGGGGAGGGAAGACCTCGAGCTTCTGCTCTCGTGAAGGCAGACACGACAGCAGCCCAAGTTCGGAGGGAGAGACTGCGCCGCCGGTATCGTCCGGATCATGCGCAGCTACTCTTCATCGGGGAGGCTCCGCCGGCGTCGGGAAGGTTCTTCTACCAACGCGACTCCGGGCTATATCGGGCGACCCGAGATGCATTTCGCGCCATCGATCCGGCCATTACCGACGCAAACTTCCTTCCGGTATTTCAAGCCGCCGGTTGCTACTTGATGGACGCGTGCCTGCAGCCCGTCGATCAACTCGATCCGGCGTCACGACGCGCGGCTTGCGTGGCCGGCGAGCGATTGCTCAGCCGAAGAATTGGGGGGCTGCAACCACAGGCGATCGTGACGGTGGTACGGTCAATCCGCGGCAATGTGGAGCGGGCCGCCTCTGGAGCGGGATGGCACGGTACGCTGATCGACCTTCCGTATCCGGGACGATGGCTTAGCCACCAGAGGATATTTTTGGCCCAACTTGTGCCTGTCCTCCGAGCCCGCCTGACAATTACTTCGGTCGAGAGACGGTGACCGCCCCGCAGTCAGGGCTATGCCGCGCGCGACATTCCTCATGTATCGCGGGTCGGTCCAGGGCTAGGCAGAACATGCTTCTGAACTTTGCCGAGAGCGTTTCGCGGCAGCGCGTCTACCCGCACAAAGGTCCGCGGCACCTTAAAAGACGCAAGCTTCGCGCGACAGCGCATTTCGAGCAAAGCAGGATCGAAATCGCCGCGGGCCACGATCCAAGCCACGGGGACTTCACCCTTGAGCCCATCCGGAGTGCCGGCGACCGCGGCTTCGGCCACCTCGGGCTGCTCCATTAAAAATTCCTCGATTTCACGCGGATAGATGTTGAAGCCACCGGAGATAATGAGGTCGCTGAGACGCCCGGTCAGGTGGTAGTAGCCGTCCGGCGAAACGCTGGCCAGATCGCCGGTCCGGAACCATCCGGCCCGAAACGCCGCTTCGGTCGCCTCCGCCTTGCCCCAATAGCCCGTGAAGATATTGGGACCCTTCAGCCAAACCTCGCCCACTTCGCCAGGTCCGACGGATTGGCCCTCGGCGTTGACCAGTCGCACCGAAACGCCTGGCAGCGGGAAACCGATGCAGCCCAGGCGGCGTTCGCCTACGTACGGGTTGGAGATATTCATCAGGGTCTCCGTCATCCCATAGCGCTCCAGAATGGTGTGGCCGAACCGGGCGCGAAAATCTTCCATGACCTGCGCCGGCAAAGGAGCCGATCCCGAAACGAACAGACGCATATGCTGCCCGATCGCCCGCGCAGCCTCCGGCGGCGTTTGGAGCAAACGTGTATAGATAGTGGGCACACCGAAGAACAGTGTCGGCTGGAAGTCGAGAAATTCGGCGGCGGCTCGCTGATGCTCGAAGCGCTCCAGCAGACGCATTCGGCATCCGCTAAGCATCCAGCAGTGCAGGCCGTTGCCAAGGGCGTGGACGTGGAACAGCGGCAGGGTCAGGAGCAAGCGATCCGTGGCGGTGATTTGCCAGCAGGTGAGCAGGTTGATGGCGTTTGCGGCCAGGTTGTTGTGGGTCAGGATGGCGCCCTTGGAGGTCCCAGTCGTGCCCGAAGTGTAGACCAGAGCGGCCGGCGATTCCCCGTCCAAGTTGGGGGCGGCGCAATCAGCGGCGAAGTAGGCGTTCGCGGCGTCGGCTTCGCAGGCGAGTTGGTCGAGGTTGTCCCGGGTGACCAGGAGCCGGGGCGTCGCATCGGTGAGGATGTGCGAAACCTCGCGCTCACGATACAGCACATTCACGGGAACGAAGATGACGCCGAGCCGTACGCAAGCCAGGTACAGGTCTATGAGCTCCACGCAGTTGGCGAGTTGAACGCAGAGGCGGTCGCCCTGCCTGAAACCGCGGTCCCGCAGGGCATTCGCCATGCGTCGGGCGCGGGCGCCCATCTCGCCAAAGGTGAAGCCACGGCCCTGCCACTCGAGCGCAATCTCATCGCGGCGCTGGTACAGGGAGAGGTCGAAGAGATGGTTCAGAGTCATTCCGGAAGCGCCTTACCTCGAGTTTCCTCTCCGAAGGGTAGCAACAACAAGCCGAGCAGGAATGCTACGGAAGTCCAGGCAACCGGCATGCCGAGGGTCTTGAAGTGCGCGACGGCCCCGCCGACCAACAGCGTGACCGCGGCGGCAAAAAAGCGACCGGCGGATGTGACAAAGGCAAATGCGCTGGCGCGGCAGGAGGCCGGGTATTGCTCGGGCAGCCAGAGAGTGTAAACGGCGAAGTTCGCTCCGCCGACGCCCAGAAACGCCAGCGAAAGCAGGAACCATGCCAGGGCGCCGCGCTGCAGATAGAATGCATAGCCGAATCCGAAGACGATGGAAACGAACATCAAAGCAAAATACAGGCCGAGCGTCGCACGGCGTCCGATGCGCTCGGCCAGCGGCGGCATGATGAGGCATCCGACGATGGTGCAAGCCGACAGCAACATGGTGGCCCAGGAGGCCAGGTGCGCCGCTGAGACAGGATTATGCCCGGCGCGCGCGGCGATCTGAGTCACCGAGGACGGAACATAGACCGAACCTGCCCAGAGACCCGTCATAGAGATGAGTAGATAGATGGAATTCATAAGTGTGCGCCGCCGAAGCGCCGGAGAGAACAATGCTCTCAGCGGGCCGCCAAATGATGCCCCGGTATCGCGAATAGCATCGCTGACTGCATCACTCGCGGCACGGGCCTGACCCTTCCAGCGCGCGGGTTCACGGACGCCACTTCGTATGTATCCCACCAGGAGAGCGGGCGCGCCGCCGAGTACAAACATCGCCCGCCAGCCCAGCCAGGCGCCGATAGTGGCGTTGGCTATGGCGGCGAGGAAAATGCCGAAATAATATCCGGTGTGCATCCAACCGGCGCCGGTCTTGCGGCGCGCTTCCGGCCACGCCTCTGCGATCAGGACGCCTCCCAAAGTCCATTCGCCGCCGATGCCAAATCCGGCGAGCAGGCGGAACGTACCAAGCTGCCACACGCTGGTAGCCAGCGCGCCGAGGAAGGTGAATAGCGAGTAACAAACGATAGTAAGAGTAAGTGTACGGACGCGTCCAAAGCGGTCGCCGACCGGACCCCACAAAAAGGCCAGGCCCCAACCAACCAGGAAGAGCGCAAATAGCAGGCCGCCGTAAAAACCGATGTTGGCCGGAGTGTTTGGTATTCCCGAGCGCGGCAACAGGTCTTTGAGCGCGGGGACCAATACCAGGGCATAGATGAATGAGTCCATGCCGTCCAGGGTCCAACCGCCCCATGCGGCGAGGAAGCTCCGGATCTGGTTGCCAGTGAGTGGAGGGAGGGGCTGAGTTCCGGCGGCGGGCACGAGGACCAATTATACGCGGAGTCAATTTTTGGTTGCATACGATATGTTTTTCTGAACGAACGAACCCAGTCTGCCAGAGTAGCGGCAACTCTTTCCGGTCTCACGATAACAGGGGAGGACGATGGGTTATGCGTCTTGGACGATGGGGGGTGGCTGTAGGTGATTGAAAACTCGGGGGAATAGGGCTGAAAGAAATTGTTCCGGCGGGTGTGACCGGTAGACCCGCCTTCCAACCTTCGGGTGTTACAACCTATAATCTCCGCGCCAGAAGGTAACGAGTCGCCGGACGCGTTCCCTCCTCAAGAACTTGAAATCCGGCTTCCTGGAGCCTGGTGGACCACCAGTCCGCACCGCGAATGTTACTGTGCATGAACAGGGGCCCGAAGGCGAATTGAATCCACGGTTCTTTAGCGATAACAATCAGCAGGAAATCTCCCCCGGGCTTCACGACACGGGCAGCCTCGGCCAGCGATTCCCTGATCCCCTCGCTGTTCAGGTGATCGATCGCATACGAGCTGACGGCTGCATCGAAAGTGCCGGAGTCGAAGGGAAGTTTGCGCATGTCAGCGGTCTGGATGGTCGCGCGATGCTCTACTCCCGCAGCTTTCAAATTCGCCATCAGTTTCTGTTGCGGACTCGGGCTCGGTCCGAAGTGCTGTTCAAACGAGCTGCCAAAAAGATCCAGCGCAACGACGGTTGTCAGTGGACGAGATTCGAGCACCATGATGGTCGATCGACCTGTTCCAGCTCCCAGATCGATGACCCGCCCAGTCCCGGATCGGAGAAAGCTTTGAGTCGGCAAGGTAGCTCGCCCATTCACATTGAATACGAAGCGCGCGACGAAAAACGCCGCGCTTGACCAGAGAGCGAAAACGCCCAACAAGAACATCGTCCACTTCGACCACTTGCGCGTATATCCCAGAAGCAATAACGCGACGGCGGCGGCGAGAAATGGCAGGTGGCCGTAACTCAACCACCATGGATAACCAAAATTAAGGGGAACGTTCGTCGATACGGGCATGCTTCGAAAATTATGCGGCATCGCGCCTGAACCGTACCTGAACGGCGCGTTCATCCGCCGTTCATCAAACTGCGCTATAAGGGTGTAGTTGCGTGTTCTGGTTGTCGAAGACGAAGTGCTTCTAGCCGGTCAGTTGGCAAAAGCGCTGAGCGAATCCGGATATGCCGTCGATTGCGCTGCCGACGGGGAGCAGGCAGATTTGTTAGCCAGCACGGAGCAGTATGATGCCATGGTGCTCGATCTGGGACTGCCGAAAATCGACGGACTCACCCTGCTTCGACGGTGGCGGGAAGCGGGCATCTTCACGCCCGTGCTTATTTTGACCGCGCGGGGGAGCTGGCACGAAAAAGTTCAAGGGATCGATGGCGGCGCGGACGATTACGTCGCAAAGCCCTTCCGGATCGAAGAGGTCCTGGCGCGCATTCGGGCTTTGATTCGCCGTGCAAGCGGGCTTGCCCAGGCGGAACTTCGATGCGGCACACTCACCCTCGACCCGCGCACGGCTCGCGTTTCCGCCGGCGGCGCTCCCGTAAAGTTGACCAGCCACGAATTCCGCGTGCTGTCTTATCTGATGCATCACGGCGGCCGTATCGTGTCGCGAACCGAGCTTACGGAGCACATCTATGCGCAGGATTTCGACCGCGATTCCAACACCGTCGAGGTATTCATTGCGCGTCTCCGGCGTAAACTCGGCGCATCCTTCATCGAGACGGTACGCGGTATGGGTTACCGCATGCGCGAACCCGGCGGGGAAGACACGCACTAGCCATGCTCCGATCCTTACGGTCTCGACTAATCCTCGCGTCGCTCTTATGGACGAGCGGATTGCTGGCGCTCATGCACATGCTTACGCTAACGGTGATGCATGTCCTGCCGGGCATCCGCACGTCGCATTCTACCGGACCCGTCCTGGCAGGATTGGTGCTCCTGGCCGCGGGCCTGGTTGGGTTGCGCCAAGGCCTGACACCGTTCCGGCGATTGCGTAAAAGACTGACGGCTGTTCGTGCGGGCGAGGATCGGCGAGTGGAGGGCGCTTACCCAAGCGAAGTCCAGCCTTTGATCGACGAGTTGAACGCGCTGCTCGAAGATCGCGAGAAAGCCGTGAAACGCGCCCTGGCGACTGCCGGCGACCTTGCTCACGGCCTAAAAACTCCACTCGCCTTGCTCGGGCAAGCGGCTGAGCGCGCCGGAGCCGAGGGGAAGACCGAACTGGCGGATAGTATTTCGCAACAAGTGGAGCGCATGTCCCGCCAGATCAACTATCATCTGGCGCGCGCCCGTGCCGCAGCGTCGGGAGCCGCGGGAGCCCGTTGCCAGGCGGCTGCCTGCGCCGATGCTTTGGTGCGCACGCTCTTGAAGCTCTATGCCGGCCGCACACTCGAAATCTCGTCCACGATTACCACAGACCTTCACGCAAGGGTCCAACGGGAAGATCTCGACGAGATGCTGGGCAACTTGCTGGACAATGCGTGCAAATGGGCCAACTCGAGAATTGCCCTGGAAGCAAATCGAATCGGCGCCGTGCTCGTCCTGACGGTGGATGACGATGGGCCAGGCTTAGCTGCCAATCTCCGGACCATAGTCTTAGAGCGAGGAGTACGAATGGACGAGGCCTCGCCTGGCTCCGGCCTCGGTCTGGCGATCGTTCGCGATTTGGCCGAGCTTTATGGCGGCTCCATCTTTCTGGAGGATTCTCCCCGCGGAGGATTACGTGTCCGATTGTCACTCCCAGCAGCATAAATGGTGCCTCGATCGTGCTCGTCAACCGCAACCTTCTTTGAAGCCGCCCGGCTCGCGTTCCAAAAATCGTATTCGGCAGCCGTTACGAACGCCGCGCCAAAGCATTGGTGTGGCCAGGATCGGGAGACTTTGGCCGTTTCGTTGTTCGTAAGCGGCGCTATCGGGGATTGCTACCGTGACGCCGATCCAACGAGTTCGCCGGCCGCCCCCAGGCCCGTTCATGGTGCGGGACGGCGTTCCCCAGGGATCGATGCAGTTGGACACAAGGGCTGTTAGCCAAGATAGGTACAGATGAAAGACGTTATTCAGACTGGTAGGCTCTGACAATACTCAGGAGCAGTTTTGCATGACTTCGTGCTTCTCAGGACCCGGCTACGCTTCTAAACCGCCGTCGGATACCGCTCCGCGCATCTTCCGCACCGCGAGGTCAGTTGGTCAGTTGACCTCTCACCACTTTCCTTCTGCCGTGTGGTCCAGGTTGGTCCGGCAAAGAGCTGGACATAAATATTCCAGCTCCGGCCCGACCTTCGAAATAGCCTTCGGCCAAAAGTTGAGCGGAGGCATCAAGGACAGGAATGCGGGGATCCCCAGCTCTGAAGCAAGAGCCCGGGTTGACTGAATCTGCTGCGGTTTTGCGATCGACCGCAATGAGGCGAGAGCCCGCCGAGAACCTTCCTCATGATCCAATCATATCCCGAGGGAAGAACCGGAAAATGAAGACGCGCGAGCAGCTTTGGCCGCCCGCGCGCACGTACCTGCCGATGGTCGCCGGCCAGCTAGCCAGTTAGTAACCGGAGGACATATTCGGATAGCATGGGGCGAGCTGCCAATTGCCCCATCCGTCATAGTAACCGCAGCCTGAACCCGAATAGTAACCCCAACCGAAGGGTATACCCACGCCATAGCCATAGTAAGGACGAGCCCAGAAACTCCCGCCGTAATAGTAGCCTCGGCCGGCGTAAAAGCGTCCGGCGTTGTAACCGCCCCCTACATCGGAGTATGCGCGTCCACCCCCGTAATATCCGCGGCTTGAATAGGCCGGGGCAGCATAGGACCGTCCACTACCCTGATATCCACGGCCCGAATGTGACGGGGCCGCATAGCTGTGACCACCACCTGAAAACGAGCGGCCGGAATAACTGCCGCCTGAGGATCGACCTCGTCCCCCTCCGCTATGCTGCGCGAACGCCGCGGATGGGCCAACCAACATGAGCGCCACGCCGAGAGCGAGGGCCGGGATTGCGGACTTGATCAATACTGTCTGCACTAGCCGATTCATAAAAGCCTCCAATAATTCCGTAGCACTTATATGCAAGCCTCACACCAATGTTAAGCATTTGAAAATGCGGGACTTCGATTCATGCCGGAGATGAATTGCCCGATTGGAAACCACCGCTGCGGTTCAGCTCAGCCAAGCGGCTCGCAATACCAGTCTTTTGGAATTCGCGATCAAGGTTGTATGAGCTGTGGGCTAAATGACGCCGCCGCGGCGTCAGCGCCCGACGACGCATGGGCCGTGGAACTTCGAGCGCCAAAGCTCCTCCCGCGGAATCGCTAACACTCACCTCGATCGAGCAACGTCGAGTCGAGCAGCGCTGTTCAATCCAACCGGCTATTTTGAATTACGGCGTTGAGCACGACCGATATCTGGGCGGCAGGTTCCTATTTGCCGCGAATAGCTCGGAGAATCGCGCCGGCTTCAGCACCTTCGCATTCCGGCTTGCTACCATGCAGCTTGAGCACTCCGGGAGTTTGTGTGTGTTCACAAATGAGCTTTTGTCCTCTTGCTCACAAGCGCCCGTGAATTGCTATGGACATTGAGTTCCTTGCCAAACATGCCAATGCAGCAACCCGTATCCGCGGCGGAAGGCGAACGGCTGGTTGTAGTCTCGAACCGGCTGCCGCAAACGCTCAATTTCCAGGACGGCAAGTGGGTTACCGGGCGCAGTTCGGGCGGCTTGGCTACCGCGATGGACCCGCTTCTGCGCGCCACTGGAGGGATCTGGATCGGCTGGCCCGGCGACGCTTCCCATCCCGGCGATCCGGAACGGCAGCGCATCCTCGAGGAATGGGCCGAGCGGGATCGCGCCATCGCCGTGGATCTGCCTGCGGGCCTGGTCTCCGAGTTCTACGAAGGCTATCCCAACCAGGCTATATGGCCCCTGTTTCATTACCTTCCTTCGAGTCTGCGCTTCGCGCCCAAAGGCTGGAAGGCTTATGTCGACGCCAACCAACGCTTCTGCGACGCAGTGGTCGAGCACGCTCGCCCGAACGATTGGATCTGGGTTCACGACTACCAGCTCATGCTGCTGCCGCGCATGTTGCGCCAGCGGCTGCCGGACGCCCGCATAGGCTTCTTCCTGCACATCCCGTTTCCTTCCGCGGAAGTCTTTTCCATGCTGCCGCGCCGCGACGAAGTGCTGGAAGGGCTGCTGGGAGCCGACTTCATCGGCTTCCACACGCACCGCTATCTACAGCATTTCCGTTCGTCCCTGCTGCGCGTGCTGGCCCTGGAGAGCCAGATCGATTCCGTGGACTACAGTGGGCGCTCCATCGGCCTCGGCGCATTGCCCATCGGCATCGCGCCCGAGGAGTTCACCCGGCTGATTGGCGAAGACCCGGAGACCGCGCGGCACTACGCCGACTTCAAAGCCCGCTACGCCGGACAGCAGGTGCTGCT
>Ga0302326_10027364_pt1 | contig 11495 bp, 9 predicted proteins | sample Palsa_T0_3_FD_202264 | JGI IMG/M metagenome (GOLD analysis project Ga0302326, IMG submission 202264) | Peat permafrost microbial communities from Stordalen Mire near Abisko, Sweden - Palsa_T0_3 | ecosystem: Environmental > Terrestrial > Soil > Palsa > Peat permafrost | place: Sweden: Abisko...
GTGCTGCGCGACGTGGTCGAGCAAGCGGTGCTCGCGGACAATCTCGGCATCGACTTCATCGGCGTCGGCGAACACCACCGCGCCGATTTTGCGATTTCGTCGCCCGAGGTGCTGCTGGCCGCGATCGCGTCACGCACCAGGCGGATCCGGCTCGGCTCCGCGGTGACCGTGCTGAGTTCGGACGATCCGATCCGGGTGTTTCAGCGCTTCGCCACGCTCGATGCGGTCTCGGGCGGCAGAGCCGAGGTCATTCTCGGCCGCGGCTCGTTCACGGAGTCGTTTCCGCTGTTCGGCTATGAACTGCGCGACTATGAAAGACTGTTCGAGGAAAAACTCGATCTGTTCGCGGCGCTGTTGACGCAAGCACCTGTGACCTGGAGCGGGACCACGCGGGCGCCGTTGTCCAACCAGCAGGTTTTTCCCAAAATCGAGCACGGCTCGCTGAAGACGTGGATCGGGGTCGGCGGCAGCCCGGAATCGGTGGTTCGCGCCGTCCAGTACGATCTGCCGCTGATGCTCGCCATCATCGGCGGCGACCCGGCACGGTTCACTCCCTATGTGGACTTGTATCGTCGGGCCTACGCCCAGATCGGCAAACCTGTCCGCCCCATCGGCGTCCACTCGCCAGGTTACGTCGCCGACACCGACCAGCAGGCACGCGAGGAGCTGTGGCCCGACTACAGGGTGATGCGCGACCGGATCGGCAAGGAGCGCGGCTGGCCGCCGATGGAGCGCCAGGAATTCGATCAGGAGGCCGACTTCGGGTCGCTCTATGTCGGCTCGCCGCAAACCGTCGCACGCAAGATCGCGGCGACCGCCAAAGCCCTCGGCCTTTCGCGTTTCGACATGAAATACAGCGCCGGCGCACTGCCCCACGACAAGATCATGCGCTGCATCGAGCTCTATGGCAGCCAGGTAATTCCGCTGGTGCGCGAGATGCTTTCTTGAAGAGGGCTCGCTAACCAGCCGACCCACCCCTATGTGCTGTCATTCCGGGGCGATGCGAAGCATCGAACCCGGAATCTCGAGATTCCGGGTCTGGTGCTAACGCACCATCCCGAAATAACGCTCCGTAGGGTGAAATAGCGAAGTGTATTCCAGCGATTTATCCGCACCGGTCGGCCGTCGCTCGCACGCGACCCGTTAGCTAACCGCGCCCGCCATGATACATTTTCATCGTCCCGTCCCCCCGCAGGGGCGCATGTATCGCGATGGGAGGCGGATAAAGAATGTCTTCGGATCCGAAAGCCCGCAGGCGTGTACGGATAGCCCTGCTGTTGCTGTTCGTTTTCATGGTAGCGGCATCGGTCGGGGCCTATTACGTCGCCGATCTGGGCAGGCTGCAGGACCTGATTGCCGCGCGTCAGGGCCAGGCGGCCCTGCAGGCGATTACCGATTCAAGCCAGATCGAGGCGGCGCTGAAGCAAAGCCCCTCCAATCGATTCCTGCGGATAATGGCGATGGCCACCCACGCGGCGGATGAGACCGCCGCGGCCATCGACAAATTGTCTGACGGCATCGAGCCCCCGGCGGTTGCAAAAGCCGGCAAACCCGGTACGGCGAGCCGGAATGATCTCGAGGCGCTTCGCCGCGATCTCAAGACCGCGGAAGTCAATGCGACGACGTTCACGCCGCGTACCATCGCGGTCCTGAAAACCGAGCGCGACACTATCGAAAAATATGCGGCCTCGCTGCAGCTGGGAAAAGATGCCAGAGGCAGGTTGCTGGACACGATCGACAAGCGGCACGCGGAAATCGCGGCGCTTGCGTCCAGGACATCGTCGGCGCGCGCCGATTTTTACCGCGCCTATCAAAATTATATCGGGCTTCTGCTCGGGGAATTCGGCGCCTACAAATTCACTGGCGGCCAGTTCATTTTCCCGCTCCAGCGCACCGCGGACCGTTACAATGTCGCGGCCCAGGCGATGACGGCAGCCGCCAAGCCGCTCGCTGAACTGGATCAGGAACGCAAGACATTGCAACAGTCGCAGCAGGCGCAATGGCTGCACTTCGTCAAAGGCGAATGACGTCACGCGACCGTGAGCTAACGTGAGCTAGACTGATCTAGACCCAAGCAGATCTTGGACCTAAGCAGGCTTGGGCCTAAGCAGGCTTCGACCTGAACGGACTTGGACCTCATCGGAACTGGCGGGCGCAGCGCCTGCGAATCAACCTCCGGGTTCCGCGGCGAGCGCAGCCGATTCGCAACCGCGCCCTGCGCGCGCCGGCTATCCCCAAGGAGTGGCATGAACCCTGCATAGCGGTATGGGCCGGGTTTTTCCTCACTAAAAAGGGCACCAATGCTTGTTACTCTTGTCGCCGTTCTCTGCAATGGCCAGCTATGCATGGAGAAAGTCGTCACCACCAGCGAGCAGTCAGGCATCACCATGACCGCCTGTCAGGTAAATGGGCAGATCGGTATCGCCGAGTGGCTCGCCAACGGCCCCTACCATGAGTGGACGCTCCAGCGGTACAAGTGCGTGATGGGCAACTACATCCCCAAGAAGGAAGCCTGAGGCTTAGGCCAAGGTTCTGAGGCCTAGCTTCTGAAGCCAAGCTTCTGAAGCCAAGCTTTTGGCTCGCAGGGGCGTGATCCGCGGCTGGCCGGAACCGGCCGGCGCGCGCTGCGACGCTCATCGCCGGCGGCGCATTGGCGCGGCTCGCTGGTTATTGCGCCTGCACGTCGATTCCATCCACCATTCGCTGCACAAAAACCAGATCGAGCCAGCGGTCGAATTTTCGACCGACCTCCCGGAAATGCGCCACCGTGCTAAAACCGAGCCGTTGATGAAGGCGGATCGAGGCCACGTTCGCGGCGTCGATGCTCCCGATCATCACATGCTTGCCCTGCTCGCGTGCATAGGGAAACAGCGCCTCCACCAACTGGCCGCCGATTCCGGCCCGGCGGTGGTCCGCCCTCACATGCACCGAGTGCTCGACGGTGTGGCGATAACCAGGCCAGGCGCCACGCCAGTCGCCGAAAGCAGAAAACCCCACAATCTCGTGGTCCGCTTCCACCGCGACCAACACCGGAAAATTACGGGCGCATTGTTGCTCAAACCACACCAGCCGGTTTTCGAGCGACACCGGTTCGTCGAAATAGATCGCGGTCGATGCCACGATGACCTCATTGTAGATGGTCAAGATCGACGGCAGATCCGCCTGGTTCGCGCGTCTGATCATCATCTGAGAAGCCTTGTGCAGGGTCCGGCCCGGGAATTTTACGGCGAGACGCAATCTATGCCGTCCCGACGATACCCCGGCCAATAGATTTGAAAACAGTCCCCCGGCGGAACGTCGCCATCCGCGCGTTGCCACGGCGCGCGCCCCTCTGTGACGACAATCACATCGCGATCGCGCCCACCGCCGCATATTCGAACCCGCAAGACGCGCATCGCACCAAGTCGATGTGAACGGGCGATTGCCGTCACGACGCAGCATTTAATGCAAATTCATTGGAGATTATATCATGAGCGGTTTGGCATTTTACGGTTACAACAGCAGCGATAATGAGGAAGACGTCTACTTCCTCGAAAACGGACAATTGGAAGTCATCGCGGGCAAGAACTTCGTCAGTCAGGGCAACAACAGCGCCGGAGTTGGCGGATCGCCGACGGTGGAGGGCGCCACAGCCGATTCCAAGACATTCGGCGGCGCGCCCGTGATCGGTTTCACCAACAGCGCCGGCGACCACCTAGTGTTATTCAACGGTGACGACTCGAATAATTCCGAAAACTTGTTCGTTTTCGACCAGCAAACCAACACGACCTGGAACCTCGAATTCACCCATACGTCCGGCTATGACAACAGCGTCGGGTTCGATGGTCTCAATCCGCAGGACTTCGTTCTCTACAACGGCGACGTGTATTTCGTCGGCACCAGCGGCACCGCCGGCGGCGGCACCAAGACCACGCTGTGGACCACCAATGGCGACATGAGCGCGCTGGTCCCGGACACCTTCGCGGTGGGTGGCATCGACGGCGGCGGCAGCAATATTCCCACCGACAACGGCCAGATGGCCGTCCTGACCGGCAACAACACGCTGTATTTCAACGGCAGCGGCGACGGCACCAGCAACGCGCTGTGGAGCTACAATCCGACCAATGGTTTCAACGCGGTGAGCGGAACCAACGGTATTAATCCCCAGGACATGACCTCCGCGAACATTGGCGGCGGCGACGAACTGTTCTTCACTTCCGGGAACACCCTCCTGGCGTACAATGGTGTGGGCGGGCCGAAGGCCATCGACAGCGGCATCAACGCGCAAGACCTGACCGCGGTCACCTTCGGCAGCACCACCGACGTCTTCTTCAACGGCGACACCAGCGCCAACGACCCGCAAGGGCTCAAGGCGGGCCTGTACGAGATATCGAAGAGCACGATCCAGCTCATCCCCGGATCCGCCAATCTGGATCCCCAGGACATCACCGCGCTTGACGGCAAGATCTATTTTGCCGGCACCGACAGCGTCTCGAACGGCCAGATCAATGAAGGGCTGTGGGTCTACAACCCCGCCACGCCCAACGTCGCGCCGACCGAGATCACCGCCAATATCGAGGGAGAGTCCGGGAAGACCGTCAAGCTTGATAGCGCCAACTATCAACTGGATATGAACTCTTCCGAAATCGGCACACCAAATCCGCAGGCTCAGATCGCTACCGACGGGACGCTGCTGTATTTCACGGCGACCCATGGTTCGACCAATCAGGGACTGTTCTCGTACGATCCGACGACAAACACTATCAACACGCATGTCAGCGGCACCGCCGGCTCGGACGCCTTCAATCTGACGCATGTCTGACGTGCTGCCTGGATGCGGCCATCCCGCGCGCGCAGTGCGCGTCGGGATGGCCGCGCCAGGCATTCAATCGGAACCTCCAACAGGACGGATCGAGCCTGGGCTCGAATAGGTGGCAATCATGCTGGTCGATTCTGGACTTCGCGCCTTGTGCGGCCTCGCCGGATTTTACCGGATCCCGGCCGACCCCGAACAGCTTTCCCTGGAACTCGCGCTGCAAACAAGCCGCGCCGATACCGCGGACCTGGTGCGCGCCGCCCATCATATCGGCCTCAAGGCGCGGATCGTGGCGAATCTCGACACAAGGCGCCTGGCCTCGATCCCGACGCCGGCGCTGCTCAAGCTGCGCACCGGCGCATTCGTCGTGCTTGGCGGCAAGAACCCGGCCGGCCTGTGGCGGGTGATCGACCCGGTGACCCATACCGACCGTTACGCCGAGCTCGACGCGCTGCACACCGAAATCGAGCCGCTGGCGATTCTGATCGGAAGGCGCATCGGCGGTCCCGGGATCGATCCCGCCACGTTCGGATTTCGCTGGTTTCTGCCGTCGATCTGGCGCTATCGCAAGCCGCTGCTGCACGTGCTGATGGCGTCGCTGTTCATTCAGGTGTTCGCGCTGGTGACGCCGCTGTTCTTCCAGGTGATCGTCGACAAGGTTCTGGCCCATAAAAGCAACGCAACCCTGCTGGTGATGATCGCCGGCATCGCGCTGATCGGCCTGTTCGACGTCATCCTGCAATATCTGCGCGCTTACGCCTTGTCGCACACCACCAACCGGATCGACGTCGAGCTCGGCCGGCGCATGTTCCATCATCTGTTGCGGCTGCCGCTGCAATATTTCGAAACCCGCTCGGCGGGGCAGACGGTGGCGCGGGTGCGCGAGTTGGAAAACATCCGGCAGTTCCTGACCGGCCAGGGCCTGTTCTCGGTGCTCGACCTCGCCTTCACCTTCGTGTTCTTCGCGGTGCTGCTGCTCTATTCGCTGAAGCTGACGCTGATCATCGTGGCGTCGATTCCGGTCTATCTTTTGATCGCCTCGATGCTGCGGCCGCCGCTGCGCGACACGCTGAAAGAGAAATTCAACCGCGGCGCCGAGAGCCAGCAGTTCCTGGTGGAGGCCGTGGTCGGCATCCACACCGTCAAATCCGCGGCGGTCGAACCCGTGATGCAGACCCAATGGGAAGAAAAGCTTGCTGCCTATGTGCGCAGCGGCTTTCTCGCCACCATGATCGCCGCCGGTGGCCAGAACGCCATCCAATACGCCAATCGCGTGACCACCGCGCTGGTCCTGCTGTTCGGCGCCTGGGCGGTGATGGACGGCGAGTTGACCGTCGGCGGGCTGATCGCCTTCAACATGATCGCCGGTCAGACCATCCAGCCGATCCTCCGACTGTCGCAGCTTTGGCAGGATTTCCAGCAGGTCCAGGTGTCGGTGGAACGCCTCGGCGACATTCTCAACGCGCCGACCGAGTTTCGCCCGCGCGTCGCCGGCTTCCTGCCGCCGCCGCGCGGCTTGATCGAGCTGAAGAACGTGGTGTTCCGCTATCGCCCGGGCACCCCCGACGTGCTCAAAAACGTGTCGCTCGAAATTAGCCCCGGCGAGGTCATCGGCATCGTCGGCCCGTCCGGCTCGGGCAAGTCGACACTGTCAAAGCTGCTGCAGCGGCTGTATCTGCCCAACGAAGGCGCGGTGCTGCTGGATGGCGCCGATCTTTCCCAGGCCGATCCGGGCTGGCTGCGCCGCAACATCGGGGTCGTGCTGCAGGAAAACATCCTGTTCAACCGTTCGATCCACGACAACATCGCCTTCTCGAATCCATCACTGGACCGCGCAAAGGTCATCGCCATCGCCAGGCTCTCGGGCGCCCATGAGTTCATCAGCAAACTGCCGGAGGGCTATGACACCATGGTCGAAGAGCGCGGCGCCAATCTTTCCGGCGGCCAGCGCCAGCGCATCGCGATCGCCCGCGCGCTGGCGCTCAATCCTCCGATCCTGATCTTCGACGAGGCGACCAGTGCGCTCGATTATGAAAGCGAGCGGATCGTGCAGGCCAACATGGCCAACATCGCCAAGGACCGCACCGTCATCATCATCGCCCACCGGCTCGCCGCGTTGCGCCCCTGCAATCGTATCTACGGCATCGTCGAGGGACGCATCGTGGAGCATGGAAGCCATGACGAACTGCTGCAGACGCCGGGGTTCTACGCCCATCTGTGGGCGCTGCAGAACCGCCAGGCGACCGAGGTGACGCCGTCTGCCGCCGCCAGGCAGGTTGCATGAACTGCGTGAACACATTCTGGATCATGATCAGGGAAGCACGCCAATGAGCATTTTCAGGCCCCGCTCCTTCCTCCGGGAAGACAATGAGTTCCTGCCCGCGGCGATCGAAATTCTGGAAACGCCGCCATCGCCGATCCTGACCTCCTTCATGGTGACGATCTACGCCGCCATCATCGTCGCATTGATGTGGTCGTTCATCGGGCACATCGACATCGTCGCCGTCGCCCAGGGCAAGATCCAGCCGACCGGCCGGGTGAAGCTGGTGCAGGCGCTCGAATCCGGCAAGGTGCGGGACGTGTTTGTCGTCAACGGCGCCAAGGCCAGCGAAGGCCAGGCCGTGATTGCGCTCGACGACAGCGAGGCGCGCGCCGACGAAATGTCGCTGGCCGGAACGCTGGCTTCGTTCCGCGCCGAAAGCGTGCGCCGGATGGCCGCGATCGACGCCGTGCGCCGCAACGAGCTGGTACCACCCGCGGTCGACTGGCCGGGTGATCTGCCGCCCTCTATCGTCGCGCGCGAACAAGCCATCCTGGTCGGCGACCTTGCCTTGCTGCAGGCCTCGATCGAGGACATCGCGGCCCAGCACCGGCAAAAGGAAACCGAGAGCGGACGCCTGACCCTGACCATTGCCTCGCAGGAGGAGTTGCTCAAGATCGAGGACGAGCGGGTTCATCTGCGCTCCGGACTGGAAAAGCAGGGGCTCGGCACCAAGCTCGCTCTGTTCGATGCGATGGAGGCGCTGCAAAATCAGCGCTCGTCGCTCGTGAACCAGCAGGGCCAGCTGATGGGTGCGGTTGCAGCACTCGACGTGCTCGACCACGACAGGGCGAAGACCATCAGCACATTCATCGCCGATAACAGCCAGAAGCTCGGCGAAGCCCAGCGCCAGATCGCGGAGACCACCCAGAAGCTGGCGAAGGCGCAGGCCAAGACCCTTCACATGACGTTGCAGGCGCCGATCTCCGGAACCGTTCAGGCGGTTTCCATCACCTCCATCGGCCAGGTGGTGATGCCGGGTGAAGAGGTGATGCGAATCGTGCCTGACGGCGTCGGCTTCGAGATCGAATGCTATGTGCCGAACAAGGATATCGGCTTCATCGCCGTCGGACAGCAGGCCGTCGTGAAGCTGGAGTCGTTTCCGTTCACGCGCTATGGCACCCTGCGCGCCCATGTCACGCGCGTGGGCGTCGAGGCGATCCCGGAGCCGGACGCCCAGCAGCAGGAAGCCAACGCCGCCAAGGCCAGCAAGAGCGTGCTGTCGGCCGGAGCGCAGCGCATGCAGAACCTGGTGTTTCCGGTCACGCTGGCGCTGGAGCAGACCGCCATCAGCGCCGATGGCGTCGACGTTCCCGTCTCCAACGGCATGGCGGTCTCGATCGAAATCAAGACCGGGTCACGCCGCGTGATCGACTATGTGCTGTCGCCGCTGGCGGAGGTCGCTTCGAAGTCGATGAAGGAGCGATGAGGTGGGTCTGGTTCGGCCGGGGCTTTCGCCGGCACCCGGCGTGCTTGCGCCAGCTAACCCGCCGACCAGCCGCCGTCGATCGGGATCACTGCGCCGGTGATGTCGCGCGCCGCCGGACCGCACAGAAAGACGATGGTGGCGCCGACATCGGCAAGTTCGACGAAGCGGCCGCTGGGCTGGCGTTCCTTCATGTATTCGCGCACCGCGTCCTGGCGTGACAGCCCCCGCGCCTGGGCCAGCGCATCGATCCGGGTGTAGATCGCCGGTGTCGGCAACGTGCCCGGGCTGACGGCATTGCAGGTGACGCCGGTACCGGCGGTCTCCAGCGCGACCGTGCGCGTCAGTCCGAGAATGCCGGTTTTCGTGGTGGCGTAATCCACCCGGTTGCGCGCGCCGCGCTGGCCATATTGCGAGGACAGATTGACGATGCGGCCGAAGTCGCGCGCCCGCATCCCCGGCAAAGCGAGCTGGATGATCCGCAGCGGCGCCGTCAGATTGACCGCCAGCGAGCGCTGCCAGTCGGCGATCGACATCTCCTCCACCGGCGCGAAGTGCCGCACCACCGCGTTGTTGACGACGACATCGAGCCCCCCAAACGCGTCGGACGCCATTTGCATCAGCCGGTCCACCGCGCCGGGATCGGCAAGATCGGCCTGACAATAGACGGCGCCGATGCCGTGGCGCGCCGTCAGCGCCGCCGTCGGCGGCGCCATCACAGCGGCCTCCTCGAGCCCATGCAGGACGATATTGAAACCGGCCGCGGCCAGACTTTCCGCGACGGCGAGACCGAGCCCGCCGCTGGAGCCGGTCACCAGTGCCGATCGGAGCGGTCGCGTCGCCATCATCTCGCTCCATCCGTGGGCCGCTTGACCGGCGCGGGCATTCTCGCAAGCCTTCCCAATAACCTATCGGAACTCCCGGTTCCAGTTCCCCCCAATGCCGTGCGTGGCCCCAACCTCTCCATCCCATCGCCTTGCTTTGGTCAAATCTGACTGGCGTGTGGAGCGTGGGCAGAGGATCGACCTATCCTCGATCCATCGACCGCCCGGATGCGGGTGACATTGACCCGGTGACATTGGGACGATGTGAGGGAGTGCCAATGCAATCCACGCTGACACCGCAGCAAACCGATCCGCACGACATTTTCGTGATCGAGCCCGACGTCGTTCTGGCCGCACGCGCGGATCACGCCTCGCCCGACCCGGTGCAGGACGCGCTGACCCGTCTGGCGCATCAGCGCGCCAACGCACCATCGGAGGTTTCTGCCGGTACGCCGAGCCCAGCGGTCGATACGACGTTTCGCGCCGCCGCTGCCGTCGACGCCACCAAGGCCCCGGGCGAGCGGTCGGCGATCGGCAGGCTGGCGAAGAATACCTTCATCGCCTTCCTGTTCGCGCTCTGCAGCGCCATCGTTGCCACGACCTGGACGCACCACGGCGACGCGGCCAAACAGATGATCGCGAACTGGATGCCGGCATTCCTTCCGGCTTCGTCGTCGCCGGCAGCAACGCCTGCCCTCGCCGAGCAACCGGACGCATCGCCGATGCAGGCCGCCACGGCAGACCAGGCACCGGCGCAACCGGCTCGGCCTTCGGAAGGCGCCGCTCCGGCGCCGGCCGTCTCCCCGACGGAATCGACGCCGTCGGCGCAGTCGATGGCGCGCGATCTTGCCACGATGGGTCAACAGATCGAGCAGCTCAAAGTCAGTATCGAGCAGCTCAAGGCCGGCCAGGCCCAGATGTCCCGCGACCTTGCCAAAACGTCCGATCCAAATCCGCGCCCCCGAATCGCAGCGCTGCCGCCGCGGCCGGTGGCGGCTCCGGTACGAAAGCCGAAGCCGGCATTCCCGGCCTCGGCTGCTTCGACGCTGCCGCCCTCCGCAGCACCTCTCGCGCCGCCGCCGGCGCTATCGCAACCGGTGCAGCAACCGCAACCCACCTTCCAGCCGGATGGCGAGCCGGTGGTGCGGCCACCGCTGCCGCTGCACTGATATCGGCGCCCACATCGGCGCCAATATCGGTCTTGCATCGCAAGTTTGCAGCTTTCGCTCTGCACGAGCCCGGTGGCGCCAATAAATCGCGCCCATGCGCGCCTGACGGCAGGCGCCGCGCGATGGCCCCCGGCACTGCCGTCACGCTAATTGCACCCCCTGCCCCTTCCCTGTAGAAGGACGCGCATCCGCTGCGGCTGTGGCGTTCATGGATGCTTGCCGAGGGGCAGATGCGGCGTTTCTATCAAGCGGTTAAGGCGTGCGGTCTGCTGCTGTTGCTGGGCGGATGTGCCCAGACCACCGCTCTCGAACCCCAGGACCAGATGCTCGACACCAGTCTGGCCCGCCTCTATTTCTTTCGACAGGCCCGGTCGCCGACCGACATCGGCGGGTTCTCGGCCGCCGACATCAAGGTCGACGGCAAACCCATCGGTTCGCTCGCCCCGGGCACCAGCGTCTACATCATCGCCGATCGTCCGGAGGGACTCCACAAGATCACCGTCCAGCGCTCCGGCGACAGCGTCGGTTTCGATGCGGACGTCCAGCTCGAATCCATGACGTCCTATTATTTCGAAATCGGGCCGACGGTTGAAGCCAGCATCGATCAGGCCAGGCTCACCTCGATGGGCATGAAGGGACATCCGACCCCCGGCCGTTTCGGCGCCAGCTCGCCCTTCATGTTCTATACGCTGGACGCCATCGCCGGCGCCGGGATGATCACCAGGTTGAAATCCAAGGAAGCGGATCGCGTCTGGGAAGCGCCTTGCGACGTGACGTCACCGGTGCCGCCGCCAACTACATTTTCCAAATGTTAAACAAATAGCCGTGCGCAATCCGCGATGGCAAAAAATTGTCACAATCTTTTTCGAAATGAAATTCGTTTCGAGAAGGAGAACCTCACATGCGGATCGCACTATTGATCTTCACGGGTTCGATCGCCGCCCTCGCCGTGCTGACGGCG
>Ga0302326_10027366_pt1 | contig 11495 bp, 10 predicted proteins | sample Palsa_T0_3_FD_202264 | JGI IMG/M metagenome (GOLD analysis project Ga0302326, IMG submission 202264) | Peat permafrost microbial communities from Stordalen Mire near Abisko, Sweden - Palsa_T0_3 | ecosystem: Environmental > Terrestrial > Soil > Palsa > Peat permafrost | place: Sweden: Abisko...
TTTCCAGATGCGGGCCCGCGTCGAAGTCCTGCGCGACGTCGGCGCGTGCCTGTCGCCCATGAATGCGTTCCTGTTCATTCAGGGGCTCGAGACGCTGCCGCTGCGCATGCCCGCGCACGTCGCGAACGCACGGGCCATCGCCGAGTTTCTCCAAACGCGCGACGAGGTCGCCTGGATCGCCTATGCCGGTTTGCCGACCGATCCGTCCTATCCGCTGGCGCGCAAATATCTGCCCGACGGCGCCGGGTCGATCTTCAGCTTCGGCTTACGCGGCGGACGGGCGGCCGGCAGCATCTTCATCGAATCGCTCGAACTGTGGTCGCATCTGGCCAACGTCGGCGATGCCAAGAGCTTGGTCATCCATCCGGCGTCGACGACGCACCAGCAGCTGGACGATGCGGAGTTGGCCGCTTCCGGCGTACGTCCCGAGACGATCCGCGTCTCGGTCGGGCTGGAGGACGCGGACGACCTCATCTGGGATCTCGACCGGGCGCTGCGGCGCGCCGCGGCGGCGACGGCGGTGGGCGCATGATCCTCACGACGGTCGCCGAACGGCGTGCGCTGCTGGACCGCGCGCGCAGCGTGGCGATGGTCGGCGCGTCGAACGATCCGACGCGACCGAGCTACTTCGTCTTCAGCTATCTGCGGACCAAGGGCAAATTTCGGATCGCTCCGGTCAATCCGAACATCGACGCGATCGACGGCGTGGCGGCGTATCCGTCGCTCGCCGCGTACGCCGCCGCCAACGGCCCGCCCGACATCGTCGACGTCTTTCGGAAACCCGCCGAAGCCTTCGGCGTCGCACGCGCCGCGATCGACGCCGGTGCGAAGGCCATCTGGTTTCAGTACGGTGTCGTCAACGCGCAGGCGATCGCACTCGCCGACGAGGCGGGGCTCGACGTCGTCGTCGACCGCTGCATCAAAGTCGAGTCGGCGCGCTTCGACGGCGGCCTTGCGATCGGCGGAATGAACAGCGGACTGATCACCGCGCGCCGCCGGTCCGGCTGATGGAACGCTCCGCAGCGGCAACGCTCGATGCGCGGATCCTGGCCGCCATCCGGTCGTACGCGCTCGACGAGTCCGAGTTCGATCGGCTCGCCTGCGATATCTTCGCCTACCAGTTCCGCACCAACGCGCCGTATGCGGCCTACGCGCGCAGCTGCGGCATCACGCCGGACAGACTCCCGCACCGGGCCGCCGCGATCCCCGCTGTTCCGGTCGCGGCGTTCAAGGAGGCTGTGCTGAGCACAGTCGGCGCCGGCGGCGCGGGACTGTGGTTCGAGACGAGCGGCACGACCGCGGGCATCGGCGGGCGGCACTATCTCGAGACGGCGGAACTCTACGAAGCCGCGTTGCTGGCCGGTTTCGACCGCGCGCTGCTCGCCGACGGCGCCCGCTTGCGGTATCTGCTGCTCGTTCCGGACGTTCGAACGCGGCCGCATTCGTCGCTGGGCTTCATGATGGACCGGATCGCCGAGTTGCGGGGCGACGGTCGCGGCGGGCGGTTCGTCGACGGCGACGCACTGGACATCGACGGTTTGCTGGGCGCGCTCGATGCGGCGGTCGCCGACGGCGCCGCGGTCTGCATCGCCGCGACGGCCTTCGCACTGGTCGCGGCCGTCGACGCGCTTCGTGCGCGCGGGCGGCGGTTCGGTCTGCCGCGCGGCTCGCGCGTGATGGAAACCGGCGGCTTCAAGGGCCGCGCGCGGGTGGTCGAACAAGTCCAACTCTACGCGGAAGTCTCCGCCGGCCTGGGCATCCCGGCGGCGGCGATCGTCGGCGAATACGGCATGACCGAACTTTCCAGCCAATATTACGATTCGCCGGGGAGCCGCACCCAAGCGCAGCGCTGCAAGCTCGCGCCGCCCTGGCTCCGCGCGCTCGTCGTCGACCCGCAGGGCGCGCCGGTCGCGCCGGGAGTCGTCGGCGCGATTCGCCACATCGACTGCGCCAATCGTTCGTCGGCCGTCGCGATCGAGACCGACGATCTGGGCGCGCTCACCCCCGCCGGTCTGGTGCTGCTTGGCCGCGACCGCGGTGCGGAACTGCGCGGCTGTTCGCTCGATGCCGAAGACCTTGCTGCGCGGGCTTAGCGCGGCGGCGATCGTCGGCGCAGTCGGCGATGCCGCGGCGCGTTGGAGCGACGCGGATTTCCCGCCGCGCGTCCGCGCGACCCAAGCGATCGAGGCACGCTTGGGCTACAGCACGCCGGTCGTCGAGTACGCACTGGACCGGCTGTTCTTCGCATTGCGCGCCGAGGCACTCCAAGCAGCGATCACCGACGAACTGGGTTCGCTCGCCGCGCTCGACGGACCGGTCGAGCGGGCCGGCCGGCCGGCCGGGTTCGCGCGCGGCGTCGATCGCGTCGCGATCGTTTCGAGCGACACGACGATCGGAGTTGCGGTCATGCCGGCGGTGTATGCACTTTGCGCCAAGTGCCGCGTGGTGGTCAAAGATCGCAACGACGCGCTCGTGCGCGCGTTCTTCGATTCGCTCGTTGATGAGCGTCCCGAATTCCGGGCGGCGGCCGTCGCGCGCGCCTGGGCCGGCGGCAGCGATGCCGACGAAGCGGCGCTGCTCGGCACGGCCGATGTCGTTGTCGCGTTCGGCGGCGACGCCGCGCTGCGGGCCATCCGCGCCCAGCTCAGCCCCACGGCGCGGTTCGTCCCGTTCGGACATCGCGCGAGCATCGGCTACGTCGACGCTGCAGCGGTCGCGTCTGCCTCCGCGCGAGCGCGCAGCGCGCTGCTCGAGGCGATCGCAACCGACGCGCTGTTGTACGACGGCGACGGCTGCCTGTCGCTCCACGCGCTCTTCGTCGCCGGCGAGCGCGGCGCGGCCGAACCCATCGTCGCAGATTTAGCCGCGGCGTTCGAGCGCGTCACCATCGAGTTTCCGGCCGGCAGCCCCGATCCGCAGCGCGCGGCATCGGCCGCCGCCTACCGCAATCTTGGCACGTTCCGCGCGGCGGGCGGGCGCGGCGCCATCTACGCGCCGGCCCAGCAAAGCGCGACGATCGCGTTCGATCCGCCGCGCGACGTGCCCCCGCCGTTTCTGGCGCGGGTGCTGCCGGTATATCCAGTCGCCGGCCCAGCCGACGCGATCGCCTACCTGGCCGGTCATCGGCTGCCGGTAGCGGCGCTGGGGGTCGACAACCCGCGGGCGCCCGAGGCCCTCGCGTTCGCCGAAGCGATCGGCGCCGTGCGTATCGCGCGGCTGGGTGAGATGCAGGCGCCGCCGGTCGGCGGACACCACGGCGGTGCGCCGCGCATCGCCGACTTCGTGCGCTGGATCGACCGCGAATGAACGTCGCGTTCGATCGTTTCGAGCGGATTCGCACCGCCGTTCCGGGACCGCGTTCGCGTGAATTGGGCGCCAAGATCGCGCGCTATGAGGCCCGCGGCGTGACGTATTTGAGCGACTCGTATCCGGTTTTCTGGGCCAGCGCGCATGGGGCGCTCGTCACCGACGTCGACGACAACCGCTACATCGATCTGACCGCCGCCTTCGGCGTCGCGAACGTGGGTCACGGCAACGAGCGGGTTGCCGCCGCCGTCGGCGCGCAGGCGCGCGAACTCATTCATGGGATGGGCGATGTGCATCCGACCGGCGTCAAAGCGCTGCTGCTCGAACGGCTCGCCGCGCTCGCGCCCGGCGATTTGCAAAAGACCTACCTGACGACGGGTGGGGCCGAAGCGATCGAGTTCGCCCTCAAGACCGCGCTGCTCGCGACTGGGAAATCGCGGTTTATCGCGTATGCGGGCGCGTATCACGGACTGTCGCTGGGCAGCCTCGAGGTCATCGGCATTCCGAAGTTTCGCGATCCGTTCGCGGCGCTGCTCGGCGCGCGCACGACCTGGCTGCCCTTTCCGGGCGACGGTGCGGACGTTGGCGCGGCGCTGGCTCAAGCGCGCACCGCGCTCGCACGTGATCCGCAGGTTGCCGCCATCATCGTCGAACCGATCCAAGGTCGAGGCGGCGTGATCGTTCCGCCCCCCGGATTTCTCGCCGGGCTGCGCGCCGTATGCGACGCGCACGGCGTGCTGCTGATCTTCGATGAGATTTATACCGGTTTCGGACGAACCGGCACGCTCTTCGCGTGCGAACGCGAAGGCGCGGTACCCGATGTGCTGTGTGTCGGCAAGGCCTTGGCGGGCGGTGTTCCGCTCGCGGCGACGATCGGCCGGGCGATCGTGATGGATGCTTGGCCGATGAGCACCGGCGAAGCGCTCCATACGGCAACCTTCCTGGGTAATCCGCTGGCTTGCGCCGCGGCGTTGGCGGCGCTCGACGAACTCGCGCGACTCGATCTCGTTGCGCGCGTGCGTGAACGAGCGGCGGGATTCGAGCAGCGGCTCGAGCGCTTTCGCGCGCATGCCGACGTTACGGCGATCCGCGGCGCCGGCTATTTATGGGCGTTGGAATTCGGCTCGGCGGCCATCGCCAACCGGGTCGTCGTGGACGCGCTCGCCCGTGGAGTCATCGTTCTGCAATCCGGACCGACCGGCACGTCGATCACGCTGGCGCCGCCGCTGACGATCGACGACGACCAGCTCGCGCGCGCGCTCGACATCCTCGAGGCGTGCGTCGGATGACCCACAAAGTGGGCATCGTCGGCAGCGGCTTCGGCGGGAGCGTGCACGCGCCGGCATTTACGCTGCATCCCGCCTTCGAGGTCGTCGCGATCGCGTCGCCGGCCAACGCCGACCGCGTGGCCCAAGAACGCCACATCCCACATGCGTTCACGTCGCTCGAAGCGCTCCTCGGCGGCGTCGACGTCGACGTGATTTCGGTGGCCTCGCCGCCGTTCGACCATCATCCCGCGGTGCTGCGCGCGCTCGCCGCGGGCAAGCACGTGCTGTGCGAAAAACCGTTCGCGCTCAACGTCGCGCAGGCCGAGGAGCTCGTCGAAGCCGCGACGCGGGCGGGAACGGCGTGCGCGCTCGCGTTCGAGTTTCGCTACGTGCCGGCCCTGACCACACTCGCAGCGCTCATCGCCGATTCCAAACTCGGGGGCGTCCGCCAGATCGAGGTTACCCGCTTCGGCAACGAACTGCGCGCTGCGTCGGAGCGTCCCCGCTCGGCGTGGTGGTTTTCGCGCGCCAAGGGCGGCGGCGTTGCGAATTCGATTCTGCCCCACCTCGCCGACTTGGCGAATTGGTACGCCGGCCGCACGGCGCTGCACATCAGCGGATTCGGCCGAACCGTGCACCCGAACCGGCGCGACGCGCACGGGGCATTTTCCAGCGACGTCTTCGACGGAGCATTCGCGCTCCTCGACTACGGCGACGGATTGGTCGCGCGATTGACCGCCGACAGCACGACGAGCATGAACCAAACCACGATCGCCGTCCATGCCGAGGACATCAGTGTCGTGGCGACCGGAGAAACGCTCGCCGATATGCGCCTCTTTTCGGTTGAACCCGACGAACAAAGCGAATACGAACTGTCCGCGTCGGCGTACGCGAAGTACGCGTCGGTCGCACCGAATCTCCCGTCGTTCATGGCGCTCCTCGACGACTTCGCGCGACGCATTGGCAATGGCGGCGGAGCCGCGCCCACCTTCGCCGACGGCCTCGCCGCGCAACACGTCCTCGCGGCCGTCGGCTACACATAGGGCAACCTTCTCAACCATGCACGCTCGATTGGGCGGGTGAGGCTTTGCGCGCGTTCGAGTCGAATTACCCCGATATGAAAGGCGAAGCGGATCCGGAGGCGGAGCAACGTGCTGCCGAGCGACGGGGGCGGATGCAGGTCCGGATTATCGGGGTCAAAGATGATCACGATGAGTTCGACCGCGAGTATTTTGCCGCACTCTCGCCCGGCGAGAAGATGGCAATGGTTGGGAAGATGTTCGCAGAGCAGTGGTTGCTGATGGGTGGAAATGCAGACCAACTCCGACTTCGAAGACATATTGCTCGCCTTCAACGACGCCGGAGTTAAATATCTCGTGGTCGGAGCATACGCCGTAGCTGCTCATTCTCGCCCGCGAGCGACTGGCGATATCGATCTGTGGGTCGAGGCCAGCGCGGAAAATGCGCGATGCGTTTTTCGCGCGCTTGCCGCTTTCGGCGCGCCGATGGAAAAGGTCGATGAACAGACGTTCTCGGACCTTGACATCGTCTTCCAAATCGGACTCCCTCCGATTCGCATCGATGTCTTGACCTCGATCGACGGCGTGTCGTTTGACCGAGCATGGCCGAACCGCGTTGCTTCAACCATCGGCCGGGTTACGACCCAGGTGATCGGACGCCTCGATCTATTGCAGAACAAAAAGATGAGCGGACGTGCCAAGGACCTAGCCGATATCGAGCGCCTCACGCGAGACGCGTGATAGCCAGACGCGCAGCGCTGTTTTAGCCAACCACGCCGACCGGCGGCGCCGACCGTTCCAAGCGCCGCCAGATCAAGCTGAGCGCCGCCGTTGCCGCTCGCATCCGGATATCGGCCCGCGTGCCGGGAAAGGTCATCTTCACGGCTTCGGCGTTCCCGTCGGGACCCGCGTAGCCGAACCAAACGAGGCCGACCGGTTTCTCGGGCGTTCCGCCGTCGGGACCGGCGATGCCCGTCGTCGAGAGCGCGATGTCGACCCCCAGCCGGCGGCGCACTCCCAGTGCCATCGCGAGCGCAGTCTCTTCGCTCACCGCACCGACCGCCGCCAGGGTCGCTTCGGGAACGTCGAGCAAGCCCGTCTTGACATCGTTGGCATAGGCGACGATCGCTCCACGGAAGGTTCGCGACGCCCCGGCGACGCCGACGAGCGCGTCGGCCACGGCGCCGCCAGTGCACGATTCCGCCGTCGCGATCGTCAGTTCACGCCGAATGAGTTCGCCGACGATCGCGCTCTCGAGCGAGGTCGCATCATCGCCGAAATAGCCGCTGCCGATGCGCGCGCGCAACTCGGCGGCAACCGGCGCGATCATCGCCTCGGCCCGCGCCCCGTCGGCCGCCTTCGCCATGATCTTCACGTCGACGCGGCCGCTGTGCGCGAGCAGCGCGATCTTCGGATTTTCCAGTGTCCGAAACAGGTCCTCGATCCGCCGATCGAGTTCAGACTCGGCGATGCCGACGGTGTGCAGGGTGCGGGTAAAGATCGCTGACCGAACGCCGAAGCGCTCGGTCAGCCAGGGGATGACCTGTTCGGTGAGCATCGGCTTCATCTCGCGCGGCACGCCCGGCATCGAGGCAATGAACTTGCCGTCGGCGCGCAGGGCGACGAAGCCGGGGGCAGTGCCGTGCGGGTTCGCGAGCACGACGCTGCCCGCGGGCAGAATCGCCTGACGCGTGTTGTTGTCGCTCATCGTGCGGCCCATCGCGCGAAACCGCGCCTCGATCGCGCGCAGCGACGGTTCGTGCAGCACCAGCGCGCGGCCGACGGCACGCCCGACGGCGTCCTTGGTGAGATCATCGACCGTCGGCCCCAGACCGCCGGTCGTAATCACGCCGTCAGCCCGGCCGAGTGCCTCTTCAAGCATGACTGCGAGCCGGTCGGCGTTATCGCCCACGGAGTGTTTCGCGAACACGTCAACGCCGGCGTCGGCGAGATGACGCGCGATGAAGGCGGCGTTTGTATCAACGAGGTGACCGAGTAAAATCTCGGTTCCGATCGTGACGATCTCGAGCGATGCCATCGAATTCCAGAGCCTCCCGCTAGGGTCACACCGTCACCCGGAAGCGTTCGGCGCCAAGGCGACGCAAGTTGCGTTTTGTTCCCACGATGTTGCCCCGCGCGACCCCGCGGGGCGCGCCGCTAAGGCTCGTCGAGAACCGACGGACCCAACCGTCGGAGCTCCTCGCCAAACCACTTCGGATACGTCAGGCGGACCTCGACCTCGAATCCGTCGGCGGCCTTGGTCATGACCGCTCGCCGCTGCGCGGATTCCGAAAAGTCGGCGCGCGCCCGGCGTCGCTGGTTCGCGCAGCATTCCAAGAATCGCGCGAAGGTTTCGTCGAGCGCACCTTGCAGCGCCGCGCGCAATCTGCCGCCGACCCGCGGCGCGACACCTCCGGTCGAGATTGCGATGCGCGCCCGGCCGGATTTGACCACTGCGGCCATCGCGACGAAGCCATACTTGGGCTGGTCGATGGCGCACAGCAAGAATTTGTGCCGATCTGCCAAACCGCGCAGCCGCGCGGCGAGCGGTTCGTTTTGCGGCGTTGCGATCACGAAATACGCATCGCTGACGTCCTCGTCGCGCAGATTCACATAGTCCTTGATCCACACGACCGCCGCACCCACCTCACGCAGCGCGGTCTCCTTCTCGATTGCCTCCCGGTCGTCGGCCGCACCGATCACCACGCACTTGCGGCCGACCAGGTTGAGGCTGACGGGAAAGAAGGCCGGCGGAAGCACCTCCGGTCCCAGCTTGGAAGCGATCATCAGTAGTCCACCGGTCGCAAGTAGAATTCGTTGATTGCCGTCCCCGAAACAAGCGCCGTCGTCGGCAGATGACGTTTCCAATGGGTGGTGTCGACGCGCCGCCGGACCAGGCCGACGTCGGCTGCGTCGAAGCCGCGCGCCACGATGGTGGCGTCGCGATAACCAGCCAGAATCAGATTCAAGATCTGGTCGGCCTTGGCATAGGTGATGCCGAGATCAGATTCATCGGTCTGGTTCGCTTCGAGATCGGCACTCGGCGCTTTGTCGATCACCCGGACCGGCACACCGAGGTAGCGCGCCAATGCCCAGACCTGGGTCTTGAACAGGTCGCCGATCGGATTGACCGGCGGCGTGTCGTCGGCGTGCCAGGTGAAGTAGCCCATGAGCCGTTCGGTCTTGTTCCCGGTCCCGATCGGCAGCGCGCCGAGCCGAGCCGATTGGTCGAAGAGCGTGAGCATCCGCATCCGCGCCATCACGTTGCCCTTCCGGCGCGCATCGGCCTCCGGTGCCTGGCGCAGATAGCCGTCGACGGCGTCGCTGATTTCGATGGTCTGCGCGTTGATCCCGAGCGTCTCGATCACGAGCTGCGCGTCGTGCAGGCTATCGGCGCTCGACGTCCGGTAGGGCATCCGAATCGCGTGCACGTTTTGCGGCCCCAGGGCTCGCGCACACAGAAACGCGACGACGGCCGAGTCGATGCCGCCCGATAGCCCCAACACGGCCCGGCCGATCTTGCGCCGCGCGACCAACTCATCGCGCAAGAACGCTTCGAGCCACTTCGCGGTCATCGCGCCGTCGATCGACAGCGAAGCTGCCGGATCGATACGCTGCGCCTCGATGACCGGCAGCATCACGCCCACGCCGCGCGGTTGGCCAGCGGGATCTCGGCGTCGAACCAGAGGTCGGGCAACACGCCGGCCAAATCGCCCAGCAGCGGCAACGTCGCCCGCGCAACCTCGAACTCGGCCGGATCAAGCTGGGCGCGCAGGATGCAGGCCTCGAGGGCGGGCGCTTCGACGACCATCGCGCCGCCGGGCGCGATGATGCAGGACGAACCGGCCATCCCTTTTCCGCCTTCGAACCCGGTGAGCCCCGCATACACGACATACACGCCGTGTTCGGCTGCGTGCGCGCGCAGCAGCGACTTCCAGTGCGCCACGCTCTCGAGTTCGCCGCCGGCGGATAGACCGCGCCCGGGTGACGCGCTCGGAACGAACAGCACGCGGGCGCCCTTGAGCGCGGCGACGGTCGGCATGATGCTGTGCCAAGCATCCTCGCAGATGAGGATCGCGGCCGGTCCAAACGCCGAAGGGAACACGCCCAAGCGGCGCCCGCGCGACAGAAACCGTTCCTCATCGAAAACGCCGTAGGTCGGTAAGAACATTTTGCGGTGTACGTGCGCGATCGCGGGTACGCCGGCGCCGATCGTGGCGTAGAGCGCGCTGTTGTAAAATGTGCCGCCGTCGTTCTCGAAAAAGCCGCACACCACATCGACCGGCGCCGGTCCGGCGGCCGCCAGCCAGGCAGCATGCAGCACTTGGGCCAACGCGTCCGCCGTCATCGCCAACTCGTACACGGCACCTTCGAGAAAATATCCCGTCAGGCACGCTTCCGGCAGCGCGACGAGATTGGGCGCGCCGGTCGCGGCAAGTTGGGCGAAGATCTCGCCGAGCGTCGCAACGTTCGCGCCGACGTCGCCCTTGACCGGTTTGAACTGAACGACGGCGACGTCGATCGCAGGGGGCGCCGGAACGTCGTACTTCACCGCGCGATCGCAAGCGGCGGCGCGGCCGCGATCGTCTCGGCCAGTTCCTCGGCCGGATACGTCAGGATCTCGGCCAGCGTCGGATGGAGATGCGGGATCTTGAGATAGTCGAACACCGTCGCTTTGAACGCCATTGCGGCGATCGCGATATGGATGAGGTCCGAGGCGTTCGAACCGAGGATCGCGACGCCCAGGATCTTTCCGTCCAGCGGCGATGCGAGCATCTTGACGAAACCCTTGGTTTTTCCGATCGAGATGGCCTTGCCAAGATCGCTGAACGGATACGACGCCTTGAGATACGCGACGCCGGCGTCGATGAGCTCCTTTTCAGTATCGCCCGCGATGCCGACTTGCGGATCGGAGAAGATCGTGTGCGCTTTGGTCAGCGAGTAGTCGATCTTCTCGTCAGCGTCGCGGACCGCGTTGCGCGCCGCGACCTCGCCCTGCTGGATCGCAACGTGCACGAGCAAGAACTGACCGGTTACGTCGCCGACCGCGAAGATCTTGCGGTTTGAGGTGCGCATCGTCTGGTCGATCTCGATGCCGCGAATCGCGTGCGCGCGAACGCCGGCGTTGTCGAGCCCGAGCCCGCCGATATTCGGAACGCGGCCCAACGCGTAGAAGATCTCGTCGGCGGCAACTTCCTCGTCGCGGCCGTCATGCACGTAGTGCACGACCTTTTGCCCGTCGCTGCGGACGCTTACGCGCTGCACGAAAGCGCGCGTTTCGATCCTGATGCCGTCGGCGCGCAGATATTCGGTGAGTGCCTCGCCGACGTCGGTATCTTCGCTCGACAGCAATTGCGTGCCCCGGATCAGCACTGTCACGCTCGTCCCGATCCGCGCGAAAAATTGGCCCAGCTCGGTCGAGACGTAACCGCCGCCCAAGACGATCATCGATTTCGGCGGCGCGGCCAGTTCGAGTGCAGCGTCGCTATCGATATAGCCGGCATCCACGAGGCCGGGTATCACCGGCGGCGCGACGACTGAGCCGGTGCCGATGACGAACGAGCCGCCGTGCAGCACGACGTCGCCGACCCGGAGTTCGTTCGGCGACTCAAAATAGGCGTCGCCGGCGAACACCGGAAACGTGTCGATCGCGGCCGTGCGGTAGTCGGTGAACCCGGCGATGATCTCTTTCTTACGCGCCATGACGAAGGGGAAATCGACGGCCGCGCGGCCCGCCGTTACGCCCAACTCGCGCGCGTGCTCGATTTCGTAGGCCGCATCGCTCGTCGCGATGAGCGTTTTCGATGGCATGCAGCCGCGCAGAATGCACAGCCCGCCAAGCGGACCGCGATCGACGAGCGCCACCGAGGCGCCCAAGTCGCGCGCCGTCCGGGCGGCCGCG
>Ga0302326_10027367_pt1 | contig 11494 bp, 8 predicted proteins | sample Palsa_T0_3_FD_202264 | JGI IMG/M metagenome (GOLD analysis project Ga0302326, IMG submission 202264) | Peat permafrost microbial communities from Stordalen Mire near Abisko, Sweden - Palsa_T0_3 | ecosystem: Environmental > Terrestrial > Soil > Palsa > Peat permafrost | place: Sweden: Abisko...
GCCGAGTGCAGCACGATCGCGTCTTTCTCCAGTTCGATGTTCGACTTTGAATCCTTCAGGTCGAAGCGCGTGTGGATTTCCTTCAAGGCCTGCTGGATGGCGTTCGACACCTCTTGCAAGTCAATCTTGCTCACGATGTCGAAGGTATTATCGGGCATCGAATTTCAATTCTTTCTGAAATGATGGAATCTGACTCTGAGGTTACCAGAAGAAGCGCTCCGGGAGGAGGTCAACCTGCCGAAACGTTGCTTTCAGCGGTTTCAGTCAATTTGAAAAAATTGTAGAAATTGCGCGTCGTTTGCTGGCCGACTTCTTGCGCCGTCAACCCGCGCAGCGCGCCCAGCTTGCGCGCCGTTTCCTTTACGAAGGCCGGCTCGTTGCGCTTGCCGCGATGCGGCACCGGCGCCAGATACGGCGAGTCAGTCTCGATCAGCATGCGATCCAGGGGAACCTCCAGCGCGGCGTCGCGAATTTGCTGGGCTTTGGGAAAGGTCAGGTTGCCGGCGAACGAAATCATGAACCCCATATCGAGGGCAGTCCTTGCCTGCGGCCAGTTTCCCGTGAAGCAATGCAGAATTCCGCCCAATCCCTTCGCCGCCCAATGCGATCGCATCAGCGTGAGGCAATCTTCCCAGGCGTTGTCGCTCTCCTCCGACGGACGGCAATGAATCACAATCGGCAATTTCGCAGCCCCCGCCAACTCCATCTGGCGCGTGAAGACATCGCTTTGCACCTCGCGCGGTGAGTGATCGTAATAATAATCCAAGCCGATCTCGCCCCAGGCGATGACCTTCGGATGCCTCGCCAGCCCTTCCATGTTCTGGTACGCGGCTTCATCCGCCAGCCTGGCTTCATGGGGATGAATGCCGAGCGTCGCATAAATGAAATCGTAGTTCTCCGCCAGGCGAATTCCGCAATCCACATGCGCCGGCCCGTCGCCGTTGCCGACGGCGACGATGGCCCGCACCCCGGCCTCGCGAGCCCGAGCAATGACCTGCTCGCGGTCGGAGTCGAATTGCCGGCCGTCGAGATGGGCGTGAGAGTCGATAAACATGGGTACGGTTGTGGGGGGACGGGCGTCCTCGCCCGACCGCGCCGAGCAAATCTCGGCTGGTTTTTGACTTTGACGTTCTCGCGGCGGAGAATGGGCGGTCGTTTTACTTCAACCTCGCCCCAACCGGCACATCCTCCAAAAAACTCGCCAGCACAGGTTTTCCGTCCTCCAGTGAGGCCGCCACAATCATTCCATTCGATTCCATCCCGCGCAACTTGCGCGGCGCAAGATTGGCGACCACCACCACTTTCCGCCCAATCAAAGTCTCCGGAGCATACGCTTCGGCGATCCCGGCCAGCACCTGCCGCACTTCCCCTCCAATATCAATCTCGAGCCGCAGGAGCTTATCCGCCTTGGGCACTCTCTCGGCCACTTTCACCAGCCCCACCCGCAGTTCGATCTTGGCGAAATCGTCAATCGAAATCTTTTCGCCCGCCGCTGTAACCGCGGCCGGAACTGCCGCTGGTGGCGCCGGCGCTGGAGTCGCCTGCGCTGCACTCGTCGGTGCCGACGTAGCCGCAGATGCTCGCGGAGCCTCGGCCACGGATGTGCTCCTGTGCTCCTCTTCCATTTTCTGCATCCTTTCAATCGCACTCTTGTCGGCGCGCGGAAACACGGGCTGCACCTCGCCGAGGGTCGTGTCCAAAGGCAGCTGTCCCCAAGCCAGTTCGCTCAGAGCCAGCTTTTTAATGTCTCCCAACCCCATCTGCATCCAGATCTTTGCCGTCGCCTCCGGTATCACCGGATGCGCCAGCGCCGTCGCGATGCGCAGCGCTTCCGCCGCTGTATAAAGAACGGTCACCAATCGCGAGCGGCTGTCTTCATCCTGTTTTTCGCCCAGCGCCCAAGGCTCATTTTCAACAATGTACTTGTCTACCGTCGCCACGAGTGCCCACGCCGCTTCGAGAGCGCGTGAAAATTGGAACTGATCGAACAGAGTCCCAAATTCGCGGATCGCCTTCCGCGCCGCGTCGGAGATGGCATCGTCCGCAGCGGTTTTCGACGCCCCATGCGACGGGTGCGGCACCTCACCTTTGAAATAGCGCTTGATCATGGTCAGCGTGCGGCTGGCTAGATTTCCCAGCCCATTCGCCAGGTCGGAGTTATAGCGCTGCACCAGCGCATCGAACGAAAACGATCCATCCTGCCCGAACACGACTTCCCGCAGCAGAAAATACCGCAACGCGTCGGCGCCCAGCACGTCGAGAATCGTTTCGGTGTGCACAATGTTTCCGCGCGTTTTCGACATCTTGTTCTCTTCAAATAGCAGCCAGCCGTGCGCCACGATTGCCTTCGGCACCGGGAGCCCCGCTGCCATTAGAAACGCCGGCCAGTACACGCAGTGGAAGCGAACGATCTCTTTACCGATCATGTGCACATCGACCGGCCAATATTTCTTGAACGCCTCCTGCGCCGCAGCATGGGTTGATCCGAACCCGATCGCGGTAATGTAGTTGGCCAGCGCGTCCAGCCACACGTAAATCACGTGCTTGGGATCGTCGGGCACCGGGATACCCCAGGTAAAGGTCGAGCGGCTGATCGAAAGATCGCGCAGACCCGAGCGCACAAACGAAATCACTTCGTTGCGCCGCGTTTCCGGACGGATGAATTCCGGATTGGTGTACAACTCCAGCAGCTTGTCCTGAAAAGCCGAGAGCTTGAAGAAGTAGTTTTCTTCCTCAACCCTCTCGGTCGGACGTCCGCAGATCGGGCACGGGTCACCCGGTTTCGCGCCGTCAACGTACAGTTCGTCGGAAAAGCAATACTGCCCCGAGTAGGTGCCCTTGTAGATAAATCCATTGTCGCGGATCCGCCGGAACAGTTCCTGCACGCGTTTCTTGTGCCGCTCTTCGGTGGTGCGAATGAAGTCGTCGTTCGAGATGCCCATGCGCTTCCACAATGCCCGGAACTCGCCCGAAATCTCATCGACGAACTGCTGCGGCGTCTTCCCGGCAGCTTGTGCCGCCCGCTCGACTTTCTGGCCGTTTTCATCCGTGCCGGTCAGGAAAAATGTGTCTGCACCCAGCAAGCGTTGCCGCCGCGCCACCGTGTCGCACGCAATGGTCGTATACGCGTGCCCGATATGCGGGTGCGCGTTTACGTAGTAAATCGGCGTCGTGATATAGAACTTCCTGCTCATAGGTCTTCGCCGCCACGGAGCCTCGCGAGATCACAGAGCCCTCCCCTGTAAAGCTCTCTGTTTGCTCCGTGGTTACTGCTTCTTGTCGGACCCGAGGTACTGTCGCGCGGCTTCCTGCATTACTTGTTTCAGCGGCACATGATGCTCAGCCGCGATCCGCCGGCAGTCTTCGTATTCGGGAGCGAAATTCGTGACCGTTCCATTCATGCTGGCGATCTTGATCCTCACCTCGCCCCACGGCGTGGGCACATTCTCCCACCGTCGCGCCAGAGTTCGCCGCTTCTCATCGCGCCGCCTCACGCCCAGCGTGGTCGTCTCCGAGAAGATCAGTCGCGTCAGCTTGTCCGCATCCATAGGATGGCATAGGACCGTCAGCACCATCCCTGGGCGGTTCTTCTTCATCTGCCCCGGAATTCCGAAGGCATCGAGCGCGCCCTCTTCGAACAACCGGTCCATCACATAGCCAAAAACCTGCGGATTCAGATCGTCCAGATTCGCTTCCAGCACCGCAATCGTTTCGAGTGCGGTCTCCGTCGCCAGCGCATTCGAAGCAGTCTCCCCAATCGTCAGCCGCACCACATTGGGCTGCCCCGGAAAATCCCGCGATCCCGCGCCATAGCCTGACCGCTCAATCTTCATCTCAGGAAACGCTCGAAAGCCTGAAACCAGCGTCTTCACGATGGCCGCGCCCGTCGGCGTGAGCAACTCTGCCTGCAAGCCGGAAGAATACACAGGCGCTTCTGCCAACAGCTCCACCGTTGCCGGAGCCGGCACCGGAAAAGTTCCGTGCGCGCACTTCACCGACCCCCCGCCCACGTTCAAGGGCGAACAGATAATCTCATCCACTCCCAGCGCTTCCGCCCCCACGGCGGCGCAGACGATATCCACCATCGCGTCTATGGCACCGACCTCGTGGAAATGCACGTGCTCGATGGAAGTATGGTGAATTTTCGCCTCAGCCCGTCCCAGCGCCTCGAAGATGGCGATGGCCGTCTTCTTTGCAGTCTCGGAAATCGCCGCCGCAGAAATGATCTCGCGAATCTCCGTCAGCCCCCGGCCATGAGAATCCTCGTGCGAGTGCTGATGCCGCTCCCAGTGCTGCTCGCGCGGCATATCCTTTTCCCCATCGACCCAAACATCGACTTTGGTCGCCGAAATCCCGCTGCGCACCACCCGTGAAACCTCCAGCCGCGCCCCCACCCCGAGCGCCGCCACGGTCTCTTCCAGCACCTGCGGCGGAACTCCCGCATCCACGAGCGCGCCCAGGAACATATCACCGCTCATGCCGGAAAAGCACTCAAGGTAGGCTATGCGCATAGAAGAATCCATTCATCACGGAGGCGCCGAAACACGGAGAAAACCCAATCAAGATCTCTTGGATTTGTATTGCTTCGCCTCTCCGGGTGAGCAAATTCGGCTGATTTGCCATCATAGGGAACCGTGCATCCTGCGTCAAACCGGCGTTCACCACGCACTCTGCTAAAATCACTACTTTCTTCCACAGTTTAGAGGGATACCTTGTATCGTCATCTGCGCGACCGCCTCGCTGCCGCGGTAGTCCCATTTGTGCTCCGAACGTATAACATCGGGATCCACGGTTTCGCCGTCGAGGAACCGCCCAAAATCGAGTTTGGCGAGTATGCGTTCCCGCTGGCCTTCGAGTTGGCCAGGAAACTGCGCAAACCCCCGCGCAAGATCGCAGAGGAGATTGTTGCCGGAATCGGTCCCATTGAGGGTTTCGAAAGATTGGAAGTCGCCGGAGCAGGCTACATCAACGCGCACGTGGATCGCGCCGAGTTCGCCGCTGCACTTGTCAGAGATGCGTTGCCGAAACCCACAATATCGCCACCAGAGCTGCCTGATCGGCGGGGAAAGATTCTGGTTGAGCACACCAGCATCAATCCCAACAAGGCGGCCCACGTCGGCCACCTGCGCAACGCGATTCTCGGCGATACGTTTGTCCGCCTACTGCGCTACGCGGGCCGCAAAGTCGATGTCCAGAACTACATCGACAACACCGGCGTGCAGGTCGCCGACGTGGTCGTGGGGTTCACGCATATCGAGAAGAAGTCCCGCGATGAAATCGAAGCCCTCGCCCGCGAGCCCCGCTTCGACTACTACTGCTGGGATCTCTACGCCCGCGTTTCGCAGTGGTACGAGCAGGACAAGCAAAACCTGCAAGTCCGAGCCCAAACGCTCCACGGCATCGAAGACTCCCCCAGCGAAACTGCGGCGATCGCCGAATTGATCTCGACTGCCGTTCTGCGCCGTCATCTCGAAACCATGGACCGTCTGGAGATCGAGTACGATTTTCTTCCCCGCGAGAGCGAAATCCTGCACCTGCACTTCTGGGACGCGGCCTTCGCCAAGCTGAAAGATGCTGGGGTCCTCACCTACGAAAAGGCAGGCAAAAACAAGGGCTGCTGGGTGATGCGCCGGGCCGGAACGGTCTCAACCACAGAGGACAGAGGGAGCCCGGAGGCGGCTGAGCAGATTTCCGAGGAGGACCAGAAAGTGATCGTCCGCTCCAACGGCACCGTGGGCTACGTCGGCAAAGACATCGCCTACCACATGTGGAAGTTCGGCTTGCTCGGGCGCGATTTTGGCTACCGCAAGTTCTACCGCTATCCTGACCAGCACGACTGCTGGATTTCTTCTACACAAGGCGAGAAAGATCATCCTCACTTCGGCGGCGTTGCCGAAATCTATAACGTGATCGACGCCCGTCAGTCGGAAGCGCAAAACACGGTCATCGAAGCGCTGCGGGGCCTCGGCCACAACGAGGCCGCCGACCACTACACGCATTTTTCGTATGAGATGGTGGCACTCACGCCCCGTTGCGCCGCCGAACTCGGCTACGCGCTCAGTGACGAAGACAAGACCCGTTCCTACATCGAAGTCAGTGGCCGCAGGGGTTTCGGCGTGAAAGCCGATGACCTGCTCGACCAACTCATCGCTTCCGCCAAGAGCGAAGTCGACTCCCGCCATCCCCAACTTATCGACGCTGAACGCCGATCCATCGCCACGCAAATCGCGATCGGCGCGCTGCGCTACTTCATGCTGAAGTTCACCAAGCAGTCGGTGATCGCCTTCGACTTCAAAGAAGCGCTCAGCTTCGAAGGCGAAACCGGCCCCTACGCGCAATATGCCGTAGTCCGCGCGACCAGCATCTTCAAGAAGGCGGCAATTGATGTCGACACTTTCTCCAGAGACCTTGCCAGCACCGTCTCTGCCGAGACCCTGGCCCAATTTCTCGCAGGGGATAATGCGAATGAGTTCTGGGAACTCTGGCTGGTGTCGGCAAAGACCTCATATTTAGTGGACCAATGCATCGCGACCACAGAACCGGCCTTTATCACCAAGCACGCGTTCCGACTGGCGCAACTCTTCAACACCTTCTATCACCGCCATCCCATCCTGAGCGAGCCCGATGAGAGGCGAAAGCAATTCCTGCTTGCTACGGTCGCGGTCGTTCGCCGCGAATTGATTCGCACTCTCGCCGTCATGGGCATCACCGTGCCCCCGGTCATGTAGGCCAGACGGACTGGCCAATCGTCGATTTCTGATTGTTGCTGGAAGACCTAAATCATCAATCATCAATCATCAATCATCAACCAAACCTGCTAAGGTGAGTTTTTTCTCAACTAACTCCGCCTGCTCTTCCGGGAGGGTGAACATGTCTTTGCTTTGCGCTTGCCGCAGTTGTGCGGCGCGGCTCAGTGTCTTCTTGCTGCTGGCTCTGTCCGGCATCCTGACCCTGGCGCAAAATCAGTCGCCAGATCAGAAACAAGTTGCGCAGCCAGACCAGCAGACCGCCCCGTCCCAGCCGGTTCGTCGTCCCCGCATCGGTCTCGCCCTCAGCGGCGGCGGTGCGCTCGGCCTGGCCGAAATCGGAGTGATCCAGTGGCTGGAGCAGAATCATATTCCGGTGGACCGCGTTGCCGGTACCAGCCTGGGCAGCATCGTTGGCGCCATGTACGCCACGGGCATGTCGCCAGCGGAAATCCAAAAGTTCGCCGAAGGCATTGACTGGGATGACGTGCTGGCCCCCGAACCTACCTATCAGCAACTTAGCTATCGCCGCAAGCAGGATCGCCGCAACTACCAGATCGAAGCCGCGTTGGGCCTGAAGCACGGCCTGAAGGGTCCCAACGGGTTCAATCCCGGCCATGGCGTTGGCCTGCTGCTTGATCGCATCGCCTTCCCCGCGTCTGGCATCGCCAGCTTCGACGACTTCCCCATCCCGTTCCGCTGCGTCGCTACGGATATGCTGACCGGTGACCGCGTGGTGCTGCAGGATGGTTCTCTTGCCACCGCCGTGCGCGCCAGCATGGCGATTCCAGGCGTCTTCACGCCCGTGGAAGTCGGTGGCCGGGTGCTGGCGGATGGCGGGATGGTCGAAAATATTCCTGTCGACGTGGTTCGCGAAATGGGTGCCGACACAGTCATTGCCGTCCATCTCCGCGTCCCCCTCGGGGAACGCGAGCAACTGGAAACGCTGACCGGCGTGCTCTCCCGCGCACTTGACGTGATGCTGCTGCAGAATGAGCGCCGCTCCCTGGCTCTGGCCAACGCTACGATCACCGTGGACACCGGGAGCTTCTCGATGGACGACTATGATCGCCTTCAGGATCTCATTCGCCTTGGTTATCAGAGCGCAGCCAGCCAGTCGGCAGCATTGCTGCCTTTTGCCCTTAAAGACGATGCAACGTGGCAGCAATACCTCGCCGCGCGTTCCGCCCGCAAACCCGTTCCGCCTAAGCAAGTGCAATCGGTGGAAGTCGAAGGAGGAGACTCGGACACCGATGATAGGCTCGAACAAACTCTGAAGTCAGACACACAGGGCCCGCTTGATCTGCCAAAACTCGAAACCCAACTGACGCGGGTCGCTGGAGAAGGCGAGTTCGACCGCCTGGGCTATGAAGGCTTTACCCAAGATGGCGTGCCCGCACTGCGAGTGACTGCTCATGAGAAGACCTACGGTCCGCCCTTCGTGGATCTGGCCGTCAACGTCGATGGCTCCGGCGTGGCGGCCTTCGACTTCTCCGCCGGCGCCCGCATCACTTTCATGGACGTCGAACATCATGGCGGCGAGTGGCGCAATGACCTCCTGCTCGGCTCGAGCAACCTGGCCGCCACGGAGTTTTATCAGCCGCTTGGCGCCACCCAGCTCTTCGTGGCGCCCTACGCCTTCGCTTCCAAGTTGCCCCGCAACGAATTTACCGGCGAGACCCGTGTCGCGGTCTTCGGTGACGAAAGAGCGGGCGGCGGTTTCGATCTCGGCTATAACATCGGCGAGCGCAGCGAACTCCGCTGGGGATACGAGATCTTCAGCGGCAAACTGGCGTCGCTAGTTGGCAGCGCAGGCCTGCCTTCAGTCAGCGGCAGCACTGGAGAATTCCGCACGCGCTACGTGTGGGACGGCCAGGATAATCCCTCGGTTCCCGGCCGCGGCACGCGCATCGTCGCCAACCTTTCACGCGTGCTGCAGAGCCCGGGTCTCGTCCATCCCATTGATCAACTCGACGTCGAAACCTCCACCTTCATTCCGACGGGCCCCAGGACTTCGCTCTTTTTTCTGGCCTCAGGTGGAACCACGTTCCACGGCACCGCAGGTCCATTCCAAATTTTTACCCTCGGTGGAGCGTTCCGCCTCGGCGCCTACCTTCCGCAGGAATTTGTCGGCAACCACTACGCCTACTCCTCACTGGGGTTCCGCCGCGAACTTTACCACCTGCCCCAGTTCGTCGGAGGAAAGATCTACTGGGGGGGATGGTACGAAGCCGGTACGGCCTTTAACGATCCCAGTACGGTGGTGGTCCGCGGCTCGTTCAATCTCGGGGTAATCGCCGAAACGATCGTCGGGCCCATCGCGCTGGCGGGCAGCGTCAGCCCCACGGGAGAGAGTCGGGTTAACTTCTCCATTGGGCGGCTGTTTTGAATCTGTTCTCTGCGGCGGCGGTTGTGTCAAACTAATGCTCTCACGCCGCCTGGGAGTTCGGGCAATCTGAGGTCACGCCGATGTGCAGAAATATAAAAACTCTGTTCAACTTCGATCCGCCGGTCAATGACGAAGAGATTCGAGCCGCTTCCCTGCAGTTCGTGAGGAAGATCAGCGGTTTTAACAAACCGTCAAAAGCCAACGAAACTTCATTCCAGGCGGCCGTCGATCAAGTAGCCGACATCTCGGCCCGTCTTCTCCATTCGCTCGAAACCAACGCGCCGCCGAAGAATCGAGAGGAAGAGGCCGCGAAGGCGAAAGCTCGCGCCGCAGAGAGATTCAGCGCTTGAACCTGCTGCAGAGAGGAAGAATGTGCGTGGTCCGCTGGTCTGAGTTGCGATCTGGCGATACCGTGCGCCGGCAGGTCGCCGCTCCGCGGTAATCGACCTCGTCATCGCGGTATCGTTGGTTGTTTGCTACCAGGAAGCGCGCTGGTTCAAACCCCTTACCGACGCCGTTGGAAAGCTCTGACCAGTCCGTAGCTTGTTGATGCCCGGTTTAAGTTGCTGAAACTGCCTGTAAGTTGCTCGTTGATTATCTTGGAGCTATAGGATGCGAACGGCGTCTCGCCGCAATGCCCCGGGAGCGCGGTTCTTTTGAGGGAAGGATCCCAGGTCCACCCGCAGCCTTCACGCAATTCTAGGGCCGTTTCCGGCTCCAAGAATGGCGTTCCTTGGCGAAGTTAACGCCCTCCGTGCTGGCCCTCCGGTGCTATTCTCCGCCGAATATCTTCCAGTTACCATAGATTCAATCACTTGGGCTGAGTTGTCCCGCGCGCGGGCAACGCCTACCTGCGTCTTAACCATCTAAGTGGATGTTAGAAAGCGCAAAGGCGTCGATTCGGTGAAGAACTATGAAAAAGAAAATTTCCTCGCGTGTCGTACTGGCGGTCGTTTTGTTGGCGACGACTTTGGCCCTCGCCGCGCCTAACCCCCCCAAGGCAAACGCTCCGCAAAATGTTCCGTCATTTCCTGGGACGCTGGTGAACGCGCGTTATGTCTACGTCACCAGCTATGACGGAGACCAATTCAACATCAACTTGCTTCCCGAAGACCGCCAGGCGATTGGAGCGGTCGAGGACGCACTGCAGAAGTGGGGCAAGTTCACGCTGGTCTACGAACCAAACCAGGCCGACATCGTCCTGATGGTCATGAGCCGGCCGTCGGAAGATGTTCTCGCGGTTTATGACGCGCACGGCTGGCCGGGCAATCAGTACCTATGGCGCATGATGGGCCGCGGTGGTTTGGAAAAGAGCGAGACTCCCCTGCTCGCGAATCTGGAGAAGGCGTTCGACCGGGTAACGGTAGGGAAGTAAGCGGTATCAGGTTGCTGGGTGGGCAGGTAGTGTCTGAAATGTAGACCTACTGCTGGTGGGCGGCCCGATGCCAGGAAACGCCTGTCGCTGGGAGAGGCCTTGAGCGGCGCAATCGCGTATAAGATCTCCCGCAACAGCTCGCCCAAGTTGTTCTCATTGGCCGGCACATCGTAGAGTTTGAACAAAGCGGGCAGCGCCGTGCGGCCTATGGCGAACAGCGAATCGAGCCATGGTCTGCGGATTTGACGCGCCAATTTGTTCGCGGCTTCGGCCCAGCGAATCCTTGGCAAATGCGTGCATTTTAGCGCGCATGGCCGGAGGCGAAGACTCTCCAGACACTGTCTCGAGAATCCACAAGCCATAATACAAACCCCAACTCAAACAGTTCTGGCTCTCGCCTCCCGCCTCCCGTTGCCTTGGTCCGCGTACGTGCGGCGGCTTTCTGTCAAGAATGCGGAAGCCGAGACATCCTACGAAACCGAAGCGCTGCGTTCGGGGTCCCTCCAACGGTCCTCAGCTCTTTCTGCCAGCGATCATCAGCCCGGCCCCGACGAGAACCAGAACGATGCTCACGACCGGCGGGACCATGTTGTCATGGTGCGTCGTAATGCCCATGTGGGCGTCGCCGATGTTGACCCCGTGATGTTCGGAATGGGGAACTGGAACGAAGAACGAAACTATCCCCAGCACCAGCACAGCAATGCCAACCAGCATTAGAGTCTTCATTCGGATCCTCCGCCTCGGTGGTTTTTACTGCTTATCCCGCGAAACCTTTGACGAACTCAACCAGGCTGCGCAGTGCGATCCCCGATGGCCCTTTGGCGATCCAGGGCTTTTGATCTTCCATCCAAGCCGTACCGGCGATGTCGAGGTGAATCCAGGGAGTGTCTTCGGCAAACTCTTTCAGGAACATGGCCGCATTAATCGCGCCGCCCCAGCGTCCGCCGGAGTTGACGATGTCGGCGATGGTGGACTTGATGTTCT
>Ga0302326_10027369_pt1 | contig 11494 bp, 6 predicted proteins | sample Palsa_T0_3_FD_202264 | JGI IMG/M metagenome (GOLD analysis project Ga0302326, IMG submission 202264) | Peat permafrost microbial communities from Stordalen Mire near Abisko, Sweden - Palsa_T0_3 | ecosystem: Environmental > Terrestrial > Soil > Palsa > Peat permafrost | place: Sweden: Abisko...
CCAAGGTTTTTTCCGATGCCGGGCAGGCCAAAAAATTCGTGGCGGCATTGGATGGCAAGTGTGCCGTGAAAGCGGATGGGCTGGCCCTTGGCAAAGGTGTGCTGCTTTGCCATTCTGTGCAAGAGGCCGGCCTCGCCATAGACGAAATGCTCGTCGGGAATAAATTCGGCGCAGCCGGAAGCCGCATTGTCATTCAGGAAATGCTCGAAGGCATGGAGATTTCGCTTCACGCTTTGTGCGATGGGAAAACCACGCGCGTCTTCCCCACTTCCCAAGATCACAAACGTATTGGCGAGAACGACACCGGCGCAAATACCGGCGGCATGGGCGCGTATTCGCCCACGCCTTTTCTTAGCGCGGCCGAATTGGAAAATGTTTCCACTTCGATTCTCGACCCATGGTGCAAGGGATGCCAGCAGGAAGGAATTGATTTCCGTGGCATTCTCTATCCCGGCATCATGCTGACCAAAACCGGACCCAAGGTGCTGGAATTTAACGCGCGCTTTGGCGATCCCGAGGCGCAGGTATATTTGATGCGTCTGGAAACCGACCTGCTCGATTTGCTGGAAGCGTGTGTGGAGGGCGTTCTGTCCAAGCGCGAGGTTAGTTTTAGCCGGGTGGTGGTTTGCGTCGTCATGGCCTCGGCGGGCTACCCCAACTCGGCGCAGAAAGGCAAAATCATCCACGGATTGGACGAAGCGGGCCGGTTGCCGAACACAAAAATTTTCCATGCCGGCACCGCGCGGGAAGGAGACAAGATCGTGACCAACGGTGGACGGGTCTTGGGGGTCACGGCTTTGGGAAACACGCTGGTGGAAGCGCGCGACAGAGCGTATCTGGCGGTCAGCAAAATACAATTCGACGGCGCGCAATTTAGGCGCGATATTGCCGCCAAAGCGCTGGTGTAGTGGTGTTAGAACGACGAAAGCGCGGAGAAAGAATTTTTCTATGAGATCAAAAAGAATAATCCTGTTGGCTCTGCTGGGAGCGTTGGGGCGCGTGGCTGCGATGGCACAGACGAATGCCGTGTACTCCGTCAACGCTATCGGTGGCGGCGAAAGTGCCTTGCTGTTTCAAAAGACCGCCCAGGAATACAAAGAGGTCTATCAAATCCTAAGTACGAATTTGCCAGGTGGAGACTTTCAAGTAAATGCAGCCGCATTGTACGGCCTGATTCATGAGCTTGGGCCGAAAGTCAGTCTAATAGATTCCGAAAAGAATTCTCCTAAGTCTTCTCCACTAGCAGACGCGCGCTTGTTTGATAATTCCTTTGCCTATTTCCGCGTCGCCTCGGTGACCTCTAATTTGCCTTCAGCCTTTCGCGCTGCTCTAGCGCAAATGACCGAAACCAACAAGAGCAAAATCAAGGGACTGGTGCTTGATCTTCGTTTCGCCGACGGCATCGATTACGACGCCGCTTCGAAATTAGCCGACTGCTTCCTCAGTTCCGATCATCCGCTGTTAAATTGGCAAACAGGTTCGGCGCATGCGACTCTGAAAGCCGACGCGATTACCATGCCAGTTTCTATTCTGATTAATTCCCAAACTACGGGCGCGGCGGAAGCTCTGGCCGCTGTTCTGCGCGACACCGATGTCGGTTTGATCCTGGGCAGCCAGACCGCCGGCCAAGCCAACGTCTTCAAAGAATTTCCCTTGAGCACTGGCGGCAAGCTTTGCGTGGCAGTGGCAAAAGTCAGTTTCGGCGCTGGCAAAACCCTGGACGCGGGAGTGACTCCCGATATCGCTCTCGAGACGAGCCTTGAGGACGAACGCGCCTACTTGCAGGACTCCTTCAGAGTTTTACATGCTCCTATGGCCAGGGCAGGCGGCGCGAGGCCAGTGGCAGACCAGCCGCGCCTGAACGAAGTGGAGCTTATTCGCGAACATAGCAGCGGAGAAGACCGCGCCCAAACCTCCGCCCACGACCGCCCCGAAGTGATGGAACCGGCCCCGGTCGTGGCCGACCCGGCGCTGGCGCGAGCGTTGGATTTATTAAAGGGCCTGGCCGTCGTCCAGCCCAATCGGCCGGGCTGAAGGTCATCGCTATCAAATTTCTTTAAACTCCCAAGTCGCCAAAGCGCGGGCGATCCCTTTATGCTGCGGAGATGAATTTGTTGCCGTTTGAACCGCAGCCGCCCTACCGTCCGCGCCAATTTGTGCCGGAAAAAGTTGATTTGGGGGATTGGAACCAGGTCTCGCCTTTATTTGACAAGCTGGAAAAAACCGCCGCCTCGGCGCGAACGCCAGCCGAACTGGAGCGATGGCTTCTCGACGGCGGCGAATTGTCGGCGGCGCTGGATGAGGAGTCCTCCCGGCGCTACATCGCCATGACTTGCCATACCGACAACGCCGAAGCGGAAAAAGCCTACCTGCATTTTGTGGAAGAGATCGAACCGCGCACGAAGCCGCGCCAATTCAATCTCGCGCAACTTTTCCTGGAACATCCCGCGCGCGCGGGCCTGCCCAAAGATCGTTATTTTATTTTTGACAGAAGCACGAAGGCGCAGGCGGAATTATTTCGCGCGGAAAACGTGCCGTTGGAAACAGAGGAGGCCAAACTTTCCCAACAATACCAAAAGCTCATCGGCTCCTTGACCGTAACCTTCAAAGGCGAAGAGCGGACGCTGGTGCAGATGGGCCGTTACTCCGAGGAAACGGATCGAGGCTTGCGCCAGGAAGCCTGGGAATTGACGGTCCGCCGGCGACTTGAGGAGGCTGATAAGATTGAGGACCTTTTCGACCAATTGCTCAAGTTGCGCGAGAAAATAGCCGCCCAGGCCGGCTTTCCCAATTACATGGAGTTCGCCTTCAAGAAAATGGGCCGCTTCGATTACACGCCCGAAGATTGCCGCAAATTTCACGATGCGATTGAAAAAGAAGTGATGCCGGTCGTGCGTCGATTGCAGTCGAAGCGCCGCGAAAAGTTGGGCTTGACCACTCTCCGCCCCTGGGACCTGGCCGTTGATCCTTCCCAACAACCGCCGTTTCGTCCCTTCGAGAAGGTGGAACAATTACTGGATCGTAGCGAAGAAATTTTCACCCAATTGGATTCCACTTTGGCAGCGGATTTTCGACTCATGCGCGAAAAGCATTTGCTGGATTTGGAGAATCGCAAAGGCAAAGCGCCCGGCGGCTACCAATGCAACCTGGCCGAATCCCGTCTCGCTTTCATTTTTATGAATGCCGTTGGCATGCAGCGTGACGTGGAAACGATTCTGCACGAAGCCGGGCACGCGTTCCACGCTTTGGCCACGCGCGCCGAGGACATTTACCCCTATCGCAGCGCGCCGATAGAGTTCTGTGAAGTGGCTTCGATGAGCATGGAATTGTTGGGCAATGAATTCCTCGAGAAGTTTTATGCGCCCGCCGAAGCGCAGCGCGCGCGGCGCAAACATCTTGAAGGCATCATGGACATTTTTCCCTGGATTGCCACGGTGGACGCTTTCCAGCATTGGATTTATTCTCATCCCGGGCACACTCGCGCCGACCGCCAGCGGGCCTGGCTGGAATTGATGGACCGTTTTGGCGGCGAGGTGGATTGGAGCGGCCACGAACAAGCGCGCGCGCACCTTTGGCATCGGCAACTCCACATTTTTCTGCATCCGTTCTACTACATCGAGTATGCGATCGCCCAACTCGGAGCGTTGCAGGTTTGGTTTAATTCCAAAAAAGACAAGGCGCGCGCTTTGCAGGATTATCAACGCGGCCTGGCTTTGGGAGGATCGCGGCCTCTGCCCGAGCTGTTTGCCGCCGCCGGTTGCCGGTTCGATTTCAGCCAGCCAGCGGTCCAACCGTTGGTGCAATTGGTGCAAAACGAATTGGCGAGCCTCGGGGAATAGCATCAGTCACGGGGCTATTTAATGTCGAAGATGCTGAAATCATCCGGGGGGATCGGGTTGGCCACCTTGACCAGCCGTGTGCTGGGATTGCTGCGGGAACAAGTCTATGCGGCGTTCATGGGGACGACCGCAGTTTACAGCGCCTTTGTTTTTGCCTACACGGTGCCCAATCTTTTTCGCCGTCTTTTGGGCGAAGGCGCTTTGACCGCCGCCTTCATCCCCATTTTCAAAGCCAAAGAAAAGGCGGAAGGACCCGAATCGATGTGGCGCGCCGCCAACGCGGTCCTATCCGGCTTGATCGCCGTCTCCGGTGCAATCGTATTGACAGCCATGGTGGTGATCGGAGCGTTGCTGCTCTTGGGCTGGTGGCAGCCGGACACACGCCTGATGCTGCAATTGATGGCTCTGATGTTTCCTTACATGGCGCTGGCGTGCGTGGGAGCGGTGTTCATCGGCATGTTGAATGCGCGCAGTCATTTTTTTATCCCCGCTCTGGGCGCAGCCATCTTGAACATCGTGATGATTGCCTCGGTTTGGTTTTTGGCGCCGTTGATGGGGAAAAATCTTGATACGCGCATATTCGCCCTGGCTATAGGTGTGTTGGCGGCCGGCGTGGCTCAGGCTCTTTTCCAGGTGCCGACGCTTCGCCGCGAAGGGTTTCGCTACCAGTGGGTTTCGCCCTGGCGCGATCCCACCGTGCGCGAAGTGGTGACGAAAATGATTCCGAGCACGATTGGCGTGGCGGCGTTCCAAATCAACGTCATGCTCACCCAAGGGCTGGCCTTCGGTGAGAACAAGCTGATCGTCGGTCAATTTGCCTACGCGGTGCGGCTGATGGAATTACCGCAAGGCGTCTTTGGGCTGTCGCTGGCGACCTTCCTGCTGCCGACGCTGGCGGGATTGGCGCTGGAAAAAAACTACGCGCAATTCCGCGTCACACTTCGCCAGGCCGCCGCGCACATCATTTTCATTAACTTGCTGGCCTCGGTGCTGCTGGTGACATTGGCCGCGCCCATCATCCGTCTGCTTTTTGAGCGCGGCCAATTTGACTCGTTCTCCACCGAACACGTCAGCACCGCGTTGGTGTTCCTGGTGCCGGGCCTGATTTCCTTTTCGCTGGTCAATATTTTTGCGCGCGCCTTTTACGCGGTGGGGGATTTGGTCACGCCGATGAAGATCAGCGTTTTTTGCCTCGCTATGAATTTGCTTTTTGCGGCCGTTTTCCTTTTTGCTTTTCGCATGGGGGCGGGCGCATTGGGATTGGCCAACACGCTCAGCGCCGCCTGCAATCTCTCGCTCCTGGTCTTCGCGTTGAGGAAGAAATTGCGCAGGCTGGAGATGAAGGAAACCGTTGAGCAACTTCCCTCATTAGCCGCCGCCGGATTGGCCGCCGCCCTGGTCGCATGGCGGGGACGGCTTTTGTGGGAGAGTCGATTTGGCCACGCCAGCCTTGGCCCGCGCCTGGGCGAAGTCTTTCTGCCCATGACCGCAGCAACCCTGGTTTACTTCGCGCTCAGTTGGTGGATGAAGATTTCCTCCGCTCGTGAAATGTGGGAGTTGCTCTCGGAGCGGGTCACTCAAGGCCCTCGCAATCGGAAAGGCCCCAGCTAACTATCTTCTTGGTTTTTTGCCGGGCCGGAGTGAGCCTGATTCGTTGTGACTGACGAGACCTCATCTTCTCCGCCGATTCCCCATAAGAGACGCGTGCGGTATTCCGGGAAATACCCGCGCCGTTTTGAGGAAAAATACAAGGAACATCAGCCCGCTCGTTACGGCGAAACTTTGGCGAAGGTGTTGGCTTCTGGAAAGACCCCTGCGGGCATGCACCGGCCCATCATGGTGGCCGAAATTTTGGAGGTGCTCGCGCCGCAGCCCGGAGAGGCGGCGGTCGATTGCACTTTGGGTTTCGGCGGACATGCCCAGGAACTTCTGGCCCGCGTCCTCCCCGGCGGCCGCTTGCTGGGATTGGACGCAGACCCAATCGAACTTCCGAAAACCGAGGGGCGGTTGCGGAGCCTGGGGTTTGAAGAAAATATTCTCACGGTGCGACGCAGCAATTTTGCCGGTCTGTTGCAAGCTTTGTGGGACGCGGAATTCAAAGGCGCAGACGTCATCCTCGCCGATTTGGGCGTTTCCTCCATGCAACTGGATAACCCCGAGCGCGGATTTTCAGTCAAGAACGAAGGGCCGCTCGATATGCGGATAAATCCGCAACGGGGAGAGCCTGCCTCCGTGTTTCTGGCGAGAATGGGCGCGGCGACCTTGCAGGAATTGCTGGAAGAAAATGCCGACGAACCTCACGCCGCCACGCTGGCTCCTGTTTTGGCGGGTAATTTGTTCAGCACCACCAAGGCGCTGGCCGGAGCCGTCCGCTCGGCTTTGCCCCGACTGAATAAGGACGAAAGCGATGCTTCGTTGCGCCGCGTTTTTCAGGCGTTACGCATCGCGGTTAATGATGAGTTTTCGGCGCTGGAAACTTTTCTGCGTAATCTCCCTTCCTGTTTGAATCCGGGCGGGCGCGTGGCGGTGCTGACCTTTCATTCCGGCGAAGATCGGCGTGTCAAGAAGGCATTCCAAGTGGGGCGCCGCGAAGGAGTGTATGCGGAGATTTCCGACGTGCTGCGTCCAACTATGGAAGAGCGCAGGGCCAATCCGCGTTCCACCCCGGCAAAACTACGCTGGGCGCGGAGAAAAAGGTAACCTGAAAAGCAATTTTACCACGAAGGACGCGAAGAGCACGAAGTCAGAAAGAAATTCTTTAATCCAAACAATGTTGGCTTTTTCAAATTTTCGTGATCTTCGCGCCCTTCGTGGTGAAAATTTCTTCTTCACTTATTCTGAACCGGATCCTCATCCCGCTTCTTCTGCGCGGCGTCGATCCACGATAGCAATTCCTGGGAATCATGCAACTGCGTGGCTTCAGCAGTGAGACCTTGGATTAACGTGGCGGCCTCCTTAAGCTCCTCGCGGCTGCGCGCGGCGCCTGCGCTGTCCGACGGTTCGGCAAGAGCTTGAACATAGAGAGCGCGGGCGAAATGCTGGCGAAAACTGAGGAATCCAGCGCCATGGGCCTGGTCTTCACGGTAGCGGGCCAGCACCGGTTCGAGCGTTTTTAGTGCCTCCGCGCTTCGGCCCTGACGAAGTTCGGCCTCCGCCAGGAGAACGTTTCCCAACGCCAAATCATCTAGGAGCTGAGAATACTCGGTATCTTGCGGCAGAGAGATCAACGTGCGCGCGGCATTCTCGGCGTCAGCAAAGTGCCCCATGATCAGGGCCGCTCGCGCCGCGACTTCAAGCGTATCTCTTTTGAAGCTTAATAACACATCCCGCACGTAGGCGTCGGTCAAACTGGTTCTAAGATTTTCAAGCCGCGGCAAGGCATTTGTAGCCATGACAAAAGCAGACTCGTTTTCGCCAAAAGTCAGCCTGATTTGGTATTCAGCATTGTCGAAAAAAAGGCGGTACAATTGCTGGCTATAGGTGGACAGGCGGTTGCCCGCCGCGGAAGCCGCGATGGGACGCCGGGCCTCATCGAGGTTTTGCTCCGCCTCGGCCCGGTTTCCGGCTTGTGCCTTCCAACAAGCCAAATGGGGCCGAAACGAAATCAGCATTGGCAAACCATTGGGTGCGCCTTTACGTTCGCGCTCCATTTGAGTCGCTTCTTGCGCCTTCTTAAAACACTCCGTAATGCGTCCTTCGCGAAATAATATGGCTGAAATGGAGTCTTCGGCGGAGGCCCAGCTCGACCAACCATGTTCGTCGGACGGATTATATCGAATATAATCTCTGATGGCTTGCTCTGACTGGATTTCCAAATCAAGAGCTTCTCCATCATGGAACCGGCGCAAGGTGATCATGCCCAGCACTTGCGGAGCAAAGAAAAGGTCCATTCTGGCTCGCAAGTCCCCCGGTCGCCGGGCCAGGACGCCTTGGGCCAGGGATTGCGTTTGCTTTTCCAGACGTTCGGCGTCGTCCACCCGACGCAGCGACAGCATTTCGCGCGCTTCGGAATCAGCAATGTCCGCCCAAGCCGAGGCTGCACTCAGGTCTGACAGGTCCAAAGCGCCCAATCCGCCGAGAATGCGCAAGGCCTCCTCGCAAGTAGCGATTCCGGCTTCATGTGATTGAGAATGACTATACATGTTAAGGAGGTTGGCGTACTCAAGTTTGACACGGCGGGAACCCTCGGCCGACGTGGCGAACGGCCGCAGAAGTGTAGTGCCCTTTTCCAAAGGACCAACGGCAGATGGAAGATCACCTTGAGCCAAGTAGGACCAAAGCTCGGCTTCAAAGGCCAGTCCCGAAGCGAAAATCGTTCCGTCGTTGGAGTCTCCTTTGGAGCGCAACTGGTCAAGTTTGGTCAGCGCATCTTGTGCGATTTTCAGCGCGGACTTCGCATCTCCCTGGCGGGACGCGACCAGTGCCAGCCGGGCTTGCGCCATCGCGCTATTTCGATCCGTCTCGCGCGTGCGCAACGAAGCTGGGACGCTGTCGTAATAGGCTACGGCCCGTTTGGCCAACTCGGCCACCGTGCCGTATTGTCCGCTTGGTTCCAGCTCAGTGTAAAATTCGTCGAGCATGAAATTGGAAAGCTTCTCGGCCTCACCGCGAGTTTGCATCGTCAGGGCCTGGGCGCGCTTGACCAGCACGGCCTGCCAGCAACTCACAATAATGCCCAGCAACAAAGCGGCCGCCACAGCGGCTCCGGCCGTGAAAACCAACTTGTTTCGGCGAAAGGCTTTTTGAAGCTTGTAAGCTGCGCTGGGCGGACGGGCCAGAACTGGTTCGTTATTCAGGTGCCGTCTGAGATCGAAGGCCAGCCCGTTGGCTGTTTCGTAACGCCGCGAGCGGTCCTTTTCCAGGCACTTCATGACAATCCAATCCAAATCACCCCGCAGCAAGGTGGCCAGCTTGGAGGTCTCGACGGAGCGGCGTTTGGCGGCCGTGGTTAATTCGTCGCCTTGGAGCGTGCCCAGCTTGGTGCTGGGACGCACAGGTTCCTTCTCGCGGATCGTCTTGCGCATCGCATCGATGCCTGAGGCGGCCAGTTCCTTGGCATCAAAGGGCGTGCTGCCCACCAGCAATTCGTAGAGCATCACACCAAGGCTGTAAATGTCCGAGCGCGTGTCGATGTCCAGCCCGCTCATTTCCGCCTGCTCAGGACTCATGTAGGCCGGCGTACCGATGAATTGGTGAAGCTGGGTGTAAACGGTGTTGTCCGTCAGCCGGCCTTCGGTGGCCTTGGCGATGCCGAAATCAATCACCTTTGGCACCGGGACGCCGTCATGCAAAGTAACCAGGATGTTCGATGGTTTGAGGTCGCGATGGATGATGCCCTTTTGGTGCGCATGTTGAATGGCTTGGCAGACTTTAATGAACAAATCAATGCGCTCCTTGGTGGAAAGCTGGCCTTGATCGCAATATTCAGTAATGCGAATGCCACGCACCAATTCCATGACAAAGTAAGGGCGCCCAAGCTCAGTCGTTCCCGCATCCAGCACTTTGGCAATGTTTGGATGGTCCATCATCGCCAATGCTTGACGCTCCGCCTCGAACCGGGCCACCACCGCCTTGGTGTCCATGCCGAGTTTAATGACCTTCAACGCAACGCGTCGGCGGACAGGCACAGTTTGTTCAGCGACATAGACCACGCCGTAACCGCCTTCCCCCACTCGCTCCAGAAGTTTGTAGCGGCCGAGGGTTTGGCCAACCGCTTCGTCCGGCGGCTCTACGTTGAGTTTGATCGTGGCTTCGACGGCGGGCGCGGTCTTGGGCGGCAATTCGTCCGGCGCTTCATGCGCGGCCAACATGGTTTCAAGCCGCTGGCGCAGGGAGGGATCGCCCAGGCACGCCTGGTCGAGAAAAGCCCGACGCGCCATGGCGGTCGGCAATTCAACCGCCGCTCGAAACAATGCTTCTTCAGCCTTTAGAGGAGATGACACTAAGTTTTACGATTGGCGTATTCATACTACATGCGCCTGGCGAGGACGAGAAATTTTAGTGCCGCCTATAATTCGAGTCTGTTTTTGGTCACGGCTGGCTCATAAAGAGGTGGAAGTTGGCTCAGGACAGGAGGTTGTTTACTTTGAGCTGGACACCGGTTTAAAACTTTTTTAGTCTCTGGCCATGTCGAAACCTGCTCGCATGCCGCACGCCGATGAACAAGTCGTGTTGGAGGAACTCCAAGTGGAGTTGGTCAACTTGGAAGAGTGGCCGCGATTTCAGTCATTGCTGCGGCGGCATCATCACCTGGGAGGGATCAAGCCGGTGGGCCAGCGGCTCTATTACGTGGCAACTTGGCGCGGCCAGTGGCTGGCCTTGTTGGTTTTTTGCGCGGCAGCCAAACATCTGCGTCAGCGGGAGAAGTGGATTGGCTGGACGGAAGCGCAGCGGCGCACGCGTTTGGGCCTGGTGACCAACAATGCCCGCTTCCTGGTTTTGCCGCACTTTCACTATCCCAACCTGGCCACGCGGGTCATGGGACTGTGTTTGGGACGGCTGGCGCAGGATTGGCAGGGGCGCTATGGGCATCCGGTCTGGCTGGCGGAGAGCTTTGTTGACACACAGTTGTTCCGGGGCACAGCCTACAAAGCCGGCGGTTGGACCGAATTGGGGCCGACCCAGGGCTATGGCCGTTGTGGGCAAGACTATTATGTCAAACACGACCGGCCCAAGGCGCTGTTTGTCAGAGAGCTCAAGAAAAACGCCCGGCGCAGTTTGTGCTCCGAGCATTTGTCGGCGGAACTGGCGGTGGTGGAAAGCAAGGTTCCGCCGCGACCGACCCTGCGAGCGCAAGAGTTGCGTTCCTTGCGCCAACATTTTGCCTCGGTGCCGGACTTCCGTGGACGAGTGGAAAGCTACCCGTTGAGCGGCGCCCTGGCCATGGTGGCCTGCGCCCACCTTTGTGGCGCACCGCGCGGCCATCGGGATTTGAAGGCCTTTGCCCGGCGTTTCACCCAGGCGCAGTTGTGTGCCTTGGGGGTGCGAAGGGATGCCAAGAGCGGCCGTTATCCCTCCCCCAGCAAAGCGACTTTTGGCCGGGTGTTGCGCGCGGTCGATCCCTTGCGCGTGGAAGCGGCCTTGCTGGATTGGCAAACACAGGGGCGAGGCCCGGCGCCCAAGGAGGATTTGCTGGCCGCGGAGGGCAAAGCCCTGCGCCACGCCCAAGGCGCGCAAGTGGTCACGCTGACCCATCCCGCCGGCCAGTATGATCGCGGCAGCCAACTGGTCGAGACCAAATCCAACGAAATCCCGGCGGTGCGGCAGTTGTTGGGGCGGGTCGATCTGACCGGGTGTTTGGTCGGCATCGACGCCCTGCACACCCAGCAGGAGACCGGGCGGCAAATCGTGCAGGAGGCCGGGGGTGACTTTTTGTTGACAGTTAAAGCCAACCAGAAGGAACTGCGCACGACCCTGGCCCAACGGCTGCCCCTCTCGGAGCAGCTTTTTTCCCCCTCCACAACCCCTGCCGCTCCACTGGGCGCAGACCGGGCCGGAGAAGAATCGGGGCCGGACTGAAATCCGCACCCTCTGTGCCGCGCCCATCAGCCCGGAGCAAGCTTGTTTTCCAGGCGCAGCCCACTACCAGGCACCTTGACTCGGTGCCACGTTCTGCATTAGGTTTTGTGTGTTCGAGGAGCCCGTGCCGCGGTGGC
>Ga0302326_10027370_pt1 | contig 11494 bp, 5 predicted proteins | sample Palsa_T0_3_FD_202264 | JGI IMG/M metagenome (GOLD analysis project Ga0302326, IMG submission 202264) | Peat permafrost microbial communities from Stordalen Mire near Abisko, Sweden - Palsa_T0_3 | ecosystem: Environmental > Terrestrial > Soil > Palsa > Peat permafrost | place: Sweden: Abisko...
CACGAGGATGGCCTCGACGCAACTGAGCGCCAAGCCCGACGACCCGCTTAGATTTACAGCCATGGCCCCCTTCTTCTTTGTTATCGCGCTGCCCGGCAATTGGATCCCGCCGATCGCGCCGCTCCACTGGATCCCAATTCCGCCCTTCGCGAGCAGTAAAGTCGCTCACGAATGGCTGGATATGAGGAATAATTGTCCTTTCCTTATCTAGCTTCGCCACTTAGGCTATTACTAATTGAGGTTCTGTCCCACTCGCAGGATACTAGGTGCGGCTGATGGCGGCTCCTTCGCGGCTATAAGTCCACCGGCACTATTGGAGGAAATCATGAGCAGAGCGTTCTCCCGTCTAATCACAGCGGCACTATTGGCTTCAGCAGGAGTCATCGGCAGCGCTTTCGGTCAAGCCACCGATAGCAGTATCGTTGGCATTGTTAAGGATCCAGCCGGCGCCTTCGTGTCGGGAGCCGCTATTACCGCATCCAACAAGGATACGGGCATTAAATATAGCACTATCTCGAATATCGCAGGCGAATACCGGCTGAACAACGTACCAGTAGGCCGGTACGACATCGCAGCTACTGCCGCTGGATTTGCCGGCCAAACCGTTGCCGGCGTGCAAACCGATCTGAATCACACCATCTCCACAAATTTCACGCTGCAGATCAGTTCCGTTGCCACCACGGTCGACGTCGTGGAATCGTCCGCTGCCATCGATACCAGTACCTCGCAAGTACAAACTACCTTCGACGCGAGACAAGCCGTCGACCTGCCGGCGGCCGGTATCTCTAAAGTAATCGATGGCGCCGGTATATATAATCTGAGTCTGCTGGGCGCGGGTGTATCGTCATCGGGCGGAGTGGGCGAAGGAACGGGACCAAGTGTAGCGGGGCAGCGGCCGGAGAACAACAGCTTTAACATTGACGGCGTCTCTAACAACAGCGCCTACGCCACCGGGCCTGAAGTTTATGTGTCGAATGAGGTCATCGCGGAGATGAATGTCCAGCAGAATCAGTTCAGCCCGGAATTCGGCGGCGCTTCCGGCGGGGTATTTAACGTGGTGCTTAAGACGGGTACGAACCATGTGCATGGTTCTCTCTACGAGTATCTGCAGAACCGCAACCTGAATGCGGTCGATTACTCCACCGTTATCGGCACCGGACAGCGAACTAACCCGCGCTTCGATAATAACCGCGTAGGCGGGACAATCGGCGGTCCGATCCGCAAGAACAAATTATTTTATTTCGGAAATTTCGAATATAATCCGCTCGGTCAGAATTCCACCCCCGGACAACCCGTCTTCGCGCCAACCGCGGCCGGACTCGCGATCTTAAATAACATGGCGGGACTCAGCAAGACCAACCTCGGCGTGTTCGAGAAATATGTCCCGGTGGCGCCACTTGCCGACCAGGAGGATCCGATCACGGTGAACGGGGTGAACATACCGGATGGGCCACTGACCTTCAACTCGCCGAATTACACCAATTCCTACCACGCGATTGCGGCTGTCGATTACGACATTAGTTCAGCTGACCAGTTACGGGGGCGCTTCGTTTACGACCGCAGCGTGGGCATTGACGCCAACGCCGAATTGCCGGTGTTCTACCAGCCGAGCCCGACGATCAATAAAATGGTGGCAGTGTCGGAGTTCCACAACTTTTCGCCAAGCATGGAAAACGAGTTGCGCGTTTCCTATCGGCGAAATTACGGCAACACTTCGGCCGGCAATTACGTGTTTCCCGGTTTGAGCGCGTTTCCCAACATCTCGCTCGATGAACTGGGTTTGCAAATCGGCCCCGACCCCAATTCACCGTCGGGATCGATCTCCAACACATCGATGGCAGTCGATAACCTCACGAAAACCTGGGGAAAACATTCTTTCAAAATCGGGTATAGCCTCACCGATGTCATCATCACCGGGACTTTCGTTCAACGCTCGCGTGGAGATTACGACTACGCCTCGCTGGAGCAATTCCTGCTCGACGAACAACCGAGCGGCAGTGCTTTCGGGACTCCCTCCAGCGGCGAGCGGAGTGTCGGAGCTGCCAACGGTGTGCCCTTCGGATTTCTGCAAAATGCCGCGTATTTCAATGATGACTGGAAGATCCGTTCTAACTTGACTCTGAATTTGGGGATACGCTACGAATACGTCACCGTCCCCGTGGGTTCACGCGCCCAGCAGTACAGTTCACTCGCGGATGTGCCGGGCGTTATCACTTTCGCGGACCCAAAATCCACCAAGAACGATTGGTCGCCTCGTGTCGGGTTCGCCTACGCCCCTGGCGCCAAGGGCGAGTGGTCAATCCGCGGAGGTGTGGCGCGTTCGTTCGACAACACCTACATCAACCTGAACCAAAACTCTGCGCCGCTGTATTATCAGACGACTGTGGATGTGAACGACGCCAATCCCGTGAACAACTTCCTGGCGAACGGCGGAATCAGCGGCGCACTGCCTCCGCAAGGGACTCCGGCGGAGGCGCGCGCGGCCATCGGTTCCTATACGTGGAACCAAAACCGGCCATATGCCCTGACGGGTACGCTAGGCGTGCAGCGTCTGCTCGCCAAAGACTATACGGTTGAAGCGCGCTACATGTATACCAAGGGCGTGCATCTGTGGAACCAGACGCGGCTGAATGTGGTCAGTCCGGTTTCGCCGAGCACCTACATCCCCACTTACTTCACCATGCCGTCGGCCGCCACGCTCGCCAACGACAAGCTAACCTTGGGAGGGATAGAGGGGGTGATTCCGCCTGGAGGCACGGTGTTGGAACCGTGGAACGACCTCGCGGTTTATGGGTTCCAGAATGCTCTTGTGGGATACGAGCCGTGGGGAAATTCGCGCTACAACGGTCTGGCACTACAGGTGACGAAGCGATACTCCAAGAACTTTTATTACACTGTGGCTTACACTTGGAGCCACGCCTTCGACGACTCTACTGCTACCAATTTCTCGACGATTCTGTCACCGCGCCGCGCTCAGGATTTTCAGGATCAGCGCGCCGAGTGGGCAACGTCAGCTCTGGACCATCGGCAGCGCCTCACGATTACACCGGGTTACGATTTCCGCCCCTTCCAGGGCGGCAAATGGATTCTCAAGAATATCGTGGGCAACTGGACTGTCTCCGGGACGTACACGTTCGAATCTCCGGAGTACGCAACTGTCCAGGACGGGATAGACGCCAACCTCAACAACGACGCCACCGGTGATCGGACCATCATCAATCCGGCGGGCGTGGCGACGGCCGGTAGCGATGTCACGGGCATCAACTCCGCCGGGCAGGCGGTGGCTAGCGGCAGCCCATACATCGTGGCCTACGTAGCGAATAATCCCAACGCGCGCTATGTCATAGCCGGTCTGGGCGCGCTGGCAAACTCCGGCCGCAATACGTTTCCGCTTGGCCGCACCAACAACATCGATCTCGCGCTGATGAAGAGGATTGCAATCAGCGAACGAACCAGTTTCAGTATCGGAGCACAATTCTTTAACCTGTTCAACCACTCGCAATTCACGGGAGGATTCCTGTCGGATGTATCGCCCGCCTCGACTGCGCTCATCAGCCGCAGCTTCCTGATCCCCAACTCGCCAACCTTTGGCCAATATGATGACTTCTTAAGCAGTAACTCCCGCGTGGTGCAACTCGTTGCCAAGGTCGTATTCTGAGGAGTAGGAGCGGGTTTCTTGTGCCATGCTTTCCGCTGGTCGCTCAACGCCTGCTGAAACCGTCGGCGCTCCACTCCTCAGAAGCCACTCCATTGTGGACTGTGAAGAGCCCGCCGGGATCATACCACTTCTTGAGTTCGGCGAGCCGGGCGTAGTTCCGCCCCCAGTAGGTATGCTGAAAATCAGGCTCGAAGAAATTGCTCTCTGAGACGTAAGCGCCGCCGGCGGGAGCGATGTCGCGTAGTTCGGTCATACACCGGCGGACTGTCTCAGCGGCCTTGCGGCCTTGGGCCACGTCGGGCTCGTGACCAGCGATGCCCGGGTACGCTGGGCCTTGGCCGTCAGCCACGATCGCCAACGCAAAGGCTCCGCAGACCGCTGGATTCATGGCGGTGTTCCTGGCCGCTTCGATGGCGTCCGCCGGCGCGCCTGCCAGCCCTTTGTTAAAGTGCAATTCCACGGTGCTGAATCGGGAAGCCGCAAATAAAGCGCTTGCAAGCTTCTCCTGCGATCCCTCCGCGAGTAGGGACGCAGGCAACCAAAGCGACTCGAATCCCCACACCACCCACCCCACTTGGTCGGAGTCGCCACTCCACCAAACGTCGCTGGGGGTGGCGCCGGTACGGGAATCGGCACGAAAAGCCGTTTGATGCCGCTCCTTGCGCCAGTCGGCATCCCACCAATGTTGGAAGGGCATGCTCCCGATCCTGGGTGGCGATTCAATGGTGTAGACGCCGGGCGATTGCGCCAGCCAATTGAGGAACGGTTGCCAGACTTTCTGCGCCTGCGCGCTATCCATTCCGAGGTGGACCATGCTGATTGTCAGCTTGTTGTCCGGAGCGACGTGTGCTTGCTCGCCCCATCGATCGTTGAATAGGTTTTCGCGGTAAAATCCAACGAACTGGCGGATGAGACGGCGATACGCCTCGTCGGACGAAGCTTTGACGGTGACACTGGCGCCGCCGGCGAATTCGGGCAGGTCCCGCACTCGAAGGGTCACTCGGCTGACGACTCCGAAACTGCCGCCCCCGCCGCCTTTCAGAGCCCAGAGGAGTTCCGGATTCACGCAGGCATTGGCGATGCGGACCTTGCCGTCGGCGGTGACGACCTCGGCTTCGAGCAGTCCGGCTGCCGCGACTCCGTAATGCTTGGAGAAACTTCCGAAGCCGCCGCTCTGAATTAAGCCCGCGACCCCGACAGTCGTGCAACCGCCGCCTTGTACATATCCACCACCTTTCGTTGTGACGGCATCGTAGGCTTGCAACCAAATGGCTCCGGCCCCAATGGTGACCGCGCGCTGAGGAGCGTGCGTTGCGCCGCAACCATGTGGAACGAAACTCGGTTCCATGGTGACGTCGTGCATATGGCGCATCCAGATCAGCAACGAATCGGGGGCGTTGGAGGTTCCTTGATAGCTGTGACCACCGCCTTTGATGACTAGACGGAGGTTGTTCTTACGGGCGAAGTCGACTGCGGCAGCGACGTCGTGGGCGTTTCTGGCGGCGACAGCGTAGACGCTTGGTTTGGTGGCCCAGGCGTCGACCCACCCCAAGGTTTGAGTTACTCCGGGGCTATCGCCAATGTAATAAGGGTTTCGAAGATTGGCGAACACGGACTGACAGGCTTCGCCTTGAGGAGCATTTGTGCAGGCATCGATTGGAAACTCAACGGCGGTCAGGTTGCCGCCAACCGCGTCCTGAAGGCTCTTCCAGGCCTGTTTCGAAGGCCAGCCCGGGTCAGACGGACGCACTCGATGAAGCGGGGGACGGGCGCGCAGCGTACTCACAGGCAAGGCCATGAGAGATGCTGCCCCGGAACTTTTCAAGAATCGCCTTCGGTCCATGCCGTGCCTCTTCTTTCTTGTGACAACCGCCGCACGCTTGCGTCATGCCAATTATCATTTTGACGAAAATGGGCGGCGATGGGCTCGCGAGAGATCGTGACTAAAACGCCTTATGGCCGAAAGTGATGGCTTTCTGTCCTGAATCCGGTCCAAACATCGCAGCCGGGACTCCGTCAAACTCGTATTGCCTGCGAAACTACAGGTCGCCGCGGCCGTCGTCGTGTTCGCGCTTCGCTTGGCCGGCCAGGACGCGGAGACTCAGCTTCGGAGCGAAGTCGATCGCATCGAACACTCGCTGCGTGAAAATACGATAGCCGATATCCGCTCCAAGGCCAACACCGAGGAACTGATGAAGCAAGTTCGCGACGCGACGGCCCAGCATCGCGTGTTCCAAAGTCTGGAGTACCTAGCCGAACTGCACTCCTTCCTGGGAGGAGTGCGCAACTCAGTGGAAGAGTCCGGGTCGCCGGCGTTCGACGCACGCTGGGCACGGGTGAATGGAGACCTGACCACCCTGCTTCGACAAGTTCGGAACACCAATTGGAACCAGGCCCAGAACGGCCTCCGTGCCCTGGCCGAGTCGGCGCTAGGCACGGTCGGACCGCTCCTTTCAGGCAGCCGTGGATTTGCCGAGTCGGGTTCCGTTGCGGACGGGCTGTTCTATCTGGGTCAAGCTCAGGGTGAAGGCGAGTTCGCGAAGTTTTGCGCTTCTCTGAATCTTGTCCGAACCGGCCGGGCAATCTCCGCCCGCTCCATTTTGCCGGAATTACTGACCTTGCAGGAAAAAGTGAATGCTGCGTTCGTGCCCCCGAGGTCCATCGAGCAGCATTCGCGATTCATCGCCCTGAACGCCACCTTGAAGATGGCTCGTGAATTGGACGCAGCGGGATCGCACGCGGGTGCGCTATACCAATATCTGGATGCGGTCCGGCTCTACGGGTTGTTCGACGCTTCGGGATTGGACGATTCCAGCAAAAAGGAATTGAAAGAGAAGGTCGGGGCGCTACGAACTCAATTGACGTCCTCGAAGAACGACGATTCAGTCGCCGCGATATTCGTCGAACGCGCCGAATCTCTCATCGCGGGTGCCGCAAACGCCGAGGAATGGCGTGCTGCATCGGTAATAGCGGGCCAGGTTATCCCAGCGTATTTCGATGCCCGCAAGCCGTCCGCGGGAACCGTCCGGCCGCCGCACAAGACGGTCCAATTGACCTTGGTTCGCTGGCCATTCACGTGAAACATCTCCGATCCGGCAAGTTTGCTGGTACAGGAAGTGGCGGCGAAGTATTCCGGCCAGGTGTCTTTCGTGAGCGAGAATTTCGGAGCTTCCAAATTGGCCGAGCGGTTTGGCGTCAAGGGTTATCCTTCGGTGTTTATTGACGACGTTTTGGTCGCGAGCCCTCGCGATTTCGGGGTCTTCAACAGCGGCCCGGAGTCGGGCCAGGGAGCTGGGCGATATGCTCCCTGGCGGAACGCCGAGAGCCAGGATCGGTTTAAGAACGACTTGTCGCATATGATCGATCTGATCCTCGCGGGTCGCAGGGATATCGTCAGAAGGGAACACGCGGAGTCGTCAGCGGCGTTTCGCGAAGTCACGGAACTGCCGAAGTTCCAGATTTCCGACATCGCGGGTAATCCCATCGACGCTAAGGATCTGGCGGGAAGGCCCGTGGTGGTGGAGTTCTGGGCCACGTGGTGTCCGCCCTGCCGCTCGACGTTAGACTGGTTAGGCGAGTTGAAAAGCAGATATGGCGATCGTCTGGCCGTGGTCGCACTGGCTGTGGAGTCGCCTAAAGATGCGGTGAGGGCGGTGGCAGGCGAACGCAACAAAGACATCCGATGGGCGATCGCGGACGGACCGACGACGTTATCGTTCGGCAATATTACCGCCGTTCCGACTATGTTCGTGTTCGACAAGGCTGGAAAGCAGATCAAAATCATCTACGGCGCGCCTCCCGACCTGCACGAACAGGTGGTCCGGATCCTGGACCGGATGGTCCACTGACGAACCGGGGATCGAAAATGGAGAGGAGAGCAAACATATGCTGAGAGGCCTATCGACCGACGTTCGTTATGGTTTTCGTTTGTTGCGCAGAACGCCGGGATTCACAACAATCGCAGTGTTGGCGCTCGCCTTGGGAATCGGCGCGAACACGGCGATCTTTTCGGCGGTGAATGCGGCGTTCCTGAAAGCGCTGCCCTACCGCGATTCGGACCGGCTCGTGATGCTTTGGCAAGATGCAACATTCGTGGGATACCCGCGAGCCACGGTGACGCCGGCGGATTACTCCGATTGGAAGCGTCAGAGCCGAGCCTTCAGCGGAATAGCTGCCATGCGCGTAGTGGGCGCCAGTTTGACGGCGGACGGTCCACCCGAACAGGTGCGCGGGCAAGCTACCACCGCGGATTTCTTCGAAGTTCTGGGCGTGCAGCCATCGCTTGGACGCGTCTTTACGGAAGACGAAGATCGAGCGCGGGCGCAGGTGGCGCTGATCAGCTACGGACTTTGGCAGCGCAGATATCAGGGAGACCCGGCCATGGTAGGGCGAACCATTCCGCTGGACGGCGAGCAGTTTACGGTGATCGGCGTCCTGCCGAGAGGATTCATTTTCCAGGGGCGCACAACCGATTTTTGGGTGCCCGTCAGCATGACGCCCGCGACGCTAGCCAATCGCGATTCCCACCTGCTCACCGTCGTTGCCCGCGTGAAGCCTGAGTTTACGGTGGCGCAGGCCCGTCAGGATCTCCGCGCGGTTATTCGCCGGCTTCAGGACCAGGGCCTCTTCGATAAGCGAAGCGATGTGGTGGCGATACCGCTCCGCGAGGATCTGCTGGGCAACACCCGTGAGGCGCTGCTCGTATTGTTAGGTGCGGCCGGCTGTGTGCTGTTGATTGCGTGCGCGAACCTGGCGAATCTTCTGTTGTCGCGCAGCATGGTCCGGCGGCGCGAGATGGCCGTTCGCGCGGCCCTGGGTGCCGGGCGCGGACGTTTGGTTCGGCAGATGATGACCGAAAGCGTTATTCTCTCCCTCGCCGGCGGTGGCTTAGGGTTGGGTTTCGCGTTTGCCGCCATGAGGATGCTCGCGAGATTGGTGCCCGCCACCATGCCGGAAACTTCGGTCCCCACCATGGATGTCGGACTGCTGGCATTCACCGTGGCGCTCTCTGTCCTGACCGGGCTGGTTTTCAGCATTGTACCGGCTTTGCAAACGGCCCGCGTGTCCTTGAATGAAGGGTTGAAGCAAGGCGGACGCGGAGTTTCGAGAACGGGCTCGGCAATGCGCGACGGACTGGTGGTGGCGGAAGTCGCGTCGGCCATCGTGCTGCTGGTGGGTGCCGGACTGTTGCTTCGGACCATGGCCAATCTGCGCGGCATCGATGTAGGCTTCCGCTCGGACCATCTCCTTACTATGCGTGCCACCCCGCCGCGCGCCATGACGCACACTGAACGGCTCAACTACTATGATCGAGTGATCGCCGCCGTGCTCGAGTTGCCGGGGGTAGACAACGCTGCCTTCGTGTCTAATTTGCCGTTTCACCAGGGGGGAGACTCGCGGGCCTTTCAGATTGATGGACTTGCGTTGCCCAAGAATGGGCCTGTGCCACTCTCGCTCTATCGTACTGGAACCAACGACTACCTTAAGACACTAGGCGTGAGAGTATTGGCGGGCCGTCTGTTTGAACCGTCCGACGGTCCGTCATCGGTCCCGGTAGTGGCGATCACGGAAACGTTCGCCAGGGAGTTCTTCCGTGACCAGAATCCGCTGGGTCATCGAATCACAGTCACGGAGACGAATTCCCCGGCGCGGAAGATTGTGGGCGTGGTGAGCGATGTTCATGAGCGCGGATACGAACCAGCAACCATGCCTGGAATCTATTTGCCGATCGCGCAAGCACCAGACGCCCATTCGGTGCCGCAGGACCTCGTTGTGAGAACCAAAGGCGATCCACTGGCTCTGGCGGAAGCAGTACGCCGCATCATCTGGAACACCAATCCGAGACAGCCGGTGACGCAGATCCGAGCCATGGACGAATGGATCGATCTCGACGTCGCGGACCGCAAACAGCAGACCACTCTGCTGGGTGCATTCGCGGCGCTGGCGCTATTGCTAGCGTCCATCGGTTTGTATGGCGTGTTGTCGTATTCCGTGACGCAGCGACGCCGGGAGATAGGCGTGCGGATGGCCTTGGGCGCTAGCACGGCGAACGTGACCGGCGCGATTGTGCGCCATGGCATGCAGGTCACATTAGTCGGATTGATTATCGGATTCGGGCTTTCGTGGGTGGCGACCAGAACGATTGGGAAGCTCCTGTACGGAGTACGCCCCACCGATACTGCAACCTTCGCGGGCGTCGCTTTCGTGCTGACCGCTGTGGCTCTGGGAGCTTGTTGGATTCCGGCGCGCAGAGCGTCCCGAGTCGATCCCATGTTGGTCTTACGCGAAGAATAGCGTCGCCCCGCTCTGGGAAATCGCTTCCCGTTTGAACGATTACGGACGCCATTCGAGAACCTCGTTTCGCTAGACGCGCCATGAGAATACTCCGGTGGAGGCGAGGCGGGCGCGCTAGTGGCGGCGGTTCCACCCGGTTTCGGCGTGCACCGGCACTATCCGGCGGCCGTCCCCGATGTCGCGAGCACGCTGGTTTGACCGAGCTGGCCGCCGCCCTCACGACGGTTCAAAGAGCTGCCAAGATCGACAGGATGTCTACTTTCCGCACAGAATGATATGCCGACAAGAGTATCCCCGTCACGTCTCGGTGCGAAGCCTGCCCCTCAATCCGTATCCCAGTGCTACGGTCGGAGCCACACGCAGGACGCGGCGTGCCGGGTAACACGCCGCCAGCGAAACGTCTCGTGGGACGCGATCGGCAGTTTACAGTCTTTATTCGGAACCAAATGACTTCTTTGAACTTCTCAAACTCTTCTGTCGCGTACCAGGGTGTGACCGAGCGTTGTCAACGGGCTTCTGGCACTCAATCTCTTCTTAGTGCTGCTAACGGATCCACGCGCGTTGCCCGCAGGGCGGGCAACGCACCGGACGCCAGAGCCGTCAAGGCCAGTACCGCCGCAGCAGCGCTGAGCGCCCAAACGTTGTTTGGCTCGACGCCAAACAGCATCGATTTCGCCAGCTTCGCCAGCGGAAACGACAATGGGGCCGCCAGCGCAATACCAAGCCCAGTCAGGATTGCAATTTCACGCAGGACCAGACCTAGCACTTCGCCTCGGCCCGCACCCAGCGCCATTCGGATGCCGATTTCCCGCGTCCGCCGCGTGACCGTATAAGACATGAGCCCATACAATCCGATGCCGGCGAGCAGCGTCGCCAGCACGCCAAAGAATCCCGAAAGCAGCGACACTATGCGGTCGGAGAACATGTCTTCGTCAATCTGCCGCTCCATAGTCTTCATATCGAAGACCGGCAGACTGGCATCGGCTTCGCGTACCACCTGGCGCAAGGACGGTGCGATCGATGCCGGGTCCTGCACCGTGCGCACATAGTACGTAAGGGCGCCAATATTCGGGTTGTATTGCTGGCTGTACGGGCAGAAGACGAAACGCCGGCTTTCTTCGCGCACATCCGCGTACTTACTGTCTTTCACAATGCCGACGATTTCCACCGGCGTCTTTTCGTCGGAAGTGAAGTAGAACTGCCGTCCGAGAGGATTCTCGCCGCCGAAATACGCTCTCGCGAAAGTCTGGTTGATGACCGCGACGCGCGGGGAGGACCTATCATCCGACAGGCGAAACTCGCGTCCCGCGATGAGCGGCATGCCGAGGGCCGCGAAGTAACCTGCGTTTACGGAGGCGACGTTAGGCGCGCTGTCGCCCTCTTTCGCCTGATACCCGGGTACGTCGATACTTAAATCCCAATTGTCGTTCGCCAGCAGTTGGGTTTGGGTCGCGGCCACCGCACGCACACCGGGCAGCGATTGCAGCCGCTGCTGCAAAACGTCGAAGAGAGCAATGGCGCGCGGAGGAGTGTAACCGTTCA
>Ga0302326_10027378_pt1 | contig 11492 bp, 9 predicted proteins | sample Palsa_T0_3_FD_202264 | JGI IMG/M metagenome (GOLD analysis project Ga0302326, IMG submission 202264) | Peat permafrost microbial communities from Stordalen Mire near Abisko, Sweden - Palsa_T0_3 | ecosystem: Environmental > Terrestrial > Soil > Palsa > Peat permafrost | place: Sweden: Abisko...
AATTGGCGCCGAGCGTGCTGCCGACAAGGAAGCCGCTCGGGCTGAGGGCGACAGAACCGGCCGGCGACGGCGTCACGGTGCCGAAGCCGTAGCCGGCGTTGACGCCGATATAGATGCCGCCCCAATGGTAATAGGGGACCGTGGTCGGCACGTAGGTCGCCGGGGCGCGCGGCGGCGGCATCGGCTGCGGCAGATCGGCCGCGAGCGCCGGTCCCCCGACTGCGAGCGCGAATGCTCCAGCAATCAAAATCCGCTTCATGCGACTCTCCTATCGGTCACGCGACGTTGTGCGTTGTTGATCGTCGGCATGACGCCTGTACTGCCACGCCATCTGGCAAATAACTAACTGATTGTGCTCGAGATTCTGCCCATCTTATGTCGCGTTCGGATTAAAAGTCAGATTGTTCTTCGAGAAAATTTCCCTGACAATTCCGACTGAAGGTTGGTTAACCGGCTGACGCTGGGCAGCACGAAGTGGAGCGCACGCAAGAGCGACGTTCCCGGTACAGCCAAGATTTGGTTAATAATCGATTGCCGAGGCGGGGAGCGCTCTTGCATCCTCCGCGAGAACAAACTAAGAACATAATGGCGACCGGCCCAGTCCGGCGGCCCTTTGTGTGGATAACGCCGATCGCGCTTGGATCGCTCTTGCGGGAGGCGAGCCCGGCACTAGGGTGAGCGCGTGTCGAATGAAGCGTGAAATCAAACGGAGCGTGTGATGGCGGGAAGCGTCAACAAAGTGATTCTGATCGGCAATTTGGGCGCCGATCCCGAAATCCGCCGCACTCAGGATGGCCGCCCGATAGCCAACCTGCGTCTGGCAACGTCGGATTCATGGAAAGACAAGACGACCGGCGAGCGCAAGGAAAAGACCGAGTGGCATCGGGTCGTCATCTTCAACGAAAATCTGTGCCGGATCGCCGAGCAATATCTGAAGAAAGGCTCGAAGGTTTACATCGAGGGCGTGCTGCAAACCCGGAAATGGCAGGACCAATCGGGGCAGGACCGCTATTCGACCGAGGTGGTGCTGCAAGGCTTCCGCGGCGAGCTTACACTACTCGATCGCGCCGGCGGCGCCGGGAGCGGCGCCGGTGGTGGTGGCGATTTCAGCGCTGACGATTCCGGCGGCGAGTTCGGCTCGTCGGGACCGACGCGTAAGGTTGCGGCCGCGGCCGGCGCCGCTGCGAGAAGTCCGCGCGGCGACATGGACGATGAGATTCCGTTCTGATTGTCATTCCGGGGCGCGCGAAAGCGCGAGCCCGGAATCCATAATCGCCAATGCCGAAAAAGTTGCGCCGGAGAATCGCCCTCAATACCGGGATTATGGATTCCGACCCTCGCTCGCGATGCTCGTTCGGCCGGAAGACGACGGGCAGCGATGATCAACCTCATCTTCGCGATCAAATTCGTGCACCTCGTCGCCGCCGCGGCGATGTTGGGAACCTGGCTCAGCGTGGCCGTGTTCATGCAGCTAGCCGATCGCTCCGGCAACACCTCCGTGGTGGCGCTGACCGCGCGCTTCGCAGTCAGCGTCGAGAAGATCGTGATGATCGCCGCTATAGCGTTGCAGCCGGTCAGCGGCATACCGTTGGCCTGGGCCATCGGCTTTTCGCCGCTCGACGAATTCTGGATCGCGCTTTCGCTGGCGCTCTACGTCCTCATTGTGGCGGTATGGCTCGCGGTGCTGCGCATCGAGATTCGAATTCGCGATCTGACGCGGCAGGCCGCGCTCGATGCCGTTCCGCTCCCGGACGCCTACCGGCGCCTGTTTCGCCTCTATAGCGCGCTGGTCTGGCCGGCCCTTGCCGGCATGGTCGCGCTTTTCCTGCTGATGACCTGGCAGCCGCGGCTGTCGTGAGCCGCGCCTTACTCATCCGGCGAGCAGCGCGCGGATACCGTCGACGACGAACTGCACGGCCAGCGCGGCAAGAAGCACGCCGAGCAGGCGCGACAGCACGATGTTGCCGGTCAGACCCAGCAGCCGGCTGATCCGGCCGGCGGAAATAAAAGCGACGAAACAGGCGAGCGCGACGACCACCACGACGGCTAGCAGCAATCCGGTGAGCAGCAGATCGCCGGCGGCGCGCCCCGCCAGCAGCACGGTCGCGGTGATGGCGCCGGGGCCGGCCAGGAGCGGGATCGCCAGCGGAAAGGCGGCGATGTTGCGCACGTGCTCTTCGACCGCCTGCTCGGCGGCCTGGCCTTCGCGGCGCATGCGCACGCCGAATACCATCTCAAACGCGATTGAGAACAGGAGCAGGCCCCCGGCGATGCGGAACGCCGGTAGCGAGATTCCGAGCGCGCGGAACAACGCGTCGCCAAGCAACGCAGTGCCAATGAGGATGGCGCCGGCGATGATGCTGGCGCGCAGCGCGACGCTGCGGCGGGCGCGGTGTGGCAACCCTTCCGTCACCGCCAGAAAGGTCGGCACGAGGCCGACGGGATCGACCACGACGAACAAAGTCACCAGCGCCGATATGGCGAAGTCGACCGGCATGCCCGGTTGTAGCAGGCGGCAAGCCCCTCTCGAAGCGACGCGCGGACGGCCGTATTTGCGCCCCGCGCAAGGTTCCCGATTGGGCGTGGTAAAGCCTTGAAAATGAAGTGAAAAATCATATCTTGCGGCTGCGGAAAGAGGTGGCGCAAAGGCGCCCGATCGGCTATGAAAATCGCAGTAGATTCGCGCAGGATTCTAGCCCGAAACCGCCCATACAATGTCAGATCAAGAAAACTCCCCGCCCACGGACAGCGGCCCCTCCGACATTCGCCCCGTCTCGATCACCGAGGAAATGAAGCGCAGCTATCTCGATTACGCCATGAGCGTGATCGTGGCGCGGGCGCTGCCGGATGCGCGCGACGGGCTCAAGCCGGTGCATCGGCGCATTCTCTACTCGATGCATGAGAACGGCTACGAGTGGAACAAGCCGTACCGCAAGTCCGCGCGCATCGTCGGCGATGTGATCGGCAAATATCATCCGCACGGCGACCAGGCGGTTTACGACGCGCTCGTGCGCATGGCGCAGGATTTCTCCATGCGCCTGCCGCTGATCGACGGGCAGGGCAATTTCGGTTCCGTTGACGGCGATGCGCCGGCGGCCATGCGCTACACCGAGGTGCGGCTGGAACGCGTAGCCGGCGCGCTGGTCGAGGACCTCGACAAGGACACCGTCGAGTTCCAGGCAAACTACGATAATTCCGAGCGCGAGCCGGTGGTGCTGCCGGCGCGCTTCCCCAATCTCCTGGTCAATGGCGCCGGCGGCATCGCCGTCGGCATGGCGACCAACATCCCGCCGCACAATCTCGGCGAGGTGATCGACGCCTGCGTGGCGCTGATCGACAATCCCGGGCTCTCGATCGAGGATTTGATCGCCATTGTGCCGGGTCCGGATTTCCCCACCGGCGGCATCATTTTGGGCAGGGCGGGCATCCGCGCCGCCTATCATCTCGGCCGCGGCGGCATCGTCATGCGCGGCAAGGTCGAATTCGAGACTTTGCGCGGCGAGCGCGAGGCCATCGTCATTTCCGAAATTCCCTACCAGGTGAACAAGGCGCACATGGTCGAGCGCATCGGCGAATTGGTGCGCGAAAAGAAAATCGAAGGCATCTCCGCGCTGCGCGATGAGTCCGATCGCGACGGCTACCGCGTGGTGATCGAAATGCGGCGCGATGCGGTGCCGGACGTCGTGCTCAACCAGCTTTACCGCTTCACCGCGCTGCAATCCTCGTTCGGCGCCAACATAGTGGCGCTCGACGGCGGCCGTCCCCTGGTGATGACCCTGAAGGACTTGCTCGCGTCCTTCAATGCCTTCCGCGAGGAAGTGATCTACCGGCGCACCAAGCATCTATTGAACAAGGCGCGCGATCGCGCTCACGTGCTGGTCGGCCTCGCCATCGCGGTGGCCAATATCGACGAGATGATCAAACTCATCCGCGCCGCCAAGGATGCCAACGAGGCGCGCGAGCAACTGATGAACCGCGACTGGCCGGCGCGCGACGTGGCCACGATGGTCACCTTGATCGACGATCCGCGCCATGCCGTGTCGCCCGAAGGCACCACAAAACTGTCGGCGGAGCAGGCCAAGGCCATCCTCGATCTGCGCTTGCAGCGGCTGACCGCGCTCGGCCGCGACGAGATCAAGGCCGAGCTCGACAAGCTCGCCGACGAGATCGCCGACTATCTCGACATCCTGCGCTCGCGCGCGCGCATTCAGACCATCGTCAAGGACGAACTCGCGGCGATCAAGCGCGAATTCGCCACTCCCCGCCGCACCGTGATCATCGATCAGGAAGGCGAGATGGAGGACGAGGACCTGATCCAGCGCGAGGACATGGTCGTCACCGTTTCGCACGCGGGTTACGTCAAGCGCGTGCCGCTCTCGACTTATCGGGCACAGCGGCGCGGCGGCAAGGGCCGCGCCGGCATGCAGACCCGCGAAGAGGATTTCGTCACCCGCCTGTTCGTAGCGTCCACGCACACGCCGTTGCTGTTCTTTTCTTCGCGCGGGCAGGTTTACAAGGAAAAAGTCTGGCGGTTGCCGGCGGCGGCGCCGCAAGCGCGCGGCAAGGCCTTGATCAATATCCTCCCCCTCGAGCAGGGCGAGAACATCACGACCATCATGCAGTTGCCGGAGGATGAGTCGACCTGGGACAAGCTCGACGTGATGTTCGCCACGACGCGCGGCACGGTCCGGCGCAACAAGCTGTCGGATTTCGCCGACGTGCGGCGCTCCGGCATCATCGCCATGAAGCTCGACGAGGGCGACGGCATCGTCGACGTGCAGATCTGCACCGAGAACGACGACGTGTTGCTGACGTCGGCGGCCGGCCAGTGCATCCGTTTCGCGGTCGACGACGTGCGCGTGTTCCAGGGCCGCACCTCGATGGGCGTGCGCGGCATCAATCTGACGGATGGCGATAAGCTCATTTCGCTGTCGATCCTGCGTCACGTCGAGGCCTCGGCCGAGGAGCGCGCCGCCTATCTCAAGCGCGCCAACGCCGTGCGGCGCGGCAGCAACGGCGAGGCCGAGGAACCCGGTACGGATCAGGAGGAGGCCGAGGGCGCCATCGAGCTCGGCCAAACGCGCTACGTGGATTTGTCCGCGGCCGAACAGTTCGTGCTCACCATTTCGGAAAAGGGCTTCGGCAAGCGCACCTCGTCCTACGAATACCGCACCACCGGCCGCGGCGGCAAAGGCATCGTCGCCATGGCGATCACCGAGAAGAACGGCCGGCTGGTGGCGTCATTCCCCGTCGAGGAGAGCGACCAGATCATGCTGGTCACCAACGGCGGACAGCTGATCCGCTGCCCGGTGGACGGCATCCGCGTCGCCGGACGCTCGACGCAGGGCGTCATCGTATTTTCGACAGCGGAAGGGGAACGCGTCGCCTCGGTCGAGCGTTTGACAGAAGAAGGCGACGAAAACGGCGGCGAGTAATTCGGGCAGCCTGGTCAGCTTGCGACGGACCTAGCTTCGCTCGCGATGCTACGCGGCTGTAATAGTGGGTAGGATGGGTTGAACGAAGTGAAACCCATCGCCTCGGCGGCGTTGGTATGCAGAAGATGATGATGGGTTTCGCTGCGCTCTACCCATCCTACGCGGCTACGACTACGCGGCTACAATAGAGAGTGTGCGTATGAAGTTTTGCAAGCTCTGGTGCGCATCCGCGATCATTTTATCCGCGCTCGTCAGTGCAGGAACGGCGCGCGCCGATCCGAAGGGCTTTTGGTTGGCGCAGGATGGCGCGCATGTGCGCATCAGCAAGTGCGGCCAGGCGTTGTGCGCAACGATAGCCCAGGCCAGGTCGCCGACCGACCCGGAAACCGGTCAGCCCTGGACCGACAAACACAATCCCGATCCCGCCCAGCGCGGTCGCCCTCTCGTCAGCGTCGTGGTTCTATATGACATGATGCCGGACGGGCCGGGAAAGTGGTCGGGACAGCTCTACAATACCGACGACGGCCATACCTATCCGGGGCACCTCCTCGAAATCGACCGCGGGACGATCAGGATCGAAGGCTGCGCCATCGGCATTTGCGGCGGCAAGAACTTGAGCCGCCTACAATAATTTCTTCCGCCTGCGTGCGGCGCAACCGCTAACCCGCGAAGCCGCCGGCGTCGAGAAACTCGAGTTCAGCCGGCGTCGTGTCGCGGCCCAGCACCTGGTTTCGATGCGGAAACCGGCCGAATTTCGCGATGATGTCGCGATGGAGCGTAGCGTATTTCGACCGCCCGGCATCGCCGAACGCTTCGTGCAGCGCCACGCAGCGATCCTGATCGGCCAGCGCCTCGGAATGCATGAAGGGCATGTAGAAGAATGGCCGCATCGTTTCGTCGGTCGCCCGGTCGAACCCGCGGGCGATCGCGCGGTTGGCCACGTTGCGCGCCAGCGGATCGGTCGCGAACGCAAGCGCCCCGCCGCGAAACATGTTGCGGGGAAATTGGTCGAACAAAAGCAGCAGCGCGAGCGCGCCTTCGGCGCTGTCTTCGAACGACGCCAACTCACCGCGCGCCGCCGCTTCATGCAGCGCCAGAAATCTCGACCGTATCGTTCGGTCGAACTCTTCGTCCTTCGCGAACCATCGCTGCGGCCCAGCCTCGCGCCAGAAGGCTACGACCTCGGCCGCTGTGAAATTGCTCATTCGACGGCCTACTGCCCACACCCAGCGGCGCTGGCGAAGCGCTTGGCCTCCTCGGCGGCGCGGAACAGCGCCTTCGCCTTGTTGATGCATTCCTGCTGCTCGAAGTCCGGGTCGGAATCGGCGACGATCCCGGCGCCGGCCTGCACGTACATGACGCCGTCCTTGATCAGCGCGGTGCGCAGCACGATGCAAGTATCCATGTCGGTGCCGGCGGAGAAATAGCCGACGCAGCCGGCGTACAGCGCGCGCTTCTCCTTCTCCAACTCGTCGACGATCTGCATGGCGCGGACCTTTGGCGCGCCGGAAACGGTGCCGGCGGGAAATCCGGCGGCGAGTGCATCGAGCGAATCGCGGTCGTTGCGCAGCTTGCCCTCCACATTGGAGACGATGTGCATCACCTGGCTGTAGCGCTCGATGAAGAACTGGTCGGTGACTTCGACGGTGCCGATCTCGGCGACGCGGCCGACGTCGTTGCGGCCGAGATCGAGCAGCATGAGGTGCTCGGCGCGCTCTTTGGGATCGGCGAGCAGCTCTTCCTCCAGCGCCTTGTCTTCATGCGGGGTGGCGCCGCGCGGCCGGGTGCCGGCGATCGGACGAATGGTCACGGTGCCGTCGCTGGTCTTGACCAGGATTTCCGGACTCGAGCCGGCGACCGCGAAGCTGCCGAAATCGAGGAAAAACAGATAAGGCGAGGGGTTGACGCGCCGCAAGGCGCGATAGAGCGCGAACGGTGCAAGCGTGAACGGCGCTTCGAAACGCTGCGACAGCACCACCTGAAAGATATCGCCGGCGGCAATGTATTCCTTGGCGCGTAGCACCATGCGCTTGAATTCCGCCGTACTTGTGTTGGAACGGGGCGCCACACGGAGCGGGCCGCCGCCGTCGCTCTCCAACGCCGATTTATCGAGCGGCCGGTCGAGCGCGCCGACGATCGCGGACAGGCGCTCGACCCCGCGTGCGAGCGCCGCGTTCGCCGTCACGCCGGGCTGCGGCCGCACCGGCGTCACCACGGTGATCGTGTCCTCCACGGCATCGAAGGCGATCACCAGCGTCGGACGGACCAGGATCGCGTCCGGAATGCCGATCGGGTCGCGGCCAGGCGCGGCGAGCGTACCCTCCATCAGCCGCACCATATCGTAGCCGAGATAACCGAAGACGCCGGCCGCCATCGGCGGCAACGTATCCGGCAAGGCGATGCGGCTTTCGCCGATGAGCGCGCGCAAGGCCGTGAGCGGCGGCGCGTTCGCCGGCGTAAACGCGTCCGGGTTGCTCTGCGGCGCACGGTTGATTTCGGCGCGCTGGCCGCTGGCGCGGAAGATCACGTCCGGTTCAAGGCCGATGATCGAATAGCGCCCGCGCGCTTCACCGCCTTCGACCGACTCGAGCAAAAAGCTGATCGGCCAAGAACTTTTGGGCGATGAACTTTTGGGCCGCGCGCCGGTGATTTTGAGAAAGGCCGAGACCGGCGTTTCCAGATCGGCGACCAAAGTCGTCCACACGACCTGCGGCTCGCCGGCCGCGTAAAGTGCAGCAAACGCTGCGGCCGAAGGCTCGATCAGCATGTCTAGTTGGTGTCCAGTCTTGTTGGTGTCCGGTCTAATTGGTGTCCGGCGCGCTGCCGTTGCCGAGCGCTTGCGCCAGCGCCGCCTGATTGACGCTGGTGCCGAGATCGTTTTCCACCGATGCCACATATTGTCCGACGACGTCATCGGTGGTCTGCCGTTTCACCGTTTCTTCGATGCGCTTGGCGTCCGGCGAACCGGCATCGAGTTTCGGATCGATCACGTCGGTCACGCGGAACACGACCCATTCGCTCGGCTGCGCGCCCTCGGAGCTGCCGAAGGCGTCCTTGGCGGTGTGAAATATCGCAACGATGATCTTAGGCGACAGCCCCGCTCCGGTACCCGCTTGGCGCTTGAGCTTGTCGGCGGTTTCGACCTTGAGGCCGTCGGCCTTGGCGACGGCGTCGAATGCAGTGCCGCTCTTGAGCTTGTCGAGCAGGTCGGCCGCTTTCGTCTTCAGCCGCGAAGCGATCTCGTCTTGGCGCCAGCGCTCGTCGACCTGGCCCTTGACCTCGTCCATCGGGCGATCGCGCGCCGGCGTGATGCCGGCGACGCTATACCAGATGTAACCGCCGTCGGCTTCGACCGGATCGTTATCGACCCCGACATCGGAGGCAAACGCGGCGTTCACCACCTGGCCGGAGTGGGGAAGGTTGCCGACAAGCTTGCCGTCGGGATCGCGGCCGGAGCGATCAACGTCGTAGGTTGCGGCCGTGAGCTTCAATCGCTGCGCCGCCTGTTCCAGCGAGGCGCCGCCGGCGCGTTCATCTTCCATCTTGTTGTGCAGGCCCTGCACTTCGGCCTTGGCGCGCTCGGCGGCGATATCGCTGCGGATCTGCGGCGCCACGTCGGCGAATGATTTTGTCGCTTCTGGTTCGATTTTGAGCACGCTCACGATGACCGCGCCGAAGCGTCCCTTCACCGGCTCGCTCACCTCGCCGTCCTTCAGCGCGAACGCGGCGTCGGCGACCGCCGGATCGATAATGTCCGATTTCGGCACCGTACCGAGGTCGATATCCTGCTCCTTGAGGCCTCGCTCGGCGGCGAGCGCGGCGAAGCTCAAGCCGTCCTTGAGCCGCACTTGCGCGGCTTCGGCTTCCGCCATGGTCGCAAACACGATCTGCTCGACGTGCCGCCGCTCCGGAGTGATGTAGCGGCTGCGATGCGCCTCGAAGGCGGCGTTTAGGTCCGCGTTGGAGATTTCAATCCACCGCGCGATGTCGGCGGGCGTCAAGGCGACGGTCTCGATCTTGCGGTATTCCGGCGCCCGGAACAGGGTTTTTCGCGCCTCGAAATACTTGTTCAGCTCATCCGCCGTCGGCTGCGCAATGCCGCCGGCCTGGGCGGGGCCGAGCGTCACATATTCGACGCTGCGCTCTTGGTTCTGGAGCTGATTGATGGCGGCGACCCATGCTTTCGGCACCGGCAGTTCGCCGGTGAGCGATTCGACGATCTGCCGGCGCAGCGTCACCCGCCGCTGTTCGGAGATAAAACGCTGCTCGCTATAGCCGGCATCGCGCAACAGCTGCTCGAACCGCAGCCGGTCGAACTTGCCGGTCGGGCCCAGGAACGCCTTCTCGGTGGTGAGGCGTCGCACGATCTCGGCGTCGGAAATGCCGAGCCGCATCTGCTGTGCACGCTGATCGAGGCCGGCCTCGGCGACCATCGAGCCCAGCACTTGCCGATCGAGACCGAGCGCGTTCGCCTGTTCCGGCGGCAGCGGGTGTCCGATCTGACGTTCGAGCTGCCGCAAACGCTCGTTGTAGGTGCTGCGGAACTGTTCGATCGCAATGTCGGTGCCGCCGATCTTGGCCAGCGTCGAGCGGCCGAAGCCGCGAAAGATGTCGTTGATGCCCCAGACGGCGAAGCTCGCGGCAAGCAGCCCCATGACCACGCCCATCACGGCGCGGCCGAGCCAATTGGAAGAGGCTTTGCGGATACCTCGAAGCATAACGTCCAATGCGCTGAAATGATGCCGATCCGGCTTCCCGGGCGAGAGCGGCGCATCATAAGGACCGGGGCCCGGGCCCGCAACTGACGGGATTTCCTGGTAAAACGCCCCTTTTCCGCGCGCAAGGCGTCTGCTAACGGCTCTTTGTCGCAGGCGTTGCGGCGAAGACGCTAGACCGAGACGTTGAGACACGAACGATGGCGCGCCGCCCGCTAGTCGCAGGCAATTGGAAAATGCACGGCCTGAAAAGCGCGTCCGGCGAACTGGACAAGATCGTCGCCGGCGCGCGGGCCTTGCCCAGGGTCGAGCTGATGGTCTGTCCGCCGGCGACTTTAGTCGCAAGCTTCGCGGCGGCCGCGCGCGGATCGTCCGTCTTGATAGGCGGCCAGGATTGTCACGCGCTCGCCTCGGGGGCCTATACCGGCGACATTTCGGCGGAAATGCTCAAGGATGCCGGCGCGACCGCGGTCATCGTCGGTCACTCCGAACGCCGCCAACATCATGGCGAGACCGATGCGACGGTGCGCGCGAAGGCGCTTGCGGCGCGCCGCGCCGGCTTGCTCGCCATCATTTGCGTCGGCGAAACGCGCGCCGAGCGCGAGGCCGGGCGCGCGGTCGCCGTGGTGCGCGGGCAGCTGGACGGCTCGGTGCCGGACGATCTGGCGGATTTCATCGTTGCCTACGAGCCGGTCTGGGCCATCGGCACCGGACTGACGCCGACGCAAGCCGACGTCGGCGACATGCACCGCATCATCCGCGAATGGCTCGGTTCCCGGCCCCGCAAAGCCGAGGAAGCGACCCGTATTCTCTACGGCGGCTCGGTCAATCCCGCGAACGCGAAGGAATTGCTGGCTGTGGAGAATGTCGACGGAGCGCTGGTTGGCGGCGCGAGCCTTAAAGCGGAGGAGTTCCTGTCGATTGCCGGGTCTTACGGATAACCAAACCCGGGCGCAAACCGCCATAGAAAATCCACATGGGATCATGTAGAGACGCGCGCGACTTCCTATATCGGGGACGCGGCACCGCGGCCGGGAGCTGACATTATCGATGCTGACCGTTGTTATTATCATCCACCTGATGCTCGTCCTCGCCATGATCGGCGTGGTGCTGTTGCAGAAATCCGAGGGCGGGGGGCTCATCAGCTCCACCAGCGGCTTTATGACCGGCCGCGGTACGGCAAATGTGCTGACCCGCACCACCGCATTGCTGGCCGTTGGTTTCTTCATCACCAGCCTGGCGTTGTCGTGGCTCGCCGGCCTCGGCCGTCACCCGGCGTCGCTCATCAATAGCGGCAGCGCACCGGCCAGCGAGCAGGCACCCGGTAGCGCGCCGCAAGTGC
>Ga0302326_10027379_pt1 | contig 11492 bp, 9 predicted proteins | sample Palsa_T0_3_FD_202264 | JGI IMG/M metagenome (GOLD analysis project Ga0302326, IMG submission 202264) | Peat permafrost microbial communities from Stordalen Mire near Abisko, Sweden - Palsa_T0_3 | ecosystem: Environmental > Terrestrial > Soil > Palsa > Peat permafrost | place: Sweden: Abisko...
TTGACCATTCCGGCGCCCTCTCCGCGTAAATCTCAGAAAAGAAGATAGGAACCTGATACTTGGTGCGGAAGTCCAGATACGGTTGCAGGAACTCCGGGCGCGGGGTAGCGCCGTAGCTGTGAAAGCTATAGGCGGTGTTGCTGTCGAAAGGCTTGCCAAAGGCGCTAAAGCGACCGAGCGGTGGCTGCAGAATAAGCATGTGATGGGTATCGACCTGGCGGATCGCCTCCGTCAGACGGCGGTATTCCGGCTCAATCAGGCTTTCCATATCGAGATATCCGGGCCATAGCAGCGGTTCATTCAGCAAGTCGTAACCCAGAATTACAGGATCGTCTTTATAGTGATTGGCGATCCGTTGCCAGGCTTCCGACACTTGCTTCTGCATGCCGGCGTCCTTGAGCAGCCACGGATATCCTGGACCGTCATCACTCGCCTCGCCGGTGAAGCCGCCGATGCCGGACTCCAGCATCAGGATGACGTAGATATGCTCCTGCCCGCACCACTTAGACAGCTGATCGATCAGTTTGAAGCCCTCATCATCGTCGGTCTTGAAGTATTTCGCGTGCAAGGGGATGCGGATGGTGTTGAATCCGTCCTGCTTGATGCGACGCACATCCGCTTCAGACATGAAGTTCTGTCGCCAAGTATAAAGAAACTCCTGCGCATGGGTGGGTCCCAGCAGATCGGTAAACACCTCTTCAAGGTCTGTTTGCGACTGGGTAAGGCCGGAAAGCCGCCAGAAGTAGCCTTCCAGCACGAACCAGTTACCGATGCTGATCCCGCGGATGAGCAGCGGCTTTCCGGAGCCGTCCACGATCTCAGTTCCCTTGGTGTGCACAAATTGGGCATGGGCTGCCGGAGATGCCAGCACGATCAAGATCGACCAAAAGACAGTCAGGCGTCGAAGAAACATCCCGTCTCCTCTTCTTACGGTTTTACTGCAAACACTGCATCCACTGGAGTGCCGGTGATACAACCACGTACTTCGGCGAACCCGGCCGATTCCAGCAGAGCGCGAAATTCGGTGAGCGTGCGTTCCCTGCCCTCGGTGCAGACCAGCATGTTCAACGACTGTAATTGAGCCGAAAGAGGGCCGGCCTTGTCTTCATACAACAGCTTCTCTGCCAGAAGAATGCCGCCCCCGGAGGGCAAGTGCTGATGAATGGCTCGCAGCAAGCCACGTGCCTTCTCGTCCGGCCAGTCGTGCAGTATTTTCCCCAGGGCAAAGAGATCGGCTTTGGGAAGCTCTTCCGGACAAAAGAAGTCGCCCTTCATGAACTGGATCCGCGAGCCCACTGCGCCCAGCGAAATCTGTTTCTGGACGCTATCAATCACGCGCGGAAGATCAAAGAGGATCGCCTTCATTCCGGGATATCGTTCGCAGGCGGTAATCGCCAAATGGCCGGTTGCGCCACCCAGATCAACGAAGGTTGCAAAAGGCGAGAGATCGAATGCAGATACTACCTGAGCAGAGCTCAATAGCCCCAGGCCGTGCATTCCCTGAAGGAAATTTTGTGTGTCTGCATCCGTGCGGAAGAAATGATCGAAGATTCCTCCTTCCTGGTGGAATGCTTCGGTCCATTGCGGTCCGCCTTGCCGAATCGCATTTTCCAGGTGGCCCCAGAGCTGAAACAGGACCTTGTCGGAGTAGAGAATGTAGCCGGCGAGGGTGTTTGGAGTACCACGGCAGAGATAGGTGCTGGCTACCGGCTCGTTCGCATAGCTGCCGTTATGCTTGCGTAGAAGCCCCAGTCCTACACACGCATCCAGCAGCCGCTCCAGGGGTTCCCTTTGTACCCTGAGGTCTACAGCAAGTCTCTCCACTGCCCCGGGCTCGCGCTCGAGAGAATCGAATATCTTCAGGGAAACTGCAACGAACATGACCTTCGATGAACGAAATGCGTCGAGGAGGCCAAGCACTGGAGCGGAATCGGGTATCGCGCTACCGTTCATGAGGCCAGAACTCCGTGAGTAGGATCAACCCCGAAACAAAAGAAGATCGCCACGAGGCAAAGGATGGCGGAGATGGTAAACGGGACGTTCCAGCCATAGCCTCCCAACAGATAACCAAGTAAGACGGGTGAGATCGCGCCGCCTAAATTTCCGAAGGTATTCATGATGGATGCGATCGAACCGGCAAAGTCGCCGCCGATGTCGAGCGGGATGGCCCAGGACACGCCCACGGTTAACTCCAGGCCGAACACCGCGACGCAGGAGAAAATAACAGAGGCCGTGGTGTGGGTGGTGAAGGTAGCGGGTAGGATCGATCCGGCTGCAATCAGAAACCCGAGCACGGCGATCACCCGGCGCGCCGCTTTCAGGTTGCCGGTGCGCGCCGCCCAGCGGTCTGAAAACCAGCCTCCTAACAAATTGCCTACGGCGCCGGCAACGAATGGCATGCTGGCGTAGAACCCCATCTGCTTGAGATTCACGCCGCGTGCATCGTAGAGATACTTGGGAAACCAGTCGAGATAGACATCGATGGCATAGCCGTAGCAAAAGTACATCGCAGCCAGCATCCACACCGTGCGGTTTCTTAGAATGATCCGCCAGGGTACGGAGCGCTTCGATCCTGAAGGCGGGGCTTCGGGTTGACGGATCACTGCGAGTTCGGCTTCGTTGACGCTTCGATGATCGGCTGGCCGGTCTCGATAGTACCAATACCAGGTGGCTGCCCAGGCGAGGCCCAGCAATCCAAAAAGGAAGAAGGGCATACGCCAGCCGAAATGGATCATGATGAGGACGACAAGCGGCGGGGTGAGCGCGGCGCCCAGGCGGGAAGCCGCGTGGGGCAAGCCCTGGGAGAAGCCACGTTCTTCGGGCGGCATCCAACGCGAGAGAGAACGCGTGGCAATGGGAAAGGCTCCCGCTTCTCCCACGCCGAAGAGAAATCGGCACATGGCGAGTGAGGTGGCGTTGAAACAAAGTGCGGTTAACGAGGTGAAGAGCGACCACCAGCAGACAATGCAGGCGAGGGCACGGCGTGGGCCCACCTTGTCGCCGAACCAGCCTCCCGGTATTTGAAAGAGAGCGTAGCCCCAGCGGAAGGAGCTGAAGATCCATCCTACTGCGACGGCGGAAAGGCCGAGATCACGCTGGATCACCGGCATGGCCGAGGAGATGTTGACCCGGTCCATGTAGGTGATGACGTAGGCAGCTACGATGAGCGCGAGAACAATATGACGGGCTCGCGTCGGCCTTGCACTCTCATTCAACATTAGATAAGAGGAAACGCAATGGAACGGCGGCGGTCAAGCGAAAACAAGCGTAATTGGGAAAGTGCAGGGCTTGGTGGGTAATTATTTTGAAGTTCGGGAAAAAAGGTTAACGGTCGTGGTCTCCCACATCTCGCGAAAAACGAGCGAGATATGGGGCACCCCACGATTCTCGGAAGGGAGAAAGGTTGGACCCCACAACTTTGTGGAAGGGAACAAGGTTGGACCCCCACGATTTGTGGAAGGGATAAAGGCGGGATGGGATTTATTCGAAGGTGAGGCGCTTTTGCAGTCCTTCTATTTTGGCGGATGGAACGCCGGGGACGGCGGCAACGTCTTGCCAGGTTTTGAAGTTGCCCTTTTGCTCTCGATACTTCACGATGGCTTCCGCCTCTGGCTTGGCTAGCCCGAGAGAGGACTCCAGATCGTCGGCGCTTGCCTTGTTCACGTTCACGGGCGCTTCGCCGGCGGGCGTTGCGGTTTGATCGAGTGGGCCGTAGTTCTTGGAGAGATATTCGATCACGGTATCAATCTCTTCGTCGGTCAGATCGGCTCCGCGGGAAACCATCTGGTTCACGACTTGATCCCATTCTTTGCGAGACGAGTGTTTCGAGGTGACCACGGTGAGCGCGTGGCACACCACGCATTTTTCCTGAACGATGGCTTTGCCCGCGCCGGCCGGCATGGTGGGTGGACCCGAAGGGGGTGGCGTGGTCTGAGCCGACGCGCCGCCCAATGCCAGAGCAAAGAAAATTGTTACTAGCTTCATAGAGAACCCCTGTCTACGGTAACGCATAGGCGAATACAAAGTCGCCGGCGGTGGTATCGAAATAACTGCCGCCGGTCGCGACCAGGACCACGTACTGCTTCCCGTTCTTGCCCTCAAAGGTCATGGGTGTAGTGTAGGACCCCGCGTCCATCTTGGTCTGCCATAGCTGTTTGCCGGTTTTGGCGTCGAACGCGTGGAACAAATGATCGTTGGTTGCGGCAATGAACACCAGGCCTCCCGCAGTCGCGATGGATCCGCCGAAATTCAAGGATCCCGTCCCGTGTACACCCTTTGCATCGAGCTCCGGGATGGTCCCAAAAGGAATCTTCCAGGCGATTTCGCCGGTGTTGGCATTGATGGCCCAAAGTTGGCCCCAGGGCGGTTGCTGGCACGGCCAAAACTTGTCATTGTTCCAAAAACGGGCGTAGTCGCCCCACGGACTATGGCGCTCGTACTGAGGATCGGTCCCATCAGGATTCTTGACGAGCTTTCCCACATCCGCGAGATTGTTGGTGTTCACGAAAAGGTATCCGAGCCTGGGATCGAAGGACATTCCCGGCCAGTTCACAGCCCCGATGGTGCCGGGGAATTGAATCGTCAGCTTCAATCCGAAAGGAGTGAATGCTCCCCCGTACTCCATTCCGCCTTCGGAAGCGAGCAGGTCCTCGCAATATTTTTTTTGCTCCGGGGTCACGGTGGCAATCTCATCCGCTGTGAAGCTCATTCGCCCCAGCGGCGCAGGTTTCAGTGGGAAGGGTTGGGTGGGCCACGTCTCTTCGCCGGGCGCCTTGCTCGCAGGCACTGGGCGCTCCTCCACGCCAAAGACTGGTTTACCGTCACGCCGATCCAAAATGAAAAGCAGGCCACTCTTACCCAGAACCGCGACTGCAGGAATCTTCACTCCATCTTTCTTGATGTCCATCAACAACGGAGCTGTTTCCAGGTCGTAGTCAAAGACGTCGTGATGGACCGTCTGGAAGTACCACACGAGTTTTCCGGTGTCAGCATTGAGCGCAACCAGGGCATTTCCAAATAGATCCTTTCCCTTTCTATCCGGCGCGTAGAAGTCGTAGGTGGGCGAGCCGAAGGGAAGGAACACCAGCCCCTGTTTGAGGTCAACACTCATCAGGCCCCAGACATTGGTTCCCGAGCGATTCTTCCAGCTGTCGCCCGGCCAGGTATCGTGTCCCACTTCTCCTGGCTGAGGCACTGAGTGGAACCGCCAGACTAACTTGCCGGTGTGCACATCCCACGCGCGAATGTCACCGGAAGCACCGGACGCAGGAGATTCCTGAACAGCAGCCCCTGTGATCACCAGGTCTTTGTAGATCGTCGGCGGTGAATTCATGTCGTATTGGGAATGCGGGAAGCCGTTGTCGGCGCCGGCCTTTAAATCCAGGTATCCATCCGTGCCAAAGCCAGCCGTTGCTTGTCCCGTTTTGGCATCGAGCGATACAAGCCGTCCATCGCTCGTACCACATAAGATAGACGCGGGCGTGGTCTTATCCCCCGGCCAGTAAGCAACGCCTCGAGTGGCGGGACGACCCTTGGTGAACTTATAGGTCCATATCTCTTCGCCGGTTTCGGGCTTGAGCGCGATGATTGTGCTGTAGGGGGTCGGCATATACAACGTGTTGTTCACTACGATCGGTGTTGCCTCAGACAAGCGCCTGCCGCCACCCCTGCTGGCCGGCCCCATCTTTTGTGGTCGAGGCCCCGTCTTATTCAGGTGATAGGTCCACGCAAGGGTCAGATTCTGAACATTGCCGGTGTTGATTTGCTTCAATGGCGAATACCGGGTGCTGCCATCATCGTGGCCATACATCGGCCAATCTGACTGGCACCAGGCCGGTGATATGGTAAGGAGAACCACACCGAAGGTTGCGGCAAGAATCCGAGGCTTCAAAATCTGATTCCCCTCATACGTAGCCCGATCATATTATGTCGGCAGGCACAGCGACAATTTCTAACGCGCCGATCTGGCTATCTGTACTCATTTGGCGAAATTTCGCACCACATCAAAATTGTGCCGCGTCGAAGGAGGCCACACATCACTTCATCCTCGCAACGCATCGCGATCTTTCTGGCAATGCTGGCAGGGCTCTGCTGCGCAGGCTCGGCTCAAACGCACGACGTGCAAATCAGCAACGGGATCATTCAGGCGACGATTCATCCTCCCGACCCGGTCAACGGCTTCTATCGCGGAACACGCTTTGACTGGTCCGGAGTGATTGGAAGCCTCAAGTACGCCGGCCATAATTACTACGGTCCCTGGTTCACGAAAACCGACCCAACGGTGAAGGACTATATCTACCAGGGCGACGATATTGTCGCCGGCCCCTGCAGCTCGGTCACCGGACCGGCGGAAGAATTTTCCACCAACGAGGAAGGGCTCGGGTTCAGTGACGCTCAGCCGGGTGGGACGTTCCTCAAAATCGGCGTCGGCGTTCTGCGTAAGCCCGACAATGCCAAATACAGCATGTTCCGCCTCTATGACATTGTTGATCACGGCAAATGGTCAGTTCAAGCAAAGTCGAACGCGGTCGTTTTCACCCAGCGAGTTATGGACCCTTCCTCCGGCTACGGTTACCTCTATCAAAAGACTGTTCGCCTGATTGCCGGCAAGCCGCAAATGGTGATCGAACATCGCCTGACGAATATTGGCAAGAAACCCATCGCGAGCAGTGTGTACGACCACAACTTCCTGGTCCTCGACAATCAAGGGATCGGGCCCGACTTCACCATTACCCTGCCCTTCGAGATCCACCCGATCAAACCGTTCCATGAAGACCTTGGCGCGGTCAACGGCAAGACGATTACTTACCTCAAAAAATTAGAAGGACACGATCAGTTTGCCGTGAGAATCGAAGGATTCGGAAAGACCGCTGACGACTACAACATCACCATCGAGAACCGTCACGTGGGCGCGGGAATGAAGATCACCGGCGATCAGCCTCTCGAAAACGAAGAGCTTTGGTCTATTCGATCTATTCTTGCGATGGAACCTTTTATTCATATGTCTATTGAGCCCGGAAAAAACTTTAGCTGGAAATACACGTACGACTACTACACGCCTGCCAAGTGAGTTGCTTTTAGTTTGCTTTCGCCCACGCCATGCCGTCCGCGCCTGGGCCGACATCGATTAGTTCCTTGACCGTCCAGTCGGATAGGTTGATGACCGCGACCTTGCGGCTTTTGTCGCACGAGGCATAGGCTACCTGGTTGTTCGGGTTCACCAGGATTGCCTGCGGCCTGACGGGCACATCGATGACGTGATCCACCTTCATGGTGGAAAGGTTTACGGCGGATACTTTGTGGATCAATGGATTGGCGACAATAAGCCACTTGCCGTCTGGTGTGGTTGCAGTTCCGTAACCAAGATCAGGGAGCGTCACCCACTTTACGACCTTGTTAGTCGCTGTATCGATCACCGCCAACTGCGGTTTGGTCTGGTCGGACGTGAACACCTTGCTGCCATCGACGGAGAGCGCAATGCGCTGGATTTGTTTCGAGACTGGGATGACCGTGATGGTCTTGCGTGCATCGAGATCCAGGACAGACACGGTTCCCGGGCCGACATTTGCTGTGTATCCGCGGTGCCCGTCGCGTGAAATGACCAGCATGTGCGACTGGTCCTGATCGGTTGGAACTGAACCGATGATGCGTAGCGTGGTGGGATCAATGATGGTGAGCGAGCGATTCAGCTCCGTGGTGACATACAGCAGTCCATTCTTGGGACCGAAGACGGGATCGTGTGGGCGCACGCCTTTACCCCAGTCGACGTTGCCGACCACCTTGCGGGAGGCAAGATCGATCACGACCATGTTGTGCCCGTCGGTTCCGGGTTCGCCGACGCCGGAGTTTCCGTAAATAGGAACGTAGGCGCGACGCCCATCGGGCGAGACGGTGAGTTCGTGCCCGGTCACACCGCCCTCCGCGACCTCGCCAAGCTTGGCGTTGGTTGCGGAATCAACGATCCCGACGCTCGAGTCCCCTTTGACCGCAACGAGCAAGAATCCAGAATGCCGCGGAGGAGTCCAGGCCCACATGTAACCGGTGAGAGCCAATACGACAGATAGTGCTAAGGCAGCTTGCAAGCGTCGCGTCTTCATAAATGAGCTACTCCATTTTCTTTCGGGCTTCTTCGAGAATGCGTTGCGCGCGGACGGGATTGAATACTCCGCAAGAGCAGAAACGGGTCATGTAGGTAACCGCCTCTGCCGGCGTTCGGCGACCTTCCTTCACCCAGTCGATCATCTTCTTCGCCAGGCTACTGGAGATCATTCCGTGACCGCACATGGTGGAAAGGGCGAGCGCTTGTGTGTTCGGCAGCTTTTCCGTAGCGCCCTCAAAGCCCAGCGAGTAGCCGACGCTGTGGCGGGTGATGCCGGCGAACTTGCAACACTCCACTGCGCCTTCGACCGATGCTGACATGTTGACGGAGAGGCCCAGATCGGCCTCCGCTGCAACTTTTAGAAATTGCTCCGCGGCCGCCTGGTTGTCGAAGATGGCGACCACGGATGCCGGTTCGGTGAGCCCGTCAATGACCGCGCGGAAATTAGGCGTCATATCGCGATTCCAGTTCGCCGAGGTATGGAGATCTTTTGAGGGGCGCAAGGAACCACCGTGAACGGGGTCTCCGATATTCACGGGTTTGAAGGGGAGGGCCAACTCGAGGAACTTCTTCAGCTTAGGGAGGCTATCGATTTCATTTTTGCCGTTGCTGGGAGTCGCGAAGACGATATAGTCGTCCGCGAAGCTTTCGGCGGTGCCGTAACGATGCAGAGTATTGGTCATCGGGATTGCCCCACTGGCTGTTCTATCAACTCGGCCTTTGCGGGGTTGGTGATTTTACCCAAGCCCATATTTGTCTTGGCGCGCTCGATCTTGTAACCCAGGCGCTCCAGGATGGGAGCTACGATTTTCTCATCGCCGTTTTCGTCACAACGTGTACCGACGCCCAGGGAGATAACCGTGTCTACTTCCTTCTCGACCTTATGAACCAGGTGAATAATTTCTTCGGTTCTTTCGACTCCGACCTTGATCTCGACGATGGCCGACATCACTTTTTCATTCAGAACATCCTCGCGCAGGGTACCCGTCGCAACGTCGGTCATGAGCAAGGTAAACGGGTTCTTCTTTTCAAACGCAACCCCGGCCTCGGCTAATGCCCAGGTCATCTTCTGAATGTCGCGTATCCAGACACCGACTCCGGGCCGGCCGAATTCGATAGTGAATCCCACTTCACCCTGCTGCACTCGATGGGTGACGTCGTTGGTCTTTACTTCTTCGGTGCCGCGGCCCTGGACTCCGGTTGATTCGTGGGTTGCTCGCGGATCGGAAAAGGCCCGGCGCACCACGCGCGGCCATTGCAGTTCATCCGGTTCGAAGGCCGCAGTGGGGCAGACATCGGGCTCGGGGTCAAACCGCAGCCGGGCCATTTGGAAGAACTTTCGAATGGTGCGGACGGCGGAGGGATTCAGGTGTTCGGTGCTCAACCCGTTGTAGCATGCATAACATTCCACACACTCATCACTATTGATGGTGGCGCGCTTGATCACGGGGTCCACGTAAATTGCTCCCATGGGACAGACATAGGTGCAATTGCCACAGGCCACGCATTTATCAGGATTTATTTTCATAATTTTGCTAACACCTTAAGCTCAACTGGTTACAGGCAGTGGTACAGCAGCCCTCCACTACGTGAGGCCCCGATCGAAAAACATTTCCATCGGAGACCCGCTGAACTGCAGATCCCTCCACTCCGCTCCCCCGGATTTCCTGTGGAACTTGGTGGCGTTGGTGCACTTCATGCGCCTTTCCCTTACAGAAAGGCGCACACGCGGACCCGTCCAGTGCAGCGTGGCAGGAAATCCGGGTACGCTCCGGTCGGGATGACAAAGGGGAGGCCGGCGCTTTCATTGAGCCTCTGGTGAGTGAATTGAAGGAAACAGCAGGTCCCTCCACTTCGCTGCGCTTCGGTCGGGATGACAATTCTGTTTGACAACTGTGAACCCGCCCGCGAGGAAATTGTCATCCAGACAGGAGCGTATCTCGCCTGCTTGGCCATTAGTGCCCCTGCACGATGCCGGGAAATGCATCCGCGCCGGCTTGCGCTGCTTTCCCATCTTCCTGGGGAGTACCGCCGCTTACGCCGATCGCGCCGAGGATGTGGCCATCGACGATAAGAGGGATGCCTCCCTCGATGGGCATCGCGTCCGGAAGTTTGAGAATTGGGGTGTAGCCATTCTTGGTGACGGCTTCCTCAAACATTTTGGTCGGCCTCTTGAAGAAGACTGCGCTGCGCGCCTTTTCCCTGGCTACTTCGAAACTGCCCAGCTGCGCATCATCCATCCGCTCCATGTACATCAGGTTGCCGCCATCATCCACGATGAGAACGAACATGTTGTTATGGTTGGCTGCGGCTGCTTGTTCGGCGGCGGCCGCCACTTTTTTGGCAATCTGCAGAGTGAGTGCTTTCTTGTCTGCGAGTTGCCCTTGCGAGGAAGCGACTACACCCAACGCGAAACCGGTCAAACATGCCGCTCGTTTCATCCAATTCATTCTTTTCTCCTATGTCGCCAGCTGCTTATTTTCCGGTGTAGGTAATTCGCCAAATCGAGCCAGAGCCGTCGTCGCTTACCAGCAACGAGCCATCTGGCGCGGTCGCCACACCTACCGGTCGACCCCATACGTTCTTGTCATCCACTACGAAGCCAGTTAGAAAATCTTCATACTCCCCCGTGGCATGGCCAGTCTGGTGGAGCGGCACACGAATCAGCTCATAGCCCGTCCTGGGTGATCTGTTCCAGGAGCCATGCTCGGCGGAGAAGATGTCGCCCGCGTACTCTGCGGGAAATTGTGTCCCATCGTAGAACGTCATTTCCAGCGAAGCGTTGTGCGGCTGCAGAATCACATCCGGTGTAATGACTTTGCTCTTAAGGTCCGATCGTTGCCCGGCAAGCCGCGGATCCTGATGCGGCCCCATGTACCACCAGGGCCAACCGTAGAAGCCACCAGGTTGCACGTGCGTGATGTAGTCGGGGACCAGGTTGTTGCCGAGTTCGTCGCGCTCGTTGACCGAGCACCAAAGCTCGCCGGTCTTGGGATTCACGGCAATACCGACAGGATTGCGGATCCCGTAAGCGTAGACGCGCTTGTTTGAGCCGTCAGGGTTGAACGCCAGTATGTCGGCCCGATCCTTTTCCGCGGGGGTGTCGTCGACGTTTTCCTGCGACCCCACGGAGACAAACATCGTCTTGCCGTCGGGGGAGAACTGAACATCCCGCGAACGGTGGTGGCCGCCGCTAGGCAGATCGTCCAGATGCTCAGCCGGCCCGGTGGCCGCTAGATCTCCGTTGTGATACGGGAAGCGCACCACAGAGTTCATGTTTGCGACATAGACCCACTGAGGATCGGGGCCCAGCGGATAGAACGCGATGCCGAAGGGTGTATTCAGGCCGGTGGCAAAAACGTGGACTTCTTTGGGCTTACCATCTGCCGTCATG
>Ga0302326_10027380_pt1 | contig 11491 bp, 11 predicted proteins | sample Palsa_T0_3_FD_202264 | JGI IMG/M metagenome (GOLD analysis project Ga0302326, IMG submission 202264) | Peat permafrost microbial communities from Stordalen Mire near Abisko, Sweden - Palsa_T0_3 | ecosystem: Environmental > Terrestrial > Soil > Palsa > Peat permafrost | place: Sweden: Abisko...
GGCCTGCTCCTGGCCGCGGACGCGGGTGTGTGCGGCCATGTCCTCGTGGACCACGTCGTAGGACATCAGGGCGACGGCCGCGGTGGCGTCGCCGGCCGCGAACGCGGCCTGGAGCGCCTGGGCGGCCTGGACGGCGGCCGGGCTGGCGTTCTGCTCGGAGTCCCTGAAGTCGGCGGGGTAGGCGCTGGTGATGATGTTCTGCTGGAGGGAGCTGCGGCCGTCCCAGTAGTCGACCCAGCGGATGATCTTGCGGTTGCCGTCGAAGGTGACCGAGGAGAGGGCGCGTATTTCGAAGTCGAAGAACGCGGGGGTGTCTACGAACTCGACTGCGGCGCTTCGCGTGTCACCGACGATGCGCAGCGGGTAGGCGATCGCGGCGGCGGGTGCGCTCGCGAAAAACGGGGTGAAGAAGTCGCTCACCGCCGCCCAGCCTGAGAGGGTGACGCCCAGGCAGGCGTCCATGTAAACGGTGTTCGCGGTGGAGAAGTAGGACATGAAGCGGGCGGCGTCGTGCTCGCTTTTGGCGGTGAAGACGCCGCGGAAGATCGCGGCGGCCTCGGGGGTGCAGTGCGAGGTGTCGGTGACGGCGGAGGGGTAAGGAAGCCCCGCCGTCGCGCTGCCCGCCGTGGCGGCCGCGGCCGCCTTTTCGTCCGCGAAAATGCCCGCGGCGCCGAGAGCCGCAGCCGTCCCGGCTGCCGCCCCGGCGCGGAGCATCGTCCGCCTCGTAGTTCCCTGCTGATTCACGTGCTGCATCTGTGATGCCCTTTCCGTGCAGGATGGTGCAGCGATTGCGGATGGCACTGGTGCGGGCGATGCCTTCGCAGCGGCCTCCTGCTTGGACCGGAGGCCGCCGCTGGAGGCGGCGGCCGGTCCGAGATCATCGATGGGGCCTCAGCTTGTGCCCGGGCTCGGCGCCTACGCGGGCTGCTGCTGCCATATCACCAGGTCGAACTCGTTGCCCTCGGGGTCGGCGAACGTGGTCTGCCGGACCGCGTACGAGTCCCCGCCCAAGCGGACCGCCGGGAGCTTGGTCTCGTTGAGCGGCCTGGCGCCCAGGCCGGTCAGCCGCCCGATCTCCTCCTCGTAGCGGTCGGTGATCAGGACAAGGTGCATCCCCTTCGGCTCGGGGACGCTGCGCAGAAGCATCCGGGGGCCGCTGTCGGGGCCGGCGGCGTCGACCGACGTGTCCCCGGCGACCGCGCCCGGGCTGACCGGGCGGCCGAGGGCCTTCCCCCAGAAGTCCGCCAGGGCGGCGGGATCGGCGCAGTCGATGGTCACGGCGGCGACACTCAGGCTGACAGTGGTGGTCATGGTTTCTTCCTTCCGACGGGTTCAATCACAAGCGGCCGCGCTCGATGTGCCGCACCAGCGGCGCTGGCGCATCGGCGAGGACGAGACGCTCCAATGACTTAAAGCGTTAACTGACAGTACCTTCACATCACTTCACGATGCAAGTCATCGGAGTACTGAATCACTTCAACTTTTAAGTTATTCTGTTCTCATGGACGCCCCGCAGGATCCCCGCTGGCTCGACGCCGAGGAGAGGCAGGCCTGGCTCGCCCTGGCCAGCGCGCTGAACAGGCTGCCGGCCGCGCTCGATGCGCAGCTGCGCCGCGACGCCGGGATCAGCCACTTCGAGTACCAGGTGCTGGCCTTGCTGTCGGAGGCGCCTGACCGCACCCTGCGGATGAGCGCGCTCGCGACGCTGGCCGAGGGCTCGCTGCCGCGCCTGTCCCAGGTTGTCGCCCGGCTGGAGCAGCCCGGCTGGGTGCGCCGCATCCCCGACCCGGCCGACGGCCGCTACACCCTGGCGATCCTGACCGACGAGGGCCTGGCGAAGGTGACCGAGGCCGCGCCCGGCCACGTCCAGGAGGTCCGCCGCCTGGTCTTCGACCCGCTCACCAAGACCCAGTCCCGGCAGCTGCGCGAGATCAGCCGGCGCATCATGCGCGCCATCGACCCGGACAACCTCCGCCCCTACGACCAGCTGCCCGCCGCCACGCCCCCGCAAGCGCCCCGTCTTTCCGGGTGAATTGACTGGCTTAGGAGGTGGCTGTGATGGCGCGCAGAACGGCGTCGGCGATGCCTTGCTCGCCGCGCGCGTTGGGGTGCACGGGGCTGCCGGGGAGTCGGGGCCTCCGGCGGCAGCAAGTACGCCGCCATCGCCGCCCGGTTCGGCGCCTCGGACTACACAGGCGACGCCGAGCAGCAGATCGGCACGATGATCCACTCGCTCCTGCGCCGCGGCATCGACGACGGGACGCTCCGCACTGACCTCACCACCGACGAGCTGGGATCACTGCTCGGCAGCCTCCTCCAGGCCGCAGCCCGCATGACCGCCGAGCACCAGGCCGGCGTCGAGAAAGCCGCCGCACTCGTCACCTCGGTGTTCCTGCACGGCACCCTCAACCCCGCCCGGCCGACCCCACGCCAAGAACAGGACAGGACCTAGTAGGCCGGAGGGCACCCTAAGGGCCGGGTAACGGGCTGGTGGCTTCACTCGTACTCCCCATAGCGGGTGACCGAGGGCCGCCTATCCGCCGGACTGGCTAGCGAGCGGGTCCGATCACCGTGCGGGGGGAGAGTAAGCCGCGACCGTTCAGGAGGGCTCTGATCTTTATTCTTAACGCACGCGGCTGACTCCTCACCGGGTCGCTCGTCTCCTTCGAGTGGCAGGCGCTGCTGGGCTGGCGCCCGCCGAGAATGTTTTAATCCCGAGATAATTCGGCGCGCCCACGCTCGGATACATATCAACCAGTTCTGCACGCACTCATTCCTTGATGAGCGGCACGGCGGGCCGGCCCTGGGCGGGACCGGCCCGAGAGCAGCTCAAACCGCCGCAGGCAGCAGCTCGCTGGCACAGTACATGCACTTGATGGCGGAGATGGGGATGCCCGTCGATTCGCACTGCGGGCAGACCTTGGTCGGTGCCGGGTCTCCGAAGACCGTCTCGCCGCGCTTTTTCATATAGGCCCGGTAGGGGACCACGATGACGAAGTAGATGACGGCGATCAGGATGAAGAAGTAGACGAGGGCGGAGACGAACGCGCCGAGGTCGATGCGCTGCCCGTTCAGGGTCCAGCCGATCCCCTTCCCGGCCGCTCCCCCGCCCCCGGCCGCGTTGACCAGCGGTGTGATGATGCTGTCGGTGAACGCCTTGATCAAGGTGCTGAAGGCCAGCGCCACGACCAGGCCCACCGCTATGACGATCAGTTCGCCCTGCATCAGAAAATTCTTGAAGCCTTTCAGCACTGCCGTCTCCTTCGCGAGTCGCCGCAAGCGATAGCAATCACGATGATCGCCGCCCCGGCCCCGGTGCCCAAAGCAGCGGGCCCGGACATTCCGGGCCGTCCGGTCTCAGCCGGCTGGCCCTATGCCCAGTCAATGCCATCCACGGGCCGACGAATATGAGCAATCCGGGCAAAACTCATCACCAGGGCTGATCACGCCTGGACGCGGTGCCCACCCCAGGTATTCCTGGTTCCCGAAGGCACCGAGCCAGCGCATCACCGCTGCCTCGTGCCTGGCGGGCGCGCGGCGACGCTGAAGTTAAGGCGCTCTCAAGGGTCCCGAATAGAGCTGAACACGAGGCTGTAGTCCGCGACGCCGCAGATCTCGCCGCCGCCCTCATCGGGGAATCCGGGGATATCGCTGCCTGCCTCGTCGGGGAATTCCCTCCGGATGATCGCGGCGACGCTCGGGGCGGCCGCCCGCGCTCGCGGGTCCCGCCATATCGTCTCGCTGATCATGCGCCCCGAGGCCGGGTCGGCGAACAGCAGCGCGGCGCGGAAACCGGGCGCCTCGGACAGCGACGGCACGACTTCGGCGCCGACCACCTCGATGACGTCGTCGACCTGTGACGGCTTGACCTGGATCCGCGTCAGCCGCACCGCCTGCCCGCCCCAATGGGGTTCTGTCTTGGGGGACGCCATGGCCGACCAAGCTGATTCGCCTGACACGAGCCCGATGCGGGGACGGGCAGCGGAGTACGACGTGGTTCTCAGCCTGCTCGCGAGCACGGCGGAAGGCCAAGGCAAGGTCCTGCTCGTGGAAGGCGACCCGGGCACGGGGAAGTCGCTGCTGCTCGCCGCAGCAGCCCGTGAAGCCCGGGAGCGGGGCTTTTCCCCGGTCACTGCGGTCGCCGATGAGCTGGGCCGGGCCACGCCGCTGGCACCGCTGCTCAGCGCGGTCCACGCCACGGCGACCGCGGCACCCTCGGTTGCCACGGTGTTCGCCAAGCTGGAGGGGCTGGCGGCCGCGGGTCCCGTCCTGGTGACCCTTGACGATGTCCAATGGGCCGACCAGGTGACCATGCACGCGTTCCGGTCCCTGTCGCGGCTTCTGGCCTCTTACCCGCTGTCCTGGATTCTCGCCATGGCGAGGTCGCCGCACCCTGGCACCGCGGAGACGCTCTTCGAACGGCTCGAAGATGAGGGAGCCACCCGGATCATCCTGGGGCCGCTCGACCCAGCGGCCCAGATCGCGCTGATCAGCGATGTGCTCGACGCCGTCCCGGACACGGCGCTCGTTGAATTCGCGGTCGGCGCCGCGGGAAACCCTTTCATACTCGCTGAGGCCTTCCGCGGGCTGCTCGACGAGGACGCCATCACGGTGGCCGGCGGGCGAGCCAGCATGACGTCCGCCCAGGTTTCCGAGCGGATCCAGATACTGGCCGCCGACAGGCTCAAGGGACTGTCCGCGCGCACCCGCCAGTTCACCGAGACAGCATCCCTCCTGGGGAGCTCCTTCCGGATCGAGGACGTCGCGGAGATGCTGAGCCAGTCGCCTGGCGCCTTGCTGGGCGTGATCGATGAGGCGGTTTCCGCGCACCTCCTCGCGGCGACACCAGATGGGCTGGCATTCCAGCACGAGTTCGTCCGGCAAGCGGTAGCGCAGCTGCTGCCGAAACCCATCCAGCAGGCCCTGCACTGGCAGTTCGGGCGCATGCTGCTCGCGCGGGGCGGTTCCGCGGTTCCCGCGGCGCGGCACCTGCTCAACGGCGCCCGTCCCGGTGATGCCGTCGCCCTGGCCGGGCTTGATAGAGCCGTGGCGGAACTGCTGCCGTTCACTCCCCGAGCCGCGGCTGACCTGGCGACCCGAGCGCTCGAGCTTACCCCGCCGTCCGACTCGGAACGGTCTGTCCGCACGGCGACCACGGTCAGGACGCTGACCGCGGCGGGGCAGTGGGACGCGGCCGAGACCCTGGTCCGCTCGACACTCGCCGTGCCCCTGCCCGCGCTGGACAGAGCCGCGCTTGGGTGCGCGCTGTCGTCGCTGCTCGCCCTGACCGGGCGGGCTGCGGAGGCGATGATCGAGGCTCAGGCCGTGCTCGCCACCTTCGAGATCACACCGGGCCTGCGCGACGACGCGACGATAGCCCTGCTGTGGGCATGGGCGGGGCTGCGCGGCAACAGGCAGGTCGATCAGCTGGCCAGGGCCATCCTGGCCGAGCCGGGCGCTAAGCGCGGTGAGGTTGTCATCGCCGCGATGGTGGCGGGCGTGACGCGCTCGTGCTGCCGGTCCTCGCCACCGTCGCCCTGCGCCAGGGTGATCTGCGCGCGGCCGACGACTACGCGAAGCGGCTGTCGGGTGACGGCCGCTCCTACGGATCGGCCTACGGGGAGAGCGCGGCACGCGTGGTGACAGCGCAGGTTGTTGAGGCCCGCCGTGGCCCGCGGGCCGCACTGGACGTGTTGGCAGGCGTGCTGGGCGAACTGGAGGAGCACAGGTCTGTTCTGCTGGCCGACCCGGGCAACGCGCCCTGGCTGGTCCGCGTCGCCCTGGCCGTGGAAGACCGCGGGCAGGCAGCGAACATCGCCTCCGTTATCAGCGCAACGTGCCGGGCCAACCCAACGTTCACGGTCATCCGGGCGTCGGCCGACTACGCCGAAGGGCTGCTGGCCGGCGACATTCCCCCGGCTAGTGCACGCGGCCTCCCAACTGCCGGACCCGTGGGTCCGCTCATGCGCGACCGAAGACCAGGGTGTCCTGCTCGCCGAGGCGGGCAAGGGGGACGAAGCCGCCCGGGCATTTGACGAGGCGCTGCGTGAGTACGCGCGGTTGGGGGCAGGCAGAGACGTGGCGCGCACGCGCCGGCGACTGCGCGAGCTGGGGATACGGCACCGGCACTGGGGAACCGCGAAACGGCCCGCGGCGGGCTGGAAGAGCCTCACCGACACCGAGCTGGCCACGGCCCGCCTCGTCGCCCAGGGACTGACCAACCAGCGGATAGCCAATCAGCTGTTCATCAGCACGCACACGGTCGCGTTCCACCTGCGCCAGGTGTTCCGCAAGCTCGACATCAGGTCACGTGTCGAACTGGCCCGCATCGCGCTGGAGCACGCCGAGGCCGGGGAGGAGGACGCTTCGTGACTTCTGACCGCCGGCCTCGCCCACGGTGCGGACGCATGTCCGGCGAGCAGCTCACAGCGGGGCCGGGGGGTTGGCGGTGACCCCGTAGTCGTCGCCCGCCGCGCCGACCAGCAGCCCGAGCGCGTCGGTCACCGCCGCGCTGTCGGACTACCTCGACCGCGCGACCGGAGCAGAGAGGGAGGGGCCCCGTGGCGACTGAGGGGATCCGGGGGCTGCACGTCGAGACCCGCAACTACGGTGCCACGGCGGCGTTATGGGCATCGCTTGGCTTCAGGAGCACGTTCGAGACCGACCACGGCTCGGGACAGTGGGTGCACGTTCATGGTCCTCGAGATGGGCAACGGCGTCTCCCTCGACTACCACGATTTCTATAGCCCCGACGGCGAGATCCTCCCGCAGCATCTCCTCGAGATCATCACTCGCCCCTACGGGTCAGGAGACGTGCCTTCATGAACGGTTCCGGGTATTGCCGGACGTGACAGCGCCTGGCGGTCCTGTCCTAGGCGGCTGGCGAGAGCAGCGGGAATGAGCGCTGGCTGCGGGAAAGCAGCGCAGGCAGCAGCTGAGGACGGAGATGAACTCGTTGATGCCGTCGTTGACGGTGTCGCCTGGCCGAGCAGGTTCGAGTCGCTTTCCGCGTCGGTGGTGAACTCGCTCGCCTCGAGCAGCCGCGCGTACGCGGGCGATGGGTCGCCGATGACGTCGAAGAACAGCAGCCGGTCGGACTTCGGCGGGACCGGGTTGCCCTGGGCGTCGGCCGCGAGGCACGCGTCCCACGCGTTCTGCCGGGCAGGCTGGCCGGCGGGCTGAGCGACGCGGGCCTGCGGCTGCCCGTCCGGGCACCGGTCACGACGCCGACTGCTTCCAGGGGAAGGTGAAGGTCACCTTGTGCGAGCTGAGCCACACATCCTGGTATTCAATGTGGCGGGCGGAGACCGGCGGTGAGATGAGCAGGGTCAGCTGGTAGGTGCCGGCGCCGGGAAGGACGACGTTGTTGCCGTAGTGCGGTCCCATGTACCGGGAGATCATCGGCCACAGGCTCTCGTCGAACGGGGTCTTGGTGCCCTGCGTGATGGTCGCCCACACGCTGGCATAGGGAATCACGACGTTCGTCTGCACGTCGTTGAGCGTCACCATCAGGTGGAAGCTGACGTCCTTGGGCGGCTTCACCTCCTGCATGGTGGTGCCGTTGTAGATCAGGAACGGGACCGACGTCATCGCGTACGGGGTGATCTTCATCCCCTGCCAGACAGCCGTGCCCAGCTGCTGCGTGGGGATGGGATTGACACCGCCGGCGGCCGCCCCCACTTCGGCCTTCACGGCCGCATCGCCAGTGGCCGCAGGGGTGGCGCCCATGTTCATCCCGCTCATGCCGGCGGAGCTCTCGCCGGCTGCGGCGGCCGGCATCGACATGCTCGACTTCGCGGCGGCCGGGCCGGAACTGTCGCATCCGGCGGCCAGGAGAGCGGTAAGTCCAGCTACCGCGACCGGTGCCAGACCCCGGCGCGAGAGACCCGCTCGATCAGTCATGGGCATGAGAGTTCCTCTCGGTAGTTGCTTTCACTTCCCGCTCAGCGCGACCCGTATGTGCCGGTCAAGGCTCGCGCGGGACGGCCAGCCGGAGACGGACACCTCCCAGGACCAGAGGACTTTTCCGGTGGCCGAGGTCAGCACGAACCAGGGCACGCCCTGCACCCCGTAGCCGTCCGCCGCCTGGCCGCTGCCGTCGATCGCGACCGGGTAGGACAGCGGCTGCTGCAGGGCGGCGAGGAAGTCGGGCAGCGCGGACGGCGACGGCTCGATGCCGCCCTCGTCGATCGCGGTCAGCCCGGGAAGGCCGGCCGCCCCCGCGGCGGACTGGTAGGCGTTGAGCGCGTCGAGCTGGCCGCCGAGGGTCGTGATCTCCTGGTCCCAGGTCGCGAAGAAGAGGTACAGCCGCGGGCTGCCCTGGCCCGGCTGGCCGGGGCCGAGGCTGACGTACCCGCCGTCGGCCGAGGGCAGGGTGGCGTCGGTGGCCGGGCTGATGCCGCTGATCGTGGCATAGGACAGGTGCGAGTGCACCGGCGGATGGCTGGGCAGCAGGCTGGAGACCTCGTTGGCGAGGAGCTGCCCGAGCTGGCCGACGGCTGAGTAGGCGAGCTGGGTGAGGTACAGCTTCGCGAGCCTGCCCTGCTGGTTGATGACGAAGATGGCCGGCTCGTGGTCGGTCTGGTTCTGGCTGATGGTCACGCCGACGCTGTAGGCCTTCCAGACGCGTCGCAGCTGCGCCAGCGACCCGGTGAGGTACTGCCACTGGTAGGTCATCCCGTGCAGCTGCGAGTACGACAGCACGTCCTCGACCTCGGTCGCCTTCGGGTTCGCGTCGACGCCGACCAGCTGGACCTGGGACGCGGCGGCGCCCAGCATGCCCTTGGCGTCGACCAGCGCCGTGGTGGTCAGCGGGCAGATCGTGGTGCACTCCGCGTCGTTGAACGCGAGGATGACTACCTTGCCGCGGAAGGAGCTCAGCGACACGGGCTGGCCGAACTGGTCGGTCAGCGTGAAGCCGGGCGCGACGCGGGACAGGGTCAGCCCGGGATCGAGGTTCGGGTTGCTCTGCAGCGCGCTGGTCTGAGCCACGTTCCCCTGCGCCGCGCTATTCGATGGCTGGATCACCGCGTGCACGGCGATCAGCAAGACCGCCACGCCCACGAACCCGCCCGCGAGCCAGGTGCCGGGAATGTGAAGGCGTCGCCGCTCCGGTGCCTGCCGCGCCGATCGCGCGAAAAGCTTCGGCAGTTTCGGCGGCTTCGGCAGCCGGAGCCTGGCGCGGAAGGCGAGCAAGCAGCCCGCTGTGGCCATGATCAGGGCCGCGAGCGCGATCCCGGCGATGAGCGGAACCTGGCTGCCGGACGGTGCGCTGGTCGCCGCGCGCTGTCCGCCTGACTGAGTTCCCTGTGTCGTGGTTCCCACTGCGGTGCCGCCGTCGGCGCTGCCCGCCACGCTGCCGCTCGCCGGGGCCGCGAGCCGGATGCCCGAGGCCTGGGCGAGTGCCCGCACCGCGGTCTGGGCGGCGGTGGCCAGACCGGTCCCGCCCGGGCCGATGTGGAGCCGGTCCAGCACCTGGTAGGCCGCGCTGGCGGAGTGCCCCTGCCAGTTGAACCCGAATCCGCTCGGCATCACGATGAGCAGCCGCTGCGCGTACGCGAGGGACAGCTCGGTACCGAGGAAGTCCGCGTAGGCGGCCGGCTTGCGCCACAGCGCCGTGATCGCGCCGAGGTCGGCCGCCTGGGAGATGACCGCCACCCTGATCGGAAAGCCCGCCTGGTCCGCCGAAGTGAGCAGGTCCCCGAGCTCCACCTGCTGCGGTATCGAGATGTTCGCGTCGGCGGCGACGAACAGGTTCTGGTACACAAGCACGTCGCTGCCCGGATCCCCATCGGCCCGGGCCGCGGGGGCGAGCACGCCGGCCGCGCAGACCGCCAAGACGGCGACCACGATCCCGAGCAGAGTGCGGCGAAGGAGCAACGACATCATGTAGTAGTAGTGCCGCGGGGGGCGGCTAAAGTTCCCGGCTAATCTGATCCCGCCAGCCCGTGCTGGTCCAGCAAGTCGCACGGACGTGACCAGGCTGGAGAGGGGCGCGAGGCGGACCGGAGGTGGCGCGACGAAGGGCAAGGCCGTTACCGGCGCGGTCGCGGGGCGCTTCGCCGCGTGGGCGGCAAGGGCCGGGGGCCGCGCCGCGGTGCTCGGCATGACTGTGATCGTCGTGGCGGCGTGCGGGCCGACCGGGCAGGCCGACAGCCGGCCCGCCAGCACGGCGATCCCGTCGGCGCTGCTGAGCGAGGCCCGGCCGATAGGCGTCGGCCCGCGCTTCCACCCTCCGGCAATCGGCCCGGTCAGCGGCTCGTGCCAGCCCGCACTCGGGCCGCGCGACGGAGTGCACGTGGAAGTGTTCGCCGCTGACCGCGTCCTGCTGCTTCCCGCCGGGATCGGCACCAGGCCACCGCGGGCCTCCCTGAACGGCCGGATCACGGCCGCGCACTGCTACGGGCCGCTCGTGACGCTGGACCCGACCGGCGTGGTGCTCGTGCGCCCGGGTGCCGAGCTCACGCTCGGCACCCTGTTCAGCTCCTGGGGCGAGCCGCTCTCGCGGACCCGGCTGGCCTCGTTCACCGCGGCGGCGCGAACCGGGGTAGCCGTGTTCGTCGACGGGAGGCCATGGCAGGGCGCGCCGGCGGCGGTGCCCCTCGCGCGGCACGCCGAGATCGTCCTCGAGGTCGGCCCCCATGTCCCGCCCCACTCGTCCTACACCTTCCCGCCCGGCACCTGACCCGCGGCGGCTGGTCCCGGTGTACTGGATCTGGGAGTGCCCGGTGGTCACCGGGCCGACCCTGCCTCCGATCGCGTGGGCGCAGACGAAGATCAGGGCGAGCAAGACGAGGAAACCGGCCAGTTTGATCGCCGCCACCTATGAATCACCTCAGACAGGGGTCCGGATGGTAGCGGGTCTCGTGGCCGCGGCCTGCGACCGCTGGTACTGGTCTGCGGCGGCGCAACGTTACCCGCTAAATCATGAGGAACAGCATCAGCGCCATGGTGACGCCCATGGCGATCCGGCAGCTCACGACGGTCCCCGGCGAGTCCAGGATGGCCGTGGCCATCACCCCGGGCCGGCCGCCGCCTGCGGTGCCGGCGTGGCCGGCCTCGCCGGATCCGGTCGGCGCGCCAGCGGCCACGCCGCCGCCCGCGACCGACCCAGCCACGGTCTTGAGACCGAGGGTCCCGGCCGGCGCGCCCGCGAGCGCGGGGGCTGCCCCCCCGGCGACCGCCGCCGCGAGGCCGTGCCGGAGGCTGGACAGCTGGTCGAGGTCCCAGATCGTGTAACCGACCAGGATGAGCGCGAAGACGAACGCCAGGGTCGGATAGCTCAGCGTGGACATGCCGCTCATGCCGCTCATGCCGGCCATTCCCGGGCCGCCGCTGCTGGCAGGCGCCGTGATCGCGAGGAACATGTAAAGCATCGCCGCGCTGTGCACCAAGTGCGGCGCGCAGTGCCCGACCGCCAGCGCCCGGGCGCCACTGGCCTGGTAGTCGCGCACCACCCGCTGGCCGAACCAGACGGTCAGCACGCCGAAGA
>Ga0302326_10027383_pt1 | contig 11491 bp, 10 predicted proteins | sample Palsa_T0_3_FD_202264 | JGI IMG/M metagenome (GOLD analysis project Ga0302326, IMG submission 202264) | Peat permafrost microbial communities from Stordalen Mire near Abisko, Sweden - Palsa_T0_3 | ecosystem: Environmental > Terrestrial > Soil > Palsa > Peat permafrost | place: Sweden: Abisko...
GCCTTGGCCTGCGGGTTGATACCAACAAAGTTCCCAGCGAATTGAGACAGGCTTACACGTTGATGGAAGAGGAAGCCGTCGCCGCCAGTAATCCATCGGGGTTCATCAGTAAAAACCAGAAGCGGGATGTCAAGGATGTCGTTCGGCGAAAGGTGGCTGATGATCTGCGCAGCGGAAGATTCCGACGGAGCAAACTCTTTCCCGTCCTTTGGGATTTTCCATCGAACACGCTCTTCTGCGCGGCCAATTCATCAACCGAAGAGAAACTCTTGGAGCTTTTCGAGCGAACGTTTGAACTCAAACTTCTGGCCATCTCGTCGGGCACCCTGGCGTTGAGATTGCTTGAGCCGCGCGGCAAGCGCCGGGACTATGAAGATGTTCGCCCGACCCGTTTCGCCAATGGTCCTGAAGGCGAGAGCCAGACTCCGGATTATCCATGGGTCGCCAAGGGGCCGGAGGCCAAGGATTTTCTCGGTAACGAATTTCTGCTCTGGCTCTGGCATGAAGCGGATGCGCGCTCGGGCGCGATCGGCAATGCCACCGTGTTCATCGATCGCATGTTGGATTTGGATTGTGCCTACGGCCAAAGCGGTCGGGACACACTCAAAGCGGACGGTCCCGGCCGCATGCCCGAAGAGGCCGATGCATTGCAAACGGGCAAAGTGCCCCGCAAGGCCGGAATTGTGATGGATGTGGATGGCATGCAGTTCAATTTCAATTTGAACGCGGAGACGCTGGGCATTAGCAGCCTGAAACTACCGGAGGTGGAAGAAGCCGAAACGCCGCGCGTGCTGTTTGAGGAGCGCGTCGCGATGCTGCGCGGTTTCTGCAAATCGATGGACGCGATGTTCGAGGCATTTCTAAAGATCCGCGGAAGCGGCGCGTGGGAAGGGCAGACGAGTGCGATGCGAAGATGGATCAGTCGGAGCGGGCGGCGTGCGATGGCGGCGGCGGTGGCGTGATCGCGTTCAAAATCGGAGTCCGAGGTTACCAGGCCCGCTCGCGGGCCGCGGTTTGCGACGCCGAAGCAACGGCTCGCAAGCGAGCCGGCTAAACTAAGAAACGCGCGCACCAGCCAGGGGCTGTGATTTGCTAAAGTAAGCTAGTCCTAGCTATCATGTTGTTCATGACGCCTCCACGCCGTCGCTCGCTTCTGTTGATCGGCTGCGTCCTGAGCTATCTGCTGTTGATGACCTTCGGCGGGTGCGCCGACAAGCTGATTCTGCATCCGACCACCAACCCGATCGACGCCCGCGGCGCAACGCGGATCGAGATTCCGCGAGCCGGTGGCGGAATCATCGAGGCTTGGGATGCGCGATCGGCCGGTGCTCAATCGATGGCGCCGCAGGTGCTTGTCTTGGAATTCACAGGCAACGGCACCCGAGCGGAGCAGATCGCGATCTATGTCGCCGGTCGGTGGGGCGATCATCCGGTCGAATCGTGGACGGTCAACTTCCCTGGTTATGGCAAGAGCACCGGCCCGGCGCAGCTGCGCGCGATTCCGCCGATGGCGCTGGAGGCATTTGATGCGATCGGCAAATTGGCCGCGGGGCGGCCGATCATCGTCTGTGGAAACAGCCTGGGCACGACGGCGGCGCTGTATGTCGCGGCGAATCGGAAGGTCGCTGGACTGGTTCTGCAGAATCCGCCGCCGCTGCCGCAATTGCTGCTGGGCCATTTCGGATGGTGGAACCTCTGGCTTGTCGCCGGCCCGGTCGCGCTGCAGATTCCTTTCGGGCTGGACAGCATCGCCAACGCCGGCCGCTGCCATGAGCCGGCCGTCTTTTTCACCAGCCAGCACGATGACTACGTGCCGCCGGCCTATCACCGGAAGGTGATTGATGCATACGCCGGCCCCAAGCGCGTCGTTCTCCTCAACGGTGGCCACAACGATGCGGCGGATCGATCCGATGAATTTCGCGGGGCGATGGATTGGCTGTGGGCAACGGTGAGGCGCTGATCGAAAAGCGCGGCTTAATTGCGGGGAAGCCGCGGCGATAGATACCATCCGGCAATGTTCGACCCAAGCAGCTTTTCAATCGGTGTTCTTTCCGGTCTCGGTGGAACCGCTATCTTGGCGGGACTGTTTAAGGACTTTCTCGCGCGACGGGTTGAGGGCTGGTTTAACGTCAGTGAGATGAAACGGGAAATCATAGGAAGAACGCAGATCGAGCACCGCCGCACTCAGCTGGCCGAGTTTTATGGGCCGCTTTACGCGTATTTGAAGAGTTCCGAAACGATTTTCAACTTTTGGATCCACGGGAAGCTCAGTGGCATTAACGAAAACATCAAAGCTCGTTTCCGCGAAGCGAACGAGGAAATGGTGCACCTGATCCGCACAAAAATTCACCTAATCGACGAGCCTGAGTTCCCGCCCGAGATGATGAATTTCGTGTCTTCGATCGCGATCTGGAACATGTACACCTCCAAACAAGATGGGTTGCCGGAGGAAATCGCTCATTTGCCGGGCGTAGAGTTTCCGAAGGAGTTTCGTGATTATATTTTTAACAATACCGAGCGGCTCAAGCGGACGCTGGACCAGTTATATGAAAAATACGCCGTAAAATAACATCAGCGGGATGCCGAGGAGGCACCGGGGAATGAGCCCGAGGCAGATGCGAATGCAGTTGTGTTTCTGCCTTCATCCTTCTGCCTCGCCTCAAGTCCTCAATTGCCATCGTGCAAATCCATCCATTTATCTTTGTTCTCCGCGCCGTATTGCATCCCAAACTTGCGTCCTTGGTCAAATAGCTTGGACATTTCCGCGGGAACGAATTTGGAGGAGTCTGTAAGCGGCGGCACGCATGAGGGAATGTAGGCGAGATGACAATTGTAATCCGGCTGGGCATTGTCTAGAACCAACTGCAGGCTCGATCGATTACTCGCGCGGGTGAGGCAATCGATGGCGCGCAGGCCAACGGATACGATCCAATCATTCGTCGAGTCGGTGTCCGGATCGAGCTGGCCGTTCACAATGGTGTACAGATCGGGTTTCATGTTACGGATGCGGTCAGCTTCGGCCGGCCGGGTCGAGGCGATGTCATTGGCGCTTTTTGAGAAATGCGTTTTGATCTTTTTTAGATGACGGACTAGGCCACCTTTGTAGAACACCAAGGCGCCAGTGCCTCCGTCGACCTGCAAAGCTCCGCCGATCCGCACCGGTGGGAAAGCCAGCGGTATGGCCGCCGACGCGCGGAGCACGCCGCGATACAGATCGTTGTAGGCGGGATCATCCTGGGCCTTCTTTGCGATGAAGGTTAGATCCCATATGACCAGTTCACCCGAGCGAAGATCGACCGAAGCAACCAGCAGCTTCCGATGCTCGTTGCGAGCCACATCGGCGACCGATTTGATCATATCGTCGGTAATGTTTTGCTTGATGAACTTGGCCAGTGGCCAGGTCTCTTCCAATGAATCAGAAAACGGCAGGAAAAGAAAAAAGCGATCGCGATAAACATCTTCTGTCTTCACGGTGGTGTAGCAGGTCTTGAGAAGCGCATCCTTGGAGGTCCCGAGGAATGCCAGCGTTGCCTGCAGCGCGCCGGTACTGATGCCGGTGACGATATCAAAATCCGGGCGGTGCGTAGAATCACTCCATCCGCAAAGCCAGCCGGCGCCCCATGCGCCGTTTGCGGTTCCTCCAGAGAGTGTCAGAACACTAAACCTTTTCTTGTCGAGCCCCATTCTCGATTTGTAGTCCATGCGGTCGTCGATCCCTGCATCGATACTGGTTTTGTCATTCGCATCGTCGACCTGACATGCCTTCACCTGGTCTGTAGTGAGCTTGGACGCGGGATCTGATGCGCAACCGGCGATCGCGGAAATCAGCGCAAATGAAATGAAGAAGAGAATCAACTGCCGCACGGGTTTGCGCTCGGCGATCCAGTAAAACATGCTTTCCCCTGGCAAGATGTGCCGCCAGTCCCTGAAATCGATGCCCGCTTTGCGAGCAGCGTATCCGACGCCAAGAGGTTACGCCTGTAGACTGGGTCAGGCAAAAACTGGCGGTCTTCTCGACAGATGCGCATTGAGGGCGGGCACGACCGGCCCACCCACCAGTGCAATGGCCCTCGAAACATTGTCAGATCGCCTCTTCGCAAAATATGGGGTACCTCGGCAGCAGAATTCACTAACGAGTTAAATTTCGCTGACGAATTGGGCGAGACTTCTGCTCCGAACGTAATCCCCGATTCCGCGGAATCCGTGGGTGCGGGCGGCTTGTTCCAGCAGCAGTTTTTCCTCCTGCGTCAGGCGGACGTTGATCTGCTCTGTCCGCTTGTTGTCGGAAGCTGGCGACGGAGGTGCCTGTCCCAATTCAAGCAGCGTCGCCACCGCGGTTGTCAATGCTTCTCGGGTTGCAAGCACGCACGTGTCGGGCGTTTTGCCATCGTTCATTACCAATGGCATCTCCAGCCCGCGGCCGAAGTATTCGCCATCTTCGAAATGGAGAATGATCTGGTAGCGGGCGGCAATCCGCTTGGCTCGATCAAGGAGGTTTTGGTCGAAGGGACGATCACGAACCTTGCGTGAGTTTCGCAACTTGGCGGGCATAAAACGGCTTTACCTTTCCACCGTGAACGGGGACAACCACATCTTCTGCGTTGGGCTTCTTAAACACATGGTGCGAACCACTGATGCGGACCAGCACCCATCCATGTTTTTCCAGTTGCTTTCTGACAACGGCGAAACGAACGGGACTTGGCATAGAAACCTGCAGTGCTTGAGGCGTCCGTGCCAGCGAGACAAACCCGCGACCAGCGCCGATCCTTTCAGCGCCTCTTCCTCGACGGACACGACGTCCGGCTTGGCTTGTATAGTCTATGCTATACGACGACGTCGGTCAAATGCGATCATTTGATTTCCTCAATCCGAATCGCCATATCCGGCGTTCCCGGCAGCGGGATGGTTGGATCGCCCACGGCGGGGAAGACTGAGCCGACTAATTTGCCAGTGGTGAAAACGCGATCGACCGGCGTGATCGTCATGTTCCACGTGTCGAGAACATCGACATGAAAGTTCATTCCTTCTGCGAGTGCCTTCTTATCGGGAGGGTCGCGCGGAAGGGCGAATTTCCAGGAGGTCGGGTGTTCGGTTCCGAAATAGACGAGGTAATATTTGCCCGCTCGTCCGCCAATGTGGGTCTGGTAATATTCGTCGATCGGCTCAATCCCCTCGGGTGGGCCGGCTTCCAAAATCTTCCGCAGGAAAGCCAGGCGCGGCGGGCTCTGGCCCATCAGTTGGCCGCCTTCATCAGTCCAGGAAATTTTTTGGGGATTTGAAAACGTCTCACCGTGTCCAACGTACGCGCCGGCGATGGTTCCGAGCCAGAACCGCTCGACCATCTCTCGGCCCGTAAGACGTCCCCATCTCGCGTCGATGTTTCCCTCGTAACAAACCTCATCGTAAACCAGCGGTTTTGGGCACAATTCGCGATAGAGCACCGCGCGCCCAAAGTCCGCGACGGCCGAGCCATTTTGTATGCTGGCGTGCGTGACCCAGGGCTTGTTGGCGTCATAAAACTTCGCCGCATTGTGGATCGAACGCTCATGCCCATATGGATCGGCCGATTGAACGACCTGAAAGAAATGATCCCAATCGGCATCGGTCTTGTTCTTCACCTGCCCGTATTCGTTGGACAGCGACCACCAGACATTTCGATATGGACACAGGCGGGTGACAACGTACTGGAGATAGCGGTCATCGCCGGCATCATCCAGATCGTCGAACCATTCCATTTCGCCCTTGTGATAAGGATGGAACAGAATCAGTTCCGCCTCGATGCCTTGCTCGCCCAGTTGCCCGATACGTTTCTCCAGATGTTGGAAAAAATCAGGGTTGAAGCGGGAAGGATCGAACTTGCCGGCGGCATCTTTTGCATACGGATAAATGAGTGGAATCTGTTTTCCCGGCAGAACGCACATGCGAACCTTATTGAACGGCGATGCGCGCAGCGAGGCCAGCGTCTGCTGTTCAATATCGTCAGGTTCCTCAATCCACGAATAGCATGTGGTGCCGATCGGCACGAACGGTGTTCCATCCGCGTAGGCGAAGTGGTAGATGTGCTCAGCGCTCACCGGCCCGTGATTTTCGCCAGTTGCGGCGGTGCAGAGGAATGAGCCGGTGAAGCCGGATAACTGCTTGAAATTACTCTGAGTGATGTAAGTCCAGCGCCCCTGGGTGGCGGGCATGAATCGAATGCGATATTGGCCCTGACCATCGTAGAATCCGCGGACAGACACGGCTTGATCGCCAGAGGTAAATCGAGCGGAAAACTCGACGTCCATAAAAGGGTTACCGGTCGCGGGACCGGCAAATGCTCGATCGAAGATTCCCCATTGCTCGATGGATGATTCGGTGGCGGGCGATGTCGTCGAGGGCGTTGCGCCCAAGACCAGCGCGGGCGCGAGCAGAAGAATCAAACTCGTCGTGAGCGTAGTCGCCGATTTCATCGATGGTCTCCCGGTTCGGGTGCGCTCTCGGTAGCTTGCTGATCTGCCGCAGGGAGTTATACCAGCTTGGACGGTTGCCGATGCTTCTGCCTTGCCTTGGATTGGTGTAGAGTAGCCTATCACCTATCTGGGAGGGCTGAATGCGGCTGCTTTTGAAGACGCTGGTTTTGTTAGCTGGAACATGGATCGCCGCCACGACGATGGCGCAGGCTCCCGCGCCGGCGGGTAAGGCGGTCGATGTTTACTATTCGAGCGCGGATACGGATACGACCCCGGCGGGAAATGTGCAATTCCACGGGCCGTTTTCCAACGAAACGCTGACGGTCCGCAGCGACGATATCCCGACGCACGATTTTCTGGAGATTACCTTTGATTTCCTGGCGATTCGCACGCTGGATGGCAGCGTGCCGATGCGGCAGAATCGGCCGGTCGCGCTAGGCCCTGATTTTTTCCGCCTCGGCCTGGAGAGCGGGCCGACGCTTTTCTACACGACGTTCAGCAATATGCCGCTCGATCCGGGTTTCCACGATGAATCCAAAACTCAGAATTATCCCAGCCAGGTTCCCGGCGAACATTTCCCGCCCCAGACCGGCTCAGCGACGAAAAATTCGCTTGGCTATGCGTTTCCCGATTTGGGTCCACCCCAGCGCTTTCCCATGGATGCCACCTATCGCATCGATTTCATCGTGCCCGATGGTTCCAGCCACAATGCCATTCAACTGACGGGGATGAATCTGCAGCCCATCACCGATGAAAGCTGGGGGGTGACCGATGTTCAGATTCGCGCGCTGCAAAAGTCAGATGTGCCGCAGTCGGATGATGCGGCGATCGCCAAGGCATTCGCGGCCTCGCTCGATCCGGGTTCCGATGATCTGCCCGGAAATTTCAAAACCCTGATTCTGGGGATGGATCGAACGGTCAAATGGATCAAAGATAACGTCGTCCCTCAAGCGGTCGATTCGGACCGGATCGCACAACTGCTCAAAAGCATGGCGGCGGATGACGATCACATCGCCGAGCGGGAGAGCGCGTACACGGAAATGGTCGGCCTCGGGCCACTGGCCGAGCCTTACCTGCGCGATCGGCGGATCACGACGGTGGGGGATGTTCGCCAGCGCATCGACTGGGCGCTGCAGTGCATCAGCGACACGGCAATCACCGACGATGGGATTCGCCGCGTTTTGCTGGCGACGCGGGTTCTGGAGATCATCGGGACGCCCGATGCGATGGATCTGAGGCTGACGCTGACGCGGAAATGAAGGACGGCGAGCCATAGGACAATCCGACGATCCCGCCAATCAGGCCGGTGGCCCAAAGTGGCCCAAAATGGCACAACCTTTTTTCGGTGGCCGCGCCCAATCGGCTTACTCGTCAAAGACATCGCCGTGTATTAGCTTCGTGCTATTTTTGTTGTTAACCGTTGCAGATTCAGCATCCGCGCCATTTTACATCGCGAGAAATTGCCGCCGCCCGTTGAGTTCTACAGAGGGGTTTCAATTAGTGTGTCGATCACATCACATCCTCGTCTCGCGAGCTTGCTTGGCGCAAACCCTTTTTCTTTGTCCGCGTTTAATTGCCGATACCCTTCGCAAACCCTGATCATTCCATATGTAATCTGTTGAAAAGGTGAATAGATTTTCCTTCTGTCAGCGCGTTTCGGATAGAGTTCAGCTGGCATGCGTCGCTTCTTCCGGCCTGGTGGACCGGGTCCGAAGGGGGGGAAACGTCCTCTATGCGGGGCGTTGCATGCAAACGTAGCACACATTTCAAACTAGGCCGACGCTTCTTGGGGTCGCCGTCAATTACACCGGCGACGGATGTCAGCTTGAAATGATTGTCCGGCCGCGCGCAAAGATGCATTCAAATCGGAGATGATCCTATGTCGCTTTTTTTGAATCCTGGTTCACCCGCTCTATCACCAGCCAAATTCTTCGACGGATATATCAACCTGAACTACACGCTGGCGCTGGCTGGGATGGACACGTACGACGCGACTGTCGCCGACTTGGACGGTGACGGAGTCGCCGATGACATCGTCGTGGCTTTTCGCGGCCCGAATCTGACCGCTCCATCGTTGCAATCCGTCGTGATCTTCAGGAATAACGGAGCAGGCAATTCGTTGGCCAATCGCTTCGCTCCGGGAGTGGAAATAACAATCCCCCAAGGCAATCCGATCCAGAGCGATTTTACGGCGATTTCCAGTGGTCAGCTTGAGCTAACCATCAACGGCACGACCCAGACGAGCTCAATGCATCATCTGGTGCTGAGCATCGTACCACCCACCAGCACAACGGCCGCACTTGTGCTGCTGCAGAACAACGGCACAAATATATTCGTTCCTGCGGTTCTCAAGACAACTCCCGCCAATCAACTCAACGCCGTATGGAACGTGCAGATCCAGGACATCGACAACGATAATAAAAATGAGATTATCGCCTATGGAGATAACGGAGTCGCCGTTTTTTTCGGACCTTTTACTGTCGACAATAACAATGGGTTAACTCCCACAAGCTCACAATTCCTGCTTCAGCCTCTCGGGTCGGCCAATCTGAAAACTCTGGCGATCGGAAACCTCAGTGGAGGGCCAAACCCGGACATCGCCTGGGTCCAGATGAATGCTCAGAACAATTGGCAAATCGCCGTCGCAAAATGGAATGGAAACCAACTGGTTGCGCCTTTTCCGCCAATTCCGCTGAGCCCGGTCGATAACGGAATCAATCACAATGTTCCTCCCGGCGCGATTGCGATTGGCGATTTGGGTGGAGGGGAACCCGGGGACATCGTTGTTGCGTACCCGACGATCAACAGGCTGTATCTCATATTGAATCCCAATGGCGGCGGAGTGGCTCAGAGCATTACGCCCGCCGCGCCGCCGCCCGGACTTTCCGGATACCCAGGGGACGGACCCGATGGCCTTGTCATCGCCGATGTGGATGGGGATGGACAAAACGAAATCATTCTTCATACCGTGGGCGGTGGACAAAACCCCTGCATTGCGGTTTTGAACGGACACGATCCGACTACGATTGAGGCGTTGGCGGCGGTTGCGTACCCCGGATTTACTTTGGGAAACGGATCGAGAGTGATCGCGAAGGATCTGGATGGAGACGGCGCGCCGGAAGTGGTCGTACTGTGCTATTCAGGCCAAGCCGCCGCTGCGAATACCAGCAACTGTTTCCTTTCGATTCTGCATAACAGCGTTGAGCAGGTTTTGACAAGTGTTGTGGTATCACCGTCCTCAGTTTCGTTAGTCGCGGGTGGGAACCAGGTCTTTACAGCGGTCGCGCTCGACCCATTCCCGAGACCTTCACGCTCAGCAACCTGACGCAGGCGGTCCACTACGATGTCTCGCTCACGGTGACGTGGTTCATAAACGACGTGGAACACGAAATGATCGCGCACGACGACGTCACTATGCCGGGTGGAACTGCATTACCGGCTCCGACGGAACCTGCAGCACCATCATGGATCGAGGCCGCCGAGCTTCAGGGACTGCCGGGCAGTTCTTCGGGCAACCAGGAGGTTGACGTGGCGTGGCAAAACACGCCGAAAGACGAAACTGGCTACGTCCTCCAACGTTCTATCGATTCAGGACCATTCGAAGACATCAAGTCACTCAGCGCGGACGAAACAGCCTTTACTGATTCCATTCCGAATTCGCAATTTGCAGCGTCGGCTACGCCGCCCACCGTGGCGTACCGCGTTGAGCCGGGAACCCCCTTTCTCATATCGAACATCTCGCCAACGGCAACGGTCGCGCTCAGCAGGGGCGGCCCGGATGTGACTGCGGACCTTATGGCCATGGCCGCGGATGTGCATAAACAATTTGCCTCCCTTAGCCCGCTTGGGAAGGAATTGATCGCCGGAGCCAGCACGAATCTGCCTTGGGCCTGGAATTACTGGGATATCTTTGCCTTTCCAAGTCGGAGCTTCCACGACATCGGAATTGGGAGGGGGCAGGGGACGGCCACGGTGGCCGGAAAGGTATTTGACCAACAGGCGGTAAACTATTGGCTCGCGGGATTGATCTACGTTGAGCTCTGCGGGTACGACGCTAATAAGGCTTTTTGGTTTCGCCAGGAGGTCTGGGCGAATATCTATGCCGTTCACTCTGGAGATACCCTCGGCCAAGATGTGAACGATGAAAAATGGGCGTGGTTCAACGCTGGCGCGGCCGTGAACACGTCGCTGCCGCAGCCGCCATCGTACCTGACCGGGCTGCTCCCGGGTCCGAAGAACGATCCGACGAAAAATCCCGTGCAGTGGGACTGGGGGTGGCTGAGTGGAAACGACTAGGGCAAAGCTGGTCGCAACCTTTTTCGGCTTGATCGCGGTTTATGTCGTCTGGGGTGCATTTCCCGACCCACGGATCACCTTTGGATCCTTGGGCGGCCTAACTCCGGACCAAGTGGTAGCCAAAATAGGGCCACCGCATTGGGATCGAAGGAAGCCCAACGCATGGGGAAATCCAGGATGGAGCGCTGCAGGCGAGGCGAGGGGAGAGGACGGGCCGCTCGCGTTTGAATACAACGGCCATTTTAACAACGGTTTTTTCCCGTATCGCTGGTTTGGATGGACGTACGGGGTGGTGTTTAGGAACGGCCGCGTTGCAGAGGTCAGGGTCGTTAAACCGTGAACAATTCTGAGGAGGGAAATCGTAAGCAAGAAACAGGGACGTGAGCGATTATCAAAACCGCTCACGTCCCTGTTTCACGCTCAACGGCTTAACATAGAATGCATTACTTGCGTTTCACAATTCGTTGCCTCTTATTCTTTAGCTGCGCGTTCGCCCTTTACATCGTTCTCCAGTTTGGCACCCTTATCTCCTTCGACTTGCTCGGAAACAAGGACTCCGATCCATTTTCACCGGTGGTATTTGCCTGCGGGCAACTGTTCTCGATTGGCGTGGCAATCTGCATAGCCTATCTGATCTCACGACTTGCATTTTCAGAAGAAAGAAGGGCAAATGATGCGGGGACGGCAAAGGAGCGTGAAACAGGGACGTGTGCGATTATGAAAACCGCGAACGTCCCAGTTTAACG
>Ga0302326_10027384_pt1 | contig 11491 bp, 7 predicted proteins | sample Palsa_T0_3_FD_202264 | JGI IMG/M metagenome (GOLD analysis project Ga0302326, IMG submission 202264) | Peat permafrost microbial communities from Stordalen Mire near Abisko, Sweden - Palsa_T0_3 | ecosystem: Environmental > Terrestrial > Soil > Palsa > Peat permafrost | place: Sweden: Abisko...
CGAAATTCTCGGGACGTTGTCATTCGAGGAAACGCCGCTCGAAGCGAAACCAGTCTCCGGCATTCTCTCACTGCGGCGCGCGGCCGCGATGTATCCGGGTGAAGCCTTCGTCGTGCGGCGACTCTCGCCGAAAGACTTGCTCGGGGGCGGGACTGCCGGTGCCGGCGTTGCCGCTGCGCAAGCCGATGGGGACGGTGCGCTCGACCCTGAGGAGCAGAATGTTCTTGCTGTGCTTTCGTCGCTCGGGATTTCCTCGGGTATCCCGACCACGATTGCGGCGCGCGCAAATTTGCGCGAAGAGCGCACGCTTACGATTCTCGAGACTCTCGTCGAACGTGGTCTTGCGCGCAAGCTCGCAAAGCCGGTTGCATTCGTCGATGGCGCCGCGGCCGACGACCTCTACGCAAGGGCGGTAGCACTGATCAATGCGGCGCATCGAGAATCGCCGTGGAAAATGGGACTGACCTCGATCGCGATCGCAAAGGCGCTCGAGACGCAGGAAACGATGCTCGTTCGCGTTCTCGCGACGTACGTCGACGAAAGCCGGCTCGAATATCGCAACGGCTACTACGCCGCGCCGGGATTCGCGCCGGAGATTACCTCCGAACAGCGGCAGTTCTTCGATTCTACCGTTGCGCTCGATGCGCAGAATCCGCTCGTTCCAATCGCGTTCGACGATTTGAGTTTGGCGCTCCGAGCGACGAAAGTTCGTGGTGCGCAAGAAGCATATGAGACGCTTCTTGCAACGGGTGCACTCGTGAAGGTACACGATGCTGTTTATCGAGGCACGCAAGTTGCCGACGTTCGTGCGCGCGTCGAGGGTGCATTGCGCAAGGAGGGAAGCATGACGATGGCACGATTCCGCGATTTAATCGGAACGTCTCGAAAATACGCAGTTCCATTGCTCGAATGGTTTGACGCGGCCGGCATAACGATTCGCAACGGTGACGTTCGAACACTACGCGCGGGTTGACATGCGCTTTCTTGCGGTGCTGGTGTTTATCGTTGTCTTAAAGCCGGTATCTGCGCAGAGCGCGGATGCCTCGGCTTCGCCGTCTCCGTCGCCCTCAACGAGTCCGCGCGGTTTTGCAATAAGCGTCGACGCCCACACCACGTTTATTACGGAAGGGACGCGCGGTCCGGGGATCTCGCCGCCGGAGGGCCCCGGATTCGCGGCGGGTTCGCCGCTCTCGCCGCTCACACCATACGACGTGTTTTCGAGTGCGCCGCTCACGCCGGGCAATGCATCGGAATCGGCCGTCTATTTTCGCCCGTCATTTGCGACGCCCGGACTCATCTTTTCCGCGACGCTCGGCGCCGGTTACGTCATCGGGAGCGCAACGACCGCTTCGTATTGGGGCGAGCCGCTTTTCGATACGCTCAATCCGCATCTGGGTTTCCAGCAAATCGGTTTTCATATCGCTTTCCCAACGCACGCGGGTCAAGATGACGGCACGGGTTTTGCTGCATCCGTTCTTTCAGGCTCGGTGGGGACGAGCGATGGGCGCGTGCTGGTGCGCGGCGGCTGGTTCGATTTGCAGCAGAGCGACAGCTTCGTTTTCATGCAACCGGCAGTAACGAACTTTGCGCCTGCGATTTCATTTGCAACGCCGGAAACGCTCGGTAGCGGTCCACCAAGTCTCGATTGGTGGCAAGCTTCCGACGGGGTTCTGCCGTTGCGCGGCATCGACGGCGTCTTCAAGCAAGGTTTGGGAACCCTCGAGCTGACTGACGCCGCGTTGCCGTCGTTGCCGGGAACCGGCGCGCAAATGGAGATGGCATCGCTCGTGATCGATCACGGCGAGGGGACGCGCTATTCCGTAGATGTGCTGCACGTCATGACGGGTGGTGCACTCATACCGACTACCGTGCTGTACGGCGCAACTCCGAGTTTATTCGATTCTCCGCAGGGCACGCTTCCGTCTAGCATCATCGGCGGGCAACAGCAAACGATTTTCGGATTTCGCTCCGCGTTTCACGTTACGAATAGCGTCGACGGTGTGGTCGAATACGGCCACTCGACCTACGCTGCGCAGAATGTTGCGGAGCCGGGTACCGGTAAGCCCGGTAACTACTATCACGTCGGCGCGACGAAGAATTTTGGATCGCACGCGAGCCTTGGAATCGATGCGTATCGCAACGAACCGTACTACGCGCAAGCACTGTTGCCGTACGGCACTCCCGAAAATGTTTGGAGCGTAGCGTGGTCGTGGCCCGGACAATGGCTGAAGTCGAACTATCAACTGATTAACGATTTTCCGGTGAACATCAACCGCGAAGGCTATCGCGCCCACTATTCGCTTACCGTCGGGCCCGTGCAAATCAAGGCCGTTTACGGCAACTTCGGTCAGATCGATCCCATCACGATCAGCAACGCGCTGCAAACCGGATTTGTCGACGGCTTCTTCTTGCCGCAACCGGATCAGTACGCGACGCTCGGACGGCAGCACCAATACGGGTTGTGGGGCGATTGGGCGTCGCGTGCCGGCGATCTGACCGTCGATTATGACGAAGACACGATGAGGCGTCTCGCGAGCCCGTTCAGCCCCATCGATACCGTCTCGTACGATGCGCCCTCGTACGTGCTTGGATTCTCGCATCATTTGAGTTCAAGGCTTCTCGGGTCGGTCTCGTACGGGCGGTATGCGATGCGTGGCAGTTTCGGGCAGGCGATCACCAACGTCGATTTTGCACAGCGCGTCGGGATGACGGGCCTCGAGTATGAAGAGGGGCCCTCGACCGCGACGCTCGCCTCCCTGCGCTGGTCGGGGCTCAACGGCATCCCCTCGATCCCGCCCACTGGCCCGTCCCCGGCTTTCAGCGGTAAGATGTTCGTCCTGGAGCAACGCCTGAAGATCTAGCCGCCGCTTGCTTGCTTCGCTAGCGCAACTCAGCGCGTTAGCACTCGGTCCTAGAGAGTGATAACATGAACGCAGACCGCATGACCCAACGCGTCCAGGAAGCGCTGAACTCGGCGTACACCAGGGCGCTCGCGGAGCACAATCCGCAAACGACCCCCGAGCATCTGCTCGCAGCCTTACTCGACCAAGACGAGGGCGTCGCTCCGGCGATCCTCGAGAAGGCTCACATCGACGTTGCCGCGCTGCGGCGTGCCGTCGATGCTGCGGTGGGTCGCCTCCCGCGTTTGTCAGGCTCGAACGCCGACAACGCTCAGGTCACGGTCTCGCCTGGGATTCCGCGCGTCTTCACGCAGGCGGAATCCGAAGCCAAGCAGCTCGGCGACGAATTCACGTCCGTCGAGCACTTGCTTCTGGCGTTGGTCGATGCAAACACCGATGCAGCCAAAGTGCTGCGCGATGCCGGCGTGACGCGCGACAAACTGCTCGTCGCCTTGCGCGCAATCCGCGGCAACCAGCGTGTCACCACGCAAAACCCAGAGGGCACGTATCAGACCCTCGAACGCTACGGTCGCGATCTCACGAAGGCCGCCGCGCAGGGTAAGCTCGACCCTGTTATCGGACGCGACGATGAGATCCGTCGCGTCATCCAAGTACTCTCGCGCCGGACAAAAAACAATCCGGTGATCATCGGCGAGCCGGGTGTGGGCAAAACCGCGATCGTCGAGGGGCTCGCGCAGCGCATCGTGCGCGGCGACGTCCCCGAAGGTCTCAAAGACAAAAAGATCATCACGATCGACATGGGCTCACTGATCGCCGGCGCAAAATATCGCGGCGAGTTCGAAGAGCGGCTCAAAGCCGTCCTCAAAGAAATCACCAGCTCGAACGGCCAGGTTATTCCATTTATCGACGAGCTGCACACCGTCGTTGGTGCCGGTAGAACCGAAGGTTCGATGGATGCGGGGAACCTGCTCAAGCCGATGCTGGCGCGCGGTGAGCTGCACATGATCGGCGCAACGACGCTCGACGAGTATCGCAAATACATCGAGAAAGACGCAGCGCTCGAACGGCGCTTCCAGATGGTCATGGTCGATCAACCGTCAGTTGACGACACGATCTCGATTCTACGCGGCCTCAAAGAACGTTATGAAGTGCACCACGGTGTGCGCATTAAAGATTCTGCGCTGGTCGCGGCCGCGATTCTCTCGAACCGCTATATCTCGGATCGTTTTCTGCCCGATAAGGCGATCGATCTCGTGGATGAATCCGCAGCCAAACTGCGCACCGAGATCGATTCGATGCCGCAAGAGATCGACGAGATTTCGCGTCGGCAGATGCAGCTCGAAATCGAACGTGAAGCGCTCAAGCGCGAAACGGATGACGGTAGCAAAGCGCGTCTGGGGAAAATCGAATCCGAGATCGCTGCGCTGCGTGCCGAGGGCGACGAGATGCGCGCGCGCTGGAGCAATGAGAAGGGCCAAGTCGTCAAGCTGCGCGAGCTACGCGAGAAAATCGATACCGCCAAGCGTGAGATCGATCAAGCGGAACTCGCTTACGATCTCAATAGAGCGGCCGAGCTTCGCTACGGCACGTTGGCAGCGCTCGAGAAGCAGTTGAAAAGCGAGGAAAGCACGCTCGACGGTAAGCCGCGCCTGCTCAAAGAAGAAGTCGACGAAGAAGACATCGCCGATGTCGTTAGCAAGTGGACGGGGATTCCTGTCAGCAAGCTGCTTGAAGGCGAGATTCAGAAGCTTCTCAAGCTCGATGAAGAGCTGCACAAGCGCGTCATCGGCCAAGACGAAGCCGTTACGGCCGTTGCAGAAGCGATCGTACGTGCACGCTCGGGTCTTTCGGATCCGAATCGCCCGATCGGTTCGTTCATCTTTCTGGGTCCGACCGGCGTCGGCAAGACCGAGCTTGCGCGCTCACTCGCAGATTATTTGTTCGATGACGAACGTTCAATGATTCGCATCGACATGTCGGAGTACGGCGAGCGTCATTCGGTCGCACGTATGATCGGCGCGCCGCCGGGTTATGTCGGTTATGACGAGGGTGGACAGTTAACCGAAGCCGTGCGGCGCAAGCCGTTCTCGGTCGTGCTCTTTGACGAGATCGAAAAAGCGCACGCAGACGTCTTCAACGTCTTCTTGCAAATATTAGACGAAGGGCGTCTCACCGACGGACAAGGCCGGTTGGTTGATTTCCGCAACACGATTTTGATCATGACCTCGAATATCGGAAGCCATCGCATTCTCGACTATCAGGGTGGAATCGATGATGCGGCATATTCGGTCATGCGCGCGACGGTGCTCGACGAGCTACGCCAGCACTTCCGCCCGGAGTTTCTCAATCGCGTCGATGAGACGGTGGTCTTCCACGCGCTCACCGAGGAAGAGCTCATTACGATCGTCGACATTCAGATTGCTCGGGTTCAAAAGCGTCTCGACGATCGGCGTATCAAACTCGAAGTCTCCGACGCGGCGAAACGGCATCTCGTCAAAGTCGGCTACGATCCGGCGTACGGTGCGCGTCCGCTCAAGCGGACGATCCAAAAGGAATTGGAGACGCCGGTTGGGCGCAAGATTCTGGCCGGCGAGATTCGCGACGGTCAGAGCGTCAGCGTTGGGTTCGACGAGAATCGTGGCGAACTGACCTTCATGGTCATCCCGACGACGGTAGCCGAAATCGTCCGCGCGTAAGTGCAGCCGCCCTACGATTTTCCGGGCTATCGCAGCACCGAAAAACGCGCACCCAAACAACCGCTGATCCCGTTTCCGCACACGCTCTCTGAGATCAGCGGTCCGGGTTTTGACGAGCAATCAATCGGACCCGCAATCACCGATCTGACTCACGCGTTCGGCGGTGAAGCGCAAGGCGAGCGCATCATTGTAGCGGGGCGCGTCATGGACGATCGTGGCCTGCCGCTTCGGAATACGTTTGTCGAAGTATGGCAGGCGAACGCTGCGGGCCGCTACCGGCACGACGCCGATCAGCATGCAGCGCCGCTCGATCCGCACTTTATCGGGAACGGCTACGCGCTAACGAGTGATGACGGCGCGTTTCGATTCATCACGATCAAGCCGGGGCCGTATCCGTGGCACAATCATCCGAACGCGTGGCGTCCCTCGCACGTGCATTTTTCCGTTTTCGGTCCGGGCTTCGGCTCCCGGATTATCACACAAATGTATTTTCCCGGCGATCCGCTCATTCCGATCGATCCGGTCTTTAATAGCATCCCGGATCTTGGCGCGCGCGAACGTCTGATCGCTCGATTCGACCACGATGCGCTCAGCGAAGAAGGCTTTGCGCTTGGCTACCGCTTCGACATCGTGCTGGGCTCGCGCGGCTGACGTGCCCGAACTCACTCCGACGGCGTCGCAGACTGCCGGCCCGTTCTTTCGCGGCGCGTTGCAGCGGCGCGGATGGGAAGATCTCAGCGCGCATTTAGAAGGAACGCCGGTTACGATCGCGGGCCGCGTGCTCGACCGTGACGGCGCGGGCGTGTTCGATGCGATGCTCGAGCTGTGGCAAGCGGATGCCGAGGGCCGCTACGCGGACGGAAAAATTCGCGGCTTCGGCCGCGTGTGCACGAGCGAAAACGGAGAATTTACATTCACGACCGTCATCCCCGGGGCGGTCGACGGGCAAGCGCCTCATATCAACGTGAGTCTGTTCGCGCGCGGTTTGCTCAAGCGGCTCGTCACACGCATCTATTTCGCGGATCGCGAGCGGGAGAATGCGAACGACGCGATCCTCGCATTGGCCCCCGCCGTTCGACGCGCGACGATGCTCGCTAAACCCGATGGGGACGGGCGGTACCGCTTCGATATCAAGCTCCAAGGGGACGGCGAAACCGTCTTTTTCGAGCCTCCAGCGGGTTGACAGGGGCGCCGGCACCCTGCTAAGGTCGGAGGACCTTATGATTTCTCCCCAGTCCCTTATTCTCGTCGTCCTTATTAGCCGTCCCGTCGGGATCGGTTGAGGTTGGCGCGTGTAAGGTAGCTGGTAAACCGAAACACACAAGCCCCTAGCCGATCCCGGCGGGGGTTTTTGATTTTTTCTTAGGGAGTTTTATGTCCGCCGCAGCCACGGAAAGAACCGGATCGCAACTCGTACTGGACGCACTCGCCGACGAAGGCGTTGACGTCGTCTTCGGATATCCCGGGGGTACGATCATGCCGGTCTACGACGCGCTCTTCTCGGAGCGCCGCATGCGGCACATTCTCGTGCGGCACGAACAAGGTGCGGCGTTTGCAGCCGGCGGGTATGCACGCTCGTCGGGCCGCGTCGGTGTTGCGATCGCGACGTCCGGGCCTGGTGCAACGAATCTTCTCACGGGTTTGCTGGACGCGAATATGGATTCCGTTCCGGTCGTTGCGATTACGGGACAAGTCCGCAGTCAACTGATGGGCAGCGACGGATTTCAAGAAGCCGACGTTACGTCGATGGCCCAGCCCGCAACGAAGCGCGCATATCTCGTGCGCAACGTCGACGACATCTATCCGACGGTTCGCGAAGCGTTTGCACTTGCGCGCGGACCGCGACCGGGCGCAGTGCTCGTCGATATTCCAACCGATGTGCTGAAAACCAAGACGCGCGTGCAGCCGGAGTGGGTGCCGGCTGCAAACGCCACTCCATCGCCGGCGTTTGACGAAGGAGCGATCGAGGCCGCTGCGCAGTTGCTCGCATCTGCGCGCCGGCCGCTCGTCATCGCCGGTGGTGGAGTAAAATTTGGTGGTGCGACGGATTCGTTTCGCGAGTTGTTACGGCTGCTCGGCGCGCCGCACACCGCGACGATCAACGCACTTGGGTGCAGCGAACCCGGCGATCCGAAGTTTCTTGGGATGCTCGGCATGCACGGAACGAAACGCGCGAACCGTGCGGTCAACGCGTGCGACGTCGTGCTCTCGCTCGGCATGCGCTTCGACGATCGCGTTACCGGACGCGTCGACAAATTTGCGCAGCAAGCCGAAATCGTTCACTTCGACATCGACGGCAGCGAGTTCGGAAAAGTCGTCGATCCGACGGTGGGAGTGCGCGGTTGTCTCGGTGCGACGCTACCCGCACTCGTGAATGCGATGCGTCGCGAGCCGCCGCGTTCGTACGCGAAGTGGCTCGGCGAGCTCGACGCCTTCTCGAGTCCGTTGCCCGTCGATCGTGCAGAAGACGGCCATCTTTCGGCGACCAGCGTCCTCGATCGATTCTTCGAGAAAGCGCCCCGCAACATGATCGTGACGACCGACGTCGGCCAACATCAGATGTGGGCGGCGCAGCGTCAAAATGCCGAGGGACCGACGCGCTTCGTGACGTCGGCGGGACTCGGCGCGATGGGTTTCGGATTGCCGTCCGCGATCGGAGCGAAGATGGCGAATCCGGATGCAACCGTCGTTGCGATCGTCGGCGACGGCGGATTCCAGATGACGATGAACGAGCTGACGACGATCAACCGTGCCGGTGCACCGATCAAGATCTTGCTGATCGACAATCAGCGTCTCGGCATGGTGCGTCAATGGCAGCATCTGTTCTACGATCGGCGCTACAGCGCGACCGATCTCTCCGACAATCCCGATTTCGTAATGATCGCAAAAGCGTGCGGAGTTCCAGGCCGCGTCGTCAACCGTCTCGAGGATCTCGATAGCGCGCTCGACGATCTCTTCACCAGCGAGGGACCGATGCTGCTGCACGCCGCGTGCTATCCACACGAGAATGTATGGCCGATGATCCCGGCGGGCGCGGCGCTCGACGAGCTGATCGAAGCAGAGCCAATTAAGACATGACCGTCGAGATAGATGCCGATGACGGTCGCGTGCTGGCGCGGGTGATCAATCTCGCCGCGCGCATCGGTTGCACCGTCGAGCGTTGCGAGATGGCGCAAGACGAGAACGGTGCGCGCATTACAGCCTCGTTTTCGGGTGACGACCAGCAGTTACGGCGCCTGAGCGGGCAGCTCTCGCGAATGCTGAGCGACGAGCGCGCTCAGGCGAGGTTTTGCACGGTTTAGCGCCAAGTCGGTTCCCCTTGGGTGCTTAACGAAGAAGGGGTTCCGAAAAGCATGAAATCCGTCTCGCGTCGTCAGTTTGCTGCGGGCGCTGCTGCAGCCACGACGTTCAGCAGCATTTCGATCGTCAAATCGCGCGCTGCCGCGAAGTTTAACTATAAGTATGGAAACGATCAAACCGACATCTCTCCGGTTACCCGCCGTTCCGAGGAGATGTGGCAGACGATCGAGCGCGAGACCAATGGCGCGCTACACGTCGATACGTTCCCGAACAGCGTGCTCGGCGGCGATTCGCAGATGATCACGCAGCTGCGCACCGGCGCTCTACAATTCTTGACTGAGCCCGGCGCAATCTTGCAGTCGGTCGTTCCCGAGGCAGCAATCGACGGCGTTGCGTTCGCTTTCAAAGACTCCGCAACCGCGTTTCGCGCAATGGACGGCGCTCTCGGCGATTTCGTTATCGAAGCGGTCGAGGCGAAAGGCATTCATTGCATCGCCAGGCCTTACGACAACGGGATGCGTCATATCACCGCCAACAAACCGATTCATACCGCGGCCGACGTCGACGGTTTGAAAATTCGTGTACCGGCGAGCGCTTTGTTTGTCGACATGTGGAAGACGCTCGGTGCATCGCCGACACCGATCAACGTCAGCGAGCTGTATAGCGCACTGCAGACGCACATCGTTGAAGCCGAAGAGAACGCGCTTATCAACATCGAGCAGACCAAACTGTACGAAGTGCAGAAGACGCTGAACTTCTCCGGTCACGCCTGGTCGTGCTGGTGGATGCTCGCGAACAAAGACGCGTGGGACGCGCTCGGCAAAGACATCCAGGGCGTCGTGACGCGCAACATGGCGAAATACGCCACGCTGCAGCGCCAGGATTTTGCAGCCTTGGACATTTCGCTTAGGAGCAAGCTCAAGACGCAGGGCATGCAAGAGTATCAGTGCGACGTTGCAACGTTCAAGGCGAAGCTGGGACCGTACTACGCGAAGTGGAAGGGACAATTCGGCCCAACCGCTTGGAACGCGCTGGAGAAGTATACAGGCACGCTGGCCTAAACGAAACGGCGTCGCGCCGTTACGGGTAGTAACGTAAAGTGGCTTCAGGACTAGGTACATTCGGCCGAGGGTTCGGCGGCGCCGGCGACCGCTTTCGCGCGTTGCTCGACGTCAAAAACCCGCCGGTTGTACTGGTTACGATCACGGTCATGCTCGGCATGATCATGGGCATCATCGATCTCACGATCGTCAACGTCGCGCTGCAGACGATGGCGGGAAATCTGGGAGCGACAACCGACGAGATCGCGTGGGTCGTCACCGCCTACATTCTGGCGGCTGTCGTCATCATGCCGCTCAACGGCTGGCTAACGGCAATGTTCGGGCGGCAGCGGTTCTATGCCACCTGCATCGCGCTCTTCACCGTTGCGTCATTCTTGTGTGGAATCGCGAATAGTCTGTGGATGCTGGTCGTCTTCCGTATCATTCAAGGCATTGGCGGTGGCGCGCTGCAGCCGACGGCCCAAGCGATCCTGTTCGAATCGTATCCGCCCGAGAAGCGCGGCAACGCGATGGCGATCTTCGGTTTGGGCGCGATGGTTGGGCCGGCGATCGGTCCGGTTCTCGGCGGCTATATCGTCGACAATTGGAACTGGCCGATGATCTTTTTCATCAACGTTCCGATTGGTATCATCGCGTTCGCGATGACGTTCTTGTTCGTGCGCGACCCGCACTACATCGAGAAACCGAAGGGCGGCATCGATTGGATCGGGCTAACGTGCATGACGTACGGCCTGGCCGCGATTCAATACGTACTCGAGCGCGGGCAACGCGAAGACTGGTTCAGCTCGGCGACGATCGTGATTCTGTCAATTACGTCAGTCTTTGCGCTAGTGTATTTCATCGTGCGCCAGCTGCGCATTGCCTATCCGGTCGTCGATCTCTCCGTCTTTCGTTTCATCAATTTCAGCGCAGGTAACGTCATCGGCGTCGTGAGCGGCTTCGGTCTCTTCGGCTTGAACTTGGTCTTGCCGCTCTTCTTTCAAAGCGTCCTCGGATTCAGTGCCTTCCAGGCCGGGATGGCGTTGCTTCCCGGCGCGATCGCAACTGCGATCTCAATGCCGATTGCAGGCAGGCTCACATCGAAATTCGACCCGCGTCCAATCATCGGCAGCGGAATCTTCGTCTTCGGTCTCGCGTCGTGGTGGATGGGCGGCCTCGATCAGTATGCCGGATATTGGGATATCTTCTGGCCGCGGGCGTTCCAAGGTTTCGCGCTCGGTTTTCTCTTCGTGCCGCTCACGACGCTAACGCTCTCAGGATTGCCGCGTGGCGAGATTGCGAACGCGAGCGGTTTGTTTTCGCTGATCCGTCAACTCGGCGGAAGCTTGGGAATCGCGATTCTTGCGACACTACTCGAACGTCAAACCGACATGGCGCAGAGTGTATTAGCGTCCGGCGTAACGCTGGCCTCACCGATGGTGCGCAGTTTCCTCGGCAATCCCGCGACGCACGCGCAGGCGCTGCAGCAGCTCAACGGCATGGTGCAACTGAACGCGACGGTGATTGCGTACGATTTTCTCTTCCGCTTCTCGGCGATTTTGTTCTTCTTGTCGTTACCGACGCTGCTGTTCTT
>Ga0302326_10027389_pt1 | contig 11490 bp, 6 predicted proteins | sample Palsa_T0_3_FD_202264 | JGI IMG/M metagenome (GOLD analysis project Ga0302326, IMG submission 202264) | Peat permafrost microbial communities from Stordalen Mire near Abisko, Sweden - Palsa_T0_3 | ecosystem: Environmental > Terrestrial > Soil > Palsa > Peat permafrost | place: Sweden: Abisko...
CGTCGGTTCGGTAACCCGGACCAATGTGGCTAATTCGCTGACGCGAATGCTGCCCCGTGCGTTCACGATCTCGAGGATCTGCCGCCGCCGCTCCCCCGGGAACATCCGCAACCTGTCCCCGCTCAAGCGACCGGCTCGTCTCGGGTGTCCGGGCCTGCGTTCACAGCACCACCTCTTTACTTCCGAATCCTTTTGGTTCCGCCTGTTACTCGAAGCTTTCTAGCGGAATATCGTAGCATTTCATGATGTGGGGCCAAGAGGCGCTGTGAGATGAGCCTGTCGATGGGCAAAAGTACCTGTGCGCTGGGCATCGACTTGGGCACCGGTTCGGTTAAGACGGTGCTTCTGGACGGCGTCGGTCGCCAGCTAGCTGGGACATCGGCGCCTGTGCGGGTGTCCAGTCCGGGCCCAGGCTGGGCCGAGTCTGCCCCCGAGGACTGGTGGTCCTCCGTCCGGGCAGCAATCAAGGAGCTGCTCCAGACGTTGGAAGGCACCCAGGCCCACGTCGGGGCTATCGGTTTGTCGGGCCAGATGCACGGCGTGGTGTTGTCGAGTGATGGAGGCCAACCGGTCCGGCCGGCGATCTTGCACCTCGATCGTCGCGCCCAGGACGACCTCGACGCCTACCGCGCCCTACCCGAACAGATCCGGGCCGTGTTGGCGAACCCGCTCGTCCCGGGAATGGCGGGGCCACTCCTGCATTGGCTAGCGGCCAACGAGCCAGAGGTCCTGAGCCGCGCCGACTGGGCACTGCAGCCAAAGGACTGGTTGCGCTTGAGGCTCGTCGGCAGCGCCGGTAGTGAACCAAGCGATGCCTCGGGAACGCTGCTGTTCGATTTGGCCCGATCCTCCTGGGCTGGCCAGGTCATCGAGGGCCTAGGGCTGCCATCCGGCCTACTAGCCCCGATTGGCCCTTCAGGAGCCATAGCCGGCCACCTCGGCGATGCGGCGGCCAGCGAGCTCGGGTTGCCGCCCGGTACCCCGGTTGCGTTCGGCTGCGCCGACACTGCTGCCGCGTTGGTGGGTACCGGGTTGTCCCACGTCGGGCCTATCCAGCTCACCGTCGGTTCGGCGGCACAAATTGTGACCGTTCGGAGACAGCCTGTTGCGGATCCTGGTCTCCGGTACCACGTCTTCGCGAGCGCGTTCCCCGACCTGTGGTACGCACTGGCGGCGGTCCAGGCCGCCGGGATCGCGATCTCCTGGGCACTGGGCACCTTCGCAGCGACGTGGGACGAAGCGTATGAAGCGCTTGGCGGCGCGCCACCCGGAGCAAACGGGGCTTTGTTCGTGCCTCACTTAGCTGGCGCCAGGTCACCCTCCATGAACCCGTCGGCGGGAGCTGGTTTCGTTGGCATACAACTGCACCACGAGCGGGCGGACATGTTACGCGCCGTCTTCGAGGGAGTCGCCTTCTCGATTGCCGAGGCGGCCGCGACCCTGCCCGAGTTCGCCGACGCACCGGTGCTCCATCTCGCGGGGGGAGGCACCCTGCACGCCGAATGGCGCCAATTACTCTGCGACGTACTCGGTAAAAGGCTGCTAGTGGTCGAAAACCCCGATGCCTCGGCGCGCGGCGCCGCTCTGCTTGGCGGGCAAGCGGCCGGGATCATTGGGGAAATCAGCGAAAAACCTCTGATAACCCGAGAGGTGGAGCCCGACCCGAGCGCACACGCGTACCTAAACGAGGTCTTCGAAGGGTGGGAACAGGCCGCAGGGGCAATCCCCGGACCGTCGCGGCTAGCCAACCGAGTCAGGAAATAGGCGGCGGTGTCCCTTCGGCGCTGGCCAATAACGCGGGGTCCCAGTTGCAAACCGTGCACGCATGGCGGAATGCCGACCGGGCAAAATCGAGCCCGCTCGCCCGTATGTCAGGGGCGTTGCGGACATCGTCCCAATCAAGGATGTACTCACCAAGGCCCCCGTCCCAGTGCGCAGCTGCTGGGGAGAGAGTGGCCTCGGAAAACCCTTCGACTGCCGGGTGCGCATAGGCATAAAAGGCCGCTTTGGTGTGCCTCGGGTCGCCAGGCCACCAACCGATGGCTACTTCTTGTGCGTCCATTGCGTTGCGCATGATGAAGTCGTCCGACGGCGGCTTGGCCGGCAGTCCGGAAAACAGGCTCACCGCAAGGTCAAACGAACCCCACCATGCGTTGACCGGAGTCTTCCGCCCCCGGTATGGGGCCCGGAAGGCAGCGAGCACAAGCGCCGCTTGGGTAGCGGCGGCGAAATAACGGGCGACCGCATCTGGGTCGTAGCTCGCATGCACCGTGTCCTCGTGGATCGGCACCTTCCACGCGACCTCCTGCGGTCTCGGGTCGATCGTCACGGGGCCGACGAGACCGCTCAACGTTTCTAGGACTTCGCGCGTGACCGCTCCCACCGCGCGATCTGGTACGAGCGAGATGCGTCGGTCCGCTCCATTACTCGGTTCAATGACGACTTCATGCAAGCGCAGGTCGAGCGCAACCACAAGGGTGCCCGAACCGTCCGGTGCCGGCAGCGGAGCAGTCTCCCAACCTCGCGCAGTTAGCCGCAGCGCCGCATGTTGGAGCTGTGGCTCAGGCGGGGCGAGTGCCACCGCGAGCTTGCCGAGGACTTGCGTGTGCGCATGCAGCGTGTCGCAAGTACCGCTCCACTGCTCGTAGTTGACCGCCGGCCATATCTGGGACATGGCTGGACGATAGCAACCGCAAGCCTCGCGCCCCCCTCGGCTGAGGTCGCTGCCCAGGACTGAGAGGGCGCGCCCAGGCTGAGAGAGCGTGGCCGGGGAAGGGCCGCCCGTTTATCAAAAGTTCATGGGCCCGACATCGGCGGGATACACGGCGGAGCGACCATAAACCCGCGGCTCGACTGGCTCAGTGTGCCAGCTGGGCGCAATTGGAGGCCGAGTGTGATCGCCATCACCTATCGGGACTGGTCCCGCCATGTCATCGTATGCGGGTTACAGGGCTTGGGCTTCCGTATCGTGGAACTCCTCCACCAGGCCGATGTTGCTGTCGTGGTGGTGGACGACGACCCCGACCCCAAGCTCGTCCCCCTCATCGCTCAGTGGGGCGTCCCCCACGTCCCGGGTAGCGCCCGGCTCGGCCAGGCGTTGTGGGACGCCGGCCTGGAGGGCGCCGAGGCGGTCGTGTGCGTGGAGAAGACGGACCTTCGCAGTCTCGAGACGGCGTTGCTCGCCCGCCAGCTCCGGCCCGAGGTGCGGGTGGTCGTGCAAATGGCGAACCCGGCCGTGGGCAGCGCCGTCGAAGAGGTTCTGGGAGCCGGGTCGGTGCTGGACATGGCATCCCTGGCTGCCCCGTCGGTGGTGGAAGCGTGCGTGCGCCGGCGGGCGCACGGCTTCGTCCTGGGGGGCGAGCAATTCGTGGCGGCGGAGGTGGTAGCGGTCCCTGAGGAAGGGAAATCCCAGGTCAGCATCCGCCACCTCTACGGCGACCTGGCCCCCGTAGCGGTGGTCCCGGGGGGCGACGCTCCTCTGGTCGTGTGCCCCGGGCGCGACCACCTGGTGAGCGCGGGCGACCGGGTGACCTTGCTCGGCACCCCCAAGGAGCTCGCCATGTACGGCATCGTCGGCCCCCTCCAGGCCACCTCGACGACGAGGGCTGGCAAGAGGGGCGGTCGCGCCATCCACCGCTTTATAGCGGCCGTCGTCTCCGGCTCCGACCGACCGCTGCGGCGCACCCTGCTGGCCGTGGTCGTCCTGTTCGTCGTGTCCGCGGTGGTGATCCGGCTGGGGTACCGGCCTGTCCAGGCCCACGCTCATCTTTCGGTCCTCGACGCCATCTATTTCGCCATGACCACCATCACCACCATCGGTTTCGGGGACTACTCCTTCGGTGGGCAACCAACGTGGCTGCTGGCCTACGGCGTGTTCTTCATGGTGGCCGGCGTAGCCCTGATGACCACCGCCTTCGCTCTGTTCACCAACTTGCTTGTCAGTCGCCGCATCGAACAGTCGCTCGGCCGCCAGCAGGTGACCATGATGTCTGGCCACGTGGTGGTGGTGGGCTTCGGCGCCGTCGGGCTCCGAGTCGTCGAGGGCCTCATAGCCGAGGGCTGGCGGGTGGTGGTGGTGGAGACCGACGAGCACAACCGGTACTTGCAGCGAGCCCGCGCCCTGGGCGTCCCGGTGGTATTGGCCGATGCCACCCAGCGCCAAACCCTTGAGTCTGTGGGGCTCAAACAGGCGTCTGCGGTGGCCCTGCTGACCAGCAACGACCTCACCAACATCGAGGCCGCCCTGGCAGCCCGAGCTCACCTGGGAGACAGGGCGTCGTCGGTGCCCACCGTGTTGCGCGTCTTCGACCGGATGCTGGCCCACACCGTCGAGGTCAGCTTCGGCTTCCGCCAGGTCCGCTCCACCTCCGCCCTGGCCGCCCCCTGGTTCGTGGGAGCCGCCCTGGGCCTGCAGGTCATGGGCACCTTCTACGTTGAGGACCGCCCCTTCCTGGTGGGCCGGCTGTCGATCGCCAGCGGGAGCGGGCTCGATGGCCTGGCCATGCAGGACCTCCCGGCGCGGACGCGGGTAGTAGCCATCCGACCGGGAACGGGGGCGGGCGTACTCGAGCACCCTCCCCGCCGAGGGACCCGCTTCGGGGCCGGTGACGAGGCCTACATCCTGGGGCCTTACGAAGAACTGCTCCAGGTCTTGTTGCAAGACCAGCGTGGCCGTCGGTCCTCAGCCGGGGAGGCGAGCGGTGCCGGAGGCCGGGCCTACTACAAGGGGCCGAAAGCCGCCGGGGGAACCCTGGCCAGCGAAGGCGAGGTGCTGCTGGGCTGAGTGCGCAGCGCAGCTCGGGTAGCCAAACATTCACGTTCCGGAAATACGCACGTCACGCGAGCCCTCTAACTTCTTCGTGGCAGTAAGCCCGTGGTCGCGCAGGGTGCCGACCGCATACGGGCCGGTCCGTCGGACAGGAGTTTCAATGAGCGGAAGCAAGGCCCGCCTTCAGGCGATCGACGACGTCAAGAATTACCAGCCTCCGGCGCAGCTCGACGTCCTCGATGGCAACCCGGGCGAGATCTTCGGGCAGAACGTTTTTTCCAAGGCGGTCATGCAAAAACGGCTGCCCAAAGCCGTCTTCAAGTCGCTCATGGGGACCATCGAGCACTCCAAGCCCCTGGACCCGACCGTGGCCGACGTGGTCGCGGCGGCGATGAAGGACTGGGCCATGGAAAAGGGTGCCACCCACTACGCCCACGTTTTCTTCCCGTTGACCCACTCGACGGCTGAAAAGCACGACAGCTTCCTGGAGCCCGGCGGGGACGGAAGCTCGATCGCCGAGTTCAGTGGCAAGACGCTCACTCAGGGCGAGCCGGATGCCTCGAGCTTCCCGAGCGGCGGGCTAAGGGCGACCTTCGAGGCCCGAGGCTACACGGGCTGGGACGCCACGAGCCCGGCCTACCTGCTGGAGAACCCCAACGGCAAGACCCTTTGCATCCCCACCGTTTTCGTTTCGATGACGGGCGATGCCCTTGACCACAAGACACCGCTGTTGCGTTCACAGCAGGCGATGGCGGCGCAGGCCGAGCGGGTGCTGCGCCTCTTCGGCCACGAGAACCCCGACGCGGTGGTTTCCTTTGCCGGGCCCGAGCAGGAGTACTTCCTCATCGACCGGAGCTTCTTCCTGTCCCGTCCCGACCTGCTGAACGCCGGGCGTACCCTGTTCGGGGCGAAGGCGCCCAAGGGCCAGGAATTTGACGACCACTATTTCGGCGCCATACCGCAGCGCGTCCTGGGCTTCATGCTCGATGCCGAGCGTGAGCTGTTCAAGCTGGGTATCCCGGCCAAGACCAGGCACAACGAGGTGGCACCGGGCCAGTTCGAGATCGCCCCCATGTTCGAGCGGGCAAACGTGGCAGCCGACCACCAGCAACTGCTCATGGTTACCTTCAAACGGGTCGCCCAGCAGCACGGGATGGAGTGCCTGTTCCACGAGAAGCCTTTCGAGGGCATCAACGGCTCGGGCAAGCACGTCAATTTCTCGGTGGGCAACGCCAGCGAAGGCAACCTGCTGTTCCCGGGGGACACACCTCATGCCAATGCCCAGTTCCTCGTGTTCTGCGGCGCGGTGATCCGGGCCGTGCACAAGTACGGCGGGTTGCTACGGGCCTCTGTGGCCTCCGCAAGCAACGACCACCGCCTAGGCGCCAACGAGGCCCCTCCTGCCATCATCTCTATCTTCCTGGGCGACCAGCTGGCAGACGTCTTCGACCAAATCGCCAAGGGCGGCGCCACCAGCTCGAAGAAAAGGGGCGTGCTGCAGGTCGGGGTCGACACGCTGCCCGCCCTGCCGTCGGATCCCGGTGACCGCAACCGCACAAGCCCGTTCGCCTTTACGGGCAACCGGTTCGAGTTCCGCGCCCCCGGATCGATGCAGTCCATCGCCGGGCCCATGGTCACGATCAACACGATCCTGGCCGAGGCACTGGACCATATCGCCACGGGGATCGAGTCACTGCTCGACAGCGGGACCGAGTTCAATGAAGCCGTCCAGGCCGTCCTCCAAGAGATCATCACGACGCACGGCAACGTGGTCTACAACGGGGACGGTTACACGGACGCCTGGCAGGCCGAGGCGGCCGAACGGGGCCTGCCCAACCTGCGTACAACCCTGGACGCCCTGCCCCAGCTCGTCACGGAAGAGTCGTTGGAACTGTTCAGCAAGTACGGGGTTTTCTCGCACCGGGAGATGCACAGCCGCTACGAGATCGCCCTGGAGCAGTACATCCTCAGCATCGGGGTGGAGGCCCGCATAACCCTTGAGATGGCGACCACGTCGGTCCTGCCGGCAGCCAGCCGGTACCAGACCGAACTAGCGGCCAACCTGGCCAGCCTGAAGGCGGTCGGCATGACTGGGGACTCGAGCACCCTCGACGAGGTGTCGAGTGCGCTCGCCGCGCTAAGGGCTGGTATTGCAAAGTTGCGGCACGAACTAGGGAGCAAAGTAGCCAAACATGCCGCCGCGGAGGCCAAGCACGCCCAGGTAGCCCTATTGCCGGCGATGGCCGCTGTCCGGGCGGCGTCCGACGAGCTCGAGGGCCTGGTCGCCGACGACCTGTGGCCGCTGCCGACCTACCAAGAAATGCTCTACATACTTTAGGCCAAGAAAGTCGCGAATCAGCCCTTCTGCACATAATGCTCACAGGCTGTTGTTCGCGTTCCAACACACTTTATAGGGCTTTGGCCCGTTCAGATCGACGCTGAACAGCGCCCCCCAAATTCCCCAATGATCGTCGGCTGAACAAAACTTAGATGTGGTCTCGCCGTCCTGGGTGTACTCGGCGTTGAACACGGGCTTGCCCGCCGCCAGGTAGCGGTCCCAGTCTCCTCCTTGCCCGGCACAAGGATCGTCGTAATAATTGCATTCCTCGCTCAAGGCCCCGTCGAAGAGCGGCTCGTCGACCCTGGCGTTCGCGGGGTCGTTCTTTTGAAGGACCGCCAGCCCATCTGCGTGAGCTTGGTACGCGAGCCAGCGCTCGAAACCCGCCGAGTCTGCCTGCGTCAGTCCCCAGCCTCCGCCTTTTGCCCCGGTAGCGCTTGTGTTCGTATAGCCGTCAATGTCGTCGGGCTCGACAGCATTTTGCCCCTCTAGGGCGCACCATTTGAACCGGTCGTTCAGACCAGCAGCAATATTCACCGCTACCGGGTTGAGCGTCGAGGGTTTACCGGCCACATAGTTCTTGAAGCCGGTGATGTCGAACCACCACTCGTTCGGGTAGCCGCTCATCTCGTACCCCTTGGCGCCATACCCGTAGTCCTTTTTGGCGAAGTCGGGATCGTCAGGGAAACCTGCTTGAAAAGCGCCGGCCTCGACGTAGCAGACGCTGTAATGGCCGGCCGCATGGATGGCCTGCACCACTGGTGATGCCCCGGTCGGGATACCCAAATGGCCCCCCGAGGAGGTGTTGGAATCACTGAACAGGTCCGTGTCCCAAACGTGGGCGCTCCCTGGTCCGGGGTACGGAGCGCTCACAGCAGGGAGACCCGGCAGCCCAGCCGTGGGAGGGTCGATTTCCCAATACCACGAGTCGGCCGTGGCGGGGAACGGTATGTACCGCAAGTGGCCAGTCGCTCTGAGCGATTGGCCCTGTGCGGCAGCCGCGATTGGGGTGGCAAAGGCAATTATGAGTGCCATGACGGCGATCAAGCGTTTCGGCATTCGCACTCATCACCGTGTAAGTCCGGCACGTTCAATTCCCCGCAAGCCCTAAGACGTCCGCAGCGGCCTGAGCCCACCGTCCGCGCAAACCGACGCCCGGGGTGGCGGCAACTCCGTCGCGACTGCCCGGCCTTTGGTCCAGGAGGCGGAGCACGCCGGCTTCAGTCACCAACTCATCGCTGGCAAGGCCATTTTCGCTGGCAGCACCATTGATCACGCCTGCCAGGGCTCTCGCCATTTCCCCGGTTTGCCCGGGGACAGACAGGACACAATGGGCGCATACACCTAGGCGACGCGCCGCGATCCCCTTTAGCGGGCCGGCGCAATGTGGGCATTGTGCTGTTGCGACGGAGACGACTTTGCCGTCTGGTGGGTGCCGCTCCGCTCGTTGGCCGCGCCGCTGTTTCGTCGGCGCCGCGAGACGGTCGCGCCGCTGTTGCGTCGCTGCGGCAAGACGGTCCAAGAACGGGCTCGGGTGGTTCGTCCAACCACGCGAGTTCGAGGTTGCCCACGTGAGGTGCAATTCGCGACGAGCTCGAGTCACTCCTACGTGGAGAAGACGTTCCTCCTCCGCGAGCTCTTCGTCGCTCTCGGCGTACACCGACGGCATCGCTCCGTCGGTCATGCCGACCACGAAGACGATGTCCCACTCGAGGCCTTTGGCCTTGTGCAAGGTGGCCAGGGTTACCCCCAAGGTGCGTGGGCCGTGGGTACGAACGGCTAGCGAGTTGACCTCGGCCAGCAGCGACGTGGCGTCGGCCGTCGTTGCGCCGGGCAGTGCCTCAACGAGTTCGACCAAGGCTTGTTGAGACTCCCAACGTGCCCGGGCAGCGCCGAGCCCACTGGGCGGCTTGTCACGGTCGAACCCGGCACGGGCCAGGAGGGACGAAAGCAGCTCCAAGCCGTTGCGCTCGGGTTGGGCCCGGGCTTCGCGCCCATAGGGCACCAGGACCGCCCGCACTTCTTCTCGATCGAAGAACGTAGTGTCCTCGGCGACGACCACAGCGATATCAGCGCGGGCAAAGGCAGCCTCGAAACGGGCCTGGGTGGAGTTGAAGCGGTACAGGACGGCTATCTCAGACGGCGGTACCCCAGATGCGATAGCTCGCCGGGCGGCACCTGCTACCCAGGCAGCCTCAGCCTGCTCGTCGTCAAGCTGGGTCACTTTGGGCCTGGCGCCGGCGTCTCGGGTGGCCACAAGTGGCTTCGTCCGACCTCCTACCGCCACCCGGTTGGCCCAATCCAGGATCTGCGGGCTCGAGCGGTAGTTACGTGTGAGGTTGAACACTTGGGCCTCGGGGTACCGCCGCGTGAAGCCGGTCAAGTAGACCGAGTCGGCGCCTTTGAACGAGTAAATGGCCTGCCGCGGGTCGCCGACGACACAGATGTCTTGGCCATCACCCAAGATGGCGTCCAGGAGGCGCTGCTGGGCCGGATCGGTGTCCTGGTACTCGTCGACCGTCACGTGTGCCCAACGGGCCCGTACCGCCCCAGCGACCGGTTCTTCGCCCTCGATCAAGCGGGACGCGATCTCGATCAGGTCGGCAAAATCGACTTTTCCAATCCTGGCTTTTGCCGAGTTGAACCGCTCCCAGCAACGTACCACCGAGGAGGCGTCGACGCCGGGACGTCGACCAGCCAGCATCGCTGCCGCCGGGTAGTCGTCGACGCCGACGAGCTGGCTTCGCGCCCAGCCGACTTCGTCTATAAGGTCACGCAGTTCCGCGTTGTCGGGCTCCTGGCCGAGGGCGGAGCGCAGCGCGTCTCGCCACAAACGCCACTCCTCGTTGTCTGGCAAAACGATTGGTGAAGGCTCCGGCCTACCCGTAAGTGCCCAGTGGTCCTTGACAACCCGCAGCCCGGCGGCGTGGAACGTTCGGGCGTCAACCCCGCTGACACCCAGTCGGCTGAGCCGCTCACCCAGCTCGGCGGCGGCCTTGCGGGAATGGGTGATCGCCAACGCGCGCCGGGGGCCCACTTCTCCGGTGGCAACGCCGTAAGCGACCCGGTGGGTCACAGTGCGGGTCTTGCCGGTACCAGCCCCCGCGATGATGCAAACCGGACCGGTCAGCGCCGTCGCAGCTGCTCTCTGCTCCTCGTCGAGGTCGTCGAGCGCCGCAGGCATAGTGCCAGTGTGGCGCGAAGCTGTGACCGAGAGTGCGAGCTCCCCCAACCTCGCGCTGTTAGGCGGGGCGCCGTGTCTTGGAGCTGGGGCCTCATGGGGGCAACGGCCAACGCCAGTCCGCACGTCCGCAAGCGCCCACGTCCTCCTGCAAAAGCAGAGGTCGTCACCGAACCTCTCCGCGCCCTTGGATGTCGCGGTAGCATTCGGCTCCGTGGGGGCCGCCCGCTCGGCGACCGGCCCGAGGGCCGGCAGTACCTGCCTCGGCTCGCGCCTGGGGCCTCTGGTCAACGCGCGGCATACACCGGGCGCCGCTCGTGACACCGAACCGTCCAGGGCCAGCCACGGTGCGCACATGAGATTAGGCAAAGCACTCGACCGGCATTCTCGCCGTGCAGCCCTGGCAGTCGTGCTTGCAATGGCATCCGGTTTGCTCCTGGTGGGGCCCGGGGCGGTCGGGGCCTCGCTTCCCGTGACCAGGCCCGGGGCTGCGAAGGCCGTCGCGTTCCAGGCGGTTCGCGCCTCCGGCGGTCACGCCTCCGCCGCCCGGGACTTGCCCGATGGCAACCCGGAGAACCCCGACTGCAACGGGACACCTACCTCGTACAGCGGGGGGACCGGGTGGTTCTACTCGAACTCGTTCATCAGCGACTACGTAGGTGCACCCTTCACGGGGGCGGCCGACGTACCTGACGGAGACTTCACCAACATCTTCCTTTACCCTAACTCGTCAACCATGACCTGGGACGAGTACATGGCGAGCCTTCCATCAACGGAGCGAGGCCCAACGCAGGAGCAGATCGACGCCATGACGCAGGCGCTCGTTTGCAGTTCCTATTTCGATGACCTTTCCCAGTACAACATCAACCCTCCGATCTATTCTGGCGACGAAAAGACAATAACGAGTTGCGTTAGCGCCGCCCTGCACGATGCCAACGCCGACAACGGCGGCGTGATCGCATACGCCACGATGCGAACTTTTGCCGGGTGCGAGCAGTCCAACAATGCTAACGGCTCCTCCCAGGTCAACATATTCACCGCTTACGGCATCAACACCTCCGCGTACGGCCACGACGGCACCAATATGTGCAGTACCGGCGTCCTCGGCTACCACGGCTGGGGTTTGAGCGTGCCGAACTGGACGGTCATACCGACCAACCCCAGTTGCAACTACGGCGCCGGCCACGTGCTGGACGTCTTGTC
>Ga0302326_10027390_pt1 | contig 11490 bp, 11 predicted proteins | sample Palsa_T0_3_FD_202264 | JGI IMG/M metagenome (GOLD analysis project Ga0302326, IMG submission 202264) | Peat permafrost microbial communities from Stordalen Mire near Abisko, Sweden - Palsa_T0_3 | ecosystem: Environmental > Terrestrial > Soil > Palsa > Peat permafrost | place: Sweden: Abisko...
TCGGCCACGACGCTTTCCGGCGGCGAAGCGCAGCGCGTCAAACTGGCATCCCATCTGGCCGCATCCAGTTGCGCCGGCACCCTCTTCATCTTCGACGAGCCCACCACCGGCCTGCACTTCGACGACATCGCCAAGCTGCTGGCAAGTTTCCAGAGACTCATCGCCAACGGCGGCAGCCTGGTGATCATCGAGCATAATTTGGACGTGATCCGCGCCGCCGATTGGGTGATCGATCTCGGTCCCGAAGGCGGCGGCGGCGGTGGAGAGGTGGTAGCGGCAGGTCCGCCGGAAGCGATCGAGGCGGTGGAGCGCTCGTATACAGGCAAGTACTTGCGGGAAGCGCATTAGCCGCTGGCTAGCCGCACCGCGCCGGCGCGCGGTTCTAGAATGGTGGCATGAGAACCATCCTTACGATTGCACTCGCCGTTGCCGCCGGGTTCTTAGGCGGCCTCGCTTCGCATTACTGGCTTCCCGTCTCGGTTTATGCACAAGCGCCGGCCGCGCCGCCGGCCGAGATGCGCGCCCAAAAATTCGTATTAGTGGACGAAAATGGCAACCCTCGGGGCGTCTTCGGAATGGAGACGAATGGGTCGCCCGCAGTAGAAATCATAAGCGACAAGGGCTATGTCTACACCTCGCGCTGGTACCCTACGCGAATGAAAGATTTCTTCCACGATCCGCCCATGACGCCGCGGAAGGTAACGCTGCTACCTTAAAAGCGCCCGCCCAGGTCACTTTCTGGGTTAGCGCCGAGCCGATGGTACATTAAAACCAGGAGCCGTCATGGCGTATCCATTATCTCCCTACATCGAAGAGCGGAACGGCGGCCTTTATGTAGCGGGAAGCCGCGTATCCCTTGACTCCGTTGTGATTCGCTTCCAGCAAGGGGCGGCTCCCGACAGAATCGTTCAGTCGTTTCCGGCGCTGAGGCTATCGCAAGTATATGGCGCCATCGCCTATTACCTGGAGAATGAGCAGGCGATCGGCGACTATATCTCTGAAGGCGAGCGCGAACTCGAAGAATCCGCGGCGCCGCTAAGCCAAACGAACCCCGAATTTTTCGCGCGCCTTGAGACGGCTCGCCGCCAGATAAGCTCGAAGCGCTAGTCCGTTTCTTAGCGGACGAAGATCTGGACTCCGCCATAATCGAAGGCCTACAATCTCTTGAGCCTGCCATCGACATATTGGACGTCAAGAATGCTGGTCTAGGAGGGACCGAGGATCCCGTCATCCTCGAACTTGCGGCACGGCAGGGGAGGATTGTCATCTCGCATGATCGTAAGACGATGACTCGACACTTCAGGGATCGGCTGGCAGCCGGGAAATCCAATTCGGGCCTGTTCATCGTTCCGCAGCGGAGCGCCATCGGCGACGTCGTCGAATCGCTCTTGTTGGCCTGGGCTGCGTCGCAAGCGCTGGAATGGCATGACTCGATCGTATTTCTGCCATTCCGCTAAGTCGCTGTAGATCAGGCAGGGGAAAGCTAAAGCATGCCCCACCTTGGCCCGCGCCAGGCAGTAGACTATATTCATGAAGCGAGTTCTGCTAGCCGTCTTTGCGTCCACGGCCCTTTGCGCGGCGCCCGCGCTGAAACTCGTCGATTCCGCTGTAAGCGATATCGATGGCGGCCCTCCCAACCCCGCAACCTTTGAATACCGGCCCGGACAGATCGTCTATTTCACCAGCCGGATCTCCGGCTACACGCAGAATAAGGACCAACAGGTCCACCTGGCGTGGGCCGTGCAAGCCGTCGACGCGCACGGCGTGCCCGTTGCCGAGTTGGCCGAAAACCACTTGGACGCCGAAGTCGCCCCTCAGGATAAAGAATGGCTGCCCAAGCTCGAAGTGAATGTCTCGCTGCCTACGCTGCTCTTCTCAGGCGAGTATAAGATCGTCGCCAAGGTGCAGGACCTGGTGGCGAAGACGTCGGTCGAACTCACCGTGCCCTTCAAAATCCACAGCGTGGACGATGTACAGCCTTCCGAAGCGCTGGTGGTGAGCGCTTTCCGCTTCCTCCGCAACGAGGACGATACGCATCCGGCCGAGCGCGCCGCCTATCGTCCCGGAGACCACTTATGGGCCAAATGGGCGATCGTCGGTTACCGCTCCGGTCCCGGCAACAAGGTGGACGTCAGCTATGTGACCTCTATCCTCGGCCCTGACGGTAAGACTCTATGGACCCAGCCTGAGCCGCAAAAGGGAGACGCGGAGGATTCGTTCTATCCCAAGCCCTATATCCAGGCTGAGATGGGTATTGAGATCCAGCCCAAGATCAAACCTGGACAGTATCAGTTGATGGTGCAGGCGAAGGACGCCATCGGCAAACAAACCTGCGAAATCAAGCAGCCCTTCACGATTGAATAACCCCAGGCAGGATGTTGTTGACAGTAGCAGAGGTGGGGCATGCTTTAGCTTGCCCGCCGGCGAAGCTCACATCTTCGCTCCCAGCCAATAACCGGGCCGAGTGCGCACGCTGTGCGCTTTCTTGTTTAGGACGTCCACTTCGATGGGGTGGAAGCCCGGCTCGTCCTTATTGTTCGGCTGGTACGTAATGGTGTACTGCGTATGCAGCGATTCACCGATTTCGTTGATTACCTCTTCGAGCCCCCGGCTGCGCACGTAACCGTACTCCTCACCGCCGGTTCCCTTGGTGAAGACATCCACCGTGTTGGCCTTGAAAATCGCTTTAATGTCGCGATAAATTTCGATCAGCATCGGCATGAATTGCGCGCTGTCGCCCTGCGTACCGTAAGTCTGCATCACCGTGGTCGGAGTTGCGACGGTATTAGAGGGCATCGGCACCGCCGAGGCCGGAATCATGTCGGGACGCGGATCCGGCGGCGGCGCGGTTAAGTTCGCCATGATTTGGGACATGTTGACGGAATAGAGCGACACGCTGAATAACTGCATCTCGATCAGCGCTTCGCGTGCGCGCACCTGACTGCCTAAGTCGCGCCTTTCGCCGACCAGCAGGACCACGCGGCGATGGTCCGGGGCGCGAGTTTCCAACATTTTTGTAGCTTCAAATACTGCGTCGATCATGTGCTGCGCGGTGCTGCCGCCGTACGGATTGATCTTCTTGACCGCTGCCGTGATCTTATCTCCGTCGTTAGTAAAATCCTGTAGCGTGCGTATCCTGGAATCGTAGGCAATCACGGCCGCCTCACCCGCCGTGCCTAGGATCTGGGGCTGGATCAGGTTGCCAATCCTATTGATGGCGGGCAGCATTTTCTCGATGGCCGCATTCGCCTGAACGCAAATCACCATCGATATCGGCGCGAACGATACATCCACTTCGTTGATGTGCTGTTCCCTGCCGTTATCGTAAATGCGAAACTCTTCTTTGGTCAGGCCATCGAGATAATTGCCGTTCTTGTCGTAAACCCAAACCGGCGCTTGCACGAACTTAACCTCCGTGCCGAAACGGGTAACAAGATCCTGGTCGTCGGGCTGTCCTTGGTTTTGCGGCGGTGGTGCCTGCTGTGGTTGCGGCGGTTGCTGTTGTTGCGCGATCAGCAAACCGCAGAGAAGCGTAACAGTAAGTAGTCGGAACATGGTTATTCTCTGGTGGCGTGCTCGGTCCGCCCTTGGAGCAAGTCCAGCACGTGTGGCGCCAATTCCAAGATAGCATCCAAAGACTCCACCGCACCCCTCGGCGAGCCGGGCAAATTAACAATTAATACCGTTCCTCGCGTCCCCGCCAGCGACCGCGAGAGCACTGCCAGCGGCGTCGACGCCAGCCCCCGCGCCCGCATCAATTCGCCCATCCCTGGGATCTCGCGGTCAATCACCGCGCGCGTGGCCTCGGGCGTATTATCACGCCGCGCCACGCCCGTGCCCCCAGTGGTGAAGATGGCCGAAACCTGTCCGCCATCCGCCAGTTCGGCCAGCCGCGCGCTGATCTGGTCCGTCTCGTCGGGAAGCGCTTCCATCACCGGAACGCTCCAGCCCAACTGCTCCAAACGCTCCCGCACCAGCGGGCCTGAGCGGTCGGTGCGCGCGCCCCCGGCCACGGAATCGCTGATCGTCAAAACGGCGGCCTTGGTCATAATTTCCCTTTGCGGCGGAACTCGCCGCTTTTCCCGCCGGTCTTTTCGAGCAGGTAAAGATCCTGAATCTCGATGGATTTATCCAGCGCCTTGGTCATGTCATAAACGGTCAGCGCGGCCACCGCCGCCGCGGTAAGCGCCTCCATCTCCACCCCCGTCGGCCCGGTAGTCGACGCCGTTGCGACAATCCGCACGCCTTTCTTTTCTAAAGTTACATCGACGCCGGCATGCGAAAGCATTAGGGGATGGCATAGCGGAATCAGCTCCGAAGTCCGCTTGGCCGCCGAAATACCGGCGATGCGCGCGATTTCGAGCGGATTTCCCTTGGGATTCCGCGGCAGCTCCTTCAGCACGCGCGGCGCAATGCGCACAAAAGCCTGCGCGCGCGCCGTGCGCTTAGTCTCAGCCTTGGCCGAGACGTCCACCATGCGCGCGCCGCCCGCCGCATCGTAATGCGACAGCCCACCCATGGTGGGGCATGCTTCAGCTTGCCCGCCGCTCCCCTTCGCCGATTCGTCGCCCGACCGCTCAGCCTTTGTAGCGCCGGCGGTCTTGCCGCCGGTGTCTTTCCCAGACCCGAAGCGCGACCCCTCCTTCACTTCGGCAGCACCCGAATCCACGCCCCAGCCTCGTAAACCGGGCACTCCGCATCCGCCACCAGATACGCATTGGCCCGCGTCATCGCCGGGATATCCCCCGACCCGTGCCACGCTACCGGCGTCACCGACGCGCCATCCTCGCTGAGACGCGCGGGAAGAAACCGCGTGACTCCGGCGCGATGCTTGAACTCGCGCGTCAACTTGGCGAACGGCATGTTGAGCGGCGCCTCGTCTTGCCCCGAGAGCAATTCCAGCGCCGCACGCCCGAAGATCTCGAACGTCACCATGGTGGATGACGGATTCCCCGGCAGTCCGAAGAAAAACCTGTCCCGCGCCCGCCCGAACACTACCGGCTGCCCCGGCTGAATCAGCACGCGGTCGAAATAAAACTCCGCGTCGAGCCCGGCGAGCACGCCTTCCACCACATCGTATTTGCCCGCCGAAACGCCGCCCGAGAGCAGCAGCAGGTCGGCGGCCAGGCCGCGCTCGATCATCTCCCGCGTGTCGTCGGCGGTGTCGCGCGCCGCCGGCAGCAGCGAAGGCTTGCCGCCGGCGCGCAGCACCTGCGCCGCCAGCGAATACGCGTTCGAATTGCGCGTTTGATAATCCGCCGGCATCGATTCCACTTCCACAATTTCGTCGCCCGTGCCCACAATCGCCACCGTGAGCTTGCGGTAAACCTGCACGCGCCGCCGGCCGAACGCCGCCAGCATCGCTATATCCGAATAGTCAAGACGCTTGCCCGCGCGCAGCACCACCTCATTGGCCGACGCCTCGCACGCTTTCGGATTGACGAACTGCCGCGCATCCACCGGTTTGTCCAAGGTCAAGCGATTGCCGGCGCGCTCCACGTGCTCCACCATCACCACCGCGTCGGCGCCGTCCGGCATGGGCGCTCCCGTCATAATCTCGACTGCCTGGCGCCAGTCCACCGTCCCATCGAACCGCGTGCCCGCGCGCACTTCGCCGATGATTTCAAATTCGCCCGGCGCTTCGGCGGCGCGGATGGCAAATCCATCGCGCACCGAGCGCGCGGTGGGCGGCGTATCGCGGTCGGCCGCAATGTCTTCCGCCAGCACGCGCCCGGCGGCGCCAAGAAGGTCCACCGTTTCGATCCCCGGAAAGCGGCGCGCCGCGCGCACGCTCTGGATCACGACGTCGCGGGCTTTGGTAAAGGTTAGCGGCTGCACAAATCTATTATGAACTCTTCCGGGCTCGGCGCTCGCAGGTTCTATCTCGGAGCCGGATCGCTCAGCGTGCTCCGCTGTTGGCGCCGGCATCGTGGATCAGCACCACGTCGCTCTGCGCCGCGCCGCGCCACAAGGCGAGCGACTTGCCATCGGGCGACCAGGCGAAGCTCCTGATCTGGTCGGCATCGAAGTGCGTTAGTTGCGAGGGCGCGCCGCCATCAAGCGGCAGACGCCACAGGTTACCCACTCCATCGTGGACGCGCACAAAGTCGAATCCCTTGCCATCCGGACTCCATTGAAACCTGCCGAACTCACCCAGAATTCCGGCGCCAAGTTTGCGCTCCGGTCCTTGCCCGGCAGCCGGCCGCACCACGATTTCCGCCGGAGCCCGGACGGGCTGGATCCCGAACGCCAGTTGCGAGCCGTCGGGCGAGAACGACGGGCTAAAAGACCAATCGTTGTAAAGCTGCTCCACCTCGCCGCCATCCGCGGAAACGCGCGAGACTGCCTGACGGCCGGATTCGGACCTGACAAAGAGGACAGAACGGCCGTCTGGAGAACAGGAAGGCGCGTAATCCAATCCGCTGGTGAGTCTTGTTTCGTTATTGCCTTCAGCATCGACGCGATACAATCCTCTTGCGTTCGAGCGGTACGACGAAAAGACGAGGTAAGGACCGCAAGGCGTAAGGTGGCTGGCGGAAGCGCCATGGGTCAGTTCTCTGGGGTGAGCGCCATCGGCGTCCATGATCGCGAGCTCCGCTCCGTGGGCCAGGTAATTCGTGTACGCGAGTTTGCCCTCAGGGGTAAACGCGACGAAACCCACATCCCCGCCGGCCGGAGTCGCAATCCGGCGAGGACGCGCATCGGGCGCGCCGGGGCCGCCTGGAGGGCCATCCACGATCCATAGACGACCGTTCGAACTGGACCGCACCGCCGAAATCACGCTGGAATCGGCGGTGGTCACCGCATCCGAATAGTTACTGAGATCGTTGGTGATCTGCCGCGGCGGACCTATGGGATAGGGGATCACCCAAATCTGCGTGGAACGCGACGACAGAGAGTACTGGCTGGTAATCAGCGCGCTGCCATCGTGGGTCCAATTCAAACGCCCGGCCGTGCCTGGGCTCACAGTGCGCACGAACTGTTCCGATCCGTTATCCGCGCCGATGAAATCAATTCCGGATGCGGGACGATCGCTGCCGGCCGTTCTCTCAGTTGCCGAAAATGCAATCCGCTGTCCGTCCGGCGACCACGCCGGCCCGGTCGACGAGAACTGCTCGGGAAGTTTCTTGGTGACGAGTAGCCTCTCATTCGTGCCATCGGCATTGGCGGTGTAGGCATACCATTCCCCGATTCGTGGATGGCCGCGCATGAAAGCAATGCGCTTACCGTCGGGCGCGAACGCGATGGAGGAATCCACGTTCTTCAGAATCTGCCGCGCCTCGCCGCCCACTACCGGCGCCTGCACCACCTCACTCACATTGATGCTCCTCGGATAGCGGACCACCCAAATGAAATAGCCGTCGGGCGAGAAGGTAATGGCGTTTATGCGCCACGCGCCCGCCGGGATCACCTCGACGTCGACGCCTGTTGTGACCTGACGGACGCGGACGTCTTCGCCTTCACCGGCGGCGGAGCTGTAGGCGACATATTTGCCGTCCGCCGAGATCGCCGCTGCCCGCGCGCTGCCCAGATTGGTAAGCGGCGTAAGCTCCGTCTGCGCGAAATAAATGCGCGGCCGCGGACGAAGGAATAGGAAGCCGGCAGCAGCGGCAATAGCCGCCATCAAGGCGGCGATCCATATCCATTTCCGCGAGCGGCCGGCGGCGGCGGGCGGGGCGGCGGTGGTCGAATGGCCGGACTCGGTCTCGCGGCGCAGCCGCTTCAGGTCGGCGCGCAGATCGGCCGCGCTCTGGTAGCGCGTGTCGCGGTCCTTCTCGAGTAGTTTTTCGACAACGCGCGCCAACCCGGCAGGCACGCCGGCGTTGGCATCGAGCCGCGGCGGGTTCGCGTGAATAATGGCGCCCATGACCATGCCTGCCGTTTTGCCCTGAAATGGCTGGCGGCCGGCGGCCATTTCATAGAGGACCACGCCAAAGCTGAACAGGTCGGTGCGGACGTCCAGCTCCTCGCCGCGGGCCTGCTCGGGCGACATGTAGCTGGGCGTGCCGACGGCGCTGCCGGGATCGGTGTGGAATTCGGCCGCCAGCGTGGCCGTGGCATCGGGCTCGGAGGCCGCGGCGGCTCGCGCGGCGGCGGTGGGCTTGGCGAGGCCGAAATCGAGAATCTTCGCCTGGCCGGCGCGCGTGAGGAAGAGATTGGCGGGCTTGATATCGCGATGCACAATGCCGCGCGCGTGGGCGGCGTCGAGGCCGCTGGCGACCTGGATAGCGATATCGAGTAAGGAGGCGAGCGGCATCGGTTTGCCGCCAATCTTGTGGTTCAGGCTCTCGCCCTGCAACAGTTCCATAGCGAGAAAGCGGCGGCCCTCGTGCTCGCCAATCTCATGGATGGTGCAGATATTGGGGTGATTGATGGCTGCGGCGGCGCGGGCTTCGCGCTCGAAGCGCTCAAGCGCCGCCGGGTCGCGCGCCAGATCTTCCGGCAGGAATTTGAGAGCCACCTCGCGGCCGAGAGTCAAGTCCTCGGCGCGGTAGACGACGCCCATACCGCCGCTGCCCAGTTTTTCCAGGATGCGGTAGTGCGACACGCGATCGCCATTCATGAATTTGAATTTTACAAGATTTGAAAACGATACGCCTCCCGCCGCGTGTAATTAATAATCCGTCACCGGTAGGGTGGGTAAAGACGCTTTCCTCTGCCTCGACCGCGTGCTGCATCCGGGATCGATTTGCCTCAAATCGGCTCAACGCCCGAAGCCCGCGGCGCCCACGACCGGAGGACGCCGTTCCCTCATAAAACGACGCCGCCTTGGCGAAGCACGTCAATCAACGGCGCTTTATAGGGAGTCCCGTCCGGCGCGCTCATCGCAGGCGTCCGCGGCGTCGTAAAGGCGCTGCGTATAAAGCCGTCCCAGCGCTGCTGTTGCGGCGCGATGTTGCCGTGATCGGTTTGATCGTCGTAGGGCGTATGCACTGCCGCGATAAAGCCGTCAAATCGCGTAAAGATCGCCTGTGCGGCCGTCATCACCGCTTGGGCCGTGGACGAGGACTGCTGTTTCAGCGTCATCAACTCGATGAACATGTCGCGGCAGAACAGCGCCACCAGATCGTAGTGACCTTGCTCATGGTGCAGCAGGTCCGTCGGGAACGGCGCCGGCCGGTCCAGCGCCCACTGGTTCACGAATGTCTGTCCGCGGTCGAGCTCGACCGAAATCACCACATCGTCCCGTAATCGGAACTGCGGCCGGCGGGTGCCCGGTACGTGTTCCGCAAAGATGGTGCGGTTGGGCCGCGCCCGAGTCTGGGCGGCGGTGGCTCGCTGGCCGGGCGCCGGATTTCCGGGACGCGGCGGCCCGAAATCCCGCCATGTCAAACTGCGCTGCAGGCCGTTTAGACGAGATGGCATCTTTTGTCTCCAGGTCCGCAGTATACAGTTCCGCGCCCGATGCCGCTACTCACCGCGGCATTGACAATGGACATTACCGATAGTAAAAGTGAAGCCTGATGGAGCTACAGACTCTCACCGCCTATCCGGTCGTCCATGACGTCCCTGCCCTAATCGCTTATCTCGGCCGGGTATTCGGCGCAACCGAGAAGCTGCGCATGGTCGGCTCAGCCGGCGGCTATCACACCGAAGTGCAAGTCGGCGACACGACGCTAATGATCGGCGGAGGCGGAGCGGACGTCGCGTGGAAAGGCGACCCGCACCCGATGGCCTTTCACGTCTACGTTCCGGATATTGACGCTGCCTACCAGCGCGCGCTCGATGGCGGCGGCGAATCCCTGCAAGTTCCCACCACCCAGGAATGGGGCGAACGCACCGGCAACGTCAAAGACCCATGGGGCAACAACTGGTACATCGCGACCTTCCAAGGCGAGAACTACTACTCCGACGGCGCGCCCACCCTCCAACCTTTTCTGCAGCCGGTCCATTCCGAGCCCGTGATCGCGTTCCTGACAAGCGCTTTTGGCGCCACCGAAACCGGCCGCGCCGCCACGCCCGATGGCGTCATCCTCCACACCACCCTGAAGATCGGCAACTCGGCCATGGAGTTCGCCGACGCATCCGGCATCTATCAGCCCATGCCGGGAATGTTCTATCTCTACGTGCCGGATGCCGACGCCGCTTACGGCCGCGCCCTTGCCTGCGGCGCCGAACCGATTTCCGCGCCGGCCGATCAACCTTATGGCGACCGCCTCGGCGCCGTCAAGGACGTCGCCGGCAACACCGGGTATATCGCCGCGCGTCTCGCAAAATAAGGTGGGGCATGCTTTAGCTTGCCATCGCGCAGGTTCAAGCCTATTGCAGACCGTCTCGCATGACAGTAACCGACCTCCTTCGTGCCAGACGATGAGCGCCTATTGATGCGCCCGATGGCGATTGATTCAGGACCTCGCACTCATCGCGCATACTCTCGCCTCGAATTGTTACTCCACCCACCGCTAGCGCAAGAGTAAACTGTTAAAGACTAGCGTGAAGTGATGCCTCGCCTAACGTCGCTCCGTATATTAGCCGCGCTTCTGGCAGCCCTGCCCCTAATCGCGCAGGATATTCCGCCGCCCACCGGCCGCGGCGGCAACACCCGGGAGTTCCTGGGCTTGGGCCCCGCGCCCGATGCCGCCGCGGCCAGCCGTGGAGAGAAGTTGTACGCCCCCAATTGCGCATTCTGTCACGGTGAGAAAGCCAGGGGCGCAGCCGGACCCAACCTGGTCCGCTCCGCATTGGTGCTGCACGATGAGAATGGCGAGTTGATCGGACCCGCCGTCGCCGCTGGCTTTCCGGACAAAGGCATGCCTGCGTTTCCCAACTTCGCGCAAAGCCAGCTCCGGGATATTGCGCAGTACCTGCACTTACAAGTGGAGCTGGTGGCCAATCGGGGAACATACAAGCGGCTCAATGTAGTCACCGGCGACGCCAAAGCCGGGGAAGCTTACTTCAATGGACCCGGCGGCTGCAACGCCTGCCACTCAGCCGCCGGCGATCTCGCTCACATCGGAAGCAGATATCAACCGGAGCAATTGCAAACCAGATTCATCTGGCCCGCCGGCGGCAGAGGAGCAGCCCGGCAGAAGGTAACAGTCACGCTGCCCTCCGGCGAGTCTATTATAGGAACCTTGAAGGCGCAGGATGATATCAACGTGTCGATGTACGATGCGGCCGGCAACTATCGCTCGTGGCCGCGGGAAGGGCTGAAGATAGAAATCGAAGATCGTCTCGCGGGTCATCGGCAGTTACTCGAGAAGTACACCGATGCGGATATGCACAATCTCACAGCCTATCTGACGAGGCTCAAATGACCTTCCTGTACTACTATTCATTTGTTTCTTCGCGCGCCGCGACGATTCTGCACTGCCGCAAGCTGGTCGCTGAAGCGATGTGGGGCAGGTTGGCAACCTGCGGCCGATTGGTAATCGGCCTCTTTGAAGCGGCTGATATCTTCTTTTCAGCAAGGCGCATCAGCCAAGCCGTCTTACGGGTTCCCTGTAGGAATTCGAAAATATCCGGCGGTGCGCCGATTGCCAATCGGCC
>Ga0302326_10027393_pt1 | contig 11489 bp, 11 predicted proteins | sample Palsa_T0_3_FD_202264 | JGI IMG/M metagenome (GOLD analysis project Ga0302326, IMG submission 202264) | Peat permafrost microbial communities from Stordalen Mire near Abisko, Sweden - Palsa_T0_3 | ecosystem: Environmental > Terrestrial > Soil > Palsa > Peat permafrost | place: Sweden: Abisko...
ACATCGTTAACCACCAAGGGCACGAAGGTACACGAAGGAAATATCTCAAGCCAAAAGCCTTCGTGATTCTTCGCGCCTTGGTGGTTCAGGATTTCGTCGGCTCCGTCGTGAAACTGCACCACTACCGAACTCTGGAGGTTTTGTGCGCAGACGGTCAGTTCAGCTCGCGGTGCTGGTCCTATGTATCGCGGCGGCGTTTTTCTTCACGATCCCGCGGCTGGTGGACGAAGAGCAGAATAAAGTTGTGAAGAAGCCACCGTACGCGGCATCCGAGCGGGCGCTGAATCTGCATAAGGAGCTCACGATCGCCGACCTTCACGCCGATTCGCTTTTATGGGGACGCGATCTGCTGGAACGCAGTACCTCCGGGCAGGTGGACATTCCGCGCCTGGCTGACGGCAACGTTACATTGCAGGTGTTCTCGCTACCCACCAAGAGCCCGCACGGATTGAACATTGAAAGCAATGACGACAAGAGCGACGACATTTTCTGGCTGGCGGTTGCGGAGCGCTGGCCACCGGCAACGTGGAGCAGTTTGACCGAGCGCGCGCTGTATCAGGCGCGGCGTCTGCATCAATTTGCGAAGGGTTCGCGAGGCGGCTTTGTGGTGATTGAGAGTTCCGCCGATCTCGCCAGCTATCTGCAACGCCGGGAGAGCAATCAGCGGCTGACGGCCGGACTGCTTTCGATTGAAGGGGCGCACGCGCTCGACGGGAAGTTGGAGAATCTCGATGTACTGTACCGCGCCGGGTACCGGATGATGTCGCCCAGCCATTTTTTCGATAACGATATTGGAGGATCGTCCGCGGGACTTCATAAGACCGGACTCACTGAAAAAGGCCGGGAATGGGTGCGACAAATGGAGGCGCGGCACATGATTGTGGACCTGGCGCATGCGTCGGTGAAGACGATTGAAGACGTGCTGGCGATGGCTAACCGTCCGGTGGTGGTTTCGCACACCGGCGTAAAAGGCACATGCGACAACAACCGGAATCTCAGCGACGATCAGATTCGAGCGGTGGCGGCCAAGGGCGGATTGATCGGCATCGGGTATTGGGATACCGCGACCTGCGGCAAGGATGCGGCGGCAATTGTGAAAGCGATGCGCTATGTTTCCGACCGGGTGGGAGTGGAGCATGTGGCGCTGGGATCGGACTTTGACGGAGCGGTGACCACTCCCTTTGACACCACCGGAGTGGTGGAAATCACGGATGCAATGCTGCAGGCGGGGTATTCCGAACAGGAGATCCGGTTGATTATGGGCGGCAACGTGGTCAGGTTTCTAGCGGCGAATCTTCCGGAGAAGTAGCGGCGAGTTTGTGACAGGCACGGCGTGGTTACTGGCGTCGGCGAAGGTCAAAGGCCTGAGCTATCGGCGACCGCTACGGGGGTAGGGGTCCTTCGACTCCGCAGAGCGATTCGCTTTGCGAATCGTTCTGCTTCGCTCAGGATGACAAGCTTATTCAAATTTGCGAATCGTTCTGCTTCGCTCAGGATGACAAGCTTATTCAAAATAGTGTAGTTAGCACAGCGGTTCACCGGCGCGCCACCCAAAATCAATTCAAGGAGCGCGACTCCTACGAGGCACGCTTAATTGCCCACGAAGCGCAGATACAGGTCGCGGTCGTGGCGGCAGGTTTCGGCCATTTCTTTCACCTTCTGCCATGCTTCTTTCTGGCTGTCGTCGCGCACGCGATCTTTGGCGCGATCCCATTCCCGGAGAAAAGGTTCCATCTGCAGGTGATTGAACACGGTCTTGCCGAACGGATCAATGCCGCTGAGCAGCAGGAAATCGGCATGGCTGACGGCAGGCACCACGCCATGCAGCATGACCCATTCGCTGCGTTCGCCGAGATCGTCTTCCAGTTTCACGACCAGGGACATCGTTAGCCTCGCTGAGTGACGCAATGGTACTGGCCGCAATGTAACAGCCCCGGAGGGGCGTTGTCCAAGGAGACTCGGGTATCGAAAGTAACTGCGGATCGATGACTGGGGCTGGAGGACGAGCGTGATTTCACGGGCCTGCATCGTCTCCGTCGGCAGGCTAGGGCGGGCGGTAGCGGTGCAGAATCCTCAACCACCAAGGGCACGAAGGATCACGAAGGCTTTTGGCTTCAGATAGTTCCTTTGTGTACCTGGTGGTCTTGGTGGTCAACGACTTCGCAAATTGCGCCACTACCCGGGATTCCGCGGCCGTCTCTTCTTAATCCCGGTCCGCAATCCCGGTCTCCGCAAGAGCTTACGCTTCGCCTATGCGGCCGCCGTGCAGGAAGTGGTATTGGAGAATCTTGGCAGCCAGGGCAGGAGGCACGCCGCGACGTCGTCCTTCTCCTTCTCCCTGGGCTTCGATGGAGCGGACGATTTCTCCGCGACAAATGACCTCGGTGGCGGCGAGGCCGGCAATCTCTGGCGGCAACACCAGGCTGATCTCCAGTTGTGAGTTGGGATGGAGGAATTCCTGCGCTTGAAAGAGTAATCCGGAACGACTGATGTTCTCGGTGGTGCCGGCACGCCAGCTTTTCTCTCCGAGCAGACGATAGTGCAACGGCAGATGGAGATTGAAACGGCGAGCTCGAAACGGCGGAACCTTCTTTTCCGGAAGGCTGGAACCGGCGCGGGACGGCATTGTAAGCGCCAGCGGGATGGGCTCGGAATCCAACACCTCCTGCACGCGGTCTTTCAGCGCGGGAAGGCTGAACGGCTTTTGCAGCAAGTTGATCCCGGCGTCGAGCATGCCGTCATGGCCGACCGCATTCTCGGTGTAACCCGACATGTAGAGGACGCGGATCCCGGGAAGCAGCCTAGTGATTTTGGCGGCCAATTCGCGGCCGTTGATTCCGGGCATGATGACATCGGTGAGCAGCAGGTCGATGGTGCCTTTGTGTCCGTCCACGATTTGCAGAGCGGCGGCGCCATCCTCGGCCTCGAGGATTTTATAGCCCTGAGTTTCCAGGTATTGGCGGGCGAGACCGCGGAGATTGGTTTCATCTTCGACAAGGAGAATGGTTTCCTGCCCACGCTCGGCGCGGGGAAGGCCGAGAGAGTCCTGCGTGGCGGCGGCGTCTTCGCGGCCATCGACGCGCGGGAAATAGGCGCGGAAGGCGGTGCCCCGTTGCGGCTGGCTGTCGACAAAGATAAAGCCGCCGCTCTGTTTCACGATGCCGTACACGGTAGAGAGGCCGAGGCCGGTACCCTTGGCGCCTTTGGTGGTGAAGAATGGTTCGAAGATGCGGGACTGCGTATCGTTGTCCATGCCTACGCCGGTGTCGCTGATGGCGAGCATGATGTAGTCGCCTGCGGTCAGCGGAGTGTGGGTACGCGCGAAGTTTTCGTCGAGTGTGACATTGGTGGTCTCGATGGTCAGCTTGCCGCCCTCGGGCATTGCGTCGCGAGCATTCACTGCCAGGTTCATGATGACCTGGTCGATCTGCCCGGGATCGGCGCGGACGGCACCGAGCGCGGGGCCTGGAACCATGACCAGATCGATATCCTCACCGATCATGCGGGTGAGCATTTTCAGGTTCTCGGCCACCACCTCGTTCAGGTCGAGCATCTTGGGGGCCAGCATCTGTTTGCGGCTGAAGGCCAGCAATTGCCGGGTCAGCGAAGTAGCGCGCTGCGTGGCGTTGGAGATTTCCTGCGCCGGGCCGCGGAGGCGGGGATCGGGACCGAGACGCTCGAGCAGAAATTCGGAGTAGCCGGAGATCACCATCAGCAGGTTGTTGAAGTCATGCGCGATGCCACCGGCGAGACGACCGATTGCTTCCATTTTTTGCGCCTGGCGGAGTTGCAGCTCCAGCATGCGGGTTTCGGTGACGTCTTCCATGAAAATCTCGAAGCTGCCTCCGGATTTGCCATTCGGAATTGAGCGTCCGGAAATGCGCGCAACGATGGCCGTGCCGTCCTTGCGCACGCATTCCGTGGTCAGGTTGTTGAATTCCTTCCGGGCGTGAAAGTAGTCGGCGGTTTGGAACCATTGCTGGGCGTCGGCGTAGAGGCTTCCCAGATGTCTGCCGGTCAGTTCGGAGGCGCGGTCATAGCCAAACATAGCGACCATCGCGGGATTGGCATCCTGCAGGATGCCGAGGGCGTCGCAGCGGCAGATGCCGTAAGGCGCGTTCATCACCAGCGAACGAAAGCTGATTTCCGACCGGCGCAGGCTCTCCTGAGTGGCACGGAGCGCCGCGTTGAACCAGCAGATCAGCAAGGCGACGGCGAAGAACAAGGCGAGGTGCGCAATCGCCCGGCGATATTCGCCCGGAGTTTGTCCTCCGCTGAGGGAATAGTAGGCGCTGACGGTGAGAGCAAAAGAAGTGGCGGCGAGTCCGGGCTTCCAGCCGCCGTACCAGGCACTGACCATGACTGCGACCGCGAAGACGACCAGGCGGCTCTCGGCGACATCGGAGAAGAATAAGGTTGGGATCAGCGCGAGGACGGTGCTGAGGAGAGCGACTCCGTAGCGCAAAATGGGAGCGCGCGCCGGAGTAACCGCCAAAGTGCGGATGAGGGGGAGTTTCATTCGCATGGCCTTATGCTATGCGCCGACCGCACGCAGAGCGAGTTACGGTAGTCCGCCGCAATTCCTGGCGGCACAGTGGCCAGAGGTACACCTACCAGGGTCAAGTAGCCAGGTGGAAAACTTCCGGGCAGAACCTGGGGCAAGAGTTCGAGAAAGAAGCAAAAGCCGTGTCCACAGCCTAATCTCATAGGACGCTTTCCGCACAACTCTCTCGTGAAAAAAGGCGAAAGGGAACATAGTCTTGCAACAGGGCTTGCCATAAGGACCGGCGAACGACGAAACTAGCGGACACTACCGGCTGGAGCCGGCAGGGAATATCGGAATGAATATCGGCCTTTTCGGCGGCAGCTTCGACCCCATCCATCGCGGACACCTGGCATTGGCCGAGGCGGCCGCTGAGCGCTACTCTCTGCGGCAGGTTTTGTTTGTGCCGGCGAATGTGCCTCCGCACAAACAGAAGCAGCCGCTCACCGCATTCATCCATCGCTATGCCATGGTGGCGCTCGCGACCGAGGACGAACGTCGATTCGTGCCGTCGCTGCTGGAAGCGCCGGGGTTGGCGGCTGCGGAGCTGCGCTCGGCTGGACGGCCGGGAGCGGCCGTCCCTACGCATGATCGGGTGAATTATTCGATTGATACGGTGCGACGCCTGAAAAAAACGCTCAAGAAGTCGGACCGGCTTTTTTTCCTGATTGGAATTGACGCGTTTCGAGACGTCGCCAAGTGGCGCGAGGCGAGCGCGCTTCTGGGGGAGTGTGATTTCATCGTGGCCAGCCGCCCTGGATACTCGCTGCGGGATGTGGCTGAGGCGCTGCCGGAAGACTTGCGGCCTCCGGCGGCGGTGAGCCGTCCTTTTAAAAATCAACCTGCGAAGGGGGATCTGGTGTTGCCTGGTGTCATGCTGCATCTGCTGGAAGGCGTTCACCAGAGCGTCTCCGCCACAACCATTCGGGCGGCGGCGGCACAGGGCAAACCGCTGGCGCGATGGCTGGATCCGCGAGTGGCGGAATATGTCCGCAAACAGGGGCTGTATCGCGGGGAGCGATTGCAGAAATCCGGAGATGAGGCACAGGCGGGAAAACGCGGCTAGCCGCTTATCTTTATTTATCGCGGGGCGGGATCTATCGCGGGGCGGGATCTATCGCGAGGCGGGTTACAATCAATGAGCCCGTATGAAGAAAAAGAACGACCTCCAACACCAGGTTATTGAAGCCATCCTCGCCTGCCAGGACAAACAAGCTGAAGATGTCACCGTTCTCGAACTGGAAAAAGATTCGGGAGCATTCACCGACTACTTTGTGATGTGCAGCGGGACCAATCCGCGGCAGATTCAGGCGATTGCCGACGCGGTGGACGAGCGGCTGGAAGCGCTGGGCATGCGCGTGACTCACTCCGAGGGCTACAAACAGGCGGAGTGGGTGCTGCTCGATTATGTGGATTTCGTCGTCCACGTTTTCTCCGAGAAGGCGCGCCAGTTCTACGATCTGGAGCGCCTGTGGAAGTCGGCCAAGCGACTGGAACCGGCGGAGCTGATGGCAAAACCCAAGCCGAAGCGGGTGACGGCGATCAAAGCCGCAACCGGCAAAACTGCTCTCCCTGCGGCGAAGAAAGCGCGTGCGAAGAAGGCCTGAGGTGTTCGCTTCGAATCCAGCGCGGTCGAGTTCCTGTGAAGTGTTCCTGTGAAAATCAAAGTGGCATGGATCGGAAAGACGAAAGAGCCGGCGATTCAGGCTCTGACCGACGAGTATTTGAAGCGAATCTCGCGCTATGCCGAGGTTGCGGGTCTGGCGTTGAAAGACGAAGCCGCGATTTTGTCGCTGGCGAACGGCGGCCGGCAGCAGAAGCGGCCTTCTAATAACCAGCGGCACAAGCTGGTTCTACTCGATTCGCGGGGGAAGCAGCTTTCGTCCGAAGAGCTGGCCGCGCTTCTGGAACGTGAGCAGGTGAACGCGACCCCGCTGCTGTTCGCGATTGGCGGCAGCGACGGCTTCAGTGAAGAAGCACGGCGTTGCGCCAGTTTTACGCTCTCCCTGGGAAAGATGACACTGCCGCACGAACTGGCTCGCGTGGTTCTGGTGGAGCAGCTTTACCGCGCTTTCACCATTCTTAAGAATCATCCTTATCATTTGGGGCATTAACTTTATAGGAGGATTATTCACTTGACACAAATGGTACGATAGAAATGCCGTGACAGGGTATAAATGTTTGTGTGAGATTTAAAGGGCTTACGAGCGTAACCTGTTGATCAAGACTTTCGTTTTATATTCTCTCTTGCAACTTTTATAGGGCGTAGGCATCATATATTCCGTAGGGCGGAATATCGCTTTACATGCTCGCTCAGTTGGAGACAAGTAGGACAAACGTGTAGCACCGCTGAGTCTGCGCACTCGGCCTCCCCGCAGCCCTTGGGTACAATGAAGGGCAAAAGAGATCGCTTCGGCGATCTCTTGCCATTTTATTTGACGGGCAATGCGTGATATACGATCTCGGATTCGTTTGGGCCTCTGTCGATTGGATACCACGTAACGGGAACAAGCAATTCCGGCCCAACCCTCCGACAAACCAAAACCGTCATCTTCCCTCCGAACTTATCGAAATGCTTGTAGTAAAGCTCGTTGCCAGGTCGCGGCAATAGAGAGGACTTAACGGTTATAACCGTGGGAAACATTACTGTCGGAGGAATCCACGTTAAGGTCTCCGCCCGCGTTGCTTGATAGCCGCCGTAGTGGCTATTGTCCTTTTCTCCGCTTTTTATTTTCGCTACCTCTCGCTGCGGCTGGCGAACGGCAGTTTTCCCATCTGGCTCCTTGAGTTCAATCATGTGCGGGAAGCGATCTAGCGCTGTGAACAGAACGCGGTGCCCCCGTGGGTCTCGTATATCGCGGGCTCCTAATTCTTCGTATATGGCCAAAAGATCGCGAAGCGCTGTAGCCGTGCACTTAGCTGGCGGCGTGACGGCGAACGTGCGTGTTTTAACGGCAGGCCCGTACGGGTTCCAGTCTTGCGGGCGCTTTCGACGAAATTCATTCATAACGCCACCTAAAAATGATAAAATGGCGGCGGGCGCGGGGAACGATCCCGCAATGCGTCCGAAGACGCGGCAGAATATAAGTCTGCTGCCTTAACCAATTCGGCACAGCCCGCCACCGAAAGCTAGCCAGCGTCGCAAGCCGCTGAACTAGCCCAGCACAACTAAATAGCTCACCACGGTCCCTGTATCGCGCTCCGGCCAAGGAATAAGCGATACGGGGCCTTCGTGTTAATGCCTGCTGTACGGTGGGCTTTAATCGTTACAGATTCAGGCTAAGTATCTCTCTTCATAAAAATTCAGTCCTTCCTCGTGAGCTTCCAATTCTTCGTATTGCCCTGACGCTCAACCTTCCCGAGATCGGAAAGCACTTGAATATCCTCTTTGATCAAATCTTTATTGACTGGAGCCGCCACCCACGAGCAGCGCTTCAATTGCTGGAGTATTTGCACGATTTGCAGACCCGTGGGGTGAAACCCAAGCACGTGTAAGAGTGCCTCGCGGCGCTGCGCAGCCAGTTCCGACTTCCCAAAAGAATTCAGTGCGCCCCAGAAGAACCCCTTGTGAATTAGGCCAGCAGCATCCTTCTTTACCAGTTGCCATCCATCATCGCTCCTCGTGATAAGGCCCTTCCGCTCAAGGCGCGGGCCTGCGTTGTATACCGTTCCCGCAGGAACATCAACGATAGATGTCACGCGATCAATCAACTCCTTCGGGCGAACCGCCATTTTAGATTCCCTGAGAACCGCCAATACGAGGCTGGCTGGCGAAGCTGCATTCGCCATAATCCATATCCAATCGGGAGTCGCATCGACTGGCATTGGTGGCCTCACCGGTGCCGTAATGTTAGGCGGTGCACTGGTCTTGTCCTCCGTACCATTCATCCCGAGCACGCGACGTAAAGGCTCAGGAAGCGCCATGTGTGCCCGCTCGAATAGCGCTTGGCACTTCTTGGCCTGAGCATACAACTCGACTAGGCCTTGAGTGGCCTCCATCTCGGCACTGAAAAGGTCATTACTCATTACTCCTCTATATGAATTCATTTCTTGCCCCCCTGTCAAGGGGGAGTGCGTGAATTCTCGTGGGGGATGAGAGTGAGTTGAGCAGTATGCTATAAGGAATTTGTGAAAACCGACAAGGGACAATTCGACGAGGTTCTCCGCCGGATGTTAGACAAGCCTCCGCAGAAAACCGCAGATATAAGCAAGCCTAAAAAGGAACCGAAGGCTCAGGGTCAGAAGTCAGGTCGGTAAAGCGCAGCGGCTTGAATCCGCACAGACGGCGCACAGTCTCTATGAACACGTCGCCATCGTTGCGGCGATTGAACCTGTATTCAAACTCCGTCAGATACCGTTGCAGATGCTTCGCTGAGAGTTTGTGGTACTGCCCTATCACTCCACGCTTGAACAGCGAAAACACTGACTCAATCGCATTCGTCGTTACGTCGCCGCGAACGTATTCGTGGATTATGTGATTCACCGTTTCGTGCCGATCTACCATCTCTCCTAGTGCGGCGGGATAAGCGCGGTGCTGATCCGTCATCACGCGCTCTACATCTTCGCTGACGTGCTTCTGGATAAACTCGCGGAAGTTTCCGACCGTTGCGCCTGTCACATGCTCTAAACGAAGCTCTCCGCCGCGCTGGATAGCGCCCATGACTACCTGCTTTTGCTTGCGTGCATAGGCTTGACCTTTGCCAGTGATTTTCCCGCCGACGTAGGTTTCGTCGATTTCAACGATTCCGCCGAGCTTAGGTATATCGCCATTGCCCATTGCTTCGCGGATGCGGTGATTCAGATACCACGCTGTCTTGTATCCGCCGATACCTAGATCGCGCTGCAACTGTTTCGCACTGATTCCTTTTTTCGCATTCAGCATGAGGCCGATCGCATGGAACCACGTTATCAGCGGCAAATGCGAATCAGCGAATAGCGTGCCCGAAGTCGGAGAGAACTGCTGGCGACAATCGGCATTCAGGCAGATGTAGAACCATCCGCGGCGATTAGTTTTCTTTTCGTCGCGTGTCTTAGAGCGAGTCTTTCGGGTCGGAACTGCGGGACGCTCGTACTTCGTGATGTTCTTATCGCCACACGTGGGGCAGCGCACAATGCCGTCCGGCCATCGCATACCCTTGATGTATTCGAGGCATTGTTCGTCAGTCGAAAACTTTATGAAGATTTCCGCGAGACTGACAGGCTTGGGATGAATTCGCTTCGGCATGGATAAACTCTAGCAGTGATCCACTTTTGTGTCAAGTGAATAATCCTCCTTTATAGTAACGGGGCAGGGCCGGTCAGGCGCTGCCCTTCAGCGCTCGATTCCCGCCCCCGATGCACCTCTGTCACTTTCCAAGGGAGTAAAGCTGGCTTACTGTATTTTTACAGGCGAGAAACTCCTGAATTTGTAGTGAGGCCTTCCCCCAAATGAAAAACCCGTACGACGTACTACGAATGAAGGAGCAGGAAATGCTGCGGGTTCGCAGAGAGACAGATGCTCTGCGAATTGCGGCGCGCCTTTTGGAGGCCGAGGATTCGCGCGCAGCGAAGGGCGAAAGCCGACCCAAGCTGCAACGTGTCCTCGAAATGCCCTAGGATCTACTCCCCGTTTGACTCGAGGCGGACGGCTAATAGCCGTCCGCTTTTTGCTGCTGTCAGCTGTCAGTTTTTCATTAGTTAAGATTGCCGTGGCCCCTTCGTTCTGGTTCGAAAAGACTTAAGTCAAAATCTTAGGTCAAAATTCAAGGTCAAAGGTAGCGGACAGGAGTGTCCGCTCCACACGAACCTATGAAGTGGCACCTTGATTCCTGTCTTCGGACAATCCGCGTACAATCGGAGATTCGGACTTATGTCGGATCTCCCCAAATCGGATCTGAGGCGTGGTCTCATCATCGTGAATACCGGGCCGGGCAAGGGGAAGACTACCGCCGCCATGGGAACGGCCTTGCGGGCGGTGGGGCAGGGGATGCGGGTCCTGATGCTGCAATTTCTGAAGGGCTCGTGGCACTATGGGGAGCTCGATGCAGTCCAGGCTTTTGGCGATAAGTTCATCATGAAGCAGATGGGGCGCGGCTTTGTGAAAGTCGGCGCCGAGAAGCCGGACCCGGAAGATGTGCGGATGGTGGAAGAAGCCTGGGCCGAGGCCGAGAAGGCGATCCAGTCCGGCGAATGGGACCTGGTGGTGCTGGACGAAATCAATTACGCCATCAGCTACGGTATGCTGGACCCGGCGAAAGTGGTGCAGTCTCTGAAGCGGAAGCCGGAGATGGTGCACGTTATATTGACTGGAAGGAACGCACATCCGACAATCGTCGAACTCGCCGATACCGTGACTGAAATGCGCCAGGTAAAGCATGCCTATGAGAAGGGCGTGATGGCGCAGCGAGGAATCGAATACTAGCTGTCAGCTGTCAGCTCTCAGCCGTCAGCCTTCAGTAAGAGCGCGGCTGGATGTTTTACTGATAGCTGACAGCTGAGAGCTGCTTCTTATGACCTGGTTCAAGCGACAATCTGGCGAGTTGGACACTTCGGGCGAGAAGAAGGTACGCACCGAGGGGCTGTGGGTGAAGTGTGACAGCTGCCGGCAGGTTATCTGGAAAAAGGATCTGGAAGACAATCTCAATGTTTGCCCGAAGTGCGACAAGCACTTCCGGATTGACGCGCGGACGCGGCTGGCGCAGCTTCTGGATGACAATCAATACGAAGTTTTCGATAGCAATCTCGTCTCTACCGACCCGCTGAAGTTTGTGGACCTGAAAGCGTATTCCTCGCGGTTGAAGCAAGCGAAAGCCGACACCGGCCTGAAGGATGCCGTGATCAATGCTCGCGGCAAACTGAACGGCCGTCCCGTGATCGTGAGCTCGATGGAGTATTCGTTTATCGGCGGGAGCATGGGCGCGGTGGTTGGCGAGGTGATTACGCGAGCGATCGAGAAGGCGATTGAAAC
>Ga0302326_10027395_pt1 | contig 11488 bp, 11 predicted proteins | sample Palsa_T0_3_FD_202264 | JGI IMG/M metagenome (GOLD analysis project Ga0302326, IMG submission 202264) | Peat permafrost microbial communities from Stordalen Mire near Abisko, Sweden - Palsa_T0_3 | ecosystem: Environmental > Terrestrial > Soil > Palsa > Peat permafrost | place: Sweden: Abisko...
CGAACCACCCGCGCGAGGCCGCAGATCTGCTCGGAGGTGACCGGATTGCGCTTGTGCGGCATGGCGGAGCTGCCCTTCTGCCCACGGGCGAAGTATTCCTCGGCCTCCCGCACCTCGGTTCGCTGTAGATGCCGCACTTCCAGGGCGATCTTCTCGCACAACGCGGTTATGAGCGCCAATGTCGCGATCAGGAACGCGTGACGGTCCCGCTGGATCACCTGGGACGTCACCGGCGCGGGCTTTAGCCCGAGGCGTTCGCAAATGCGCTCCTCGGCCTCCGGACCGATATGCGCGAAGGTTCCCACGGCGCCGGAGATCTTGCCCACGCGCAGGTCTTCGGCGGCCGCCCGCAGCCGTTCCAGGTTGCGCCCCGCTTCACCGTACCAGATTGCAAATTTAAGCCCGAAGGTGATCGGCTCGGCATGCACGCCATGGGTGCGGCCGATCTGCACGGTATCTTTGAACTCGAAGGCCCGCCGCCGCAGCACCGCGCGCAGACGCTCCAGCCCGGCCAGCAGAATCTCGCACGCCTGCCGGATCTGCAGCGCCTGCGCCGTATCCACGACGTCGTTCGAAGTGAGCCCGTAATGCAGCCACCGCGACGGCTCGGCCGCCCCCGCGGCTTGCATGCTCTCGGCCACCGCCGTCGTAAACGCAATCACATCGTGCCGGACTTCCTTCTCGATCTCCAGAATCCGAGCCGGGTCGAAGGCGGCATGGACACGCAAGGCCCGCGCCGCTTCGGGAGGCACCACACCCATTTCAGCCAGCGCCTCGGAAGCCGCCAGTTCCACCTCGAGCCATTGACGGAATTTGTTTTCGTCGCTCCAGATGCGGCCCATTTCCGGCCGCGTATAACGCGCGATCAAAACCGATAAACCTCCGTGGGCCGCGATTGGCTCGCAATTTCAAGGGGCGTCGCCAGCCGCCGCCGCTCCAGCGCCTGGCTAGCCACCAGCCGCACAATCTCCGGATGATTGTTGTGCTCGCTCAAATGGCCCAGCACCAGCCGCGCCGCAAAGCCGTCGAAATCGCCCAGCAGAAAATCGCTCACGCCGTCGTTCGAAAGATGCCCCACGCGGCTCATGACGCGCTGCTTTACCGACCAAGGATAGGGACCGACTTTCAGCATTTCCAGATCGTGATTGGCTTCGAGCAGCAGCAAGTCGCAGCGCCGCAAATGGAATTTCACAGACTCGGTAATGTATCCCAGATCGGTCGCCACGGCGATCTTGATGCCTTCCGCATGAAAGCAAAACCCTACCGGATCGATGGCGTCGTGCGGAATGCCGAAGCTGCCCACTTCGATATCGCCAACCACGAAGCGCGCGCCCGCCTGAAAACATTCCACATGCGGCATGTTCTCGCCCCAATCGATCGCCGGCGCGGTGAGCTTGCTGATATAGACCGGGATTTTCAGGCGGCGCGCCAGGCGGGCGAGCCCCGCCACGTGGTCGGAATGCTCGTGAGTCACCAGCACGGCGTGGAGCGTATCGACTGCCTCGCCCAGCGATCCCAGGCGGCGCGTCAAGCCCGCAAAACTCAAGCCTGCGTCCACCAGAATGCGGGTACGTTCCGTAGCCAGCAGCGCGCAATTGCCCGAGCTGCCGCTGGCCAGCACACAGAATTTGACGATAAGCCGCCCCCCTGAAGTTATCAGCATAGCTCAAGCCGAGGGCGCCCGGCATTGGGCGTAACAAGTGTTGCTGGTTGTCGCCAGATTGTTTGCCGCGGCACTCTCTTTGCGTATAGGTGGAAGAAGGATTTCGTTACGCCCCCAAAACAGAGGAGAACGCCGCTAAGCGATTTCGGGCAGAGTGTCATCCGCCGGCTGATTTTGGGAAAGGTTTCGTAGCGGGCGCCTTCGGCGTCCAACCCTTTGTCCGGCCTTTGACCATCACCAACGACGATTGGCTGGGTGGCCCCGGCAACGGGAATAACGGAACGTTGTGGTCAACCGGCGCGCCGTATCGGCTCCGGCCTGTTACTATATCGGAGGTGAACTGGAACGATGCAGCCGAAGACTTGCTCCAACAGATCGTGGCGCAAACTCCGCGCCCGGTGCGGGAGGCCGCCGAAGCGCAACTTCTGGAGACGGCCGAGCGCTTGGCGGAGCAGGACGGCAAGAACCGGGTAGGCGTGGAGACTGTTATCGCCGCCTGGGTCGCCAATACGCCCGAGACCATTCGCCCCGACCTGCCGCGGCAGATGGAACGGTTCGGGCTGGACCCGTCAGAGTATGAACACCTACTTTAGACGTGCTCTGGCCGGTTGCAGGTGGGCTCGTATTCGAACACCAGGCGATTCTGTCGAACCGGCCGGTTGGCCCGGTCGCAAACCTCGAAAACAAATCCCGTTGGCCGTCGCTTCATCAGGGACGTATCCAGCTGACGCAGATGACTGAGCAAAGTGCCTTGTATATTGTCGGACTCACCGATATAGATCCATTCGCGCGCATTTGAGATTCCATAGATCCCGGATGCGATTGGCGCGTTCGCGCGAATGGATACCGGTGTGAGAGACCGGGGGGTGGGTTGGTCAAAGGGCATTTTAAATTCTACTCAGCTGTCTTGGAAGCCCCGGCTGTCTTCTTAGACGCCGGGGTCTTTTCCGGGGCACCCTCGCTCACCATCAATCGCATGCGAGCAACCAGCGCCTTACCGAGGGCCATCTCTTTTGGGTTGGCTCTATGGCCGGGCATCCTCGGGTCGATGAACTCCCGGCGGAATATTTGATCCGCCGCCAGAGTGGTTAGCAGCTCCAGCTCTTCAATGGTGAGCTTCAGGGTGATGAGTGTCATGGGAAGCCGAAGGCGACCGTTTTAGTCGTCCGACTCCTCCACGATCCCGCAGATCAGGGCTTCGGTGGTGAGCATCAAGGAGGCGATCGAAGCGGCATTCTGCAAAGCCGTGCGAGTCACCTTGGTGGGATCGATGACGCCGGCCTTCACCAGGTCTTCGTACTGATCCGTGGAAGCGTTGAAGCCGAAGTTCGCATCGCGGCTGGCTTTGATTTTCTCCACAACCACGGCGCCTTCAGTACCGCAGTTGAGCACAATCTGGCGGACCGGCTCCTCGCAAGCGCGTCGAATGATGGTAACGCCGAACTGCTCGTCGCCCTCCAGTTTCAGCTTATCGAGCGCAATCGACGCGCGCAGTAGAGCCACGCCCCCACCCGGCACGATACCTTCCTCAACCGCCGCGCGAGTAGCATTCAGGGCGTCCTCGACGCGGGCCTTCTTCTCCTTCATCTCCGTCTCGGTCGCGGCTCCGACCTTGATGATCGCCACGCCGCCGGCCAGCTTCGCCAGCCGTTCCTGCAGTTTCTCGCGATCATAGTCCGAGGTCGTCTCGTCGAGCTGCGCCCGGAGCTGCTTGATGCGGCCCTCGATGTTCTTCGGCGTTCCGCCGCCATCGATGATGGTAGTGTTGTCCTTGTCCACCGTGATGCGTTTGGCGCGGCCCAAATCCTCCAGCTTAATGCCTTCCAGCTTAAGTCCGGTCTCTTCCATGATGGCCTTGCCGCCGGTCAGGATCGAGATATCTTCCAGCATCGCCTTGCGGCGGTCGCCGAAGCCCGGAGCCTTCACCGCGCAAGCACTCAGTGTGCCGCGGAGCTTGTTGACTACCAGCGTCGCCAGCGCTTCCCCTTCGACATCCTCGGAGATCACCAGCAGCGGCTTACCCGAGCGTGCAATCTGCTCGAGAATCGGCAGGATATCCTTCATGTTGCTGATCTTCTTGTCGTGAATGAGGATGTAGGGATCCTCGAACACGCACTCCATGCGCTCCTGGTCGGTCACAAAGTAGGGTGAGAGATAGCCGCGATCGAATTGCATACCATCCACGGTTTGCAACTCGGTAGTCATGGTCTTGGATTCCTCGACCGTGATCACGCCGTCCTTGCCGACTTTTTTCATAGCCTCGGCAATGATGTTGCCGATGGTGGAGTCGCTGTTGGCGGAGATGCTGCCGACCTGCGCGATCATGTCGCCGGAGACGGGCTTGGAGAGCTTCTTGACCTCCTCGACGGCCGCTTCGACAGCCTTATCGATGCCGCGCTTAATGGCCATCGGATTGGCTCCCGCCGTGACCGCTTTCACGCCCTCGCGGTAAATGGCCTGGGCCAGAATCGTGGCGGTGGTGGTGCCGTCACCGGCCACGTCGGACGTCTTGGAGGCCACTTCGCGCACCATCTGGGCGCCCATGTTTTCCAGCGGATCCTTTAAATCGATCTCTTTTGCCACCGTCACGCCGTCTTTAGTGATAGTCGGTCCCCCGAATTTCTTCTCCAGAACGACATTGCGCCCCTTGGGACCCAGAGTCACTTTCACCGCGTCGGCGAGTTGGTTGACTCCGCGCAGAATCGCCTGCCGGGAATGATCGCTATAAACAATCTGTTTTGCCATTTGATGTTTTCCTCGTTGATGCGAACTTTAGTTGAGAACTCCGAGTACGTCTTCCTCGCGCATGATGATGTACTCAGTTCCATCCAGCTTGGTCTCACTGCCGGAATACTTACCGAACAGAATGCGGTCGCCGACTTTGACGTCGAGAGCAACCATATTGCCGTCGTCGAGCCGTTTGCCTCGCCCGGCGGCGGTTACTTCACCCTGCTGCGGCTTTTCCTTGGCCGAATCGGGAATGACAATGCCGCTGCGGGTGGCTTCCGCTTCCTCGATTCGCTTCACCACGATGCGATCGTATAAGGGTCGAATGTTCATGATGCTTCCAGCCTCCATTTTGAAAAGTCAATATAAAGCGGACATGGCGTCCCGCCAGTTACAGGCAGGAGAACACCAGGCCCTTCTGAAGATGCCGCCTATGGGCCGTTATACTTACATAAGGGACTTTCAGAAACGATTTTCTGGTCACCTGCGTAATCTCGAAGCTGTTGCACTTGGTAAGCTTCACGCTGGTGGCGAGTCGTTTCAACGCGGCGCCGAGTGTCTTTTGACGGTCAAACCCGAAGACGGTGCTCTTGATCTCCCCAGCCATGAAGAAAAAGGTCCACCCCTTGATTTCGGGGTCGAGCGACCGTGGGTTCCGGAGGGCCGCCCATCCACTCGAATAAGATTCGCTTTCGAGCAATACGGAGTCCGGCAGCTGCGTGCCTTCCTCGATCAGAATGCTGCCCGCTGCGAGTGCGTCGGTCATGAGTACGCCTTCCCGATCGGTTGGGTAGAAGCGCCCCAGCCCATTAACCAGTGTAAGTTAACTAACATTAACTGTCAAGACAAATATGGCATAATACAGGCGAGGTGCTTTACCGGGAATAGTTAAGCATTAAAAACGAAAGGAGCCCTCGTGGATGTTTCGCTGGTGATCAGACATCGTTTGAAGGAGCTGGGGCTCGAGCAGAAGGACTTGGCTGCCGCCGCGGAAGTCACCGAGTCCTACGTTTCACAGTTGCTGGCTCGCAAGAAGGCTCCGCCGGCGCCCGTGCGTACCGACATCTACGAGAAAATGGGCACATTCCTGAGGCTTCCCAAGGGTGAGCTCTCAAAGCTTGCCGAGCTTCAGCGTCAGGAAGATTTAAAGAAGAAGGCGGCGGAGCCTGCCAGGCCCCTGTTCAAAGAGTGCCGTGAGTTGACTCTCCGCAAATGCGACCCCAACAGTCAGAAAGAGATACGCAGGATTTTTGAGAAAGAGCCTTTCGGTGAGCTCGAGCGCCTCATCACGCAGAAGCTCCTGGATGTAGCCAAAAGAGTTGCCAAGGAGGAATTGGAGAGTGAAGACTGGCTTCGCCTGATGGCGCAGCTCTGCGATCGAAGCTATGAACAGATGCGAGTCGTAATTCTAGAGTTCCTGGACACGGACGTCTTCAACGTGTCTGTTGAAAATTGTGTCTCGTTCCTGGATCCGCTGATCGAATCCTGGGACATCGACCTCGAGACATTCGGCGTGGAAATCGTCCTGAACCGCAGACTGGCTCTCGGCCATCTCAAGAGATTTGAGTATGTTGAAAGAGAGCCCTACAGGCCCTTCGCGGTTGAGCCCGGCCTCGAGGAGTTCCTCAAGGATGCGTCCTTAAGCGGCGATGTCACCGAAGAAGAGATCGAATTTCTGAAGACGCTGACCTTCCGGGAAAGGCGGCCCGCTCCGATCTATTATTACCGCGAGCTGCAGAACCTGAGGGACCCGCTTCACTTCCGCGCGCCAGGGAGCAAATCGGAGTGAGCGGAGCCGTGCCGGACATGCGTCATTCATCCAAAGTCTGGAAGATCGCTTTTGTCGGCGACCACTTACCGCGCAAATGCGGCATCGCCACCTTTACCTCCGATCTGCTTGCGGCCGTGGCCGCCGTGTATCCCCAAAGCCAGTGTCTCTCCGTGGCCGTCAACGACATCAAAGGCGGCTACGAATACCCGGACGTAGTTCGTTTCGAGGTCGAGGAGCAGGACCTGCCGTCCTATCTGCGTGCGGCTGACTACCTCAACATCAGCAACGTGGATATTGTCTGCCTGCAGCATGAGTTCGGCATTTTCGGGGGGCCCGCCGGCGGTCACATCCTGGCGCTCCTGCGCGAATTGAGAATGCCGGTCGTCACCACGCTGCATACCGTGCTGCGCTCTCCGAAAGCGGACCAGCGCCGCGTGATGCAGGAGTTGATCTCACTCTCGACCCGCATCGTGATTATGGCTGAGCGGGGCCGGCAGATGCTGCAGGAGATTTACCACGCGCCGCCGGCCAAGATCGATCTCATTCCGCATGGCATTCCCGACGTAGGGTTCGTCGACCCGACCTATTTCAAGGATCAGTTCGGGGTGGAAGGCAGGGTGGTGCTGCTCACCTTTGGGCTGCTCTCACCGAATAAAGGCATCGAACATGTGCTCAACGCGCTGCCGCGGATCCTGGCGGAGTTCCCCGAGGTGGTTTACATCGTGTTGGGCGCCACCCATCCAAACGAGCTGCGCGACCATGGCGAGGCTTACCGGCTCAGCCTCGAAATCCTTGCCAGGAAGAACAAAGTTGAGAAGAACGTCATCTTCTACAACCAATTCGTAGACCTTGAAAATCTGAAGGAATTCATCGGCGCGGCGGATCTCTATATAACGCCTTACCTCAACGAGGAGCAGATCACGTCGGGGACCCTGTCCTACGCGTTTGGCGCCGGCAAAGCGGTGGTTTCGACGCCTTACTGGCACGCCGCGGAATTGTTGGCGGAGGATCGCGGAGTCTTGGTGCCGTTTGGCGATGCACCGGCCGTCGCACGCGAGGTGATAGGATTGCTGCGGGACGACACGCGCCGCCATGCCATCCGCAAGAACGCCTATAGGATAGGGCGCGAGATGATCTGGAGCAACGTGGCGCAACTGTATATGCGTTCCTTCGAATTGGCCCGCATCGAGGGCGCCGCGCTGTCGCGAAAATCTCTGACCGGAAAGATGCTCGGCCAAAAACCGCGCGAGCTGCCGGACTTCAAGCTGAACCATCTGGCGCGCATGGGCGATTCGACCGGCGTCTTCCAACACGCCATTTTTAGCGTGCCGAATTTTTCCGAAGGCTATTGCACTGACGATAACGCGCGCGCGTTCATCCTCGCGGCGCTGCTGAGTGAGTTGGGAGAGGAGGCGGAATGCGTACGGACGCTGGCCACTACCTGCGCGGCTTTTCTCCATCACGCCTTCGATTTCAAATCGAAGCGGTTCCACAACCTCATGAGCTTCGACCGCCGCTGGCTGGACGAGCAGGGATCGGAAGACTGTCAAGGAAGGGCGCTCTGGGCGCTGGGCGTGGGCGTCGGCCGTTCCCCCTATCCGAGCTTCCGGAGCATGGCTGGACAACTCTTCGCGCTGGCGCTGCCTGCCCTGACGGAGTTTACTTCGCCGCGCGCGTGGGCCTTCGGGCTCATCGGTATTCACGAATACCTGGGCCGGCTGCGCGGCGACAGCCTGGTCAACCAGACCCGTGAGACGCTCACCTCGAAGCTCATGGATCTTTTCGAAAGAAGCTCCCAGCCCGACTGGCGATGGTTTGAAGAGGAGCTGTCCTACGATAACGCGAAGCTCGCGCACGCTTTGATGGTGAGCGGACGGGCAACCGGCCAGCGGGAGGTGTTTGAACGAGGACTGGAGGCCCTGCGCTGGCTGACAGAAATGCAAACGTCCGAGCAGGGTCACTTTCGGCCCATCGGCAGCAATGGCTTCTATCGGCGCGGCGGCGAGCGCGCCAACTTCGATCAGCAGCCTATCGAGGCGCAGGCCACGGTCTCGGCCTGCCTGGAAGCCTACCGCGCCACATCGGACCTCTGGTGGTACGAGCAGGCGCAGCGTGCCTTCGACTGGTTCATCGGCTGGAACGATCTCGGGCTGGAACTTTACTCTCCGGAGACAGGCGGCTGTCGCGACGGGCTGCACGTAGATCGAGTCAACCGCAACCAGGGGACCGAATCCACTCTCGCCTTCCTGCTTTCGTTGTCCGAGATGCGCCTGGCGCAAAATATGCTGACCAGTTTCAAGGAACCCATCGCGACTGAAGAGTAATCCCCAATAGCTCGGCCTTTTCCTGAAACAACCCTATGTCAATTCATCTCAAACGCAAAGCCATCCTCCTCAAGCCCGACCAGTCACGCGTGCTTTTGCGGCCATTCAGTCCGGGCGATCCGCAACGGATGAGCCAGATCGTCTCGAGGATCATGGCGCTGCCGGAAGAACAGGTGGGGCCCCTCCTGGACGAAATCTCCGCGGAATTCTCGAAGCGGCATCAGGATATCCGCCGGCTTTTTCTCGAAAGATTCGAACAAGTGCGCGACTCCCTGCCGGCCGATCGAATGCTCTGCGAGCCACGACAACTGTTGATCGGCTCTTATTTCCTGGCCGAGTACTCACTCGAATCCGCGGCTCTCTTCAATCCCTCCATCGTCCCGCATCCCGATCAGACCGGCCTGCCACCCGGCGCCCTGCGTTTTATCCTCAGCCTGCGCGCTACCGGCGAGGGACATATTTCCTCCGTCACCTTTCGGACCGGGATTCTTCTTCACGATCATCGCATCGAGGTGCTGACTCCCACCGGCTATCTCACCGAGCCACGTCAAGTCCCCAACTCTCTGTATGAGAAGGCGCTGTTCACGCGCAAGCTGTTTGAGTTGGGATTGACTGACGAACTCACCGGCCGGGTGATGCACAGACTCGGAGAGTCGTTCACGCTGCAGGATCTCCGAGTCAGTCTGGCAGCCGAAGTGAAACTGGACCGCTGGCCGGACGTCACGCCGCAGAACCATCCAAGCACCGCACAGGGAATCTGGCTGCTGGCTCTGTCTAACTACGAGGTCCAGTTCGAGCCCGACCAGCGGCTGTCCGAACGTGTACTGTTTCCGGCCACCGCCGCGCAGCGCAACGGCATCGAAGACGCCCGCTTCGTCTGTTTCCAGAACGACGATGGCACTTATGTTTATTACGCCACCTTCACCGCCTACGATGGCAAGGTAGTTGTGCCGGAGCTGGTGGAGACTTCCGACTTCCTTCTGTTCCGGTTCACCACCTTGAACGGGCCGGCCGCCCAAAACAAAGGTATGGCCCTGTTCCCCCGGAAAATCAAAGGCCTCTATGCCATGCTCTCCCGCCAGGACAACGAGAACATTTCGCTCATGTATTCCGATAATGTCCACTTCTGGTACGAGAGCAAGGTGCTCCTGAAACCTGTTTTCCCATGGGAGCTGATCCAGTTGGGCAACTGCGGATCCCCCATTGAGACCGACGCGGGTTGGCTGGTTCTCAGCCACGGCGTCGGCCCCATGCGAAAGTACTGCATCGGTGCGTTCCTGCTCGATCGCGACGATCCCGGTAAAGTCATCGGACGCCTCCGCGAGCCTTTGCTCAAACCCAACCAGAGGGAGCGGGAAGGCTATGTGCCCAATGTGGTCTATACCTGCGGCGCTCTTCTACACAACAGTGAGCTGATCATTCCTTATGGTCTGGCCGACCACGCTACCGGCTTCGCGACTGTCCCGCTCAAAGAGGTACTGGCTGCCATGCGTCCGGAGGATTGAGCCGCATGCGTTATTGATATGTCGATTACCGGCAAGAGAGTGGCCGTCCTGTCACCGGTGGCATGGCGGACGCCGCCCCAGCAATATGGCGCCTGGGAGACAGTGGCGGGTAATATCGCTGAAGGACTGGTCGCCCGCGGCTGGGATGTCACCCTGTTCGCTACCGGAGACTCAGTGACTAAGGCGCATCTGCATGCAGTGATCGACAAGGGATATGAAGAGGATCGTTCCATCGATCCCAAAGTAGCCGAGTACCTTCACATTTCCGAAGCGTTCGAGCACGCCGCTAAGTTCGATCTCATCCACAGCCACTACGACTTCATGGCGTTGACTTACAGCCGCTTGGTTAAGACGCCGGTACTTACCACCATTCACGGATTCTCTTCGCCCAAAATCATGCCGGTCTACCGGAAGTATGGTGACGGTTACTTTGTCTCCATCAGCGACTCGGATCGCGCACCCGGTCTGAACTACCTGGCGACAGTCTACAACGGAATCGACCTGTCGCTCTACCCGCTGCGGGAATCCGGCGGCGGCGACCTGATCTTCCTCGGGCGCATTCATCCGGATAAGGGTGTCCATCTGGCCATCGAGGTCGCTCGCCTGAGCGGCCGGCGTTTGATCATCGCCGGAATCATCCAGGATGAAGTGTATTTTCGGGAAAAGATCGAGCCGTCAATCGACGGTCAAAAAGTCCGGTATATCGGGCCCGTGGGCGTAGTGGAGAAAAACGAATTGTTCGCGCGCGCCTGTGCTTTACTTCATCTGAACACCATCCCGGAGCGGTTCGGCCTGGTCCTGGCCGAAGCTAATGCCGCCGGCGTGCCCGTGATCGCCATGGACCTGGGCTCGTGCCGCGAGGTGATCGAAGACGGACGGACGGGGTTTCTGGTCAACAATGTCGAGGAGGCCGCGCGGGCCTTGGAGCGGCTCTCTGAAATCGATGGCGGGGCCTGCCGCCGGAGGGTCGCGCAACGCTTTTCGATAGAGACCATGGTGACGGCCTATGAACAGGTTTATTCCACTATTTTCGATCTGGAAGCGAAGCGACAGTCATGAAGGCGAACATTGTCAGACGATATGCCCATAACCCCATCCTTACCAAGGCTGAGATCCCCTACCCGGTGGAAACGGTTCACAATGCGGCCGTGGTAAAGCACGGGGATGAATACATAATGCTCTTCCGCTCTCATCTCCGCACGGGGCGATCCATCATTGGTTTGGCGCGCAGCCCTGACGGATTCCACTTCACCGCCGCTCCGGAGCCCTTTCTGACTCCGGCGCGGGACGGCCCTTTTGCCGCCTACGAAGAGTTCGGCGTGGAAGACCCGCGCGTGACACGCCTCGAAGGAGAGTACTTCATCACTTATAGCGCTTACTCACGAAATGGAGTGCGCATCGCCCTGGCCAGGACCAGTGACTTCCATCAGGTGGAGCGGGTCTCACTCATCACCGAAGCGGATTATCGGAATGTGGTGATCTTTCCGCAGAAGTTCGA
>Ga0302326_10027397_pt1 | contig 11487 bp, 5 predicted proteins | sample Palsa_T0_3_FD_202264 | JGI IMG/M metagenome (GOLD analysis project Ga0302326, IMG submission 202264) | Peat permafrost microbial communities from Stordalen Mire near Abisko, Sweden - Palsa_T0_3 | ecosystem: Environmental > Terrestrial > Soil > Palsa > Peat permafrost | place: Sweden: Abisko...
CCACCGGGAAGCGACGGAGCAACCAGTCGAAGAAGGTCTCGTGCCACAACGTGCTCGCGCCCTCTTGGCAGTGCTCGGCGCCGCCTGACGCGCGATCGTAGATCGCTTTCTCGACGGAACGTGCGCCGGTGAGGGCGTCGACGTACGCCGACGCTTGCGCGACGGGAACAAATGCATCTTCCGTCCCGGCGAGAACGAGTACATCGCAGGAAATCTGACCTGCGACGTCTGCCAAACGGTAGGCCGAAGTGACATCGAGAATTTCTTCGAGGGTTTGCACGCCGAAGGTCCAGCGCACGCTTTCGATGAGCCCGGAGACGCCCGAGCTCCCCGATGTCGCACGATCCCGCGCCAACGTGATGAAGTGCCGCGCGATATCGGGAAGGTCGTAGAGCACATCAAACGATACGACCCCGTCGATTCTCGGTTCGAAGGCAGCCGCGCGCGGTGCGAGGTACCCGCCCATGCTCATTCCGATGAGCACGATCGAAGCCGGCTTCGCGTGAGTACCGAGGTAGGCGTCGAACACCGCCGCATTCGGCTTCTCCCATTCCGGCGTAAAGAAGAGTCCATGCTCGCGCAGGGCCGCACCCTGCCCGGGACCCTCGTACGTAAGCACTCCGTAGCCGCGTCGATACGCCGCCGGCACGAGCGCGAAGTAAAGCTCTTCTAGGGTCGAATCTTCGCCGCCAACGAAGACGATGAGCGGCTTGGTTTCCCACCCGGCCGGACCCGGGTAGAAAATCGCGCGCAGCGCGCCTTTCTCGTAGGGCACGCTCGTCCGCTCGTGACCGATGCCGAGCGCCCGCAAGCCACGATCAAAGGCATCGATTTGCGAGGTCCAGGCCGATGGGCGCCGGATATCTTCCGGCTTTAAGAGGAACTCAGCCGTGCGCCAATAGTTATGTGCGCGTAGGTACGCGAGTCCCTTGCTGACAGGATCGCGCGTTGCCTCCGCGCGAGCGATGTTGCGCTTTGCCGTGGCGGCCCAGGCGTCATACCAGCCGCCGGCGTCGCCACCGTGAATCACGCCGATGGTCTCGAGTATCTCGGTTACGTCCGCGCCGCCGTTTGCAACCTCATTGAGTACACGCAGCGCCTGGAAGTGGTATTCCGGATCGGCGAAGAGGCGGCGATTTCCAAGGGAACCGTTCGAGCCGTTCATCACGACATCGCTTCCCAGCGTTCGTACGCGGCTTCGACGGCGTCTCGTGCCGCTTGGAGATCTCGCTCGAGCCGCTGGACGAGCGCGCGGTCTTCGTAAATCGCGGGGTCCGTGAACTCACGCTCGAGCCGCGCACGCTCTTCGTCGAGCCGGGCGACTTCACGCTCGCACGCGGCAAGCTCGCGTGCGCGCCGCTCGCGCGCGAGCCGCTCTTCGCGCTCGAGGATGGCGGGACTCGGCAGTTTGGCGGTGACGGCCGGTTCGGGTTGCTCCGAGCGATGCTCGCGTTGCAGCGCTTCGAAGCGCTCGTAGCCGTTCTCGATCGTGGTCGAGCGCCCGTCGCGCAGCCAGATGACGCGTTCGGCCAAACGCCGCAACAGATAGCGATCGTGCGAAACCACGATCATCGCACCGCCGTATGCGGCGAGCACGGTTTCGAGCGCCTCTCGGCTCGCGATGTCGAGATCGTTGGTCGGCTCGTCCAGAAACAGCAAGTCGGCCGAGCGCGCCATCAGCCGAGCCAACATGATGCGTCGCCGCTCCCCGCCCGAGAACGCCTCGACCGGCTTGTCGCCGGCGTCGCCGCCGAGGCCGAGACGCCCCAAGAGCGAGCGCGCTTCTTCGGGCACGATCGTCGCGCCGTCGAGCACCGCCTCGACCGCACTGCATCCCCGCGGCAACTCATCGGCCGCATCCTGCGAAAAGTAGGCGGTGGTCATCCCGGGCATCAGCTTGACGCTACCGGCGTCGGGAGCGCGGCGGCCCGCGAGCACCGACAGGAGCGTCGACTTGCCCGCGCCGTTCGGCCCGACGACGGCGATCCGATCGCCCCGCGCGACGGCGACGTCGAGGTGTTCGAACAGCGGTTGCGCGTACGCGACGCGCAGGCCGCGCGCGACCAGGGCCATTCCGCTCGTCGCGCGCCGCGCCGCTTCGAGCTTCACTGCGATCGTTCGCTGCGAGGTCTTCGGCGCTTCGACGCGCTCGAGTTTTGCGAGCTGCTTCTCGCGGCTGCGCACCTGCGCATAGTTGTGCGAACCGTGCGTGCGCAGCTCCGCGACCACGGCTTTGCGCCGCTTTTCCTCATCACGAAAACGATCGTATTCCCGCTCTGCGAGTTCCCGCCGCAACGCCTTCTCTTCAACGTACGCGCCGTAGGCGCGGCCTTGCGGCACCTCGTAGCGCTCGAGCGTACCGCCGTCCAGTTCCCAGATCTCGTTTGCGATGCGATCTAAGAAATAGCGATCGTGCGAGACGACCAACGTCGCGCGCGGGTCCTCGATCAGAAATTCCTCGAGCCAACGGACGGTCTCGAGATCGAGATGATTGGTCGGTTCGTCGAGAACCAAATAATCCGGCTCTTCGAGCAACAGGCGCGCGAGGGCGGCACGCGTGCGTTGCCCGCCGGAGAATGCGCTCGTCGGGCGATCGAGGTCGGCTTGCGAAAAACCGAACGCCGCCAGCATCGAACGTAGCCGGCGGTCGTGGCCGGCGCCGCCGTGGAGGTCGAACGTCTCCCGTGCCTCGCCGTAAGCGGCCAAGATGCGTTCTTCTTCGGCGGCGTCGCCCGCCTCAGCGGCGGCGCTGAGACGCGCTTCGAGGTCGCGCACGCGGGCCTCGAGTTCGTGGGCGAAGGCGAACGCGCGCGCCAGCAACGCACCCAACGTCTGCGTGGGCTCTTCGGCGGCAGCCTGGCTCAGGTAGCCGACGCGCGCGCCACGCCGCCGCACCACGCTGCCGGCGTCGGGTTCGTCGCAGCCCGCCAGAATCCGCACGAGCGATGACTTCCCCGCTCCGTTTGGACCGACGAGCCCGACTTTGCCGCCCTCGCGCAACACGCCGTCGAGCCCGGCGAAGATCGCACGCGAGCCGTAGTGACGCTCGAGGCCCGAGAACCGAATCCACTCCACGCTCAACGGTTTCGACCCCGACCGGTACGCTGCCCGCGCGCGAACGCGTCACGGTGTGACTCGGCTCGACAACTAAAACGACGTGCGTTCGAGTGGAAGGGTTGCCGCCGACAGCGCCTGTGCCGCAGCGCTGAAGTTCAGGAGTGCGCTTTGCGTCTGTGCAACGGCGGCGCCGGCGGGCGCCTTGAGAGCCTTGACCAGCGAGGCATTGAGTGCGGAAAGACTCGACAACACCGCGGCCGGGTCAGCGGCTCGCAGCGCCTCGTCGCGCTCCGAAACGGCGTGCAGGTGCGCGAGGATGCTGTCGCGGCCGGGGAACGTCGCGCCGTCGGTCGACGGGTCGTCGACGATCGGCGCCGCGTTAGACGGAACGAGCGGTTCGTAGCAGCGTGGGATCGGGATCGGCGACGGAGCGGACTGCGTGGCGTTGGACTCCGTTGCTCGACGAATCGTCTGGTACACGCTCAGCCACTGCGCGCCGTCGAGACGCGATTCGGCGAGCGCTCGCGCGCGCCACTGGGTGACGTCGGCGGACAGGATCGCAAGGAGTTTTAGAATCGTCGGGGTCGCCCCGAGCGCTACCTCGCGTGCGTCGTCCGCGCTTCGCGCGCCGGCCATTTGCGCCGCGACCGGCGTCAGCTTCGAAGCGAGATCCTCGATGAAGAGATCGCCCGGCGCATGCGCGTTTGCGGCGACGTTCAGCTGGAGGACGGCCCGTTGAAGTTCGGCCGTTGCGACTTCCGAATCGATGCGCGGTTTGGCGGCGACGAAAGACGCGAGAGCGACGTCGTACGCGGCGAGCGTTTCGATCAGATGCGCGCGCTGCGCGATCGACGACTCGCCGAGCGCCGGGTTCGCGAGCGGGGTCGGGCGGCTCCCAACGCTGTTGTCCGTCTTCAGGCAACGCTGACCGGCGCCGATCGGCTGCGTCGGGTCGAGAAGCGCGCCCGCAATATACGCATCAACCGCCGAGGCGTTGATCGTGCGATACGTTGCACCGAGCGATGCAGCGGCGAGGGTGACTGCTTCCGGTGGGGATACGCTCGCCGCGGTTTGTGCGTTGCCGTCGCAGGCCGCAAGGAGACACACAAAAAGGCTGAGGCTCGCGGCGAAGCGGCGTGCGCGTTTCAACCCACGGGCCAACCCATCTGCCGGCAGATAAAGATCGCGGCTTGGCCGCGGGTCATGGGCCCGCTCGGCCAGTCCAAGGACTTCCCAAGTCGCTCGCTCAGGGTCTGTTGGTCCGTCGCAGAGATGGCACCGGACGGGTCGAACGTCAATCCCGCTTCGCCCGAAAAGACGCCGTTGACGCCGCAGAGATGGACGGCCGCATAGGTTTGCGGATCGTTCTCGAACGAGACGTCGCTCCACCAGAAGATCGGCGTTCCGCGCGCGAGCAGCCGGTATTGATACGATCTTGTGCGATCGGCGTTGCCGACGACGTCCTTCGGTTTGACGCCTTGGGTCGTGCAGAACGCGGCAAGGGTTCCGGCCGCCTCGCCGATCGCCCATTCAACCGGATGCACGCGGTATGCGCCCGACGTCAAGTGCGTTGCGCCGATGTTCTTACACGACGCGACGAAGTTGTCGAGCTGTTTGGGGACGAGCGCCCCGAGCGGCACCTGAAAACGCAGGTTGGCAAAACCGTGCCACGGCGTTCCATACGTGGAGGGATGAACGTCGACGGCATACCAGCCGATGCCACACGAGTCCGTGAAGTTGCGCGCACGCGGTGTGTTGTTGGGGAAGCTGCTTGCGGCGATATCTTGCTGCACGACACGCGTCATCGCGTCGATGCGGCGCGACTCGCGGATGTAGGCCTGCGGTGCGCACCCATCGGCGGTGCCGAATGCATCGGTTCGGACCATCAGGTTTGGGTATCCGTTGCCGTTACCGTCGTCGCGTTCGCACTGCGTCTGAAGCCAATAGGCAAAAGCAATCGAGACGTCGCGCGCCGCGGCATAGACGGCAGCGTCCTTCGCCGCATTCCCGGTGGGCAGCGTCGCGCTTTGGTAGTCGTTGCTGCCGACATTGAGCGTCGTGCGGTTGTTGGCATAAGGCGCGCCGGCGAAATTACGTGAGTCGACGTATTGCCGATAGCCAAAGAGCGTTTCGGATCCGCCGGGGAGCACGGTGAGGACGCCGCGGATGTCGCCCTCGGTGACCCTGAAGCTTTGCGCCCGCGCGATGTCGTCATAATTCGCAGGCTTGGGAAGGACGTGGTTTTCGCCGCTGGGCCTATTCTCAAGCGCAATCGGCACCGTTATCGGCTGAATCCATTCCGGATGCGCGACGGGCGGAGCATCGGGCTCGTTCGTGTCGGACTGGGCCTCCGCCCCGATCTTCCAGGGAATACCGGCGAGCGGCAGCAGGTCACCGAGGTCGGTTGCGTCGAGAAACACGCCCGCTGAATAGCTATCGCCCGCACTCGTCATGACGCTCGTAACCGAGCCGTTCTGCACGTTAACCTTCGTGACGCTCGTCCCCAACCGCAGATCGAGCCGCGCCGCGAGCGCCGCGACCTGTGCCTTTAACACCTGATGCGTGACGGTCGGGTCGACCGAGAACGGGAAGCTCGGTTCCGCAAATCCCGGATTGAAGTATTGGCTGTTCTGTCCGAACGTAGAAAGCGGTGCATTCTCTCGGAACCAAGCGCGAATCGCATGGCGGACGTCCCGGTACGATTTCGGGCTGCCCGTCGTCTCGATGAGATCGACGCCGGCTTCGTCCCAACGTGTGACACCCTGCGAAGTAGCCTGACCGCCGATCCACTGGCTCGATTCGAGCAGCGCGACGCGAACCTTCGGGTCGGCCGCCGCCGCGAGCGCGGCCGCAACGCCGCCGAAGCTCGCGCCGACGACGACGACGTCGTATCGTAATGCTGACATGCGCGGATTATGACACGTCCGTCGGCCCGCTGTAAACGCAGACTTTCCGAACCGGGAACGCGCAACGCGGCCGCCCAATATTCGTTCCAGGAGGTGTCACATGCCGGCGACTGTTAGTCTCGGTTCAACCGGTGGCGATGTTAAACGCGTGCAACGTGGGCTTGCGCGTCAACTTCTTTGGAATCCCTTCGGCCCCATTACCGGCGTCTTCGACGCGAGTCTTCAGACCTCGGTCGAAAACTTTCAGCAGGCTATGGGTCTAACGGTCGACGGCATCGTCGGACCGGCGACCTGGGCGAAACTGCCCGCATACACGGAAGGCTCCCCCGAATTGAAGCTTGGGTCTACCGGCCCCGTCGTTGCGTGGCTCCAGCAGTTTTTAACCGGAACCGGCATCCCGCTGCAATTCACGCCCTACGCGGGCCCGATCGATGGGATTTTCGGACCAGATACGGAGGCCGTGGTGCGGGCGCTTCAAACGTGGGCGGGTCTTACCGTCGACGGCGTCGTCGGCGATGACACCTGGTTCGCATGGATGACTCCCGGTACCGCGCAACAGCTCAAGCTCGAGGACGCCTGCGGTCTGCTCAAAGGGCTGCTGTAGCAGGTCCGGTTACGTGTTGTTCCGTGCGATCGCGTTGCCCGGATAGCGCTGCCGTTTCTTTCGTTTGACGGTCACGGCTCCCGGGTACTTCACCGGTAATGCAAGGGATCATGACGTTCGCATCGATCGAGGAGGCCGTGAAGTTCGGATTCACGGTTTGCGACTGGACGTCGAACGCGGTCGTTGTGCGGAAACGTACACCAGGCGGATGGATGAATGCCCTGGTGCCGCACCGCCGCTAACCGCTGCCAAATCCGTCCGCCGCAATCTGATCGTGGCCCCGCTGTAACAAGCGGGTTTTCGTTGTACGGCGTTGCCAAGGTCGGAGCTGAGCGCTGAGGAAGATTGACAATGTACTTTGTCAGATACTATATTGACAGTACTGTTTGTAGAGTTGACGTTAGGAAGGAGCCCGTCCGATCGACCAGATTGAGGCGCCACGGAGCGCACCCCCACGCACCGAGCATTTTGACGTCCTCGTCGTCGGCGCCGGCCTCTCGGGCATCACCGCAGGCTATTACCTGCAGACGACTTGTCCGCGCAAGAGCTTCACCATTTTGGAAGCGCGCGAAAGGGTCGGCGGAACGTGGGACCTTTTTCGCTATCCGGGCATTCGCTCGGACTCCGATATGTACACGCTCGGCTACAGCTTTCGCCCGTGGGCGGGCGCAAAGTCGATCGCCGACGGTGCTTCGATTGCGACCTACATCGGCGAGACCGCGCGCGAGTTCGGAATCGATCGGAAGATCCGCTTCGGTCAGCGCGCGATCCGCGCTTCGTGGTCGTCATCCGACGCACGCTGGGCGCTCGAGGTTGAAATCGGCGCCGACAAAACGATCGTTAGCTATAAGTGCTCGTTTCTCTTCATGTGCAGCGGCTACTACGAGTACGCCGAGGGCTATACGCCCGAGTGGCCGGGTTTCGCGCGCTTCGGCGGCCAAATCGTCCACCCGCAGAAGTGGCCCGAAAATCTCGATTATGCCGGGCGCCGAGTCGTCATCATCGGAAGCGGCGCGACGGCCGTAACGCTCGCCCCCGCGATGGCACAAAACGCCGCGCACGTCACGATCCTGCAGCGCTCGCCTACGTATATCATCTCGCTTCCGTCCGAGGATCCGGTCGCGAAATGGCTTCTGCCGCGCCTGCCGCGCAAGCTTGGCGCGAGCCTGCTGCGGTGGAAGTGGGTGCTGACGAGCATGCTCTTCTACCAGCTTTCACGGCGGCGTCCCGCTCGCGTAAAGAACGCGCTCCTGAGCGGTGTGCGAGCGCACCTCGGGCCCGATTACGATGTCGCGACGCATTTCACCCCGGCCTACAATCCGTGGGATCAGCGCTTGTGCATGGTGCCGGACGCGGACTTGTTCGAAGCGATCCGTTCGGGCCGCACTTCGGTTGTGACCGACCAAATCGAAAACTTCACCGAGACGGGCATCCATCTTCGCTCGGGCAAGGACCTCGACGCGGACGTCGTGGTGACGGCGACGGGTCTCAAAGTGGGACTGATGGGCGGCATGAAGATCGACATCGACGGCGTCCCCGTCGATATCGGCAAGACGTTGAACTACAACGGCATGATGTTCAGCGGCGTCCCGAACTTGGCACTGGCCTTCGGCTATTCGAATGCATCGTGGACGCTGAAATGCGAGCTCACCGCAAAATACGCCTGTCGCCTCTTGAACTACATGGACGCGAACGGCTACGCTGCGTGCACCCCGCGGCACGACCCCGCGGTTGCCGCCTCGCCGATCTTTCCGCTATCGTCCGGATACATACAACGTGCTGAAGGCATTTTGCCGAAGCAGGGCTCGCGCAAGCCGTGGAAGGTGTACCAGAACTATCTCCTCGACTTGCTAGCGCTGCGCTTCGGCAAACTCACCAACCCATCAATGCAGTTCACAAAACGCGGCGGCAAGTCCGGGCGCGACGCGACGCCGTCTGAGCCTGTCCCCTCGCTGTCACGCTGAGCTTGTCGAAGCGCCGACGGGACATCGCCACGCGCCGTCGGCCCTTCGACTGCGCGCCTGGGGCGCTCCGCTCAGGGTGACACGGCCTACTTGCCGACGTGGACTCGCATTGAGGCGCGGAAGGTGCGGGTTGCTGCTGGGATCAGGTATGTTGAGTAGGAACCTTGCTCGACTTTTCCGGTTGGTGAGGTGTAGTTTCCGACGGCGGGGACGCCGAGGTTCGGCGCGGCGAGATAGTTGTAGGAATTGGTGTTGAGCAGATTCTGCACCGAGATGCTTAGGTCGACGCCTTCATGGATCGGCTGACGGAACTGGAAATCCAAAACCGCGAACGGCGGCTGATAGTACGAGTTGTTCTTGCCCTCGTAATCGACGCCTAGAGCGACGTACGTGAGCGTGTTGAGCGTGAAGTTGAACTGCGCGTAGCCTTTGAGGTAGGGGATGCACGTTGCGAGTCCCGGGGTAAATGCTCCGTTGCCGCAAACTTGCACGTTGTCTGCCGGCAAGGTCGGCGTCGGGGGCGGCTCGCCTGCCGTCTGGGCGGCGAACGCTCCCGGCGGGATGCCGCTGAGGATCGAACGATCCGCCGTTATGGCGACGTTGTAACCGAAGCCGCGGGGCGGAGCGTGCGCGTATTTCAGCGTGATCAGCTGGGCCTCGAGCCGAGCGACGTTGGTCGGGGTGAAGATTCCGAGAATCGCGGGTGCGCCGTTGAAAATGACGTTTTCGGAGTTCGTAAGCTGTTGGAAGACGTTATGAACGATCGTGTCTTGCAAGTCGAGGCTTAGCACGGAATTGTTTGGGAAGCGGTGATCGGCCCCGAGGTCGTACTCCGAACTGTACTCCGGTTGAAGGTTGGGATTCTTTTCCGTCACGATACCCGCGGTATAAAGGAACGCGGGCGGCTGTGGAGCGGCGGGCCCCGAGACGTCGCCGATAAAGGGAAACGTCTCGGAGGTACCCCAGGCGCCGCGTAGCGACGTATTGGCGTCGTATCGATACGTGAGCGCCAGATGCGGGTCCATTCGCGCGACGGTCCGATCGAGACCGGACTCGCCGGTCACCGTTGCCACGCCGCCGACGAGCGTGATGACCGGCTTTTCGCCGACCGCCGTCCAATCGGTATTGTAGAGCCCAAAATTCAGATTGAGTTTTGGAAGCGGCGAGACCGCGCCGGTCAGGGAGAAGGTGGAATAGCGCGTGGCGGAGCCCGCCGGCACTTGGAAGTTCGCGGGCGCATTGGCGTATGCGAACGTACTCTGGCCGTGGAAGTCATACGTGAGATCGAGGAAGCCGTTTCCGCCCTGTATGGGCTGCACGGCGGAGAAGGTCGAGCCGTACAGCTTATCTTGTTCGTACGTGCTGTAGGGGTACTGATAACACTCTTCCTGATTGGCGACCGCATTAACCGTGTTCTTCGGGCTATTGATCTGGTCGTAGGCATAGATGTTACCGGTCGGACATGCTGTGGTCTCGAAATAATTTGGACTCGCGAGGCCCGTGCTCGGAATCGGTTGACCGGGCGCGAGCGACGGCGGTCCCGAATTGCACGGCAGCGTTGGGGTCATCACGTAGCATGAGTTCGTAGGGACATTGGGCCCGGCATAAGGCGGCCCGAAGAACGCGGGATAGCCGCCTTCGCCTAACCCGATGTACGTCTCGGGCTCGATCGTTCCAATGTACGGGCGTACGAGGAAGGTCGTCGACCCGAGCGACGTGCGGAATTGTGCGTCGTAGAGCTGCTGCTGGCTTACGATTTCCGTGCCCGGGAACCAATAGAAGCCGTTGATGACATGACCGATCAAACCGGCGTCGGCGGGGTTCGTGCACTCGAGCGTCCCGGGAACGCATCCTTCAACCAAGGTCGGGCCGTACGAGGCGCCCCAGGCCGACCCCTGAGGAGAGAAGCCGCCGTACGACCCGAGAAAGCCGACGTCGAACGACGTCGTAGGCGAGAAGTCGTAGCGTAGCTTGTAGAGCTGGGCGCGCGTAAAGAGCGAACCGCTGAAATCGCCGCAGAACGCTACGGCGCCGGCTGAATTCTTATTGATCGTAGTGGCATAGTCCGAATCGTAGACGTCGCATTCGCGCTTGCCGAAGTACGGGCCGTTGCTGCCTTGCGTGCCGCCGCCGACCACGTAATCGAGTTTTCCGACGGAGCCCGTAATGACCCCGGTCGTGTACTGCGAAGCGTAGTTGTCGACCCCTTGGGTAAAATCGAACGTTTGCTTCTTCGTGAACGGAATCGTCTGCAGGTTAACCGTCCCGGCGACGGCGATGTTCGCGAACGGCGTCGTGTTGCCGGGCCCCGATTGGGTCTCCACGCCGCCGATCATGTAGGACGGAAAATACTGCGTGAGCCAGACGCCATATTGACCGAGCGCAAGCGGATGTCCGTCGATAAGCACTTGCGTCTCGTACGGCTGCAAGCCCCCGACCACAATCGACGTATCCGCTTGCGTGCCGAGTTTTTCGATGACGAGGTCGGGAATGCGCTGCAGGACGTCGTTGATCTGAGGATTTGCAACTTGCGTGAACGTCGCACCGCTGATGTAACTCTGGGTCGCGGCGCCGGTGTTGATCGTTGCTGCGCCGTGTCCCGTGGCGGTCACCGAGCCGATGACGCGCAAACTCGTTAGGCTCTCTTCGGAGATCGTCACGGTTAATGGCACCGAACTACCCGCGAGCACCGCGACGTCGGGCGTCGAGGCCGTGTTGTAACCGACCTTGGTCACGCGAATCTGGTAAATGCCGGGCGGCACGGTGAGCGAAAACGCGCCCGCGCTATCCGTCGTCGCGGTCGCACGGGTCGGGCCGCTCGCGGTGACGGTCGCCCCCGCAACGGGTGTTCCGGCGACTGATTTAACGGTGCCCGTGATCGTTGCGGTGTCGGCCGCAATCGCGGGGACGGAAACCGCCAGGAGCATGCCCCAAAGGACCGCTCCGACTGCGGAAC
>Ga0302326_10027398_pt1 | contig 11487 bp, 4 predicted proteins | sample Palsa_T0_3_FD_202264 | JGI IMG/M metagenome (GOLD analysis project Ga0302326, IMG submission 202264) | Peat permafrost microbial communities from Stordalen Mire near Abisko, Sweden - Palsa_T0_3 | ecosystem: Environmental > Terrestrial > Soil > Palsa > Peat permafrost | place: Sweden: Abisko...
AGGGTCTCTACATCCTGGGGCTGGACGCGAGCCTTGGTCAGGAACTCGGTCTGCCCCAACTGCAGCTTCTTGCGTTCGTTCTCGCTCAAGTCCTGCGCGGAATAGACCACCAGCGGAAGCTGTTTCATTCCGGTTTGCTGGCGCAGCCAATCCACCAGTCCAAAGCCATCCCCGTCCGGCAAACCGATATCGAGGATCAGCAAGTCCGGCCGCGACGACACGCACAGTTCCATCGCTTTGCGCTGGGTAGAAGCGTGGTGTACCTGGATCCCGGCGCGCTCAAACGTTGCCAGGATGACTTTAGCCAAATCGGCATCATCCTCTACCAGTAACACACGGGATGGCCGCTTTTCTACCTGCAGCACCCGGGAGAGCGCCGCCAGCATCGACTCTGTTTCCAGTGGCTGTTCCAGCCAGGCATCCGCGGCTTTTTCCACCTCGGGATCGTTGAGCGCGCCAAAGGCGCTCAAAACCACCACCGGGATGGCCGCGGTGCGTAAATCGTCGCGCAGAAGGTGCAGGGTCTCCCAGCCGTGAAGGCTGGGCAGGCTCATGTCAAGCAGGATGGCCTGGATCGGGCTTTGCCGGGCCATGGAGACGGCCTCGTCGCCGCTGCTGGCTTCCAGCACCGAATAACCGTTCTGCCGTAGGCTTTCTGCCAGGGCTGCGCGCGTTTCCGGGTTTTCATCGCAAACCAGGACCGAAGTAGCGCTGACCACGGAAGAAGCCGCGCTGCCACCGAGATTCAACAAATCGGCGTCGCGGGTGACGGAGGGCAGGAACATCCGGAAAGTAGAGCCGCGATCGATGTTGCGCTCTGCCCAGATGCGGCCGCCGTGCTGCATGACGATAGTGCGGCAGATGGCCAACCCGAGTCCGGTTCCACCCTTTTGCCTGGCATCCGAGGCGTCGACCTGCTGGAAGCGGTCAAAGATCGATTCCAGCTTGTCCTTGGGGATACCGCGCCCATTGTCTCTCACGCTGACCGTGACTCCATCCAGCAGGCGTTCGATGGAAACCGTGACCTGCGATCCCTGCGGCGAGAACTTGATGGCGTTGCTCAGCAGGTTGGTCATCACCTGTTGCAGCCGGTCGGGATCGACCTCTACCTGCGCCGGCCCGGCCTCCAGCATGAGCTGTACCTTGGCGGCTTCCGCCATTGGGGTCATGGCGTCGATCGCCTGCCTCGCCAGTTCCTCCAGATCACAGCTGCGGTAGGTGAGGGGCGCGCGGCCCGACTGCATCCGCTCCAGGTCGAGGATGTCGTTGATCAGGCGGACCAGCCGGTCGGAGTTGCTCACCGCGATGCGCAGCAGATTCGAAGCTTTCTCCCCCATCTCGCCCAGCAGACCGGTGGATAGCAATCCTAAAGACCCACGAATAGACGTGAGGGGGGTGCGTAGTTCATGGCTCACGGTGGAGACGAATTCATCTTTCATGCGGTCCAGCGCATACCGCTGGCTGATGTCGCGGAAGCTGAGCACGCTGCCTACCGCGACATTGTGCTCGACCATGGGCGTCACCGAGAACTCCACCGGGAACGATGCGCCATTTCTGCGATAGAACACGTCCTGGCCGCTCGAACCCTCGCGCACCATAAAAGCCCGCCCGGTGCGGCATTGATCGGAACACTTCTCGCGCCCTTTACGTTCCTCATGCACCACCGAGTGAACGGTGCGGCCGATCAGATCGAAGGCGTGGGCGCCCAGCATGCTGGCCGCTGCCGGGTTGACGAAGACGATCCGGCCGGAGGAGTCGGTGCCGAAGATGCCGTCGGCCACGGAATTCAGAATCGATTCCTTCTGCCGGTTCAACTCTTCCAGACGGCTCTCTTGAGCCGAGCGCGCCATGAACTGGCCGATGGAGGCGCAAACCGTCTCCACCGTGGCCATCATCTCGGTATCTTCCCGCTGCTTTTGCCGGCTGAAGAACTCGACTACGGCGATCACCTGGTTGCCTACCCGGACGGGAACGCCCCAACCCGTGATCAGGCCGTCCGCCTTGGCCGACCCGGCGCGGAGGAAGTTGTGATCCTCCTGCAGGTCTTCAATCCAGCAAGGGCTCTCTGCTGCCCAGATCTGGCCGGGGAGATCTTTGCCTTTCTGCAATACGCGTCCGATGCTGTCGCGGTGAAATTCGGAACAGGCCCGATCGGGCGCGTACCAACCTGCCAGGTAGCGGCAGTGATGGTCGCTGCTGACGAACCACAGTCCCGCCATATCGAAGCCCAGGTTGGTTCCGAGCGATTCGAGCATGGCCGGCAGCGCTTCGTCTGAGGTGGTGGATTCGCCCACGACCTGGCTTACAGCCAGCTGCATCGCCAGTCTGCGTTCGCGCTGGTACTGGGCGGTGACATCGCGGAAGATGCAACGCACCGAGACCGGCTCACCGCGGTCCTGGCGGCAGCTCAGGCTTGCTTCCAGCTCGCGAACCATGCCGTTCGCGTCCTGCACACGCAAATTGGCGCGATCGATGCGCTCGCCGCGCAGGGCACGGTCGAACAGGCCGGCCGCGTTGGCTTGCATTTCCGGGGGGAAGGCGGCCTCGAAGCTGATCAGGCTTTCAAAGGCGGTCGCGCTCTTGCCAAAGCAGGTCTGCCACGCTGGGTTTACATAGAGATACTTGGCACGCGGGCTCAGGGTGGCAATCATTTCCTGCGAGTTGTCGAACAGATCGCGGTAGCGCTCTTCGCTCTCCCGCAGGGCATGCTCGGCACGCTTGGTCGCGGTCAGATCGGTGGCAATCGCCAGCAATCCTGTCAGTGCACCTTCGCTGTTCCTCACCGCGGAGAGGTAAACCATGGCGGGGAAGTTGGTCCCATCCTTGCGCCGGCAGAGGATTTCAAAGCCGCGGACCCGGCTTACGGGAAAGCTGGTGACGTACTGGACATAGTGTTTGAGCTCCGGCGAGACGCTCTCCAGGTCGATAGCGGGCGAGCGATCGAGGCGGGAAACCAGCAGTTGCCCGACGCGCTCCAGTTCCCCTTCAGGGAAGAGGTCATGCGCGTTGAGTTGACCCAGGACTTCGTGAAAGCGGTAGCCGAGCATCCGTTCGGCGGCGGGATTGAAGATCAGCAGGTTGCCTTGCAGGTCGGTGGCCAGAATCATCGGCCCGGCTGAGTCCAGAATGCTTCGCTGCAACTGGGCTACCTGTTGTACCTGCCACTCAGCTTCATCCTGGCGGCCGGCATCGAGGAAGCTGTGTACACAGAGACCGATCAGCAGGACCTGGGCACAAGCCCAGGCGATCACGGCAGCAGAAAAGGTGCCGCCACGGCCCAGCAGCAGTACCAAGCCGCCGTAAGCCGAGAGCAGCAGCGCGACCGCGAAAAATATGGTGGTAGGCAGCCTATCTCGAAGCCAGGTCACTCGTACTCGATCGATGCGGGTCTAATTAACGAGCTCTCGCCAAGTCAGTCGTCCCAGCAAAAAAGACGAAACTGGCCCATGCTAAACGCTAACTATCCGGAGTATAGGCGGCTCGTTCCGGCCTACACAGTGACTAACCGGAGTCCACGCTCGCATGCGGAGAGAACTCACGCATCTCCAACGGGTCGGATCGGGGGAAAACCGCAGATGACTAAGCAGTGCGTTCCTGGTGTGTTATCGCGGACGCGCTGGCTCTTCCTTACACTTAACCGCGACGGAACGGAATTACGTTGGCCCGGCTCTCAACAAATTTATCCGACAGGGCCGACATTCTGCCAAGGGACCAAAACCCCAGGAAAAGCACCGCATAAGCAAACCCGGCTACACCAAGAAGCAGAGACAAGATAGTACCCCCACACACTCAATTGAAAGCGATTGGGGGATGCCTCGAAGTATACCCATAACGTGAGCGAAACTATAGAAAAAGAAAGGGTTTGACTGCCACTTTAGTACTAGCCCTTATGACCCAATTCCATTTTGGCAATCGTTACGCCGTGACCGGCTCCAGCAGGCGCGACCAGCGACGTTGCTTCCGCTGCACATGTGCTTTCTTATGATAAGCATAGCCAGTGATCATCGGCAACGCCAGGGTGGCCTCGCTATACACCATTTGTTCAAAGGTGGTGTCTACCTTGCCCCAGGAGCTGGCTTCCTTCAGGGTGCTGGAAGAAAGCGCTCCGTCGCGCACGTCAGCCACCGTGATTTGGATCGCATATTTGTGCATTGGGGCATCGAGGCCGAGGATTTCCGCCGCCACCACGATGTCCTGGGCAAAGTTCTTGGGTACTCCACCGCCGATCATCAGCAGGCCGGTGGTCGGGTTGGCGATCTTCAGCTGCGTTAACTCGTAAAAATCCTTCACGGAGTCGATCGAGACCTTGGGCTTGTCGCCACGGCCATGCTGGTGCGCCACCAGTCCGAAGCCGGCTGAGCAGTCGCTGAAGGCGGGGACGAAGATCGGCACATCCATCTGGTAGGCGGAGAAGATGATGCTGTCGACGCCACCTTTTTCGGGGGTCTTGCCCTGCTTCTCCAGGTAGGCGCCCATCTCGCGGATGAATTCGCGCGAGCTATAGGGGCGTGGGTCCAGCGAATCGGCGATGACTTTGCAGGTATCGTCGCACAGCCGCAGCTCTTCCTCGTCGATGAGCGTGTCGTAGATGCGATCGATCATCAGCTCGCGCAGGGTGGCGTCTTCGGTTCCCTGGCGGTAGAGGTCGTCGGCGATCCAGTGCTTGTATCCCAGTGCCTCGAAGAAGTCCTGGTCCACGATGTTGGCGCCGGTCGAAACCACGGCATCGACCATGTTGTTACGGATCAGGTCGACAAAAATCTGTTTCAACCCGGCGCTGATCAGCGATCCGGCGAGGCACAGAATCACACCGCAATCCTGGTCGCGCAGCATGCGCTCATAGATGGAGGCGGCCCGGGCAAGGTCACGGGAGCTGTAGGCCATGGACTGCATGGCATCCACCAGCGGAACCACGTTGTGCTGCTTAATGTCGATGTGCTGGATGGGGGTGGTTAGAAGCTCTTTTTTCGTAGGCATAGCACTATTAAGAATAGCAAAGCACGACCGCTTCCGAAGGCGTTACGGATGTTAAATTCCGCGCTCGATTGCGGGCAGGAGAGCTTCCAGCAGTCTAGTTAGTTGCGCCTGCGCGCGGGCTCCGGTCTCGATCACTTCCTGGTGGTTGATGGCCTGATCGAGGACGCCGGCAGCCATGTTGGTGACGCAGGAGATGCCGAGGACTTCGATGCCCATGTGCCGGGCGACGATCACCTCGTGGACGGTGGACATGCCGACCAGGTCCGCGCCCCAGGTGCGGAAGGCTCTGATTTCCGCCGGCGTTTCGTAGCTGGGCCCGGGTACGCAGAGGTAGACGCCTTCCGCGATCTCGGCGGCGGATTGGGCCAGCAGTCGGAGTCGCTTCGAATAAGCCTCTGTCATGTCGAAGAACCGTGGCCCGAGCCGTTTGTCGTTCGGCCCGGTGACGGGATTGCGTCCGGTGAAGTTAATGTGATCGGAGATCAGAACCAATTGACCCTGCCTGAGATTCAGGCGGACGCCGCCGGCAGCGTTGGTGATGACCAGGGTAGTGATTCCCAGGCGCCCCAGGACGCGGATGGGAAAGGTGACTTCCTCGGGCGTGTATCCCTCATAAGCGTGGACGCGGCCTTGCATGACCGCGACAGGCGTCCCAGCAATGGTGCCTAAAACCAGGCGGCCGCTGTGACCTTTTACGGTGGGCCGCGGAAAGTGAGGTATCTCCTGGTAGGCAATGCTGACCGGCTGCTGCACCTGATCCGCAAAGGAACCTAATCCGGACCCGAGGACAACACCGACACGCGGGCTGGCAACGATTTGCTTGCGGATGAAAGCAGCGGCCTCCTCCGCTTTTTCAAAAATTCCAGGTGGCATTTATTCCTCCTCCGAGGCCGGAAAACATTTCCAAGAGAGGTCCGCTGAACCGCAGATCCCTCGGCTTCGCTCGGGATGACAAAGGGAGGGGTGACGCTTCCATGGAACATTGGTTGCTGGACAAACGCCGCCCGCGCAGCAGCCAATCTGGCGAGCAGCCGCTTTCCATGGAGCCGCCGCCGTCGTCCCCTTTGTCATCCCGAGCGAAGCCGAGGGATCTGCGGTTCAGCGGACCTCTCCTGGAAATGTTTTTCTAGCGCAGCAACACGCTGACAATCGATGCCGACATTAAATTAGCCATCGTGCCTGCAAGCATTGCGCGCAAACCCAACCGCGCAAGATCGTTACGCCGGTTCGGCGCCAGGGCGCCGATACCGCCGATCTGCATACCGATCGAGCTGAAGTTGGCGAACCCGCACAGCGCAAAGGTGGTGATGGTGAAAGAGCGGAAGTCGAGCGACGATTTCTGCGCCCCCAGCAGCGCATACGCTACCAGTTCGTTCGTCACCGTGCGTGTCCCCAGAAGATTCCCGACCTGGTGCGCGCTGTGCCACGGAATCCCAATTAACCAGGCGACGGGAGCAAAGAAGAACCCGAGGATCACATTCAGGCTGGACGGGAAGGGAATATGGATGGCGCCCAGCCAGTTGTGGATGCCCCCGAGCATCCCGTTCAGCAGCCCGATCAGCGCTAGAAATGAAATGAGCATGATGCCCACATTGAAGGCCAGGCGGCCGCCGTCAATGGTTCCCCGCGCAGTCGCGCCTATTAGATTCTCCTCGCGGTGTTCTTCGTTGATAGGCATCGTAACCCGGCCCATGGTGGCCGGCGTGTGCGTTTCCGGAATCAGCAGTTTGGAGATGAGCACAGTCCCCGGCGCGGTCATGATCACGGCGGCGAGCAGATGTCTGGCCTCAATCCCATAGAGGATATAAGCCGCCATGATGCCGCCTGAGACGTGCGCCATCCCGCTGGTCATAATGGTCATCAGCTCCGACTGGGTCGCTCCGGGCAGGAACGGACGAATGCTGAGCGGAGCCTCGGTCTGGCCCATGAAGATGCTGGCCGCCACGTTCAGCGATTCGGCGCCGCTGATACCCATGGTCCACTGCATCAGTCGAGCCGCAGCCTTGATCACAATCTGCATGATGCCCAGGTGGTAGAGCACCGCAAAAAAAGCGGAGATAAAGATGATGGTTGGCAGCACCTGGAAGGCGAAGATGATGCCAAAGGAGGAGTGCTGCTTGCCCAGTTCCCCGAACACGAAGCTGGAGCCGATAAAGGCGTAAGCCAGCATGCGGTTCACGGCGTCGCCCGCGGCGGCCAAGGCACGCTCCCCGGCGTCAAAGCGCAGCACGATCACGGCGAAGATCCACTGCAGGGCGAGTCCCCAACCTGCGGTCTTCCAGCGGATCGCCTTGCGGTTGCTGGAAAGCAGCCACGCTAACGTTAAGATCGCCGCTAGCCCGAGCAACCCGGTAAATCGTCCCAAGCTGTTCTCCTTAGCGCACCAGTTTGAACCGGTGAGGAAAGACCTCTTCGAAGCGGTAGTCTTCCCAACCCGTCTCGCCGCGAAAAATGACCCGGGAGGCGGGTAGCATAAACTCGCTCAACACCTGCAAACAAGCGCCGCAGGGAGGACTTGCCGCCTGGTTCAGATTGGTGATGGCGCAGGCAAGCACGCGCATCTCGGGCCCGTGCTCGGCGACCGCCCGAACCACCGCAGATCGCTCCGCACAGATGGTGAGGCCGTAGGAGGCGTTCTCTACATTGGCGCCGGTAACCAGGGCCCCGTTTTGCAGCAGCAGGGCGGCCCCCACACGAAATCTAGAGTACGGCGCGTAGGCGTGGTCGGCGGCATCCGCTGCCTGGGTGGTCAGCTGCCGAAGCACTTCCGGGGTGAATCCATTTTCGCCTGCTTGCATTGTTCACTGAGCGTAATGGCAGTCGGGCGCGGGTGCAACACAATCCGTTCTGTACCCTGTCCTCTCCCTCCTGTTCGTGGGTGCCCCAAAGCTCAGATTCTGCAGCTGCTTTTTGCTTTGTATCAGGGCACGACTTCAGTCGTGCCGTAAAGGACGCCAAAAAGAGTGGGGCTTTAGCCCCTGCGCAGGTTTTCCATTGGGATTTTTTGCAGATCTTATGGTGGCAGGGGCTAAAGCCTCGACCATTTTGGCCCTGATACAAAGCAAAAAGCAGCTGCGGCATCGAGATGTGGGGCACCTGAAATTCGTGGCATGGTGCGATGCAACCCAAATGCCCAGGCGGCTATCCTTGATGCAGCACCCTATGGCGGTAAAGAAGCCAACCCGGCCGGTGACGAGCGACGCGCTGGAGCTCTTTCATCCCGTGACGGCGGCCTGGTTTCGAGCCGTCTTCGAGCACCCGACCGCACCCCAGCGGCTTGGCTGGCCGGCGATCGCGCGCGGCGAGAACACCCTGATTCTTGCGCCTACGGGCAGCGGCAAGACGTTGACCGCATTTCTCTGGTGCCTCAACCGGCTCATGTTGCACCGCGCCGCCGACGAAACAGAGGGCTGCCGCGTCATCTATCTCAGCCCCCTCAAAGCCCTGGCCGTGGATGTGGAACGCAACCTGCGTTCACCGCTTGCGGGCATCGCGAATATGGCTCGCCAGGCAGGAGTTGCTTTTCACCAGCCGGAGATCAGTATCCGCACCGGTGACACATCGCAGAAGGAACGAAGCCGGTTCCGGCGGCACCCGGCCGAGATTCTGATCACTACCCCGGAGTCACTGTATCTGTTGCTCACCTCGGATGCCGCCTCCGGCCTGCGCCGGGTGGATACGGTGATCATTGATGAGATCCATGCCGTGGTACCCACCAAGCGCGGCGCGCATCTGGCCCTCTCGCTCGAGCGGCTTGAGGCAATCACAGAAGGCCGGGTGCAGCGAATTGGTCTCTCCGCCACCCAGAGGCCGCTGGAAGAGGTGGCGCATTTTCTGGGGGGTGCGTCCTTCGCGGCGGGGGCGGCGGACGTTGCTCCGGACGCAGCCGAGGACGCCCCCCTGGTTGCGTATCGTCCGGTCACCATTGTCGATGCCAGCGAACCGAAGAAGCTGGACCTGCGCATCGAGGTGCCGGTGGAGGATATGGCGCGCATGGGCCAGCGCGAGGAGCTGCCCAGCGGCGCGGCTTCTCAGGGCCCCAAGCGGACCTCCATCTGGACCGCGATTCATCCTCGTTTGGTCGACATCATTCGCCAGCGCCACTCCACCATCATTTTCGTCAACAACCGGCGGATTGCCGAGCGGCTCGCGGGCGCGATCAATGAACTAGCGGGCGAACAACTGGCGCGTGCCCACCATGGCTCGCTGGCCGCTGCGCAGCGTTCTGAGATCGAAGAGCAGTTGAAAGCCGGCCGCCTGCGCGCGCTGGTCGCGACGTCTTCGCTCGAACTCGGTATCGATATGGGCGCGGTTGATCTTGTGGTGCAGATCGAAGCTCCGCCGTCCGTGGCCAGCGCCATGCAGCGTATCGGCCGGGCCGGACACCATGTGGGCGCGGCAAGCGAAGGAGTGATCTTTCCCAAATATCGTGCCGACCTGGTCGCCTGCGCCGCGGTGACCCGTGCGATGCATGAAGGCCTGGTGGAATCCACTCGCTTTCTGCGCAACCCGCTGGACGTGCTGGCGCAACAGATCGTCGCCATCGTCGCGCAGCCTCCTGCTTTTGCCGCATTGCCGGCGGCGGAACGGAAGCAGCCGGAGATTGGCGTGGAAGAGGTTTTCCGCCTGATCCGTAGCGCTGCTCCCTTCAGCAGCATCACCCGCACCGCCTTCACCGGTGTGCTGGATTTACTCGCCGGACGCTACCCGTCGGACGAATTCGCGGACCTGCGGCCGCGTATCACCTGGGATCGGGTGCGCGACACCCTGGCGCCCCGTGAGGGCGTCAAGATGCTGGCCATCCTGAATGGCGGCACCATTCCTGATCGCGGGCTCTACGGTGTGTTTCTCTCCGGAGCGGAAGGAAAGCCAGTCCGTGTGGGCGAGTTGGATGAAGAGATGGTGTTTGAAAGCCGGACCGGCGACACCTTCATCCTGGGCGCTTCCACCTGGCGCATCGATGAGATAACCCACGACCGGGTGCTGGTATCCCCGGCGCCGGGCCAGCCCGGCAAGATGCCGTTCTGGCATGGCGACTACGCCGGCCGGCCGCTCGAGTTTGGCCGTCGTATCGGCCAGTTGGTGCGGGAACTACGAGACATGCCACGCAATGCGGCACTGAGCCGGCTTATCCGCGAGCACGATCTCGATTCCATGGCAGCCGAAAATCTGATCCGTTTTCTCGCCGACCAGGAGATTGCCACCACGGTGGTGCCAGATGATCGCACCATCGTGATTGAGCGCACGCGCGACGAAATGGGCGACTGGCGGGTGTGTGTGCTGACTCCGTTTGGCAGCCGCATTCACACCCCCTGGGCGATGGCGATTGCCGGCCGTATTCGTGCCAGCGGCGGTTCGGACGTAGAAGCAATGTGGGGCGACGATGGATTTGTGCTGCGCTTTCCGGACAGCGATGCGGCGCCGGATCCGGAATTGATTCTCCTTGATCCGGAAGAGGCGACCGACCTGGTGCTGCGCCAGCTCAGCAGCACCGCGCTGTTCGCGGCTAAATTCCGCGAGAGTGCTGCGCGGGCCTTGCTGCTGCCGCGGCGACGCGCCCAGGGCCGAGCGCCTTTGTGGCAGCAACGAAAACGGGCTTACGACCTGCTGTCAGTTGCCTCGCGTTACCCTTCGTTTCCCATTCTGCTCGAGGCGTACCGCGAGTGTATGCGCGACGTCTTCGATATGCCCGCACTTCTGGAGACGCTGCGCGCGATCCGCCAGCGGAATGTGCGAGTGCATGTCGCCGATACCCGCACCCCATCGCCTTTTGCTTCGTCGCTGCTCTTCAGCTACGTCGCGAATTACATCTACGACGGCGATGCACCCTTGGCCGAGCGCCGCGCCCAGGCCCTTTCCATCGATCAGGAGCAGCTGCGCGACCTGCTGGGTGATGCTGATCTGCGTGAGTTGCTCGACGCCGACGCTATCAGCGAAGTGGAAGCGCAACTGCAGGGGTTGCTGGAAACCCAGCGCGTTCGTTCCGCAGACGGCATCCACGATCTCCTGCTTCGCGTTGGCGATCTCTCTCGCGATGAGCTGTTGCGCCGTCTCGCCGACCCCGAACTTGCTGGCCAACTGGAGCGGCTGCTACGCGCCCGCCGGCTGCTCGAGATCAAGATCGCTGGAGAAAAGCGGCTGATCGCGATCGAGGATGCAGCCCGTTATCGGGACGCGCTGGGCATTCCGCTTCCCCCGGGAATTGCTACGGCCTTGCTGGAGCCCGTGGCCGCGCCGGTGCTTGAACTGGTACGCCGGTACGCCCGCACCCACGGCCCCTTCACCCTGCGCGAGATGACCGCGCGCTTTGCCCTGGATGCACCGCAGGTAGAAACCGCGTTGAATGCTTTGCTGCTCGACGGCCGCATCGTCGAAGGAGGATTTCGTCCCGGCGGGGTCTACCGCGAATGGTGCGATGCCGAGGTGCTCCGGCTGATCCGTCGCAAATCGCTGGCGCGTCTGCGCCGCGAAGTGGAGCCCATTGAGCAGTACACACTGGCGCGGCTGGCG
>Ga0302326_10027399_pt1 | contig 11486 bp, 10 predicted proteins | sample Palsa_T0_3_FD_202264 | JGI IMG/M metagenome (GOLD analysis project Ga0302326, IMG submission 202264) | Peat permafrost microbial communities from Stordalen Mire near Abisko, Sweden - Palsa_T0_3 | ecosystem: Environmental > Terrestrial > Soil > Palsa > Peat permafrost | place: Sweden: Abisko...
AGGGCGCGATGATGATGTCGTTCTCTTCCAGACCCTTTTCAAATGCGGCCAGGGACTGGTGAACCGCTGTCGGGGTAAGAAAGATCTCGGTCGATCCGCACCAGATCATCACCTGGCGTTCGGTCACTCTCTTATATGCCTGGATATCCGCCCGCAACTGCTCCGCCAGGTCGCGTTTGTTCTTGCCCTTCTTAACGTTGGTGCCGTTCAGACGCTTGACGTAATACTGATCGAAAACCGCAGGCATGGGCCGAATGCCTTCCAGGAAGGGGCGAATGGTCTCCAGTTGGTCCTTGTCCAGGACGCGTGCCGTGCGGGCCGCCTCGAACATGTTGTCGGCAAAAATATCCCAGCCGGTGAAGCAAAGATTGTCCAGCTTGGCCAGGGGAACGAAGTCCCTGATCAGGGGGCTGCGCGCGTCGGTGCGTTTGCCCAGGCGGACGGTCCCCATTTGGGTGAGGGAGCCGATCGGCTTGGCGATGCCTTTGCGTACGGCTTCCACGCCGGCTACCAGGGTGGTAGCCACTGACCCCATTCCGGGGATCATGATTCCTAATTTTCCGTTGGCGGGCTGAATCGGTGAACTGTCAGCAGACGCTTGGCTGCTGCTCGTAGGCGTAGACATTTTCTTGCGGGTCCATCCTCTCGCTTCTGTTTTTGTATGTGATCGCCGGCGTTCCTGGAGCACGGATCACAAACATTTTCAGTCTCAGCCCTCATTTCTGCTTTGGCAAATCAGCGTCGCTCAAAGGGGAGAAAGCACGGCTTAACGGTAATCACGGGTGCTGGGAAGCAGTTTCGCTGCCACGTTGTTTCCAGTGCGACCATACAAACCAGATGATCGCTGCCAGCAACACCACCTCCACGCCGAGGTGAAAGCGATGAAAGACCTCCTTGAAACGGGGATCCGTTTCCCAGGAGCGGCCCAGCCTCATGCCTACGTACGCCAGAGCAAAACACCACGGCCACGAGCCGAGGAAGGTGTAGATGTGGAATCGCCACAAGGGCATCCTGGCGATTCCGGCGGGCAAGGCGATAAAGGTTCGCACCACCGGGAGCAGGCGCGCCAGGAATACCGTGATCGAACCATACTTCTGAAAGAAGTGGGTGGTGCGGTCCAGATCGTGCCGGCTGAGAAGAACATACCTGCCGTAGCGCTCCACCAGCGGCCGGCCGCCATGCGCCCCAACCCAGTACGCCAGGGCCGAACCCAGGTTGCAGCCGATGGCGCCGGCCGTGGCCACCCACAAAAGCTGGAATCTGCCGGTGTACACCAAGTAGCCGGAGAACGGCATGATGATTTCCGAGGGCAGCGGAATGCAGGCCGACTCAATGCCCATCAGCAAAGCAACTCCCAGATAACCCGTGGCCGAAATGACGGCAATGATGAAGTGGGCAAGAACGCCTATGATTTTCTCTGTCATCCGCAGGCAGTATAGCGTTTTCGTGATTTGGAGGGGCCGCCCCGGGCCCCTGACAGCTTTGCTACCATGGAGTTTTACCAGGAGTACACCATGGCAGAAGCCGTTATCCCCGTTTCCGAGCCTACCCAGATTGCCGCCGAGCCACAACGGGCCACCGCCCCGGCCAAGGAAGTGAAACGGCAGACAGTTGGATTTACCTTTTTCAAGGTTCTTCCCGAGTGGCGCCGTCTGCCCGCGGCAGAGAAGGATGCCCACCGTGCCGCCTTTGCCGAGGTGATCAAACGCTGGAATCAGCCCGGGCGCCTGCTTACGCTTACCTATTCCACCGTGGGCCTTCGGGGCGATTGCGATATGGTTCTGTGGCGCATCTGCTATACCCCGGAAGATCTCAACCAGATGACGGCGGAGCTGATGGCAACGCCCATGGGCGGTTATCTGCAGACCGCGTATAGCTACCTATCCATGACCAAGCGTTCGCAATACCTCATAGGGCACGAGCACGAAGGGCAGCACGATTCGCGGGGCAGCATCCGGCCCGGCGGGCAGAAATATATCTTTATCTATCCCTTCTGGAAAACGCGCGCCTGGTACCTCTTGCCTATCGAGGAACGCCAACGCCTCATGAGCGAACACATCCGGGTTGGCCATCTCTATCCGCGAGTCAAGCTGAATACCACCTACTCCTTCGGTATTGACGACCAGGAGTTCGTCGTGGCGTTTGAAACCAACTATCCCGAAGATTTTCTTGACCTGGTGCAGCAGTTGAGGGAAACCGAAATCAGTCCTTACACGCTGAGAGACACTCCGATATTCACTTGCATTCGCATGACGCCGGAAGAAATGCTGGCGCGGCTCGGCTAACATCGATGAAGGCGGCGAAATCCCCGATCAAAAAGCCGGAGAAGGTCCCGGCGAAGAAGGCGGTCAAGCCCAAGAAGCCGCGGCGAGATCCACTCACTCCGGAGCGGATCGCTGCGATTCTGGAGCGCCTGGCGGAAGCTTACCCAAACGTGCAATGCGCCTTGCACCACCGCAATGCGTGGGAGCTTATGGTGGCCACGATTCTATCCGCGCAATGTACCGACGCGCGCGTGAATATGGTCACCCCGGGGCTATTCAAGAAATTCCCTACCCCGACTGACTTTGCGCACGCTCCATTAGTGGAGATCGAAGAGCAGATCCGTTCGACGGGGTTCTATCACAACAAAGCCAAGTCCCTGAATGGAGCGGCGCGCAGGCTCATCGCTGAATATTCGGGCAAGGTCCCGCAAACCATGGAAGAACTGCTGACCCTGCCGGGAGTGGCGCGCAAGACCGCCAACGTGGTGCTGGGGGTGGCTTTCCAAAAGGCAGTTGGCGTAGTGGTGGATACGCACGTACTTCGGCTATCGAGGCGCCTTGAACTGACCAAGGCCACCGAGCCAATCCAGGTGGAAAAGGACCTGATGAAGATCCTTCCCCAGGACCACTGGATCGCCTTCTCCCACGAGATGATCCACCACGGGCGCCAGGTTTGTATTGCCCGCAAACCGCGGTGCATCGATTGCACCCTGGAGCCGTTGTGCTACTCGAGCGATAAGACATGGGGTAGCCACGACTTACCACCGGTAGCGGGTTGATGCCCCGGTTGTGCTAGTAACACTCGTGATTACTCCGCTACCAACAATCGAACGATAGTGTCTACATGGACGTTAGATACCCGAAGTGCACCGCTTCCGGCCCAAAGACCCCTGTATACTGAGCAACTGGCGTTTTGTGTATAGGGATCGGGATCAAGTCGGCAAATCGAGTTGGCAATAGGATGATTGAACAGACTCTTGGGAATTCGCTCCGTTTTTTGAGGGAACAACAGGGAATCTCATTGCGGGCCCTTGCGGAACGGACCGACTTCTCCGCCAGCTTTCTGTCTCAGATTGAGAACGGACAGTGCTCCCCCTCCATCTCTTCCATGGAAAAAATAGCGAACGCGTTAGGCGTAACGCTGGGGCAGTTTTTCCTTTCCGCAAACCAGCATGTAGTGAATATCGTCCGCGCCAGCGACCGTGCCCACATGGCCCTGGATTGGTCACGCGCTGAAATTGCTTCTCTGGGCTCTCTTTCCAACGGATCGCAATTCCGGGCTTCCATGCTCATCATCAAGCCTGGCGGTTTGACGGGCAAGCATGCCACGCCTTCTATTTCCGACGAGTTCGCCATGGTGTTCGAAGGCCGAGTCATTCTTAAGCTGCAGGACAGCGAGCAGGTTCTGGAACGCGGTGATTCGGTCACGGTGGTGGCCGGAACAGGCCGCCAATGGCGAAACGAATCTGACGCTCTGGTGGAGATTCTGGTCATTTCTCTCGGTCCGTACCACTGACCCCCTCCACAAGTTCATTTCCTTCCTTCCGGCCAAAGTCCCGCTCCGATTCACCCTCCCGTAATGGCGAGTGTGAGCCCCCGGATGTACAGTATGGGTATCGTGGCGTTTGCCTGCTAGCTGTTGCTTGCGCCCACCCGGCTCCGGTGGGTCCACGATCTGAAAACCTAGCCAACCATGTGAAAGGCTCCTATGGCCGACTCCCCTGCAGATTCTCCTAAGATCACATTTTCCCGCCGCGGCTTTTTGAAGGGCGCGGGCGTGACTGCCGCAACCTCCGTCATCGAGACAGCAAACGCGCTCGCCCGCAACGCCAACGATGCCGTGCACTCCAGCCGCGTAGCGGGTCCAGAAGCCCTCCCGGTCAAGCTGCACATCAATGGACGTGAGCATTCCGTGGTCATCGAGCCCCGGGACACACTGGCCCAGACCCTGCGCGATAACGTAGGTCTTACGGGAACCAAGGTGGTTTGTGATCGCGGCTCTTGTTCGGCCTGCACCGTCTGGATTGACAAGGCGCCCGCACTGGCCTGCATGACCTTGTCGATCGATACCATGGGCCGCCAGATCACCACCATCGAGGGCCTGGCTCACGGCGATCAGATGCATCCCGTCCAGGCGGCCTTTGTAAAGCATGATGCCATGCAATGCGGCTTCTGCACTCCGGGCATGGTGATGAGCTGTGCCGCCTTGCTGGAGCGCAATCCGAACCCAAGCCTGAGCGACGTGAAGCACGCAGTGAGCGGCAACCTGTGCCGCTGCGGAACCTATCCGAAGGTCTTTGCGGCAACGCTGGATGTTGCCCAGCAACGGGCTAGCCTGGTAACGCTGGCCAGCGGAACGGAGGCATAGGATGGCAATCGATACCCCGGAAACGGCCAAGCGCAGCGAAACTTTCGTCTTCGGCATTCCGCAGAATGGCCTGGAACACAAGCAGCGGGAGGTTTTGCTCGACGAGCCACCGCCGCTGGGACCAAATTCTGAACTCATGTACATCGGCAAGCCGACCGTGCGTTACGACGGGCCGGCGAAGGCCATGGGCACAGGTAAGTACACCGCTGACGTGCATTTGCCGGGCATGCTCTACGCGCGCATGGTGGATGCGACCATTCCCCATGGCCGCATCGTCTCCGTCGACACCAGCGCCGCAGAAAGGCTGCCCGGCGTTCGCGCGGTGCATGTCATTGAACATGTCTACGGGGTTGCCGAGTTGCGCGACCCCAAGCAGGAATCTCCTTCCCGCTATCCGGTGATCCGTTATGCCGGCCAGCCCATCGCCGCGGTAGCCGCCACTTCGCAACAGATCGCAGACGACGCGGCGAAATTGGTGAGGGTGCAATACGACGCCATGCCGTTTGTCGTCGATCGCTCGGCGGCGCGGGCAGTGGATGCTCCCGTGGTCTTCCCAGGACCGGCGGATGAAGCAGGCAGTGCGGGCGGCGGCGGCGGACCCAAGAACGTGCCGCAAACGGGTAACGTGCACGGCCCCCAGCGCAAGCAATCAGGCGACGTTGAAAAGGGTTTCGCCGAAGCAGCTGTCATTGTCGAGAGCGAGTACTTTACCGAGGTGCAGACGCATTCCGCGCTCGAGACACACGGTTTCGTAGTCGATTGGAAGCCTGAGGAAGTGACGATCTACGCTTCGACACAAGGTACCGCCAGCGTGCGCGAGGAATTCGCCGACGTCTTCAAATTGCCCCAGAGCAAAGTGCGGGTGATCACCGAATATATGGGCGGCGGTTTCGGAGCCAAATTTGGCGCCGGCAATGAAGGGGTAGTCGCGGCAAACCTGTCCCGCAAGGCCAACGCACCGGTCAAGCTGATGCTCGATCGGCGGCAGGAGCATATCGTCTGCAATCGCCCCGATTCGCATCAGCAGTTGAAGATCGGCGCGAGGAAAGACGGAACGCTCACCGCCATCAAGCTGATCAGCTACGGAACCGCCGGGGTTGGTACCGGCGCCGGAACCGCCGGCCCGGCAACCAACATGTACAAGTGCCCGAACCTGCTGACGGAAGAGAACGACGTCTTCATCAATGCAGGTCCGGGGGCAGCATTCCGCGCACCAGGCCACCCGCAAGGCTGCTTCGCCTTCGAGCAGGCCATCGATGAGCTGGCGGTCAAGCTGGATATGGACCCACTCACGCTACGGGACAAGATTGACGAGCACCCGGCCCGCAGGGTCGAGCGCCAGATCATTCTCGAGAAAACCAATTGGCGCAGCCGCAGGCCGGCAGCCTCAGATGCTGGCCCGGTTAAGCGCGGCATGGGGATCGCACAATCGGTGTGGTACCGCTTTGTCAGCATGGATTCGTCCTGCGAAGTGCGTATCTCGCGCGACGGTTCTGTGGAACTGATGTCGGCCGTGCAAGACCTGGGTACCGGCACAAAAACCATGCTGGCCGTGGTGGTGGCGGAAGAGCTCGGGCTGCCTCCAGCCAACGTTGTGATTCGCATCGGCGATACACGCTTCCCCATCGGCCCTGATTCCGGGGGCAGCGTAACCACCGGCTCTATCTCCCCGGCGGTGCGCAATGCGGCCTGGCAGGCAAAGCAGAAGCTCTTTGCCGCGGTTGCCCCCAAATTGGGCACCACTGCGGACAACCTGGTGATGCAAAAAGGGCGCGTGGTGTTCAAGAACGACGCTTCGAAGTCGTATACCTTGAAGCAGATCGCCGCCAAGCTGCCCACTGGCGATGTGTCCGCACGAGCGACGCGGGTGCCCGAGTACTCCAAAGAACGCCTCACCTATGGCGGCGTGGACTATGTGGAACTGGCCGTCGATACCGAGACCGGGCGGGTGCACATTGAAAAAGTCTTTGGCGCGCATGATTGTGGACGGCCCATCAATCCTACCGGCGTGATCAGCCAGATCAATGGCGGCATCCTGCAAGGCATTTCTTATGCGCTCTTCGAACAGCGCATCATGGATCGCAATGCGGGCTACATGCTCAACGCGAACCTGGAGAATTACAAAATTCTCGGTGCGCGCGAGGTGCCGGAGATCGAAGTAGTGCTGATCGAGAACTACATCGCGCAAAGCTCCACCGATGCTGCCGGGATTGGCGAGTCGGCCGGCATCATCACCCTGGCTGCGGCAATCGGCAATGCTTTCTACAACGCAACCGGGGTGCGGATGCGGAAGATACCCATGACCCCTGCGAACGTACTTGCTGCGCTGGGCAAGACGCAGGAAGAGGAGCAAGCATGAACAAGTTTGCATTTGTCGACACCAGGACCGTAGATGAAGCCCTAAGCCAACTGGGCGACGGCGCCGTTATCAAGGCAGGCGGTATCGACCTGTTGGACTTGATGAAGGAAGACATCGTTTCCCCGCCGAAGCTGGTCAACATCCGTAACATTGACAGTCTTCGCGGCATCACTCTGGCTCAGGATGGCCTGCGGCTGGGGCCGTTGTCGACTCTGAGCGAGATCGCAGCTCATCCGGAAATCCAACAAAGGTATACGGCGCTGTCGGATGCGGCGGGTCACGCAGCCACACCGCAAGTGCGGAACATGGCGACGCTGGGTGGCAACATCATGCAGCGGCCACGCTGCTGGTACTTCCGCTCCAGCGACTTCGATTGCAAGAAGAAGGGCGATACCAGCAACGCGTGCCATGCCCACACTGGAGAAAACCAATACCACGCCATCATCAACAACGGCACTTGCGCCATGGTGCACCCGTCCTCCACCGCGGTGCCGCTTTTGGCCATGGGCGCGCAGGTGGAGCTGACGTCGAAGCGTGGTAAGCGCACGGTGCCCATGAGCGAGTTTTACGTCGCACCGGAAGAGAGCCTGGTCAACGAGACGGTGGTGCAGACGGGTGAGCTGATCACCGGCATCTTTGTACCTGCGCCCGAAACCGGCACTCGCTCCGCCTATCAGAAGTACGGCGAGAAGGAGAGCTTTGACTGGCCACTAGCCGACGCCGGCGTGGTGCTGGTGATGGACGGCGCACGCTGCCGCAAGGCCGCCATTGTGCTCGGCGTGGCCGCTCCCACGCCACTCCGCTCCGCCGCCGCGGAAGCGATTTTGACCGGGGCGGTGATCGATGAACCAACGGCGCGGGCAGCTGCCAAGGCGGCGATGCAGCCAGCCACACCGCTTTCGCAGAACGGCTTCAAAACGCAACTGTTTCAGACCGCTATTTATCGAACCGTATTGCTGGCGGCAGGACAAATGCAACGCGATCCCAGTTCTGTTGGTTGAGGAGATCCGACATGACGACGCAGCTAGTGCAGATTCGTTGTAACGCACTCCGTAGCAAATCCAGTTATGGCGCCTTCGGCGACTTCCATGAAGAGCTGATCGAACTGATGGGATCAACGGCTACTTACTGGTGCCTGAAAACCATGAGCAAGGCCGGCCCCGACGAGCACTATGTACATCGCTCAATCTGTGTAGAAGGACGATCCTGCTGGGAAAGCTGCGAGCAGGAAGCGTGAGGACTGTCGAACGAGTGGTCGAGACATATGCAGCGTAGTCATCTCTTCCACCATTGAGTTCGCCACAGGCCCGGAGGACAGGAGTGCGAAAACCACAACATCTATCCATCCTGCTTCTCGTCTTACTCAGCGAGTCGACGCTCAGCGCCGGCCCACAATCACCAGGCACTCGACTGACACCGGTTTCCAAAGCAAATCTGTGCGTTACAGAAGGCTCGATAGAGGAGACGCCTGATCACCGCCTGTCGGTGAATGCGGCTAAAATGCGGGCGTACCTTAACGCCTACACCCAACCAGTGGCGCAGGTGCGATTCACTTACCTGGGCTCGACACCCAACGAAGCGCCCCTGGCATCTGGTGAGATGCGGCGCCAGTTTGGCCTCAAGCTGCGGGCTCAGGACGCGTGCAATCTCGTGTATGCAATGTGGCGCATCGAGCCTGAATCGAAACTCGTCGTGTCGGTGAAAAACAACCCTGGGGAACACACCAGCGCGCAATGTGGGAATCGGGGCTACCAGAACATTAAGCCGCTGCGCAGCTCGCCGCTCCCATCCCTTCGTTCAGGAGACACGCACACGCTGCGCGCCGAAATGAATGGAGCGGATATGAAAGTGTTTGCCGACGGCTCACTGGTGTGGGAGGGCTCCGTTGGAAAGGAGGCGCTCAGCTTCGAAGGGCCGGTCGGCATGCGGTCGGATAACGCCCGCCTGGAGATCAATTTCGAGACAGGACAGCCTACGCAGCAATCTCCTCCTGGTTGCCGAGGGCAAGAGTCCGAGTAAGTGCTTCATAACAAGGCGCTCTTTCGCTTAAATCCTGTACATGACAACGTCCGGTGCCCCCATCGCATCTATCTTGCTTAGGTCGTAGGAGCAAGAAAGGATCCAGCACATGAACACTTTCCATCGTTTGGCGACATCGGGCACGATATTTCTTCTGTTGAGTTCGCCGGCTGCAATGCACGCCCAATATGCCCCACAACAGGGGCCGCCGCCGGGCTACGGGGAGCAGGGCGGCAACGCGCCCTCAGAGTTCAACGACGCTCAACGGCGCGGGTTTCAGGATGGCATGGTGGGGGCTAGGAAGGATTACGAAAACCACCGCACACCGAACGTCAATAACCGCGATGAGTATCGCCACCCGAATGTATCGAAAGGGCTTCGTCACGATTACCGGGAAGGCTTTCAGCGCGGCTACGACGATGGGGTCCGTCACATGATGGGCGGAGAGCAGGATCGCCGCTAAAGCTCCGATCAACTGCAAAGGCCTGAATCCAAGGTGGATTCAGGCCTTTTCGTGTGAAGTCCTTAACGACGCGTATTCAGTCTGTCGAGAGCTCGCTTGAGATCTTCGAGCTTCTGCCCAGCTTCACCAAGCTTCCCTTCTGCAGTTAACCGCTGATAGTCTGCAAGATCTTTAGCCGCCTCAGCGATCGTTGGGTTGAGGTCTGCGGCTGCTGCGGAGGAAGCGGTTGTGCTTGAGGCAGGAGTCGCTGTTTTCTGCGGCTCGGCTGCCGTCAGCGACGAACTCCCTCCTCCAAAGAGCGCCGCCAGGGCCGATTCGAACGTGGATCCGTATGCCAGCCGGTCTTGCAACGCAAGCACCACCAGGCGCAGCTCGGGCATCGGGCTTCGCTCCGCTTGCAGGTAAATCGGTTCGGCATACAAGAGCGCGCGTCCAGTAGGGATCACCAGCAACGTACCCCGTCGCACGTGCGAGCCTTGTTGATTCCACAGCGTTAGTTGCCCCGAGAGTTGCGCATTTTGGTCGATGCGGGCCTCGATCTGCAACGGCCCATCCACCAGCTTGTTCTTGGGAAAGTTGTAGACCACCGAGGTGCCGTAGTGTGCGCCATCACTGCGACCGCCGATCCAGCCAATGAGATTGTTACGATTTGCGGGCGTAAACGGCAGAATCTCAACAAACTCCATGCCGGTTTCGTCGGGCAGCTTCATGAGCACGTAGTTCGGCTGCATCGGCTGGGTAACCTGTCCGCCACCCTCGCTCATGCCGACTTCGCTGGCGACTGTCCACAGGTCCTCGCGGTTGTAGAACACCTCAGGATCGGTCATGTGATACAGGCCATAGACTTGTCCCTGCAATTTGAGCAGTAATTCCGGGTAGCGCATGTGTTTGCGCAATCCCGGGGGCATTGCTGCCCCGGCTTTGAACAAGCTGGGAAAAATGCGGCGGTACGCGGCAAGAATCGGATCCTGCTCGTCGAAAACATAGAAAGTAGTTGAGCCATCGTAGGCGTCAATGACCACTTTCACGCTGTTGCGCATGTAGTTGATGGAATCTTCGCCCAGCTGGTAATGGGTGGAGTATGGATACTGGTCTGAAGTGGTGAAGGCGTCCATGACCCACGACAGCCTGCCATCCTCGCCGACCACAATGTAGGGATCCTGATCGTAGGTGAGGAAGGGCGCCAGGGTCGATACGCGTTCGCGCAGGTTACGCCGCATCAGCAGCCGGCTCTGTGCGTTCACGTCATCGCTGAAAGGTAACTTTCCCAGATCGCCGCGATCGAACGCCAGCACAATGCGGCGCAGCAAGCCGCCCACCACAATGCCGCCATCCCCTTGATACGAAGTAAGATTGTTTGTCTGGCCCTGGGGATAATTGAATTCCTGTTGGCGCGTCTTGACGTAAACGTCGGTGTTCGTCAGCTCGCCGAAATAAATCTCCGGCCGAGTTACGTTTAAACCCGGAACGGTGCTCTGCACCGGCATGTTGCTCAGGTACAGAGTGGGCAACCCTTCCGGAGTGAACCCATTGACCGGGTTCATCGTGACTCCATAGCCATGGGTGTAAATCAGCTTGTCGTTGATCCAGTTCCGGCTGCTTTCCGGCAGTTTCTCGACATTGAGTTCGCGGGCAGCGAGCATCACCTGGCGTAAATTGCCGGCAATTTGGTAGCGATCAATGTCGATGTCTGGAAAGTCATAGTAAGTACGTATTTCCTGAATCTGGCGCAGAGTGTCCTGCAGCGCTTGCCAATCCCAAAGGCGAATATTTTGCAAAGTGGCTTGATTGTTGGCCACATCCGCGGCCTCCACCGTGGTCTCGGCGGGAAATTCGCGCTGCGAGAAGCGGTCTAGTCCGTACGCCTGGCGCGTCATTAGGATGTTGTTCGCGATGTAGGGTCGTTCTCGCACCAATTCATTTGGTTTGACGATGAAGCTGCTCATCCACCACCCGGCCACGCGAACGCCGGCAAAACAGAGCGCCGCGGGTAGAATCGCCGCGATGAGCCAG
>Ga0302326_10027400_pt1 | contig 11486 bp, 9 predicted proteins | sample Palsa_T0_3_FD_202264 | JGI IMG/M metagenome (GOLD analysis project Ga0302326, IMG submission 202264) | Peat permafrost microbial communities from Stordalen Mire near Abisko, Sweden - Palsa_T0_3 | ecosystem: Environmental > Terrestrial > Soil > Palsa > Peat permafrost | place: Sweden: Abisko...
GTGATCAAAGGTGAAGGCGCCGCGGACATTGGTGTAAACCCTGGCCACCACGCTCGAATTGCCTGCCAGCAGCTCGACCATGGCCCCCATTTGCGGGGTGCCCCGTGCGTCGCGCACGACTCCGCTGACAGTGGCCGGAAAAGGCGAGGCCGAGGCAGGCAAATACCCCACCACGGTCATCACCATCAGAGCTGCGATTTGGCAATACCTTTTACGCACTCAATACGCTACTCACTCAAACACATTGCAAGTAACCCAGTTCTGCGATTGCCGCGCTACCCGGTCTACTTCAACCACTTATGTTACTCTTTGCAGCTTATCAGAGGGGCTAATCAACCGTAAATGGGGCCGATTGCGCCACCTGCTGTTTGGACACGTGATCATTAACTGTGATGGTGACCTGATACTTGCCCGGCTGCAGGCTGGACAGGGGAACAGATCTCCTCACAGTCAACTGGTCGGAGTTAGCGCTGTTGTCTCCCAACGCCGCGCTTGTCTCTGACGTATCCAGAATCGCTTTGTTAGACGCCATATCCATGATTTGGTACTGGATCGTGGCGGCGTTTTGTTTACTTTTGTCGTCGATCGCCAGATTGTAGACCTGCATCCAGAAATTGAGCTTCTGGCTGCGATGGAAGCTGACGGCGACCAACGGGCCCGAGCTAACCCGTGGCCGGACATAGGTATTGCCGAGAATGAACTGTCCGGTACCGATTTGCTTGGTCGGCACCTGCTCCATTTTGTCGGCCAGAATCAAGGACGACGCGGAGAGCTTCTCATCGTCATACTTGGGCACCACAATGCCTTCTGCCCAGGTGCCGACGTGGTCGGGGTTGTTTACGTCCTTGATGGCTATATCCACCCGGTAGCGGCCTGGTTTCAAAGGCAAAGCCCACCAGTGGACCGAGGCCTGGTCAAGCGCCTTGCCCAGGAGCTCGCTCGGCTCTTCGACTTCCAGGGTCTGCTCAAAAGTCTGCACCACGTGGTCGGTAATGGTTGCGACCCGGCCCAGGACATTCACTTCCCCCTTGGCTACCCCGTCCTTGGTGTTGAAGGTGATGTCGCGGTTCCTGATCTGCAGGGTCAAAGGCACCAGCACCGTATCCTCGGTGACCTTCACGTAATCGGTCCGGACTTCAAAGGGGAAGAACGGACCGCTCAAGACCTTGTGGTTGACCAGAAACGATTCCAGATCCTTGAATTTGACCGCGGGAGGAGCCTGCAGTTTGGAAAACTGCTCCAGGCGGTCAAACTCCTTGGCCTGGTTCGACGATGCCATGGGACCGCCGCCCAGGTTCTCCAAACCACCGTTAAACCGGTCGGTACGCTTCGAAGTCCCCATTTGTTCGCCCAGGGTCGCACCCGCTCCAGGCACGTGCAGCAGAGCATCCTTCTCCGAGCGATCAAGGGTCATGTGGTAGTCGCCACACATGCAGGTATCCACGAACTCAATATCGATGTTTTCGCCGATACCCTCGATGTAGCGGTAGTGCCAGGTCTCAAAAGGAAAGGTCGACGTTTCGCCGCCGCCTTCTTCCATGGGGCGCTCATAGGAGCCACCGCTGGGATGCGATTCAATGCTGTCAGGCTTGCCGTAAGCGATGTACATGTGCCCGCGATCGGTTTTCCAACCCGGCTTGCCGGCGGCAAAATGCTCATTGGCATAAGCGATCCGACGGTAGTTCTCCTCGCGAAATTCGTTCTCGGGAGAATCGGGGTCGGGATTGCGCCGGCGCCAGAAATTCTCGATAAAGTTGTCCCGCTCTTCGTCGTTTGACAGACTCTTGAACGACTTGAGCTCCTGGTCGGTGATGATCCACCGCACATCCTCATCTACCCATTTCTTATATGGCCCCTTGAGTTCGTTCCTCAGCTCCTTTTGCTGTTTGAACTTCTCTTTATCGCTCAAAGGACGTTTAAGCGGGTCCTGGGTCTGGGTATCCGGCGTTGTGTTGGAACTTGCAGCCGGAGTACCGGCCTGCGACGGCGCCGCAGATTGCGCGATGACTACGGACGGCAGGCCCAACGACAAGAGCAGAAAAAGGGTGGAATTAACCCTGAGCATAGGTTGCGCGATACTCCCCGTACGGCACACCAAGTTTAAGGTTCGGTAACGACGAATTCAAGCGGCGAATGTCATTTCGCCCTTTATCTTCCGGCCGATAGGTTCGCGCCGGTAACCCGTGTTTGCGGTACTTCCCGCGAAAAGCCGGGAACCCTGAGGCTCGGCTCCACGTATGATGTAGGCAGGGCGGCGGGTACCCGTTCTACCCATGAAACTGAAGAAAATATTGATCATCTCAGGCGCGGTCCTGGTGGCAGCGGGCATCGCCGGTTTCACCATCGTTCGCGCCCAATCGGGCTATACGAAGGTGCTTACGGCCAAGGTTGTCCGGCAGAATCTGGTGTCGATCGTCAGCGGGACAGGGCAAATCAAACCTAAGACTTACGTCAATATCGGGGCCACTTCCTTCGGCCGGATCACGCACCTGTATGTCAAAGAAGGCGATCACGTGAAGAAGGGTCAGGTCCTGGCGACGGTGGAGAGCGTGCAGGCCAAGGCCGGCGTCGATGCCCAGCAAGCCAGTATTCGATCCGCCGATACGGACATAGCCTCCTACCTGGCCGCGGAGAAGACGGCCGAAGCCACGGTCGCGCACTCTGAGGCCGATCTGAATCAGAAGCTTCTGGACTGGCAGCGGGCGCAGGCTCTGTACAAGGCGGAGCTGATCGCGAAGTCTGAGTACGACTCGAAGAAGGCGGCCTACGACACCGACGTCGCCACCCTGGCACAAAGCAAGGCGGCCCTGGTGCAGGCCCGGGCGCAGACGGCGTCCGCGCGGGGGAAGCTGGGCACCGCTCAGGCCACGCTGACCAGCGATGTAGACGCGTTGAACAAGACCGTCAGCATCGCGCCTTTCGATGGCATCGTGACCAATATGCCGGTCCGCGAAGGCGAAACAGTGGTGGTGGGCATTCAGAATGCTCAGGGCAGCACGCTGATGACGCTGGCTGACCCCTCGGTGATCACCGCCGAAGTCAAGGTGGACGAGACCGATATCGTGAATGTCGCCATGGGACAGCCAGTCGAGGTCACGGTGGACGCGTTGCCGGGTAAGGTCTTCCAGGGCAAAGTGACCGAAGTCGGGGACCAGGCTATTCTGCGCTCCACCGGCATCGCTACCAGCCAGAGCACGACCGGCACCGAGGAGGCGAAGGATTTCAAGGTGGTGGTCACGCTCTCCAATCCACCGGAGGAACTGCGGCCAGGGCTCTCGGCCACGGCCAAAATCACCACGGCGCGGCGGCAAAATGTATTGACCATTCCTATCCAGGCTCTGGCCATGCGCACCCCGGCGTCGCTGAAGGTGGGCGCCTCGATGCAAACGGTGAACGCCGCATCGGACGGGGATAGCCCACCGGCCAGCGCGCAGGATCCCGGCACCCAGGGGGTTTTTGTGCTGCGCTCTCATGGCAGCAAGCTGCAATCGCAGTTTGTTCCGGTCACGACCGGGATTACGGGCGCCACTGACATTGAAGTGACGAGCGGGCTCAAACAAGGCGATGAAATTGTCATCGGGCCCTATAAAGTGCTGCGGACGCTCAAGAACGACGTCAAGTTGAAGCGAGATAATGGAGCCGCAACGCAGAGCACGGAATCTTCGTAAAGGTTACAACCCGCACGACAGGAGCGAAGGATGGCACTCGAAACCGGCAGCGCAGCGCAAGCCTACGTGGCCCAGGATGGCGCCCAGGGAGAGGTCATCGTGGTCGAGGATCTGTGGAAGATCTACACCATGGGCCTCGATCAGGTAGTGAACGCGCTGTGCGGCATAAACCTGCGCATCAGGCATAACGAGTACGTCGCCATCATGGGCCCTTCTGGTTCGGGCAAGTCGACGCTGATGAACCTGATTGGCTGTCTGGACACGCCCAGCAAAGGGAAATACTGGCTGAACGGGCACCTGGTCAGCGAATTGAACGATGACGAACTGGCGCGCATCCGCAATCGGGAAATCGGCTTCGTTTTTCAGACGTTCAATCTTTTGGCGCGCGCCACGGCTCTGCACAACGTGGAGTTGCCGCTCATATACAACGGAACCCCGGCCGAAGAGCGAATTGAGCGGGCCAAGGCGGCGCTGCGCTCGGTGAATCTTGAAGAGCGCATGAACCATAAGCCCAACGAGTTGTCCGGCGGTCAAAGGCAACGGGTGGCGATCGCGCGCGCTCTGGTGAATCGTCCCTCGATCATCCTGGCCGATGAACCCACCGGGAATCTGGACTCGAAGACGGGCGATGAAATCATGGCGCTCTTTGATGACCTGCACGCCAAGGGCAACACGATCATCCTGGTCACCCACGAACCGGATATCGCGGAGTACGCTCACCGCGTGGTCTACATCCGCGACGGCGTGATCGCTTCCGACGCGGTGTCTTCCCGAGTGCGCACGGTCAAGGCTTAGTCTCCGCAACAGCCTGAGAATCGGCGAGAGACCTCCAGAATTTGGGAAGGCCGAGGGGCGCACCGCAGATCCCTCGGCTTCGCTCGGGATGACAATTTTGTTTGGGAACGCTAAGTATCGTTTCCAAGATGAATTGTCATTCCGACCGGAGCGCACCCGGATTTCCTGCCACGCTGCTCTGGACAAGGCCGCGTATGCGCCCCTCCGTAAAGAAGGGCGCTCGAATTGCAACAACGCCACTAAGTCCAACAGGAAATCCGGGGTAGCGTAGTGGAGGGACCTGCTGTGGCTCTTTTCCGGTTCTCACCACCCCCTTCAGCCCTTTGCAGTTATAGTTCAACTCTTTTCTTGTCCCGCCGATAAACCGCTAAGAGCGCTTTCGTGCATGCCTTAAAGCGAAGCGGAGGGGTGGGGAATGATCAATCAACCGTTGCAACCGAACCGGGACCAAGGCCGTTGGGCGCCGCCGCGGCGGCCGCCCGGAGGCCCATTGCCGGAGTTGGTTTCGCGATCGCTGGCTATGCGCCGTGTTTGTGAGCAGCTGCAGCAGATCGGCCCGCGAGTACGGCTTGCCCTGATTGAGGGCGAAGCCGGCACTGGGAAGCACCTGCTTGCCAGGCACATCCAGGCGCGGCATGCATCCCCCGGTTTGTTGGTAGTGGAAGAGGCGGCAAGCTTGTTTTTGCCCGAGAGCGCCAGCGGCGAACTCCGCTCCGAACCCCTCCGGTCGGCCGTTCGTAAGGCGGCTGAGGGGGTCCTCTTGATCCGCAACATCGACGAGCTGGCGGCCGAGCCTCAGGCGCAGTTGTTGCGCTACATTCGTTCCTTCGAAACATCTCTCTCTGCTGACAGGCCCGGGGCCTCCGGGGCCCCCTCGCAGTTGATCTGCACGGCTCGCAAGCCGCTTCGTGCGCAAGTGCTGGCGACCGCATTTTTGCCGGAAATTTACTACCGTTTGAGTGCCGTCTCCTTCGCGCTGCCCGCGCTCCGCGATCGCAAAGAAGACATCCCGGCGCTGGTGCAAATGTTCATCGATGCGGTTTCCAGGGAACAGCAACGACCGTTGCAGGGACTTGGTCCTGGTTCGCTCCCGATACTGCTGCGTCATCTGTGGCCGGGGAACGTACGCGAACTGGAATCGGTGGTTCGCGCTGCCTGCCTGTCCACGGAAGCGCAGTGGCTGCGGCCGATTGACCTGGTCATTCTGCCGCTCGAACCACCCGGCAGCAAGGAAGGGGAGCCCGCCTTGCCGGAGAACTTTACACTGGATGGCGTGATCCGGCGGCACATTCTGCAGGTGTTGAAGGTATGCGATGGCAATAAAGCGCGCGCGGCCTCCAAGCTTGGGATCAGCCGGTCCACGCTCTACCGCATGCTGGAGGCCGATCTTGCGTTACCCATGCAGGGGACAGAGGCAAAGCACGAAGAGCTGGTGGCAGCACCCAGTATCTCTCATCACGACTGAAGCGCAATATTCCCTGTACGGCTCTCGGCTTCGCAGGAACGTGGAGGTGCCCTGTTCGCGTGTGCGAATTGTCGATACACTGCGCTTAGCTTCTAGCGAGCCCAGGAATCCGTTTGTCACGAATACCAAACCTTATCGTCATTGCTCTTGTCTTCATCGCGCTTGAGACCAGCTTTGGTGCAGCGCAGAATCTTCCCCTCAGCAGCCGCGTAAAAATCCTGAACACCATCTTCTCCGACTACTGGGAAGATCACCTCAAGCACGAACCCGAGTTTGCCTCCTCCATCGGTGATACTCGCTACAACGATCAACTCTCGGATTACTCGGTCCAGGCCTATAACAACTCCCTGGCGCGCGGCCGAGCCTTCCTCACGCAACTGGCGGAGGTGGATGCGACCGGCATGTCCACCGACGAGCAGTTGAGCAAAGACTTGTTGGTACGGCAATTGATTCAGGATCAGCAGGCGGCAAGGTTCAGGCCCTGGGAGATGCCGGTCACTCAGTTCGACGGCCTTCAGGTCGACCTTCCCCAGCTCGTTCCTGAGCTGACCTTCAACACGGTCAAAGACTACGACGATTACATCGCGCGCCTGAAGAAGGTGCCGCTCGCCTTTCAGCAGATCACCGACGACATGTCCATCGGCATGGACGACCATCGCGAGCCGCCCGCATACCTGATGGAAAAGGTGCTGGAGCAGGTGAATATCCTTGCCAACCAGAAGCCGGAGGACGGGCCGTTCGGCCTACCGGTTAAAAAGTTTCCAGCTTCTGTTTCCGCGACCCAACAGGCACGAATCAAGGAGGAGTTGTTCGCCGTGATCTTCTCCCAGGTGACGCCTGCCTACGTGCGCTTCGGCAAGTTTCTGAAGGGGCAGTACATTCCAGGCGGTCGCAGTGATCCAGGCATATGGTCTCTTCCTGACGGTGACGCGTATTACCGTTTCCTGGTAAAGCAGAGCACCACCACCGATCTGACCCCGGACCAGATTCATCAGATCGGCCTCGACCAGGTGAAGCGGGACGAGGAGCAAATACTGGCGATTGCCCACCAGCTGGGATTTGCCGACATCAAAGCGGTGCAGAGCGCCGCGGCCAACAACCCCAAGTTGTTCCCGACTAGCAAAGACCAACTGCTCGACGCCTATCGCGGTTACCTTGACCGGATGCGCCCCAAACTTCCTCAACTGTTTGGGCGCTTGCCGAAAGCCCCGCTGGTGGTGGCGCCGGTGCCGGATTATGAAGAAAAGGATCAGGCAGCGGCCTACTACGATCATGGCACGCCGGACGGCTCCCGCCCCGGCACGGTATTCGTCAACACTTACAAAATTGAAACGCGTTCCCTTGCCTACGCTGAATCCATCGCTTATCACGAAGGTCTGCCCGGTCATCATTTGCAGATATCGATCGCGCAGGAGCTCACCGGCGTTCCCGAGTTTCGCAAATACCTCGATTACACCGCGTACACCGAGGGGTGGGGACTTTACGCGGAGCAGCTAGGCAAGGATGTCGGCTTCTACCAGGACCCGTACAGCGATTTTGGCCGGCTGGAAGATGACATCTGGCGCGCGGTCCGGCTGGTGGTCGACACCGGTGTCCATGCGAAGCACTGGTCACGGGAGCAAATGGTCGATTACTTCCATCAACACTCGGGCATCGGCGAGACCGATGTGCAAGCCGAAGTCGATCGCTACATTGCGTGGCCGTCGCAGGCGCTTGGATACAAGGTAGGGCAACTCAAGTTTCTGGAGCTGCGTGCCAAGGCCCAGCAGGCGCTGGGGGATCGTTTCAAGCTCAGCGCCTTCCATGACCAGGTCATCGATTCCGGCGCCCTACCGCTCGATACCCTTGGGGAACGCATCGACAGCTGGATCGCGCAACAAAAAACCCAAAAGTAAGAAAAGGGAGACATTCATGGGCGGATACACAACCAGGCAATCGCTGGCCGGCCTCCGGGTAGCCATTCTTGGAGCTGGGAAAATGGGTGGAATTTTGGTTCAGGCGTTCCTGAAATCCAAGGTACTTGAGCCGGAACAGATTGTAGCGACGGTGGAACACGAGGATCGTGCCGGGCAGCTTTCGGCCCAGTGGGGGGTTGATGTATCCACGGACAACCTGGCCGCCGCGCAGGCGGCGGATCTTATCCTGTTAGGCCTTAAGCCGGTCACGGTTCCGGAGGTCGTGCGGCAGATTCGTCCTGCGCTCACACCACAAAAGTTACTGATATCGATAGCCGCCTCGGTGCGTACGACAGCTATCGAGCATGCGGCAGATTTGGAAATCGGTGTGGTCCGCGCCATGCCGAATACTCCATCCATGCTGGGCGCAGGCATTGCGGCGCTCAGCCGAGGACGCTTTGCCACCCAGGAGCAACTGGATCTCGCAGCCTTTCTTTTCGCAACGGTCGGCCGGACGGTGGTGGTGGAAGAAAAGCATCTCGATGCGGTGACTGGGCTTTCCGGCTGCGGGCCGGCTTTCATTTACATCATCCTCGAATCGCTGGCGGAAGCCGGGGTCAAGGTGGGCCTGCCGCGCGACATTGCGACCCTGTTAGCGGCCCAGACCACTTTTGGCGCGGCCAAGATGGTGCTTGAAACCGGCTACCATCCGGCGCTGCTCAAGGATGCGGTCACCACGCCGGCGGGCTGCACCATCGACGGCATCCTGGAGCTGGAAGAGGGAGGCCTGCGCGTGACCCTGATCAAAGCGGTGATGCGCGCCACGCAGCGCGCCAAGGAACTAGCCGGGTAAGATGAAGAGGGGGTAATGATGAGTTCTGCCCACGCTCTTCCGGCTTCTCCGACCGCAACCCTCAGACTCTCAGGAGGCTTGGGGTTCCTGCCGCGTTTTGCGTGGCTGGTCCTGGCCTATAATGTGGCGGCGGTTTTGTGGGGCGCTGTGGTTCGCGCAACCAGCTCCGGCGCTGGTTGCGGCGCTCACTGGCCCTTGTGCAACGGGGTCGTGGTGCAGAGCCATCCGCGCCTGGCTACTCTGATCGAGCTCGCTCACCGTATGAGCGCCGGCGTGACCGTGATTGCGGTCCTGATCCTGCTGGTTTGGATCTTTCGCAGCACGGCGGCGGGACACTTGTCTCGCATAACTGTCATCGCGGCCACGGTGGTGATCTTCAATGAGTCGCTGCTGGGAGCTCTGCTGGTTCTGCTGCGGCTCACTGCCGACAACCACTCCCCTGCCCGCGCGGTTTATCTCACGCTGCATCTGGCCAACACTCTGCTTTTACTGGGCGCGCTCGCCCTCTCCGCGGACTTTCTCTCTGCGGGTGAGGCCTGCAACCGGCATACCGTACGCTTTACGCAACTGCCACTGGCCCTCACCGGGTTAGTCTCCATCTTGTTGGTGGGAATGACCGGAACGCTTGCCGCCCTGAGCGACACGCTTTTCCCGGCCAGGTCCTTCGCCTCTGCGCTGGCCGTGGACTTCTCCAGCACTGCCAATTGGCTGGAGCGGCTGCGGCTGCTTCACCCGGTCTCTGCGGTGGTCGCCGGTTTGTTCGTTTGCTGGCTGCTGCTGCGCGGTATCCGTCGCCCCGCGGATCGATGGCTGACCATTGGAGTGCTCGTGCTTTTGGCCCTGCAGTGTGCGCTTGGCGTCGCCGATGTGGTGCTGCTGGCTCCCCTGTGGCTGCAGATTACTCACCTGCTGGGAGCGGATCTTCTGTGGATTGCCCTGGTTGTGCTTGCGGCCAGAGTCTGCGTGGTGGGAAACGTACGCTTCCATACGCAACGCTAGGGCTTTCCCTGCGCGTAGTCAGGGACTTTCGGCGTTAGTTTGCGGAAGACAAACTCACGTCCCAGATTATCCAGGGCGTGAGCCGCTACATTGAGAAAGCCGTTGCCAATCGTCAGGCCAACTCCGCGATCACTTGCGGGATGATACAGGTTTGAGATTCCGCCGGCGGCAAAGCTCCCCAGTACGTAGGAGTAGTTTGGCTGCAGCCTTCCGTTGTCTCCCCTGCAGATGACCGCCGACGAGATGGCGTAAAATGCGCGCGATTTTTTACTTCCACTGCCGCGATAGAAATACCGCGGGTCCTGATGCAGAAGCGAAGGCAGGATGGCGCTGCCAATCATCCTGCTGAGCGCCTCGTCAGCGTAGGCTGCGCCGTATCGCTTGGCGTAGCCCTGCGCGCCCTTGCCGTATCCCGGGAAAGTATTCTGCCACTGCTCGACTGCGGCAACGGCGCCTGTCCCCACGAATGCAAAGGGGTCTGCGATTGAGCGCAAGGCAAGCTGATACTTTTGACCGGAAGCCAGCGGGACCGCGTCCCACAGATAGCTGCTGTAAAAGTTAGGAAAAACACCCAGGACGCGCTGCTGCTCCTGAGTCTTCAACTGCTCCGTTGCCAACTCTATCTGCGTGACCGAAACCTGGACATCCGTGGTAATGGCGGCAGGCGACAACCGGAACTCCGGCACGATCAATTTCTCGTCCGGGAGCAAGACGATTTCGGACGAGGAATACGTCTCGAGCCCAGCCGAACTAACCGTGAAACGAAACCTTCCCGGAGCCAACTGGGGGAAGGTGAATCCTCCGGCGTCATCCGATAAAACCACTCGACTCGAAGGACGGTCGAGCGCGAGCAAGACTATCTGTGCGCCCCGAACCACCCCCCCATTGATGTCGAGAACCGTTCCGCTGATGCTGCCTGTACCGGGGACCTGCGCGTAGGCCGCAAAAGGAAGATGGCAAAGCAGGGCCAAGAACAACAGGCACCGCGCGGCAGTGTTGATCATGATAGCGACATTGCGCGTCGTCCCAGATTGAGCGCATCCAGCCAAAACACACTGGAGGAATGGATCGTCTCAGAGACGCTTTGGATCGACTCGACGCAGTAGTTCGGCTGTGCTTCGTTCACGGTCAAGCGTGGCGCCACTTTCAAGACCATAAAGTGGTTTCCGCAAATCTGCGTCAGGATGTCCCGATCCTTGAATGGCCGCATGACCAGAATCTGTCCAAACAACGCTGGGTGGGCGGCTTTGAAGGTCTCGAACGACATGCGCATGGACAAGTTGCGAGGGGCCTGAAATTCGATTCCGGTCAACATGCGTTCACCCCGCACATCCCTGACCATTTCGCACGGCTTGAGCGCCTCACGTAAATTTCCGCGAAATTCCATACCGAGATGTTCCGCTCGTTCAATCAAATGTTCCGGTGATAATACAAGTCTTAACTACTTAAGACTTTAGGTCAAGTTTTCTCGGAAAATGCTGAGATTTGGATCCGATCGAGGAGACTGGCAGATCCCTGCGCTTCGTCGGGAGGACAAAGGGGACGGCGGCGCTTTCATTTAAAGCAACTTTCTTAGCGGCTGCTTCTTGCTTTGTATCGGGGCACGACTTTAGTCGTGCCGCCACCGGTATAAAACAACGTTGGGCTTTAGCCCCTGTGCTTTTTCGACTGGAATTCCTTGCCGGATTTTTACGGCTGCAGCGGCTAAAGCCTTGACCATTTTGGCCGGAGGTGGCACGACTGAAGTCGTGCCCTGATACAAAGCAAGAAGCAGCCGTTAAGAAAGTTGCTTTAAATGAAAGCGCCGCCGT
>Ga0302326_10027401_pt1 | contig 11486 bp, 13 predicted proteins | sample Palsa_T0_3_FD_202264 | JGI IMG/M metagenome (GOLD analysis project Ga0302326, IMG submission 202264) | Peat permafrost microbial communities from Stordalen Mire near Abisko, Sweden - Palsa_T0_3 | ecosystem: Environmental > Terrestrial > Soil > Palsa > Peat permafrost | place: Sweden: Abisko...
CATCGACAACACGCCGCTATGGGGGAACTGGGCTGGGATTGGCGATTTCACACCGGCTGGTCGCCATGATGGGCGGCGCCATCGACGTCGAAAACCGGCCAGGTGGCGGATCTGTCTTCTGGTTCGTAATTCCGCTGCGCGAGGCGAAGCAGACCGGTGCGGCGGCTGCTTCCGGAGAACGCGTCTTGATCGTCGATGACAATCCGGTGAATCAGATTGTGGCCGCGCGTGCCGTGCATAATCTGGGATACCTGGCGGAGGTCGTCTCCAGCGGGGAAGCGGCGGTGGAAGCGATCCATCGGGCGGAATTCGCCGCCGTCTTGATGGATTGTCAGATGCCTTACCTTGACGGATACCAGACGACCGAGCAGATTCGAAAGTTGGAAGCACAAGGGCCGGCCCGGCGGCGCACTGCGATCATCGCCATGACCGCCAATGCGACCGAAAGCGATCCCGACCGTTGCCGGGAAGCCGGCATGGACGACTACCTCACGAAACCCCTGCATAAGGCCGCGCTTTCCGCAGCCTTGCAGCGCTGGACCCGCCGGCCGCCGGCAGTTACCGGCTGCTCCGCCAGTCCTGTTCCAGCATTCCCCAAACCTGCAGATCCACCCAGCGGTCGTTTACCCACTCCGCTTCCCGAAGCACGCCCTCGGGCCGAAAACCCAGTTTTCGCGGGATGGCGCAACTACGCGTATTCCCTGTACCGCAGCGGATCTCGACGCGATGAAGGCTCACCTCGTCAAATAGATAGTCCAGCAGGTGCCGGCAACACAGAGTGATCGTGCCGCGCCCCTGATGTTCGGCGGCGAGCCAGTAACCGATACTGCAGCTCCGGTCGGGCGTTTCTATAGGGTGGCATCCGACGGCCCCCACCAGCGCGCCATCCAGCCAGATGCCGAAATTGGGTCCGAGTCCGTCTTCGAATTGCGCCGCCGCGCGCGAAAGGAATAAGCCGATATCGTCCGTCGAGCGCGTTCCATCCACCCAAGGGAGCCACTGGCGGAGATGGCCGCGATTCCGTTCGACTGCCGCAAACAGGACTTCGGCATCGTCCCACTCGAATTGCTTGAGCTCAAGCCCGTCGGTTACTTCGCGCCGAAACATCTCGTTACTCTTCGCCGGCGTTTAAGGAACTCCCGCCGGCCGCTGCGGATTTCGCGACTTTGCAAAGGCTGGCATTTCCATGTCCACCTGCGCGGCGTACTCTGCCAGACCGGGCTTCAATATCTCGAACGCCGTGTCCGGATCATCGGCGAATTGAAAGAGGCTCAAATCCTCGGCGGAGATCATGCCGTGCTTTACCAGCGCCTGGAAGTTGATCACTTCGTTCCAATAGGCGCTGCCATAAACCACGATGGCCATCTTCTTCGCCAGTTTCTGCGTCTGCACCAGGGTCAGCACTTCCATCATTTCGTCGAGCGTGCCGAATCCGCCAGGAAATACCACCAGCGCCTTGGCGAGATACGAAAACCAAAACTTGCGCATGAAGAAGTAGTGGAATTCAAAACTCAGCTCGGGCGTGATGTAAGGGTTCGGAAATTGTTCGAACGGCAGCCCGATATTCAGCCCCACGGTCTTGCCTCCTCCGTCGTGGGCGCCGCGGTTGGCCGCTTCCATGATGCCCGGACCGCCGCCGGAACAGATGACAAAACGGTGCTGATTCTGATCGAATTGACCCGCCCATTCGGTCAACAGTCGGGCGAGCGTGCGCGCGTCCTGGTAATAGCGCGACATTGGCCCTTCCTGGCGAATGCGGGCTGAGCCGAAGAAAACTACCGTATCGCGAATTTTCTCGCGCCGGAAATGGGCCAGCGGCTCCAGAAATTCCGCCAAAATGCGAAGCGCCCGGGCGTCCGGACTATTCAGGAACTTGTCGTTGAGGTAGGCCACCTGACGCCGGTCGCCATGGTTGGGATTCTGGGGTGTCATCGCTGTTCTAAATCATCGACTTTCTTCTTCAATTCCCTTATGGCCTTCAGCATCTCCGGCAATTTGGGAAACGCCGTGACGGAACGAAGCCATTCAGTGGCCGGAAAAGCCGGCGAGCCCGAGATCCTAGCCCCTGCATCCACATCGCCGCCGATTCCGCTCTGCGCGTACACGATCGCGCCCTCATGCACCGTCAGGTGGCCCGACGAGCCCACTTGCCCGGCCAGCAGCACGTTACGCTCCAGCACGGTACTGCCGGCGAGGCCGGTCTGCGCGCAAATGATGTTGTCTTCGCCCACCACGCAAGCATGGCCCACCTGCACGAGGCTGTCGATCTTCGCGCCGCGTTTCACCCGAGTTTCGCCCACCCGGGCGCGGTCTACCGATGTCAGGCTCTGAATCTCGACATCGTCCTCAACTACCGTCCGCCCCGATTGGACAATCTTGAAATGCGTGCCGTCCGGCCGCTTCACAAACCCGAAACCATCGCCGCCGATTACCACCCCATTCTGCAGAATCACCCGATGGCCAATAAGGCAAAACTCGCGCACCGTGGCGTGCGAGTGTGCCAGAAAATCGTCGCCGATTTCGGCGCCCTCATACAGCACCACGTGTGGATGGAGCACGGCATTGCGGCCGAGCCGCACATGGTCGCCCACCACGGCAAACGGTCCTATCGAGCAGTTTTCGCCCACCGCAGCGCTCGGCGAGACGTATGCGAGCGGATGGATTCCCGGCGCAGGCCGCGGCGGCTGATAGAACAGAGCCTGCGCGCGGGCAAAATCTAGATCCGGATTGGCCGATATCAGGAGCGCGATCTCCAGGCCCGGAATCTGCTGTCCTACGAGAATAGCGCTGGCCTGAGTGTGCTTCACTTTGGGCCCATATTTCGGATTGGCCAGAAAAGTGAGCTCTCCGGGCCTGGCATGTTCCATACCGGCCACGCCGCTGATTTCGAACTCCCCCTCGCCCACGAGGCGGCAGCCCAACCGGTCCGCAATCTCCCGTAGTTTCATAGCCGACTTCCAGGTTAGCAGGGGAGCCTGTCACCCGGCGCTCAAATCCAGCATCATATAAACATGGCGATCGAGACCTTGCATCTTAGTGTCCGAGGGATGACCTGCGACAACTGCGCGCGCACCGTGGAGCGCAAACTAGCGGGAACTCCCGGCGTAACCAAAGCCGAAGTTGACCTCGACGGGTCAGCGGCCAACGTAGAGTATGACATCGGGCTGGTAAAGCCCGAAGTGCTGGTGGAAGCGGTGCGCAGCCTCGGTTACGACGTGGCTGCATGACCACTCCCGCGGCGGAACGGGTCGACTTGCCGGTGAGCGGGATGACGTGCGCCGCCTGCGCGCGCGCCATCGAGCGCACGCTGTCTGCTACCGCGGGAGTGGAGCGCGCCAGTGTGAATCTGGCCACCAATACCGCTACCGTGGAGTTCGACGCGGCACGCACAGGCGTCAGCGATTTCATCGGCGCGATCGAGGACTTGGGCTACGGAGTGCCCGAGTCTGAACAGCCGCCCGACGCCGGAGAACTGCTGTACCGACCGCGCCTGATCGTGGCGATTCTGTTTGCCGTCCCGGTGCTCGTGCTGGGGATGGCGCACATCGCACCGTGGGTCCAGTTGGTGCTCACCCTCCCGGTAGTGTTCTACGCCGGCACACCTTTTTATACTGCGGCGTGGATCGCTCTGCGACACGCCAGCGCCAACATGAACACGCTGATCGCGCTCGGCACCGGCGCGGCCTTCCTCTATTCGGTTTACGAGACGTTCCGTGGCGGGCACATGGTGTATTTCGAAGCCGCCGCCACCATCATCGCTCTCATTCTGCTGGGCCGTACCCTGGAAAGCCGGGCGCGCGCCAAAGCGTCGGAAGCCATCCGCCACATGATGAAGCTCCAACCGCCGACGGCGCGACTGCTACGCAAGGGAGTAGAAGTGGAAGTGCAGGTGGCCGAAGTTCGGCCGGGAGACACAGTGGTAATCCGGCCCGGCGACCGGATTCCGGTGGACGGGACGGTGCTCGATGGCGACTCGGCCGTCGACGAATCGATGCTGACGGGCGAGAGCCTCCCGGTGGACAAGCGCGTGGGCGCTTCGGTGTTCGCCGGCACGGTCAACCGGTCGGGCAGCTTCCGCTACGAAGTGAAGAAAGTGGGGCGTGGCACGGTGCTCCAGCAGATGATCGTGCTGGTGAAGCAGGCGCAAGGGTCGCGCGCACCCGTGGCGCGCCTGGCCGATGTGGTCAGCGGCTATTTCACCGCAGGCGTGCTCGCCGCGGCGCTCGTCACGTTCGGTGCCTGGCTCTTTTTCGCGCCGTTCGGGACTGCTATGGAAAACGCGGTCGCAGTGCTGATCATCGCGTGCCCTTGCGCGCTCGGGTTGGCTACGCCGACAGCGATCATGGTGGGAACGGGGCGCGGCGCCGAGCACGGCATTCTGATTAAAGGCGGCGACGCGCTGGAGATGGCATACAAAATCGGGGCCGTGGTGCTCGACAAGACGGGCACGCTCACTCGCGGTAAACCTCGCGTGATTCGTGTCACACCGGCTGGGGGCTGGACGGAAGCGGAGTTATTGCGCCTGGCCGCAAGCGCCGAGCGATACTCCGAGCATCCTCTGGGTCGGGCAATCGTGGATGCCGCGGGCGAACGCGGGCTGCCGCTTGAGGATGCCCACGATTTTAAGGCGCTCACCGGCCTAGGGGTGCGCGCTCGTGTGGGCGGGCGCGAAGTGACGGTCGCCAAACCGGGGGCAACCGTGACGGTGGATGGCGCGGTGGCCGGCGAAATCGAGATCGCCGACACCATCAAGCCGGAAGCGGCGGCGGCTGTGAAGCGGTTGCGGAAAATGGGCCTCGAAGTCTGGATGATTACCGGCGACAATCGAACTGCGGCGGAAGCAGTGGCACGCGAGGCGGGCATCGACAACGTGCTCGCCGAAGTGATGCCGGGCGACAAAGTCGCGGCGGTACGCAAGCTTCAGGCGGCCGGCAAACGCGTTGCGATGGTAGGCGACGGCGTCAACGACGCGCCGGCGCTCGCGCAGGGCGATCTCGGTATAGCGATGGCCTCGGGCACGGGCGCGGCGATGGAAGCAGGCGCCATCACGCTGATGCGCGACGATCTGAACGGAGTGGCTGATGCCATCGAGCTTTCGCGCCGGACGATGCGGATTATTCGGCAGAATCTGTTCTGGGCCTTCGCCTACAATACGGTGGGCATTCCGGTAGCGGCGCTCGGTCTGCTATCGCCCATGCTGGCCTCGGCGGCGATGGCGGCTTCGAGTGTCACAGTGGTGACGAATAGCTTGCGATTACGGTGAACGCATGGGCCATCATGTCCCGCACAGACAACAACCGCAAACGGGAAAACGGCCTCTCGGTAGAGTAGGAGAGAGGGCGACGCCTGCGGTGCGACCCACTCTCCCCTCGTCGAACCGGACAAGCAGATTTCCCGACATCCGGCTCTCCTGAAAACCGCTTCACCGCAGGCTTGCACAGACAGTTGCGCCGCTGCCAGTCTCTCATAAGCGCACCAGACCGAATCGGTGGATCTGCTGCTAAGAGCTGACTACTTCCGGCGGTCGGAAGGGCCGTTGACTGCGTCGTCTCAAATGCTGCGTGAGACGAACGTACGTGTTGATCTCTCCGAAGGCCACGCGCGGATATCCGAAGTCGAAGTAGTTCTTCCAGCCTTCCAGGTGCCGGTTCAACTCCTCAATCAGTTCCGGGATCGGCTTAAACATTGACGATGACTCGTCATCCCGTGCAACTTCTCCCGCTCCTTCTTCAGAGCCTGCGCCGACGGACTCACATTGACGTACCGCCACCCGCGCCCTTGCAGGTCCTCGTGGTGGCGGAACGTGAATCCCAGAAAGTCCAGACTCGCCCCTCCTTCTTTCAGATTCACCACGCGGGTTTTCTCCCGCTTGATCTCCAACCCTAGGCAGCCTTCCAGTTTCGTTTCTATCCAGCCCGTCAGGCGACTGCCTTGATAGCGCGCTACCAGCGGACAGCACCGCCATCGTGAATGCTCAGCGCTTGCATGGATGAGCTTCGAAAAAGGCTTTGCCATCCGCGGACCAACCGTCAGCCGCGGCATCGAGCGAAGCCAGAAACTTCGACGGAGGATGCTGATCGTCGAACGATGCGCCGGAGACTGGCTCCTAAACGGGGGGACAGGAATGGATTCTTGCCCGTGGAAAGAACAGCCTTCATGCGGGTCCATGCCGCTTCCTGTTCGGGCGTCCAGAGGAGGAAATTGGAAGTCCCGAGCAGACCGGCATTCTTGGGGATCCTTGGTTTGATCGCAGGTGTAGCGGAATCGGGCAGACCGGAAGGCGTAATCGATCCACTCGCCCAAATGGCTGGAGTCTCCCGCTGGATTGAGCGCGCACCTGGGACACCGCTGCAACCGATCCCAAAGCTTTGATAAACGTCCTTCGGTCTGGCGGCATGGCTTCTGGTTCTCGATGGTAGGAGGTATCGTGTACCGCGCCGACAAAGTAAAGGCGACCGGAAGCGCGCACCCCCCGGGCCGTAATACTGCGATTCAAGCTTTGTTTTACTTCGTCAAACCCTGTACGTAAATGGCGTGATAGGGACCGACCGAGGCTTGCGCGCCGTTCACTTCCACAATGTGGCCCATGTGCTCCGACGCCGACGCTTTTGCATCTACGCTGCCGACACGCCGCGGGTCGAGCTTTTCGGGCATCAGCATGGACAGTTCGCCGGACTTCGTCAGCAATCCGATGGGCTGGCCGTGCTGCACCCATTTCTGCGAGCAGGCAATCGCCCGTTGGCCCGAAGTCCTACGTGGGGCATGCTTCAGCGGGATCTACCCTTATGGGTAGTCTCTAGCGACACTGACCACCGCTTTGGGAGGCGAAGAGCCATGAGTGCAGACAAGCATCGCAGAATCAACAACTTGGGTGGCGGTTTCCAGCGGGTGGGAAGTGGAGAGCTGTGCTGCAGCTTGCCCAAGCAAGGATGGCTCGCCTAAGAAGCTACCAGCATGTCCTACGAAAGGGCCAAACGTCCCGATCAAAGGCTCAATGACCAACGGAGCGGAATTTGATCGCCACCCGGGAGTTTGGCAACGTCCTCCTTTTCAAGCAATGAACTGCTCCTCGAACGCGGGGCGGTCCACTATGCGATTTCCGGATGGGCGGCAGATTTTTTTCGCACTTGTTATAGTTCTCGCCTCCTCTTTGCGCTTACCGAGTAACAGAGGTTGGGGCAGGCCGGATTGAACGGCCGGCCTGCTTAAGAAGGATCCAACGGAAAAGAATTACCGAGACTGGCCGGTATTGCCGGCCGCGCTTGCGTTGAAGCGAGAACGAGCAGGACTTAGCAACAGCTTATAAGAAGGAGACTTGAAAATGACAGCTAAACAATTCGGCAATGCCGCGGCCGCGTTCGCGGTTCTTGCGATCGTCAATCTTGCAGGTATGTGGGTGAGCCCTTCACAGGGGCACGCTCAGGGTCGCAACTCTGACGATGAGTGGAGGATTCGGAAAGGCCTCGAAATCGCTCCCGTACCGCTGAACATGGCCGGAAAAGACCCGGCGTTAGTGGGGCTTGGCAGCTATTTGGTCAATGGGGAGGGCGATTGCAATGGTTGCCATAGCGATGGGCCTCCCACTCAGTTCACAGCCAATGGGAACCCTTACCAACTCGCTCCTCCGTTCGGAGGAGTCAAGCAAGTGAATCCGGCAACTTACTTAGGGGGCGGCCGGAACTTCGGGCCGCTGATTGGAAGCTCTGCAAGCATCATTTCGCGCAACCTGACGCCTGACAAAACGGGGAAGCCGGTAGGCGGCCGGACGTTTTCCGATTTCGTTTACATCATGCGAACGGGAACGGATCTGGATAAACTTCATCCTCAGTGCCCCGCCGGAAGTGTCGACACCGCCTGTGTTCCAGCGCCGTTCAACGGCGCTCTATTGCAGGTGATGCCATGGCCTGATTTTCAAAACTTGAGTGACCACGATCTACAGGCGATCTATGAGTATCTGAGCGCGGTACCCTGTATCGAAGGGCCAACCGATCCGACCAATCCGCTGCACAACACCTGTTCTTAAAGCGGGTGCAATGCGTTGAGCGAACGCAACATCTGGGGCGCCGTCATCGAACGATGGCAGGCGCCCGACCTAATACGCTAGGTCTAGCTTCCAATCCCGCGGACCGCCGGTCTCCCAGCCGGGATTTCTTCGAGTTGAACAGCGAAGGTGCCGGCCTCCGCGACTCCCGGCGACCTAAGGGAACGCGCAAAAATAACTTCACATTTGCTGCGGAGGCGACCTGGCGCAGGCAGTCCAGCCAGCCGGGTCAACACTCGTGTCGACCTTCTTACCAGGAAGCCCCCAGAACGCCGAGATGAGTGTCGGCGCTGCAGACAAGAGTGTCCGCGCCACGTCTGCCGCTGCGACGTTGTTCTTCCGTGTTTCCTAAGCCGAGGGCATCTTAGTCCCGGCCTCATTTCACTTCCCCGGATTCCCCTGAGAAGAAGTCTTTGACGATAGTTTGCAGCTTGTCTCCCCGAAGATGTCCATCTTCCACTGCGCGCACAAACCACTTCGCGTATTCCTCGGGAGCCTTACTCAGTGACCGCCAGACAAGCTCAAGGAGGGGTTTCGGATCAGGATAGCCGCCAACTCGTCGGGCCAGTCCGCGTATGCCGGCGTTCGCCGCTCGACCCTTTCGAGGAGCAGATCCGCGGCTCTTGCCTCGCTGATTTCGGCCGTGCGGACAAGAAGGTCCAGATCAGCGATCTTCGCGAAACCCGGCGTAAATGAATGGTGCGCCGGCAGCCGGAGATTCAGCACGACCGCCCCTGAGGGCGAGAAGCGATCCAAATGAGCTTCGAAGCGATCGTGCAAGACCACATCGCCAGCTTTGACTTGAAATCGCCCCTGATCCCCGGCCTCTTCGTAGGCACCGGAGAGAACCAGTGCCGCGTACGCTTCTTCGTGGCTGTGGCGGCTTAGGACAGAACTGCGGATTGTCTGCCACATTCGCATACGGCTATCTAAACTCTATTATGCTCCCGGCTTGGCAGTGGGCCGTCGATCGACAACGGATGCGTGACACGCAAGTGGAGGTTCCTGGGCTGCGACCTGAGCCGAAGGATCGCATCTTGGTTTTATCGGCGTTGATCGGCGTTCATCAGCGGCCATAATGTTTTTTCTTGGGCTAGCGCGCACAAACCAAATATGGGCCGCAGATGAACCTGGTTTTTTCGCCGTTCTCCACTTTTGTGTCGCAGACCCATCGACAACTCCGCAAAACTTATTGGCAAATGCCGCGCGCGCAGCGATTTTAAAGTGGAAGCTGTTCATGAACTCCGCATGGAGCTGCGATATCAACTCGCCGGAGGACGGTGAAAATGGGCGGGACACGGGCGTCCAGCGCGGACAAGCGGTCCGCCCCACCTTGTTATACTCAGGGTTCCCGTGTTCCATTCGATTGAAAAGCAGGTAGCGAGCGCGTTCCACGCGCATATACAGATCCGGTACGGCATCGATCTGGCGGTGGGGATCGAGCAGCCGCGGCAGAGCGAGTTTGGGGAAATGGCGGTGCCTGCGGCGTTTCAACTGGCGAAACAGCTACGGCAGGCGCCGCGCAAGATAGCCGCGGAACTGGTGGACGAGATCGGACCGATTGCGGGCGTGGCGAGCATGGAAGTGGCCGGCGGCGGCTACATCAACATTAGGCTGGACCGCGCGGCATATGCGGCGGCGCTGCTGCGCGGCGACTCCGACGACCAGGGCGGCGTGGACGAAAAAATCATCGTCGAGCACACCAACATCAATCCCAATAAAGCGGCGCATATCGGGCATCTGCGCAATGCCACGCTGGGCGATACGTTCGTGCGGATGCTGCGCTCGCGCGGGCATCGCGTGGAAGTGCAGAACTACATAGACAACACGGGCGTGCAGGTGGCGGACGTGGTGGTGGGCTTCCATCATCTGGAGCACAAAACGCCGGCCGATGTGCGCACGATGCTGGCAGATCCGGCGGTGCGGTTCGATTACTACTGCTGGGACCTGTACGCACACACGTCGTCATATTATAAGGACCATCCGGAGTCGCTCGCGTGGCGGCAGGCGACGCTGCATGCGATTGAGGCGGGCGAAGGCGAGGTGGCGGAACTGGCTCACCTGGTGGCCGATACGATTGTGCAGGCGCACCTGAAGACGATGTTACGGCTGAACGTGGAGTACGACGTGCTGCCGCGAGAGAGCGAGATTCTGCACCTGCAGTTTTGGGCGGCGGCGTTCGAGCTGCTGAAAGAGCGCAAGGCGATCTACTTCGAGACGGAGGGCAAGCACGCAGGGTGCTGGGTGATGCCGGGGCTCTCGGAAGAGGGTAAGGTGATCGTGCGGTCGGACGGCACGGTGGTGTACACGGGGAAGGATATCGCCTATCAGCTCTGGAAATTCGGGCTGCTGGGCAAGGATTTTTACTACCGGCCCGCGCAGACGTACGCCGACGGGCGCGTGCTGTGGGTGACGACGGACGAGCCGACGGAATCGGGGCAGCAATTCGGGCACGGGTCGCGCGTATATAACGTGATCGACACGCGGCAATCCTATTTGCAGGATGTGGTGGTGGCGGGGCTGCGAGGATTGGGGTACAACGAGCAGGCAGATCGGTCGGTGCACTTCAATTACGAGATGGTGGCGCTTTCGCCGCGGTGCTGCGCGGATTTGGGGATACCGCTTTCAGAGGAAGACCGCAAGCGGCCGTATGTGGAAGTGAGCGGGCGGAAGGGCTTGGGAGTGAAGGCTGACGACCTAATGGACAGCCTGATCGAGAAGGCGCTGCAAGAGGTCGCGGATCGGCATGCGGACGATGGCGAGGAGCGGAATCGCGGGGTGGCGACGGAGATTGCGATCGCGGCGCTGCGGTATTTTCTGCTGAAGTTCACGCGCAATACGGTGATCGCGTTCGATCTGCAGGAGGCGCTGAGTTTCGAGGGCGAGACGGGTCCGTACGTGCAATACTCGGCAGTGCGGGCGCGGAATATTTTGCGGAAGTGGGAAGAGCGGGGCGAGAAGATTCCGGACTTCACGGCGGAATTGAGCGGCGAGGCGTTGGGGCGGCAATTGCAGTTCGAAGACTTTTGGCAGATGCTGCTGGCCGCGTCGAAGGCGGACTCGGCGGTGGAAAATGCGGTGAGCTCGGGCGAGCCGGCGCATGTGGCGCGGTACGCGTTCCAGGTGGCGCAGGCGTTCAGTAATTTTTATCAGAAGTACTCGATCATTCACGAAGAAGATCGCGAGAAGCGGGTATTTCTGTTGTGGATGACGGATTTCTTCCGGAAGCAGTTGGAGCGGACGGCGGGGATTTTGGGGATTACGATTCCGGCTTATATGTAGGAGGGAATAAGTGGCCTGCGCACGCGGTCTGGGCGCGTCTGGTCTCGTTCTATAATCGAAGTTGCCAAGCGCTCCCTTACCAGATGCGCCGCTTGCGTTTATCAAGGCCTGTCTCTCCAGTGGACGCGTCCGCTGGACGTATCATGTCACCATGCGCCTTCAA
>Ga0302326_10027405_pt1 | contig 11485 bp, 16 predicted proteins | sample Palsa_T0_3_FD_202264 | JGI IMG/M metagenome (GOLD analysis project Ga0302326, IMG submission 202264) | Peat permafrost microbial communities from Stordalen Mire near Abisko, Sweden - Palsa_T0_3 | ecosystem: Environmental > Terrestrial > Soil > Palsa > Peat permafrost | place: Sweden: Abisko...
GTGAACGGCGCGCGCTTCGACTCGCACTTCGCGATCGAGCGAGATGCCATGGCCGGAACTGCCGGCGGGCACCCGTAAGCGCAAGCGCGCGACGCCGTCCGCGCCCTCGAGTGAAAGGAAGAACCGTTCGATGGCGGCTTGCGTTTCCGCCGCCGAGCGCTTGACCGGCGCGACGTCGCGGAGTTGCGGCATGCGGGTCAGCGTATCAGAGTATTGTGAACCTGCGAGGAATCGCGGCATTCTCAGGTTCTTCTCAAGGCGCGCTCGACGTTTTCGATCAGCTCCTGCGGCTCCGACGGTTTTGGAACCGCCGCAACGACGCCGTAGATATCCATCAGGTCTCGCAGCGCGGCATTCATCGGCGTCGCGGTATAGAGTGCCACGCGGACGTCGCGCGTCGCCGCATCGGCGCGCAGCGCGCGCAGCACGTCCGGCCCGCTCACGAGCGGCAGTCCGAGATCGAGCAGCAGCAGATCGGGCACGCATTCAGCGGTCGCGGCAAGCACTTCGGGCCCGCTCGCCGCTTCGACGACCACGTGGCCCGCATGCTCGAGCACCGTGCGTACGAGCAGTCGCCCACCGGCGTCGTCGTCGGCAACGAGTACGATCGCCATCTAGGCGCGCGGCTTCGAGGGAAGATACGCTTCGATCTGCGCGACGAATCGCTCGGGATCGATCGGCTTGGCGATGTATCCGTCGAAGCCCGCCGCAGCGATGCGCTCGCGGTCGCCCGCCATCGCGAGCGCCGTCACCGCGACCACCGGGAGCCCGCGCAAGCGCGCGTCGGCTTTGAGGCGTCGGACGAGTTCGTAGCCGTCAATCCCCGGCATCAGCACGTCCGTGAGCACGAGCGCCACGTCGCCGCGCGCAGCGGCTTCGAATCCGGCGAGTCCGTCGCTCGCGCCGTCCGCCGCATGGCCGAACGCGCGCAGCAGATAGAGCATGAGATCGAGGTTCGCGGCGTTGTCGTCGACGACGAGAATGCGCGCGCTCATCGCGCGACCGGCAGCATTAGCGTGAAAGTGCTTCCCTCGCCGAAAGCGCTCTCGACGCTGAGTTCGCCGCCGAGCAGCAACGCGAGGCTGCGCGAGAGATAGAGGCCCAGACCCGTTCCCGCGAATCGCCGCGTGCTCGTGAGGTCGAGTTGCTCGAACGCCTGAAAGAGCCGCGCGAGGTCTTCATCTTTGATGCCGATTCCCGTATCGGTGACGGCGAAAGCCACCCCCGGCGTGGCGCCGTGCGCACGTGGCCGCGCCTCGAGACGTACCGAGCCGCGTTCGGTGTATTTGATCGCGTTGTCGGTAAGATTGAGCAGAATCTGATGGAGCGCGCGCCGGTCGGTGACGATCGTGGTACATTCGCGCGCGACCTCGCTCGTCAGCGTCAGCCTTTTCTCGGCCGCCCGCGAGCCAAGCGCCGTCGTCACCTCGCCGACGATCTCGGCAATCGAGATCGGCTCGAAGACCAAATCGCGCTTCCCCGATTCGATCTTCGCGAGATCCAAAATATCGTTGATGAGCAAGAGCAGATGCCGCGCGCTCGAGCGGACGATCTGCAACTGGCGCTCCTGCTCCTCGGTCAGTGGCCCGGGAAGTTCCATCAACAGCGTGCCGGTGAAGCCGAGGATTGCGTTGAGGGGCGTGCGCAGCTCGTGGCTCATCGAGGCCAGAAACTGATCCTTCGCGCGCGCCGTGCGCTCGAGCGCGGCGTTGAGCTCGCGCAGCCGCTGCTCGAAGGCTTTGCGCTCGGTGACGTCGCGGATGGCGCTTGCGATGAAGGTGCCCTCGCGCGTGAGGATCGGGCTCAAGCTGATCTCGACCGGAAACTCGCTGCCGTCCTTACGCAGGCCGAAAAGTTCGAGGCCAATGCCCATCGGCCGGACGCGAGGATCGGCCGAGTAGGCCGCGCGATCGCGCTGGTGGTGGTTGTGGAAGCGCGACGGGACGAGCATCTCGACCGCGTGCCCGACCAGCTCCTCACGGTAGTAACCGAAAAGCCGTTCGGTTTGCGCGTTGACCAGCCGGATCGTTCCCGCACCGTCCACGATCACGGTAGCGTCGGGCGCGTACTCCAGCAGCGGAAACCGGCCGCCCGCAATGTCGCGAAGCGAAAACAGCGCCTCCTCCATGTTGCCCCTTTCGCCCACCAGGGAGTCTCACCCTGAGCAAGCGCCGCAGGCGCGTCGCGAAGGGCTGCGCGAGCCAATCGCGGATTAGAACGGTAACGATGCAGAGAGGCGATGAAGCGCGTCACGAGCTCGGCAATCTCTTGGCGGTCGCGCTGGCCAATATCGAGGCAATGATCGACGGTCTCGTCGAGACGACGCCGTCGAGGTTGGAAGGTGTCGCCGATGCGTTGCGCCGAGCGCGCGACGTCCTCGGGGAGTCGGATTGACGATGGAGCGGCGGCGCGTGCTGGTTGTGGACGACGAGCCGGAGATCGCCGGCGTCGTCCGCGCCTATCTCGAACGCGAGGGTATGACCGTCGAGGCTTGCGGCAACGTCGGCGACGCGCTGACGGTACTCGAGCGCTTCGCGCCCGACGTGCTCATCCTGGACGTCACGCTCCCCGACGGCAACGGCCTCGACGTGCTGCGGGCATCGTCGGCGAACGGACGCGTTCCAACGATCATGCTCACGGCGCGCGTCGAGGAGTCCGACCGCATTCTCGGCCTGGAATTGGGGGCCGACGACTACGTCACCAAACCGTTCTCGCCGCGCGAACTCGTCGCGCGAGTACGCTCGCTGCTGCGACGGACGTCGCACGAGGCGACGCGCGGCGGCAATGGCAGCCCGGCGCGCCGCACGCGCATCGGCGAGCTCGAAATCGACCATACCTTTCACGAGGTCAGCATCGCCGGCGAACCGGCGAACCTCACGCCGACCGAGTTTAAGATCCTCGCGATCCTCGCCGAAAATGCCGGCGAAGTTTTCACGCGGTCGCACCTGCTCGATCGGCTGCACGACGACGGCGAGATCTTCGAGCGCACGCTCGACCGCCACGTCAACAACCTGCGGAAGAAGGTCGAGAAAGATCCGCACAATCCGGAGTACGTCGTCACCGTCTACGGCATCGGCTATAAAATGCGCAAGCCGTAGCCTTCACGAGTTCTTCGCAATAGCCCGGTAGGATGATAAGCATGTCCGAACTGTTGGAACGACGCATAGTTGCGTGCCCGTACCACCTCGCGCAGGGGTATCTCGCGCAGAGCGTCGAGGCGCGCGCCGACTCGGGTGAAACGGGAACGCTCACGCTCTCGCTCGCGGTGCCGGGCGGCGAGCTGGTGAAAGACGTCGTCGTCAGATTTGGGCGCGCCGTCGATCCGATGCACTTCGATCAGCCCTGGCAGATCCACTGGAAGCCGCAGGCCGGCCCGTACCCCGATTTCGAGGGCGAGCTGGCCGTGCGCGCCGACGAGACCTACGCAACGTCGCAGCTGGAGCTACGCGGAGCGTATCGCCCGCCGGGCGGCGCGCTCGGCGAGGTCTTCGATTGGGCCGTCGGCACGCGCATCGCGCGCGCGACCGCGCAGGCGCTGCTCGAACGCATCGGCGGCGGCATGGAAGCGCGCTACTGCAAGGACGAAGCCGCGAAGGCCGCCGGAGCCGCCGAATGAGCGACGATAACGAAGCTCCATTGATCGGGACGCTCCGCTTCGTGTTCGTGATGGGCGTCACGTTCGCGATCGCCTGGTTCGCCATGTACGCGCTGCTGAAGATGCGGTGGTAGGATGAACGTTCATCGGTACGAGCGCTGGTGGCTGACGTTCGGAATTGCGATGCTGGTGATATTCTTGGCCATCATCGGGTTTGCGGCGTTCGCCGATCATATCAATCCGCCGACGGGCATGCGGCAGATCGATCCGACCAAAGTCTCGCAGACGCCGCCCTTCGATAAACCCGGCCTGCGCAAGCTCGGCGACGGATCCTACGAAGCGTACTACGTCGCGAAAGTGTTCAACTTCGATCCGGCAATTCTGACGGTACCGACCGGTGCCAAAGTGACGTTCTACGTCACGAGCGCCGACGTCGTGCACGGGTTCTTCATCCCGAACACCGACATTAACATGATGGTGATTCCGGGCTGGGTCAACGTCGAATCGCACACCTTCACGCGACCCGGCGAGTACCTGCTGATCTGCCACGAATATTGCGGGATCGGGCATCAAAACATGTTTGGAAAGATCGAGGTACGATCCTGATGTCGCTCTCGGAGCGCGCCGAAAACCGGGTGGTCATCGCCCATCTCTACACCGCCACCGCGGCGATCGCCCTGGGCGCGATTTTCGGCGTCTTTCAAGGTTTCGCGCGCACCGGCGTCTTCGGTGCGCCGGGATGGTTCGATTATTATCGCGTCTTGACGCTGCACGGCGTCCTGATGGCGCTCGTTTTTACGACGTTCTTCATCACTGGCCTGGCGCTCTTCGTTACGTATAAGTCGATCGAGCGCACGCGCTCGCTCGGCGTTGCGTGGTTCGGCTGGCTGCTGATGCTCGTGGGCACGGCGATGGCCGCCGTCACGATTCTCAAAGGCGACGCGACCGTGCTCTACACGTTCTACGCGCCGCTCAAAGCGAGCCCGTGGTTTTATATCGGCGCGACGCTGCTGGTGCTCGGCACCTGGGTCGTCGCCTTCGAGTTGTTCGAGAACATCAACTATTTCCGGCGCGAGAACCCCGGAGCGCCGGTGCCGTTAGTCGTGTTCTGCACCGGCGCGACCTTCGTGATGTGGATCGTCGCGACGCTCGGCATCGTCGCCGAGATGGCGCTGCTCATCCCGTGGGCATTCGGATGGACGTCGGGCATCAACGTGATGCTCACGCGCATGTTCTTCTGGTATTTCGGCCACCCGCTCGTCTATTTCTGGATCATGGGCGCGTATATCATCTGGTATAATATCATCCCGACGCGCTACACCGGCAACGTCTTCAGCGACGCGCTCACGCGCTTGACGTTCGTCATGCTGATTCTGCTCTCGACGCCGGTTGGAATCCATCACGAGTTCATGGATCCCGGCATTTCGTCGGTCTGGAAGATGCTCCACACGATCACGACCTACGGCGTGGCGATCCCCTCGTTCATCACGGCGTTTGCGATCTTCGCATCGTTCGAGTTGGCGGCGATCAAGCGCGGGAAGAAGGGCTTCATCGCGACCGTCTCGTCGTTGCCGTGGAACGACGCGACGTTTAGCGGAGCGGCGCTCGGTATGCTCCTCTTCATTCTCGGCGGCTTTGGGGGTCTCGTGAACGCCTCGTACAGCATGGACACGGTCGTGCATAACACGATCTGGATCGTGGGGCACTTTCACGTAACCGTCGGCGGACCGGTCGCGCTGACGTTCCTCGGCGCGGCGTATTGGATGATTCCGCGGCTCACCGGTCGGGCGCTGTGGAAGCCCGAGTGGGCGCTCTTTCAAACGCGGCTTTGGTTTTTCGGCATGCTGATCATGTCGCTCTCGATGCACTTTGCGGGCCTGATGGGCGCGCCGCGACGGACGGCGGAAGTCGGCTATCTCGGTGCCGCGACCGCAAACGCTTGGCAGCCGCTGATGCTCCTGGCGGCTGCCGGCGGATTCTTTCTCTTCCTGAGCATCCTCACGTTCGTCGCGGTCGCCGTCGGAACGCTCGTGAACAACAAGCCCGAGGTCTACGAAAAGGTCGTCTTTGCGACGCCGGCCGAGGGCGCCGGCCCCACGCCGTGGGCGCTGCAGCACCTCTATAGCTGGGGCGCGCTCGCGCTCATCCTTGCCGTGCTCGCGTATGCCGGGCCGCTGGGCGAGCTGCTCCGCCATCCCGGCTTCCTCGCGCCCGGCATGCGCACGTGGTGAAGTAGCGCGTGTCCTCACAGGAGCGCCGCGGCGACGTGTCTGAAAGGCAAAAGCATGACGGACGCAGAGCTCAAGCAATTTCTCGGCGAGTGGGTTGAAGTCAAGCTGGCGAACGGCGAGGTGCTCGTCGGCAAGCTGCTGACCGACGACGCGCGGATCGCCGCCGGCAATCCATATGTCGTCGAAGTGCCGGAGGCGCGGTTCGACGCCGGGCCGATGTACGTAGGAATTCAAGGCGCCGAGGCGGTCGCGTCCGTGCACGTGCTCGAAGCGCCGCCGGAGACGCTCGACTAGCCCGATCCAATTGTGAAGAAGCGCGTTCCCAACCTTCACCAATCATTCCATCGGCTGCGCTAGCGTAGTGGCATGGCGGAGAGCCTCACATGAACGGCACGCGGGTGCTGGTACTCGAAGACGAGCCGGCGGTCGCCCAGGTGCTCGAGAACTACCTCCGGCGCGACGGCTTCGAGCCGACGCTCTGCGCGAACGTGCAATCCGCGCTCGCCGCGGTCAAGGCCGCGAAGCCGGGCGTGATGATCCTCGATATCGGTCTGCCCGACGGCAACGGGCTCGACGTTCTGCGCGCGACCGCGACCGCGGGCCAGCGCATCCCCGCGATCGTGCTCACCGGGCGCACCGATGAATCGGAGCGGATCGTTGGACTCGAGCTCGGCGCGGACGACTACGTTACGAAGCCTTTCTCACCGCGCGAGCTCATGGCGCGCGTCCGCGCGTTGCTTCGGCGCGTCGGTAATCCTTCTCCCGCTGCGGCGCAGGATCGCGTCTTACGCGTCGGCACGATGGAGATCGATTCCGGTTCGCACGAAGTGCGCATCGACGGCAGGGCGGCGAATCTCACCGCCGCCGAGTTTCGCATTCTGGCGATTCTCGCAAGCGCGCCCGGCGAAGTCTTTACGCGCGCAGAACTGCTCGACCGGCTGCACGACGCCGGCAATATCTTCGAGCGTACGCTCGACCGTCACATCAACAATCTGCGCAAGAAGATCGAGCGCGACAACCGCAATCCGTCGTACGTGATTACGGTGTACGGCGTCGGCTATAAACTGCGCCGGTTTTAGGCGACGGCGGCGTACATGCGCGCCGGAACCACCATCACCGGCGACTGTGCCCCGCGAACCAGACCTTCCGCGACGCTGCCCATCATCGCGCGGTTCAATCCCGTGCGCCCGTGGCTGCCGATCGCGATGAGATCGGGGTGCACGTCGTTGGCGAGCGCCTCGAGCTCGTAGAGCGCTTCCCCGCGGGCGATGCGAGCCGACGCCGGCACGCGGCCGCCGATGCGTGCAAGCGCATCGTCCACGATCTGCCGCCCCTGCGCCTCAGCTTCCTCGAGACATTGCGGCAGCAACTGCGCTTCGCCGCCGGTCAGCACCGCGACTTCGCCCAGGTTCACCACGTGGCAGACCACGATCTGTGCGCCGAGGCTGGCCGCAAAATCCACCGCCACATCGAGCGCGTGCAGCGACGGCTTCGAACCGTCGATCGGCACCAAGATCTGCGGCTGCGACGCGATCTTCGCGGGCTCGCGTACCGTCAAGACCGGCATCGTTGCGTGCCGCAGCACGCCTTCGGCAACGCTGCCCATGAGCAGGCGCGCGATGCCCGAGCGGCCGTGCGTTCCGACCACGATCGCGGCGGCGTGCGACCCCTCGGCGAACGTGAGAATCTCCCGTACGACGTCGCCTTCGACGACGCGCCCTTGCGCCGCAACGCCGGCGGTGCGTGCCTTCGCGACCGCCTCGTCGACGATGCGCACGGCGTCATCGCGCATCTCGCCCGCGACGCTGTCGGCGAGCAACGCCTCGCTGCCGACGAGCTCCCGGGGGTCGGCCACCGAGCAGATCGAGAGCTCGGATTTCTTGATTTGACTAAAGGCGATGGCGACGTCGAGCGCGCTGGCCGCGCATTCCGAACCGTCGAGGGCGACGACAATATGCTCGTTCATGCGCTCACGGTACGCGCCGGGCGGGAATTCCTCGTGAACGCCGCGCGCCGCCGCCTTCTCGGGATCTTCTCAACCGTTTCCGGAAGGAGCGCTACGCTTGGCGCATGTTCCAGCGCATCGTCGTAGCACTCGACAGTTCCGAACCCGCGCAGGAGGCGCTCTCGATCGCGATCACCCTCGCGCAAACCACGCGGGGCGAGATCGGGATCTGTTCGGTCGTGGATCCGATCGTCGTGTCCGGAACCGCGCCGCCGAGCGCCGGCATGGAGATCGTGGTCCGCGATATGGAGACCGAAGCGCACCGCCTCATCGATGACGCCGTCGAGCGCGCGCACCGTGCCGCAGTCCGCGCGCACGGCGAGACGCGATGCGGCGCACCGGCCTTCGAGTTGCTGCAGTACGCCAAGCGTTTCGGCGCCGATGTTATCGTGACGGGAACGCACGGACGCCGCGGCCTCAAGCACTTACTGATGGGAAGCGTCGCGGAGGTCATTCTGCGCGAGGCGACGGTGCCGGTGCTGGTGGTTCGCGCCGCGCGATCAGCGCATGATGAGCAGCGCGCAGACCACGCCGAGCACGGCAAGCACGCCGAGCATCGCGGCGGCCGTCCAGCCGCGACCACGTGAGAACGCGACCGTATAGACGGCTTTAAGCACGCCGTTTGACGACGTTGCAATCATGATCGCCGCAGCTGCCGTTGCGATGCCGAGACCGCCGACGCCGCCCTGCGCGAGGCTTAAGACGAACGGATCGATATCCGTTACGCCGACGATGCCGGCGAGCGTGAAGACGCCGGACCGGCCGAGATAGTGTTCGGCGAACGTCGCCGCCATCGAGACGGCCACGAAGAGCAGCGCGAAGACGATCGCGGTCGAGAGCTGCAGCGGATTTGGGATATCGGCGGTGTGCACGGATCGCTCTGCCGAGCGCGCGCAGACGAACGCGGCGACGATGCTCGCCACGGCGAGGAGCAGCAGCCACGGCGCGAGCGCGCGGCCGAGCGCGAGGTTGAAGATCGAACAAACGACGAGCACGCGCAGGTACATCATCGCGGTCGCCGCGAGGATGCCGGCTTGGAGCTCGGGCGTCATCCCCTCTTGCTGCGCCCGGCGCGCGAGTACGACCGTCGTTGCCGTGGATGAGTAGAGTCCGCCCAGAATCGAGGTAAGCAGCGTGCCGGCGCTCGGGAATACGTAGCGCTGCAGCAAGTAACTGCCGTACGAGATCGTCGAGACCGCGACGACCGCGAGCCAAACGCCGAACGGCGTTACCGTGGTATAGGGAATCGGCGGGCGCCCCGCGAGCAGCGGCAAGACGACGCCGACCAAGATCAGGAACTGACCCGCGGTGACGACCTCTTCGGTCGAGACGCGCGCGGCCCAATCGTGCAGCCGCCGCCGTCCGCCGAGCAGCAGCACCGCCGCAACCGCAACCGCGACGCAGAGCCAGAGCGGCTGCGTCAACGTGAGCGGTCCGAGCACGTAGGCAAGCAGATTGCACGCGGGAACGACGAAGGCGCCCTCTACGGCGGTCTCGCTCTTGCTCTCGCGCCGAACGTACGCGTAAATCCACGATCCAAGCACGAGTAGCCCCGCGATGAAGGCCGCGCCATACTGTGGCTCTATGAGGTACAGGCTGCCGCCGGCGAGCGCCAGCAGCGGAAAGGTGCGAACGCCGCCGGGGCGCCGGGGAAGGTCGCCCGCGTAGAACTCTTCGAACGCGAAGCCGAAGAAGAGCGAGAGCCCGAGAAGCAGCGCCACGCGCTCCGCGCCGGCGAACGAGGCCATGTTGCGTTGAGATATGCGTTCGAGTGCGCCCCCTCCCCCATTTGCGACAGCGCGTGGGCCAAATACGCGCTGGTGCGCGAAGATTTTGCGTATGCACTGCCGCCGTCGATCGGCGACGAGCACGCCGCTCCGCTGCTGTGCGCTGGGATCATCGGCTATCGCGCTCAAGCACGACGAGCTGCGCGGCGCGGCGGTTCTGCATGTATCGGTGTAGCCACCCGTGAAGCAAACTGTCGTGCGCCGCTTCACGCTCGCTTTGCTTACCGTCGCGCTCGCCGCGTGCGGATCGCCGAATCCCGCCGGGAACGTGCCGAGCGTTGGGCCCGCGGAGCGCGCTCCGGTAGGACCGCTCGGCCTGATGTACGTCGCGAACCACAACGACGGGAGCGTGCTCGGCTTCCCGTTCAAAGAGGCGGGTGACGTCCAGCCCGATTTTATGCTGAAGGGGAAAAAGACGACGCTCACCGCGCCGCGCGCGATCGCGATCGACCTGCTCGGGCGTCTCTACGTCGCGAACTCTGGGGCAACCCAGGTCGCCGTTTTCGGTGGCGGCAAGAGCGGTGACGTGGCGCCGCAATATATTCTCGGCGGTCCGAGCTCGCATCTCGGTCCAACGAAGGGCCTCACCATCGATCGCTCGGGCAATCTGTGGGTCTCAAACTACGCGTCGGACACGATTACGGAATACGCGTCGGGCGCACAGGGCAACGCCGCGCCGATCGCGACCATCGGCGGAGCCTCGACGCAAATCGACAACGCGGTGGGAATGACGTTTGATAACAACGAGACGCTCTACGTCGCGAACGAAGGGGGCTCGTCGGTGCTCGGCTTTCAAGTTGGGGCGAGCGGCAACGTGGCGCCGACGGTTGCGATCGTCGGAGATCGGACGATGCTTGACAAACCGTGTGCCATCGCGTTCGACACGAGCCGGCGGCTGATCGTGGGCGACCGTGGCGGACACGTGCTCGTCTTCGCACGGGGCGCCAACGGAAACGCCGCGCCGGTCGCGGCGATCGCCGGACTCGATTCGGTCTGCGGCGTGGGGGCCGACAAGCAAAATCACATTTGGGCCGTTGACTCGGGCACGAACTCCATCAACGAATACGCGCGCGGCGCGAATGGCGATGCGGTACCGATCCGAACGATCGAAGGGCCGTACACGACGCTGAACGATCCGTTCGACATCCTCTTTCACTAAGACGAGATGACGACGCGGCCGGCTCCGATCGTCACGGTCACGCTCAATCCCGCCGTGGACGAAGCGATCGAGATCGACGAGTTCGTGCTTGGCGAGATCAATCGTTGCCGGCTCGGCTCGCTCGATGCAGGCGGCAAGGGACTCAACGCCAGCCGCGTGACGCATCGGCTGGGGCGTGCAACGATGGCGCTCGGCTTCGTCGGCGGCGTGACCGGCGCGTGGATCCGCGCGTGCTTGGACGCTGAAGGCGTGCTGCACGCCTTCGACGACGTCGACGAGATGACGCGGCTGAACGTGATGCTCTACGAACCGCAGGCGCACCGGCGCAGCCGCATCTACCTGCAGGGTGCGCGCGTCGATCCCGCGCGCTTGGTCAACATAGAGCAGCGCTTGGAGGCGGTGCGCGCGGGCGGCGTGGTGGTGCTCGGCGGAAGCCTGCCGCCGGGATTGCCCGATACCACCTACGCCGATCTCGTGCGCGGCCTGCGCGCCCGCGGCGTGCACGCCATCGTGGATACGTCGGGCGCGGCGCTCGCGCAGGGTACTCGGCGCGGGGCCGAGCGCGATCAAGCCCGACGTTGAGGAAGCCGAGCAGATTCTCGGGCGCGCGATCGACGGCGACGCCGATACGCTCGCTGCCGCGCACGAGCTGCGCCGCCTGGGCGCCGAGCGCGTGGTGATCTCGATGGGCGCGCACGGCGCGTTCGG
>Ga0302326_10027408_pt1 | contig 11485 bp, 8 predicted proteins | sample Palsa_T0_3_FD_202264 | JGI IMG/M metagenome (GOLD analysis project Ga0302326, IMG submission 202264) | Peat permafrost microbial communities from Stordalen Mire near Abisko, Sweden - Palsa_T0_3 | ecosystem: Environmental > Terrestrial > Soil > Palsa > Peat permafrost | place: Sweden: Abisko...
TTTCCTCAGCCCGCGAAACCGGGCGAGAAAAAGCGCTGTCGATGTCCGTCCAGACCGCACGGCGCTTGGTCTCCCCGTCTACCGGAGCCCTTCCAAACAATTGCTCGAAGGTCAGCTTCGTAAAGCCAAACTCGCCATGCCCGAGGGTGAGATCCAGTGCCTTCAAGTCCCGCTTTATCCTGAATTGTGCCACCGAGACCCCAACGCCGATCCAAGGCCGAACTTCCGAAACCGCCGTCAGCTCATGTGATGCAAGATACAGATAGGCAATTCCCGCCGGGTTCACCCGGCCACTTTGCACCAACTCGGGCTTCGGAACCATTCGATCGCGGCCAAGCCCCAAGGTTTCAAACCGCATGCCGCCTTCGTCGTCAGGCGTTTCGACCTCGTCAATGTCCAACTGAGCGCGGTATAGGATTGTACCTTTGTTGATCGAAAGAACCCGCTTTGGCGCGGTGGCCAGCACAGTGTGTATGAATGCACGCGACAAATCATCAGTCGCAAATCGTCGCTCTCTCCGAACTCGCCGCGCAAACCTTGTGTAACTGTCGTGGCTCGCAAATTCTGGAACCGTCGGGTCGTCCATCTTCATGACCATTCCCCAAAATTCTTGATCTCAAATTCGGATTCTAACACGGCGTCAGGGCAGCCCGGTTTGCCTGAACCCTGACCCGCTCCCACGGTAAACATCGAGATACTCAAACTTATCCTGCCGTTACTCCAGGATTTTGGTCGGCAGCAATCCGCTGCTTTGCACCGCTCTCACGAGCTGATTAAACAGCTCTTGGGCCTTTGGATTTGACGCCGGTTGGACGGCCAATCCCGCAATAATTTCGCGCTGTCGCTCGGACGGCACTAGGCCGTAACTCGAAAATGTCGTGCCCACGTCGTCGTGGCCGAGGTTTTGGCTCCAGGCCTTCATCTCTTCTGCCGAGTGGCAGAGTCCCTCGCCGAAGAGAGCAAGCGTTTTTCGGAGTAAATGGGGGTTGAAATACGGAAGGCCGGCGCCGGCAAACGCGCGGCGAAAAATGTCCCGGATCGGCTGAGCGCCTGACCAGCACGTCCGCTTTAATCCGATGACCCCAAACTGATTGTTGCCGACACGCGATGTCTCCGTCGCCGGAAAAAGCGGGTCGTCATCGCCCCACAGAAGCTCTTCCCGAAGCTCGCGCACCCAGCATTCCACAACCGATCGGAATTCGCCTGGAACGGGAAAGAACCAACTGGTGAAGGTCTTGCTGTTCTTCGTCTTCACCTCGCGGGCATCCTGAAACAGGCTGCCGCGGTGGATGTCGATGTGCTTCATTTTCAGCGACGCCAGAGCGCCGTCCCTGGCGCCGGTCAGAACAGCGGTCGCCACGACCGCCCTGTCCCGCCGCTCGATCACCGTCCCGGCAGGCATCGCGGCAAGTACGGCCTTCATTTGCTCGATGGTCGGTCCCGGACTTTCCCGGCGGGCCCGCGCCACCCTCGCCTCCTTGTCGGGGAGGTTGAAATACTCGGCGTCGTTATAGGTGAACTTCGACTTGTATCCAGATTGTGCGGCGAGCCACCGGAAAAAGTTCCTCAGCGCCTTGAGCGTGGAATGCACTGTGGACAGGCTGAGAGGCTCGCCTGTGCGACTGTTCTTTTGCATCATCAGGTGGCGCTTAAAATCGACGGCCTGTTGATCCTGGTAGGTCTTGAAATCGCGGTAGCCCGTGAATGTCTCGAACCGCGCGATCGCCTTTGCAACGCCGTCTACGGAAGGTATGCTGTAACCTTGGGCTTCGTGAACAAACGTCAGGTAACGCCTCTTGATGCGCTCGTTTTCGGCATTGAACTTGATCATGGTTCCTCCTGCCCTTTTGAGTCACAATTTCCGCAGGGATCGGTTCGGTCGTTTAATTGTCGCGCGCATTCCGGAATCGAAATATCCAGAATCCGCTTCATCTCCTCCAAACGGGCGCGACCGATACGCCGGTGCATCAGGGTTGTGCATTCGGGGCAAAGAGCGCGGAGGTTCCCAGAGTTCTGCGTCAACGGGATGTAATCGGCCATGTTCCCAGCCGGGATCCTCGGCTTACGGCACTTCAGGCAATAGAATTCCCCTGGTCCGCATTTGCAGCGGCCCTCCGTCCGTTTCGTCCGGAGAAACTCCACCAACACCCGACCGAGGATGAGATACGGCCGGCGATCTCCTGCGGTTGCCAAACCGTTTTTGATCCAGTTCAACACCGTGTGCTCGTGCTTGCCGAGCAATTCGGCGACTTCTGCGACGGTATAGCTGCGATGCAGCTTCACCCGCCGCCAATTCGGCCAGCGTTTGGACATCGCGTAATCGCCGAACGATCAGGAGCGGACGTATTCGGAGGTGCTGCTGTGCTTCCGGTCGGCGATCCAGGCGTCGAGATCGGCGATCTCGTAGAGCACCCGTTTTCCGAGCTTGGAATATCGCGGCCCGTCCCCGCTCAGCCGGCGCTTCGCGAGCATGGATTGGGAGACGTTAAGATAATTGGCGGCTTCCGAACTGCTCAGATAGCGCCGAACAGGTGTGGTGATAGACATCGAGATTTCCTGATTCTCTAACTATGCTGCTCGTGGATCAGTAGTCCAACCGGGCCAGTGCGCCATGGGCATTTTGGTCAGAATCTCGAATATTGATGTCGGAAATTAATCTCCAAAAAGTCAGAAATTCGCCGCTTCAGCTTTCTGACGGTCGAACAAAAGCATCATAGTACGGTTTGATTTTTTGCAGCAGCGTGCTGCGGCCAACGTCCCGGCCCCAGTGAGCCTGACACCATGCCTGCATTTCCAGGATCAAGGCTTCCTGTTTCGGCGGCAGCGTCCTGTCCCGGACTCTCTTGGCCATTTCAATGTCAAAATCTTTCCAATCAAATGACGGGCGCCCTCTCAAAGAGGAGCGTGGATTTATCGCCTGATCGCCGCCGTCCAGAATCACGTAACCATTACCAACTTGGGATACCTGCCTAACAATCTCCGATTTGGGTACCGGAAAGACTTCAAAAAGCTTGACGGTTTCGATGAGAATTAGAGCGTAACTGGCACTGGAACCCTCTGCGCAATTCCTCCGCCAATTTATTCCCTTAGAAACCCAAAATTCCTTCGGAATCGGTTCCCAATCGACGCGGTCCAAATTGACTCCAACTCCCCGCGACCTTGGCTCATTCGCAGGTTTAGATTCGTAATACCCCAGTTCGCGCCTCTTTAAGGCTCTCTCACTTGCTTCCGTCCTCTTGAGGAGTTGCACGAGCGCTTTCTTGGGCAAAGGTTTTCCAATAGCTATGACGCGTCCCTGACGCAGAGCGACAAACAGTCCCGCAGAATGCAGATCGAGGAATGATTCAAAAGTCGCGTCCCATGCAGCTTGTCTTTGGTAAAAGGCTATCGATTCCGCCAGAGACAGCTTAAAGTCTTCGCGACGTTGTTCGTCCTTCTCGTTCGCAAGGAATCTCTCAAGCAGTTCGGGATAAATGTAATGTGTGAAACTCTGTTCGGCTTCCCACAACGGATTTACTGGAATGCCGGCCAAAAATGACTCGTCCCCGGTGACTGGCTCAAGGGAATATGGAGCAGTGATTCCCTCTATAAAATCGTCGTATTCGCGTTGATCGTCACCTGTCTCAAGGAGGCTTGCGATGGGAAACCTATGCAACGCCACCCAATACAATGCCTCGCTCAAATAACAACGATTGGTCACTTCATAAGGGATGAGAACAGACAATGGCATGGTTGTTTCCTAATCGTTTCCATTCTCGATTTAAAGCTACATGTTGCAAGTCTCCAGAAGGGAAAGGATTCTGTGCAGGGATTCACCCCCATGTACGCGTCGAAACAACAGCATCGATTCCTAAGTCAGATCGCAAGGTCGCCAAGGAATTCCGACACCGGCTCGACCCCGCTGACCAGCAGCCTGTCCCGAGCCCGCGTGCAGGCGACGTAGAAGAGTTGGCGTTCGGTTTCGTACACGTCGTCGAGCTCGGTTTCGTCGGCGACGGCTTCGATCCGGGCCCGCAGGGGCAGCACGTCATCGTCCAGAGCCATCACAGCGACAGCTTTGAATTCCAAGCCCTTGGCGTGGTGCATCGTGCCGACGGATATGCGCGACCCGGCATCTTCGTTGCGGTCGGAGAGCGCGAACACCTCGTGCCCTGCCGCCTTGACGGCCGCCCGCGCGCGATCGATCTGGCCGTGTTCGCGCACGAAGACACCGATCTCGAACGGCGCGATACCGTCGGCGAGCGCCTGCTTGATCCAATCCCCGACCGCGGCGATCTCGGCCTCGGCAGTAGCGTGGCGCGCGATCGCGGGCTCCGGCCCGTTGAACACCGACACCGTGCCGCTGCGGGGCTCTTCCAAGCCGTCGACATCTCGCAACATGTCCGGCAGCAGGCGGTCCGCCGCCGCGCGGATCTGGTGCGAAGTGCGGTAGTTCACTTTCAGAATCTGCGAGCGGCCGCGCACGTCAACACCCAGTGTCAGCCAGGAGAACGGCTGCTGGAATATCCGCTGGCCCAAATCGCCGGCGAAGAACAACGCATCTGGCGATTTGGGCGCGATGGATGCGAGGAATTTGAGCTCGGCCACGCCCAAATCCTGCGCCTCGTCGACGACGATATGGGTGAACGGCTTCTCGGCTTTGCCAGCAAAATGGGCCGACAGCTCGGCCAACACCCGCGGCCAGGTACCGATCCCCTTTTGCGCGAGGCTTTCGCGCACGGCTTGAAACACAGGCCAAAGCCGCGCGCGCTGTTTCGCGCTCATGCGGTTCTTGCGCCCGAGCCGCGGCACGGTTGCATAGGCTTCCGCGCTCGCGAGCTGCCATGCATCGACGACGTTCGTCCATTCGGACACCAGAAATCGCAGCGGAAATTCGGTTGCGCCCTGTACTTCTGCGGCGCGCGACAGCGCAGTGCGGATCAGGTCCTCGGTCGCGATATGCGGCCGGCGCCCGAAAGCCAGCTCATACAATTGCTCGGCCACGCCGTGAAACGCAGCGACGGTCACCCGCGACAGCGCGGCCGCATCGTCGACGATCAGAGCCTTGAGCTTTCGCTCCAGCATGTTCGCGAGTGGCCGCGAGAATGTCGTGAGCAGCACCCGCGCGCCCTGCCCACTTCCGGCCAGCCGCGCTGCCCGATGGAGCGCCACGACCGTCTTGCCGGTGCCGGCCGAACCGGCGACGCGCGCGGGCCCGGAATAGGATTTGTCGATGACATCCCGCTGGGAGGGATGGAGATAGACCAGCCATTTGTCCCAAGGGTAATCGAGCGCCTGGCGCAGTTCCTCCGCGTTTTCGATGACCCGAAACCGCCGCAACGAATCCGGGTGGGAATAAGGATCCGGGCGCCGCAAGAACTCCATTGTATCACTGGGGCGCTCGACACTCTGAGCCATGCCCTGCGGAACCGAGGGGGCGGGCAGCCGACCCGTCGCGACGTATTCGAGCAGAGCTTCGCCTGCTTCCGAAGGCAGATGATCGGCTAGCGCGAGAAATCGGTCTTCGTCCGCAGCCCGAACATCGGCGATCCAATCCGCCGGAACTCCCACCGACAAGAGCTGATCGCCCGACAGTGCGGCAAAGCAGCCGATAGGTGCCGGCGCGGCAACTTGCTGAGGAGATGTCGACTCGAAGGGGAAGCGAGGCGCGATCTCTTCGATGCGCTCGCGCACTTCCACGATCTGGATCGCGCCGGTTTTCGGGTGCGCCTCGATGCGTCGGCGCTCTGCCCAGTCATACGCCTTGTCGTGATGGTCGACATAGGCGAGCAGGATGCTGGCCGCCGTCTTGTGCACGATGATGCGCAGATCGCTGTTGACGCGGATCGACCAGAAATTCCGGTCCTTGGATTTCTCGATACGGTGGAATTGCAGCCCGGTCGAAACCGGGTTCATCTGAAGGTCCATCGCCGAAATCTTGACGGCCTTCTGCTCCTGCGCTGCTAGCCGCGCGAGGGAGTCGGTGAAGGTGTCAGCGATGCGGAATTCCATTACATGCGCGCCGCCTCTGCCAATCGGAATGCCTGTGCATGATATTCTAGAATGCGGAAGTCTGGCGCGAAGGATGCATTCCGAGGGAAGGTAACTAAAGCTTGATCAAGCTTGCGATAGATTGTTGTACCCAACATCTTCGATATGCTCACACGTGCGCCTCCTTCGTTCGGCACAATGGTCAATAGATGCAAATCGAAGAGCCGGTGGATGTCCGTTCGAAGAGGCATACCGTTGCGAACGTCATTGGTTTTGGGGCCAAGATACCGAAAAATGTGCGCGGCATCGAGCACGGCTTCCACCTTCGTTTTCGTTATGGCGCAGCGATTCTCCCAAGCTGAAAGCACTGTCGCGCGAAAAGACGCGGCTCCGTCCCTGATAATCTGCTCCGAAAGAACTCGTCGTCGTTCATCAACTGGCGCATCTAGGTCAAAATCGAGAGGCAACAACGCCTCCTCGGGACTCACTTGCGATACCAATTTGGTACGTCTTTCCTGATATGCACCCAGAAGCGCATCGGTGGGTTCAACGGCGATAATCGCGCCGACGGGGTCGCAAACAAGCCTTATCTGAGGCGGCTGCCTATTCAGAAGAAACTTCACACAGCCGGCGTCGAGTGAACGGACTTCGCCGCTCTTCGTGATAAACGCATAAGGAACGGCGCGACCGAGGGACCAATATAATCCTGCGAGCACTTTCTCGAAGAATCGCGTTCGATTCGTGTCGCCAAATGCCGTATCACCCAGTTCATCGCGCCGATAGAATTTAGGATTGGTGCTGCGCGAAAATGGGTGGCTTCCCGGGTACTCGGGGATCATAATCGAAAGGCGCTCCAACTCGTGGCCTTGTGCAATAGCGCTTCTGGAAGTCGCGCCTCTCCAATAGGTGGATACACGCTCTAGCTCCTCGATCCAGAAGCGATCCCTATCGGAGACGTTTTTGCCAAGGTGTTTTGCGAGTTCATAGAAGCCGCCGCCTGGGCTTCTGTCTGCAGATTTGTGAACGACTGTCGCCGTCAATATTCCGCGACCGGCCAGCGATTCTGCCTCGCCAATTTCCCCGAGAAAGTGAAAAAGTCTGTCGTCATAGGCACTGAGGTCAATCTGCGGAATCTGCTCGACCAATTCAGAGTAGGCGATTGTTCGTCCTCGACGCGCAATGTCGATCAGAATTGCGCGTGCTTCAGCCTTCGCCGCGTCCCAGTCGTCGTGCGCAAACCCATGGGAGAAGTTCTTTCGGAGCATGATCTGGGTCTTTCGGTTGGCTCATCGCGTTCAGGGCGAGTTATTGCGCCACTTCGGTCTCTATGGCTGCTGCAAATCTACTCCACGCAGCACCAAACCGACCTCTCCGGCGGTTCTTTCCTTGCCGCCAAAATTTTTCGAATTCCCTATCGAGATGTCGTCTCTGAAAAAAGGTGGAGACATCGGTCCGACTTTGTCCGTGTCCGCTGTTCAAAAGGTAAAACGTCTGAGCGGCATTGTAGGTTACGTCGAGAGCCCTATTAAGGTGTTTCAAAACACTCGCATCATGGCGTTCGCAAGCTCGTCTGGCCATCACCTGCAGGCTGTCGCCGAGGATCATGCGGTTCGACCAGTGCTGGTCATGGCTGTAGAACTCCAGCCGCGCTTCCGGATCGAGACCGTTGAAATCCGCGAACAGGTTAGGCGCATCGGACTGCTCTTTCGCCTTCTCCTTCGTGCGGCGGATCAGATCGTCGATGATGACCTTGGGGTGAATTTTCTCCTGGATGTAGAGCGGTGGGACCTGCACAACGAGGTCCGACCAATCCTGCGTATCCTTGCCGCGCCAGACGAGTTGCGCCTCGCCGATCTCGATCTGGCCGTTTTCCTCCAGCGCACGGATCTGCTCGTTCGTCAGCCGGATGCGCGCGCCGTTCCAGATGAGTTGCGGATCGAGATCGCCGTCGCGCGCGCGCGTCTCGCCGTTGGCAAGCGGCGTCGCGCGCGGATAATGCGCAGGCGCCCGCGGCCGCATCTCCTCGACCTTCTCGGCCAGGGATTGCATCTCGGCCGTCGGGATATTCTTCCGCCTCGCCTCGTCGTGCTTCAGCGCCGCAACCTGCTTGGGACCTTTGCCGGTCTTCCTCTTGCCGTTCGCCATGCTCAGGCCGTTTCCTTCTCGCGCGCGAGACTCGTCATCAACTTCCCGAATTCTTCTTCGATCGCGAACACGTCCCGGAATTCCGCAAACGCCCAACGCCCGAAGCTGCCGAGATTGTTCACGCCGGGCACCCACAGAGTCTTCATCGTTTCGGCTTTTACTTCGGCGTCGAGCCCGCGAAAACCCTTGGTCTCCAGCACGAGGTTGAGTGCGTCGTCGTGCCCGTCATTCACGGCCACGATGAAATCCGGAACATATTTGCGCGGGGTCGAGCCCAGGCGATAGGGCACCTCGAACTGCAGGCCCTGGTTCTTCACATAGGCGCGCACCCTGGGATGGCTTTCAAGCACGCGGGCAAGCTCCGCCTCCCAATCGCTGTCGCAGACGACATAGTTTACCTGGCATTTGTTCGGCGCGGTTTTGTAAAGACTCTTGCTGGTGTTGAAATTCACATGTCGGTTCGAGCCTTTGGGATTGTAGGCGTCGAGAATGGCCTTGATGCGCTTCTCGCCCTCCAGCCCGCGCTGGCAAGCGAGATAAATCTTTTCGGCGGCCATATCGGCGATTTCGAGATAGGTGATCATGGCCGGCGTCGTGTTGCCCTCGCAGACGAGATAGCCGCCTTCGATCCATTGCCGGCACACGCGCTGAATCGAGCCGAACAGATGGATCGGGAGCGCCTCATCGTGATCGCGAAAACGCGTCTGCATCAGGTGCTTTGCGAGATGAAAGGAAATCGAGCTGGGACGCATGGAGTCGAGCGCATCGCGCGGGTCCATCTCGACGCCCTGGCCCACGATCCCTTCCAGCAGCACCTTGCAGGGGCCGACCAGCACCGGCGTCAATTTGAGACGGGAATCTTCCGTGAATTGCGCCGTCAGCCGCTCGTCCGGCATTTCGACGCGATAGCCTTCCACGCGCGGGAAATCGATATCGACGCCGACGCGCTCCTTGACGGATTGCACGCGCACGGTCGCCTTCGGCCGCTTGGGCGGCGCCACAACCGGCTTGGCCGCGAAGTCGAACGGAATGCCCATGATGTCCGCATATTCGACATCGAACAGGCCTTCCTCATTCAGCTCATAGGACTGACGGCGCAAACCCCGGCCGACCACCTGCTCGCACAGAAGCTGCGTGCCGAACGCGCGCACGCCAAGAATATGCGTGACGGTGTTGGCGTCCCAGCCTTCCGTGAGCATCGCGACGGAGACGACGCAGCGGATGCTTTCGCCCAGCCGGCCCTTCTTGCCGACCGTGTTCATCACCTCGCGCAACAGGTCCTGATCGCTGATCTTTTCGACTTCGGACGGGTTTGCGCCGCGCTCCAGCATTTCGCGCTTGAACTGCGCGATTTCCGGTTCGGCCATGTCGCGAAAATTCGACTCCAGCGCTTCGCCGGATTCCAACTGCTGGCTGTCGATCAGGAGCGTGTTCGGCCGCGCGAGGCGGCCGCCATATTGATCATAATTGCGGAAGAGTTCCAGATGGCCGAAATGAATCGTCTTCCGTTCATCGCCCTCGCCGCGATCCCAGCCGGAGATCCATTCATAGACGAGTTGCGAGGTGGCGGTATTGCTGCACACGACGATGAACACGGGGGGCGTTTCGATGCCTGCGCGTTTCCACTCCTCATAGGTCTTTTCGTAATGCCCATAGAGTGCATAGAGCGCGGTTTTGAGCGGCCCGGGCAGCGACAATGGATCGAGTTGCCCGGATTTCGCGCGGCCCTTTTTGGGTAATTGCTTGCCGATATAGGCCCACAGATCGCGATAAACCGGCACCTCGTTGCCGGGAAGATTGTCCGCCACCGGCACGCGCGGCAGCTTGACGATTCCGGATTCGATCGCGTCCATCAGGGAGAAATCACTGACCGTCCAGTGGAACAGCGTGCCTTCGGCATAGCCCGAACCACGCAGAAAAAATGGGGTGGCGGAGAGATCGTAAACCGCGCGCACGCCGACCTTCTTTTTCAATTCCTCGATGCCAGTGATCCACAGACGCGCGGCTTCGTTATTTTTCTTGGCCTCGTCCTTTTCCTCGCCGGACAGGTCCTCCTCAACATCGCTATCGGGCTTTTCGCGATAGCAATGGTGCGCCTCATCGTTGATCACCACGACATTCTTCAGCGCCATCAGGTCGCCGCAGGCGCGTTGGAGCATCTGCCCATCAGTTTCGAGCGTCCTCGGCGCCTCGCCGCGACCCTGGAGCAACGAGCGGCCGGTTTTGGAGATATCCAGGGTTTCGCGATGCTTGAACGCGTGGAAATTGGTGATGACGATCTTCGCCTTCCCCATGTCGCCTAGCATGTCGGTCGGTACGATCTCACGGTCGCGATAATAGCTGTCCGGGTCTTCGGGCTGTAGCACGCGCAAGCGGTCCTTGATCGTGATGCCGGGGGCGACGATCAGAAATCCCCGCGTGAACAGATTGCTCGTGGGCGAGCGGACGGCATTGAGCGTCTGCCATGCGATCAGCATGGCCATCACGGTCGTCTTGCCGCTGCCCGTCGCCATCTTCATGGCGATACGAACGAGTTCCGGATTGGCTTCCTCGTTGGCGCCGCGAATGTGCTCCCAGAATTTCGCGTAGCGCCCCTGATTCCGGGCCACTTCGGTGAGCCAGATCACTGTTTCGACGGCTTCGACCTGGCAAAAGAAGGGCCGCACGGATTCAAATCTGTCGCCACGCCAATGCGAAAGAAGGCGTGCCGTTGTCGGCGTGACGCCCCAGTCGGCCGCACTGGGAAGGCCTCGCCACGACGCGACGTGGCTGCGAATCTCGTTGATGATCGGCGTCGGATTGTATTTCTGCGCCTTCGCCTCGACGATTTCCTTGTCGAGATCGAGGCTACCCTGCTCGGCCGTCGCCTTCTTCTTTCGGGGCTTTGGGACAGGCGTGATGAATTCCGACCGCCTGCGGCCCTGGGCCGGCGGCAGATCGAGCGGCTGGCCGTCCTTGTCCAGCGCATGATGAAGGTGCGGGACCTCGTAGGGCGAATTGAGAATCGGCTTTTCGTAGAAGTTTTCGGCCATTCTTTCCCCCGCCCCCGAATCTACATTAGCGGGAGTCTTCGGACGTGCACACGTGGCGATAGTTTGGTCGACATTCGGGCGAACGACTCAGCTCGGCGAGTTTCGAAACGCCACGTCCCGGAGCGCCGTCGTCCGCCCCTGTCTAACTTTGCAGCTAGTTGACAGCTACAGCTAAAAACTTGAGGCCCAAAACTCTTCTAAGTGCTTGATATTATTGGTCGGAGCGGCGGGATTTGAACCCACGACCCCCAGTCCCCCAGACTGGTGCGCTAACCAGGCTGCGCCACGCTCCGTACCGGTTTTGACGGCATCCGCCGTCGAGGGGCGCGGACTATAGT
>Ga0302326_10027409_pt1 | contig 11485 bp, 10 predicted proteins | sample Palsa_T0_3_FD_202264 | JGI IMG/M metagenome (GOLD analysis project Ga0302326, IMG submission 202264) | Peat permafrost microbial communities from Stordalen Mire near Abisko, Sweden - Palsa_T0_3 | ecosystem: Environmental > Terrestrial > Soil > Palsa > Peat permafrost | place: Sweden: Abisko...
CCCTCTCCCGGTACTCCGGGAGAGGGCCGGGGTGAGGGTGATTTGGAACGCCAGAGGTCGCTGGATGCCCTGAATAGGGTTCATCGCGGATAAGAAAGTCCTTTTGCGTTCGAAATCACCCTCACCCCAACCCTCTCCCGGAATACCGGGAGAGGGGGTAGCGCGCAGAGACGGCCGTGCATCCCCCGTTGAACTCAAGGGCGCATGCCGAAAGCTCGTCAATATCGTGCCGATGCTGCGCGGACGGCTGAGCCCCCAAATTTCTCCCGGCGGCCAAAACACCTTACCGTTTCTGCATCAACACGGCGACCACGTCCCTGAGCTCCTGATCCGTCATCCCTTCCACGAGCCCGGTGGGCATGAGAGATTCCTTGCGCATAAACCGATCGACAACCGTCGGCTCGGCGACGTGCGTCTCGTGCCCGGAGGCATCGACGTACACCTCGTCCGATTGGCCATCGCGACGGAGGAGCATGCCGTCCACGCGCTGGCCGGATTTGGTGGTGATCGTCCACATCGTGTAGAGCGGGGCGATCTCCCTGCTGGGCTCGAGAATCGATTCGAGCACATGCTCGGGCGTCTGCGAGTGGCCGATCATCGTGAGGTCCGGCCCGATAGCCCGGCCGCGGCCCTCAAGCATATGGCAGCGGGAACAACTCGGACCGGCGGGATTAAAGAAGATGCGCCGGCCGGCCTCGGGATCGCCGGGGGCGACGGCGAGGATTTTCTGCCACGCAGCTTCATCGGTCTCCACCGGTCGGCTCTGCCCGGAAGCCGTTCCAAGCACCCGCGCGACCAGATCGGCGTCGACCGCGCTTCTGCCGGCAATCTGCTGCAGTTGGCGACGCTGAGCATCGGTCAGGGTCGATCCGATCGGCCGTAATGCGCGAAGCGCTTCTGCCCGCACTGCTGGATCGTTGTCGCCTGCGAGTTCAAACAGCAACCGACTATTACGAGCAGGATCGGCGGCGAGGCCCACGACACACTCCGCGCGAACCGCCGGGTCGGCCTTGGCGTCGTCGGCGAGCTGCGCCAGCGGCTCAAATCGGCCCGCGTCATGGTCGGCCGAGAGATACCGGGCCGCCTCGATCCGCAACGCGGTGGAGGGCGATTGCAGCATCTTGCGAAGCTCATCGAGCGGGATCGGGGGATGACTCGCCTGCATCATCCGCAGGGCAGAGGTTCGGGTCGCGTCGGTAGCCTCCGGGGCGTTCATCCGCGCCAGCAGCACCGCGTTGATCTTCGCCGAATCGACCTTCGCCGATCGATCACCACCCAATTGATTGATGGCGGCCACCGTCATCCCAAGCAATCGCGGCGAAAGCGCCTGCGATTGCAGCAGATGATCCAAGTCTGGCCGCGCGGAGGTGATTTCCTGTTCGGTAACGCATCGAACCGCCATCTGACGGACAAGGTCGCTCTCGTCCGCGAGGGCCGCCGGAATGTACGATCTCAGATCCGACCCGCGAATGAGCAGCGCGGCAAGGAGTCCGATCCGCTGCCGGGGCGTTTTGAGCGACGCCCACTCGATCTTCTCGGCCTCCGAGAGGCGCGAGAGCCCGAACTGCGCCGCCTGCGCCGTCGCGGGATCGACGTCGTCTAACGCGGCAACCAAAGCTGTCACGTCCTCCGATCGTCGCAGCTCGGTCGCGCGCTTGCGAAATTCGTTGACCGGCGGTGCATCATTCTCTGCGGCAGCCGAATCGAACGTCACTTTCCACACCCGCCCCTTGCCGTGAACCGGATAGCTGGAAGAGGCCCAGTCTGTGACGAACAAGGCTCCATCGGGCGCGAAAGCCAGGCCGACGGGACGGAAGCTGTCGCCGCCGCGAAGGATTGGTTCCCTCGTGGCGGTGTAGGATGCGCCCTGAGGCGTGAGGAGGTAAGTTTGCACCTCGTGATCGCGCCAACTGCTTACGAACAGTCGGCCGCGAGCCCATTGCACCGCGCACGGGGCTTCGCCCACGCCGGCGACCATTCCCAGGGTGCCGGGAAGCTCGGCATCCCACGCCTGAAGTGGATGCAGCCCGGTGCGCCCATAGCGGAATTGAAAACCGTAATCGCCGCCGGGCGCGACGTCGATCAATCGGCTGGGAGGCCGTCCATCGGGGTCATTATCCACCGCCCAGAGCGCCCCGTTGGGATCGACGCCCAAACCGAATGGGTTCCAGAAGCCGTGAGCGATCCGGGCCAATCCGGCTCCTTTGGAATCCATTCGCATGACCGTGCCGGATCCGGCGTCGTTGCTGACGGTGCCGCCATCGCTTCCCACGAGAGTCCACGCCCCGCCGAGATTTTCTCCGATCCCGATGTAGATCGTCCCGTCGCTGCCAAGGGCCAGGCCGTGCAGCCCGTTGTGCGGATAATCCGACTGGGTCTGGAGGCGCGCCAGGCTGATTTTTTTCCCCGCCGCGCCGTTGCCGTCGGGAATGAGCCGGAAGATCTCGTTCCGCGACGAAACCAGAATCGAGCCGTCGTGATCGGCCACGATGTTCATCAGAAAGTTCTGCCCGTCATAAAACGTTGTGATCTTGTCTGCTTTCCCCGCTCCGGTTGTGTCCTGAAGCATCAGGATCCGGTCCGTCGCCGGCCCCTGATATTTCTTGGGCCGAAAATGCGAGTTGGATTCGACCACCAGCAACCTCCCCCGCGCGTCCACCGTCGCGCCGATCGGCGTGACGATCTGCGGCTCCTGGGCGAAGAGCGAAACCTTCACCCCGGTCTCCATCGGCTTGGGGGACTCAGGCTCGGCCGCGTGCAGTGAAACCGCTGGGAGAAGACAGATTGCACACGCCGGGATCAACGCCAACATTCGCATGGTAAAGGCGCTCTTTTGCATGTCATTAAGTTTAACCTCGACGCATCAGCGGAGCGCCGAGGTAGAATGCCGATTCTCACAACCACCATGCTCGCTTTGCTTCATCAACTCTTCGATCCCGCTCGCCCATGGGGCGCAGCGGTCATCGGAATCCTGTTTCTCGCCGCGGCCCTCACCGCGGCGAAGCTGTTGCATGTGTGGGTTCACCGGCTCATCAGCCACACACCGGCGCTGATCGATCCCACGGCTGCCAGCTTCTTCGGACAACTGGCTGAAGTAATCTGTTTCCTCCTGGCCCTGATCGTCTACGCGCACCTGGTCCCCGCCCTTCGGAGATTCGGTGAAACCATGTTGGCCAGCGCCGGCCTGGTGTCAGTAGTGATCGGGCTGGCTGCGCAAAACACGCTGGGAAACCTCATTTCGGGATTCTCCCTGTTGTTGTACCGCCCCTTCGCCATCGGCGACGTCTTGACGATCAACACCCCAACCGGCAAGGAAACCGGCACGGTCAAAGAATTCACCCTTGGCTACACCAAACTGCTGACCGATGACGGCCGCTGGATCATTGTGCCCAACAGCAACATTGCGTCGAACATCATCATTCGGATTAAGTAGCAGCTGCACCGGTTATTCCGGTGCGACGCCTTAACGTCGTTTCGAAGCACCCGCGCCGGCGGTATACTCCCGACGAACCGACGCGCCCAGTCAGGGTGCGATATGAACACGATGGGAGACGGACAGGCCATCAATGGCGTATTGGTGGACTTGGCCGGCGTCGTCTATCAGGGGGAGGCGTTGCTGCCGGGAGCGACTGCAGCGCTGGCCCGCCTGAAGGAGCACATCCCGCGGGTGCGGTATCTGACCAACACCACGCGGTCGACCCGCCAGTCGCTGGTCGATCGCCTGCGGCGATTGGGACTGGCGATCGAAGAGGCGGAGGTCTTCAGCGCTCCCCAGGCGGCCCGGCAACTGCTGCAGCAGCGCGGGCTTCGGCCGTTGCTTCTGGTCCATCCCAACCTGTTGCCGGAATTCGAAGGCTTTCCCACCAACGAGCCGAATGCGGTGGTGCTCGGCGACGCGGGGGCGGCGTTGACGTATGACGGCTTGAACCGTGCGTTTCGCCTGCTGATGGAGGGAGGGCCGCTGATTTCCATGGGGCGGAACCGCTATTTCCGTGAGGCAAGCGGGCTGTCGCTGGATGCCGGCCCGTTCGCCACCGCCCTGGAGTACGCGGCGGGCATCCGTGCCGAGGTCGTGGGCAAGCCCGATCGCGAGTTCTTCCATCTCGCGTTGAACGACCTCGCCTGCCCGGCCGCCGAGGCGGTCATGATCGGCGATGATGTCCATGACGATGTCTGCGGCGCCCTGGATGCCGGCCTGCGCGGCATCCTCGTCAAAACCGGCAAGTATCGCCCCGGCGATGAGAAACAGCTCACCAACCCGGCCGCCACCGTCGCCGACGATCTCGCCGCCGCGGTCGAAAAGATTCTCACGACTCGGTCTTCGTCATAGCGGACCAACCAAATGCCGGTTCCAGGACCGATAGTTGCGGCCCCCTAACGATTTTAAGCGGCTTCGCGAAGGACGAAGTTCTCGATTGCCTTTATCAACGGCAGTTGAAGAAAAGGCTTCAGGTCATGGTGTAAAAGAAGGTGCGCGAGTTTTGAGAGATTGATAATGCGGGTCGGCGTACCTTGCATCAACTTCCCAAGCATCAACTTGGGATTGTTTCGAGCTTCCGCCCAGTCGGATGCGTTTAGCTTGCGATCAAAGAGCGATTCTGCCAATTCTCGATCCGCAAACAGAATTATTTCAATTTCAGGAACTGCCAAGAGTACAAGGTAACGGTCAGCGGCGGCCACCGCTCCCAGAGCGTCGGAGAGAGCTGCATGCTTTCTTGGAACCTCGTCAGGGTCATTGGTGTCGGCATCGGCGATCAACGCGACCCGTGCATCGCTGGTGGCCAGGTATGAGCGCGCAAGTGAAGCGGCAGAAGATTCGCCACCGCCTACAACAATCGTGTAGCGCCCACGCAAACGCGGGTGCGTCTTGAGAATTCCTTCAAGAAGCAATTGATCCAGCTTCCCCTCGGTGATAATTAGTGCCTTCATAAAATACCTGCCAATAGCAGGCTAAAGTCGGGAATACCGAATTCTACGGCCTTACGATACTTGGCGGTCAAGCCGACGCGCATTTTCTTCTTCGTCAGCGCCAGTTCGATCTCGTCCCCATTCCACAGCAGAATCGTCTGCGGCGCCAAGTGCTGCGACAAGGGTCGGAACCGTGAAGCCACCTCGGCTGAAAAAAACTCCGATCGCTCCAGCGGGTCTGCGATGCAGTTGATTACGCAATTTGGCGACCGGTTCGATGTTCATTGCGCCTCGATCTTTAGATTCGATTATGGCGACGATTCCCGGCATATAGATGACACCGTCAATTTGCTCATTAATAACGTTCGGCAGTCGTACATCGTACGGATACCGCACTACCGCCTTCTCCAGCTCAAAGGCTCGTAAAACGAGGTACTCGAATGCCTTTCCGGCTGGCCAGCCTGGGGTGTTTCCAGTCTTGATGCCGCTCCAGAGTGTCAGTACGCCTGCACGCTGCAGCCTGCGAATTCTCCTCGTGTATCGCTCCGGTTGTGTCATGTCGCGGAGAGCGATTGTCCGCCTGGGCCGCATCGGAGTCAAAGAATTGTCAAACAGGCGTACCCACTCACTGCGTCGGCTTCTTTCCCGGCTTGGCGTGCTTCGCGGCGGCGACCCTCGGTCGTTTCCCGTAGCGGGTTCCTTCGCCGGTGTCAGAGGTTCTGGAGCCGGCCAAAGGGACTCGGCCGCGTTGTGACGGACCGGCATCGCTTTTCAGTTCTTTGTCCGCTGGCCGCCACCAGGGTTTGCGCACGCCGTAGCGCACTTCACGGACGGCTTGTTCGGGCGAATCGACGAGTCGGAAAATATCGATGTCTTCACCATCGATGAAATGAGGAATCAATTGCTTGCGCATCCATTCGACGAGCCCGGTCCAGTGCGCGGAGCCGTAAAGAAGAATCGGGAAGGCTTCGATTTTCATCGTCTGCACGAGCGTGATCGTTTCGAAGAATTCATCGAGCGTTCCGTAGCCGCCGGGGAAGCAGATGAAGGCCGAGGCGTATTTCACGAACATCACCTTGCGGGCGTAGAAGTAGTGAAAATCGAGACTGATCGTCTGATAGCGATTGCTCTCCTGCTCGTGCGGCAGGGAGATGTTCAGTCCGATCGACGGCGAGCCATTATCGAATGCTCCCCGGTTGGCGGCTTCCATGATCCCCGGGCCCCCGCCGGTGATGATGCTGAATCCCGCTTTGGCCAGGAGACGGGCGGTCTGTTCCGCCTCGCGATAAAATTTGTCCTCCGGCTTCGTCCGAGCAGAGCCGAAGATCGTGACCGCCTTCCCCAGCGTCGAGAGTTCTTCGAACCCCTCGACGAACTCCGTCATGATGCGAAATACCCGCCAGCTTTCCTGACCATCGGCTCGCTTGAGCATGCGCGGTTTCCTTTCTGGTGGAAAGGTCGAGATGGTAACCGGTCGAGATCACATGAAGTATCTTCGAGTAGAGTTCAGCTCGATCCCGAAACGATGATCTACGTGCTTCACGCACGTGACCTGAACGAGACCGAGCGAAGACGGCTCAGAAAACGTGGACGGCGAAGAGGATTTTAACCACCACCGGAGCCAGATCGATAGCCAAACGCGATTTGGCAAGGAAGTGCGGATGAAAAAAGCCAAAACCACAAAGCAAAAGCGGAAACCCTGGTGGGAAATGAATACCGAGGAGTTGGCTAAAGCAACGGCAAAATATGATCGGCCTTTTGTGGCGATGAACGAAGGCAGACCGTTGACGGCCCGCGATAAAAAGCTGTTTGCCAAGGCTCGCCGGCGCGGGCGGCCGCAGATCGGCGATGGCGCTGATCGTGTGCTCATCAGCATCGAGCGAAACCTGCTCAAGCGAGCGGACGAGTTTGCAGCCCTGCACGGGCTCAAGCGTTCGGAGCTGATTGCAAAGGGGCTTGTTAGGATGATTACGGAGGCCGACCGAAAAGCCTCGGCCTAAAACGAGGACGTTCAACACCGAGGCATGAAGGCGCGGGTGCGTGACACTACACGCGGATGCCAAAGCCAACGGATGGCAATCCGTTGGCTTTCTGGTGCACGCACAGTTACTCGGGCGGCTCGGGACAACCGGCTTCCCTTCGTGCCTCCGTGGTGCAATATTCCTCTTCCGAACCTCAGCTGGTTTGAAACCGTGTACCTGTTGACTAGACTCTGCGGAAACTGATTTTCTGGACTTGCCAAGGGAGTGCCATGTCGCAAACTGAATCGCTGGTGGAACCGATGATCGTGGAAAACGGCGTGAAAATCCGCCGAAAGCCGGAGGTGTATCTCGTCGGCAAACAGGCGACCGACCCGGAGGAGATCGAACGTTTTCTCGCTGACCACGGCGTGCAGAGCTGGTCAACCGATACCGACCAAGCCGGGCAGAAGCTCACGGAAATTGCCGGGCGGATTTGCTACATGTCCTTCGCCCGGCCGCGGCCGGGGGGAAACAGCGCGTATCTGCGCAACATCATCGAAGTCGGCCACGGCAGTGTGCTGGAACATGCCACGTACAACTTCGTCATCACCGGCGTGTCGCGCTCCTTCACCCATGAGCTGATCCGCCATCGGGCCGGCTTCGGCTATTCGCAGCTCAGCCAGCGGTATGTGGACGAATCGCAGTGCGAGTTCGTCGAGCCGCCGGTGATCGCAGCCGATCCGGAAATGCACGCGATGTTTGTCAAAACGGTGGCCGAGTGTCAGCGGGCGTACATCGAGCTGACCGACAAACTCTCGGCGCGGCTCGAGCAGGACTCGCCGGATCTTCCCAAGACCGACCGCCGCAAGATGGCCCGGCAGGCGGCTCGGTCGATTCTGCCCAACGCGACAGAGACGAAAATCTTCGTGACCGCCAACGCCCGCGCGATCCGGCATTTTCTCTATCTCCGCGGCAACTTCCACGCCGAGGACGAGATTCGCGCCGTCGCGATCGCCGTGTGGGAGATTATGCGCCGGGAAGCGCCGCATTTCTTCGCCGATTTCGAGCTGCGGAAAGAGAACGGGAAAGACGTGTTGTTCACGCCGCATCCCAAGGTGTGAGTCACGTGCCTCTCGCCGACCAGGCGACGGCGGCAAGATACAGCGCATACCCCACAACCAATATCGCCGATTCGATGCGGGCAAGCGTCAGCCGACCCAGGGCGATGGGAATCAAACCAAAACCCAGCACCAGTAACACGATGGTTTCGAGCCGCCAGATGCCAATGGGGTAAACCAGCCCTTGCGCGGGTGCTGAGAGATCGGCGGCCGCGGGTTGCAGGGAAACAATTGTCTTGAGCGAAATACCGTTGACGGGGTACCAGAGGAGTATCGCAATCGGCAGCAATACGCAGAGGTTCAACAGAACCGTGCCGATGATCGCCGAAACGGCACCTTGTACATCGCCCAGCTCGGCAACCGTCACGCAGGTGCGGAGCGACGGAAGAATGAGCATCGGGCTAAGGACGCTCAGTGCCACGAGGCTTTCGCTGGGGAGCGGCGACTGTTGAGCCGCCAAAGCCGCGGCGAGAACTGCTGCCGTCCCGGCGGCGCTCGCCAGACCTATTGCGACAACCAGCTGAACCCACCGCATCCCGTCCATGTTGAGAGCAGCCGCGTCATTCGTCTTTGAGGAAGCGGAGACGGTTCCCATCGCGGCGTCCTCGCGCCAGACGGCGAGGATGGTCACGCCAAGAATCAGGAGCATCCCGGCGTGGAGCGCGGTCAGCACCCCGCCAAAACCGGCGAGAAGAGAGAGCAGCACCGGGGCAAGGATAAATGCCCAGGCTCTCGGCCGCGCCGCATCGGAATGCATGGGAGCAACGTAGCTGGTCATCCCCAGCACCAACGATAAATACGCCACACTGGTCCCGAAGATAATGGCGACCGCCATCGCCGGATGATGTGTGAAAATCGCCGCGATGGCAGTCGCGGCAACGGGAAGCCACTGGCACAGCGCCCGGCGCCCGGGACTCGACGCACGCGGCCCGATCGCTGCGCGCATCGCCACCCGGCAGGCGAAGTAGAGCCCCCCCGCCGCGAGCATCAACAGAATTGCCGCCAGAACCCGCGGCTCGAATACACTAATCCACATAAATGCTGGCGAGATGGTGCGCCGGGGCGGCGGAGATGTCCAGCACGTGAGGGTTCAGCGTTCAGCAAAAAGTGAGTCGCAGAGGAGCGGGCGGGCATTTGGATTCCGATCGGTGGTTCAGTTGAAGTCGCGAGACTATCCGATGGAGGATTCACACCCTGCTCACGGCACAAGCCCAGAACAAACTCATGATACTGGTCGAGCGTGGCGTCGCTGCCACCGTCCTGCCAACTCATGCCCATCAGTTCGTGCCAGCCTTTAGGGATGCGGACCTTAAACGCACGTTCCACACGGAAGGTCATGTCGAGAAGTACAAACCCCATGGCGATTCTGCCACTTTCAGGTCGCGGCTTTGTGCCGTCTACTCCTCTTCGGGAGGCAAAGCTCAGAGACGTCGAAGGATCTACTCCCTCTCCCGGTACTCCGGGAGAGGGCAAGGGGTGAGGGTGATTTCGAGTACCAGCGACACTCGAATTCCAAATCACCCTCACCTCAACCCTCTCCCGGAGTACCGGGAGAGGGAGCACAAAGCGGCATTAGCCGCGCGAGGAGAAATCGCCAATCGGCATGACCGCGCGCAACTTGGAGATCACTCCCGGCAAAACTTGCAGGGTGCGATCGATCTCGGCTTCCGTCGTGTAACGAGAGAGACTGAATCGAATGGCACCATGCGCGTAGTGTTCGGAAATGTGCATTGCACGCAGGACGTGCGATGGCTCGAGGCTTCCGCTGCTGCAGGCGGCGCCGGCGGAGGCGCAGATCGACATTTCGCTGAGCAGCAGCAGAATCGCCTCGGCTTCGAGACGGGAAAAGCCAATGTTCGTCGTGTTGGGGAGTCGCTGATCGGTCCGGCCATTGACCGCGGCTTGATCGATGCGCGACAGGATTTCGCGCTCGAGCCGGTCGCGGAGCGAAGCGACGCGCGCCATCCCCGGCAGCGCGGCCGCCGCCAGCTCCGCGGCTTTTCCCATGCCGACAATCGCGGGGACGTTCTCGGTTCCGCCGCGCTTGCCGTGTTCCTGTGGGCCGCCAATGATCAACGGCCGCACGCGCAGGCCGCGCCGAACGAAGAGGGCGCCGACACCCTTGGGCCCGTGAAACTTGTGCGATGCCAGGCTCATCGCATCGAGATTCGCCGACTTTACATTGACGGGAATCTTTCCCACCGCCTGTGTTCCGTCGCAGTGAAACGGCACCCGCGCGGCCCGGCACCATTGGCCAACCTGTTCTACTGGAAACAACACGCCGGTTTCGTTGTTCGCCCACATCAGGCTCACGAGGGCCGTCTCATCGTTCAAAACTCGGCGGAGATGATCCAGATCGAGCGAACCGTCCTGGCTTACGGAAATTTCGACCACCTCAAACCCGTCACGGGCAAGAGCCGCGCAGAGCTCGCGGGTGGCGGAGTGTTCGACGCTGCTGGCGACAATCCGTTTCCGCGGCGAGCGGGCCGCGAGAATTCCACGGATGGCGGTGTTCACCGCTTCGGTCCCCCCGCCGGTCAATAAGATTTCCGATTCCGCCGCCCCGATCAACGCGGCCAACCCCGAGCGGGCCTCGTCGATCGCCTGCCGCGCTCTCTGTCCGAAGCGATGCACGCTGGAGGGATTCCCGTACCACTCGTTGAGGTACGGAAGCATCGCAGCCACAACTTCCGGAGCCGGCTTCGTCGTCGCATTATTGTCGAGATAGATGAGGGGCACGAATTCATTGTATTCGACGCACCTCGACGGATCGAACGCCGACTCGGCAAGCCGAGATGTGGCGTGGTGATTGGTGATTGGAACGTGACGGGGAGAGGCAGGAAGTGAAGAACAGGGGCTTGCTCAATGTCGAGGAAGCCTGCTCGCTCGGTTACCCTCAGCGGCAATCAACGATCACGGACTTCCGCGAAGGGCAAGCGACTCCCCGCTGGGCGCGATAGTACGTCCGGCCCCGCTCTCTGCGTCCCTCCGCACTTCGTGCCTATGTGCCTTCGTACCTCGCTCCGTCACGTTCCAATCACCAATCACCAATCACCAGTTCCCCTTCTTTCATTCCTTTCGAAAGTTCTCGTCGCTGATAGCGTCAGGCGGGGTGTCCTCTATAATCCCCGTCCCATGAGGAAGCAAACGAATGGCCGCGGAGGTCGCATGACCCCGGTATTGGTGGAACTGACCGATTGCATTCGCCCGCAACTCGAAGCGGTGGACGCCGCGTTCCACGCGGAACTCGGCAGCGATCTGGCCTGCGTCAATACGCTGGTGCGGCACGTGAGCCGGTTCCGCGGCAAGATGCTTCGGCCGTGTCTCACGCTGCTGGCCGGCAAGGCTTGCGGGGAACTGTGCGATGCCCATATCGTGATAGCGACCGTCGTTGAGATGGTCCACATGGCCACGCTGGTGCATGACGACGTGCTCGACGAGGCGGAGCTGCGGCGCAAGGGGGCGACGATCAACCATCTGCGCGGCAACGAAGCGGCG